>PVMK01138968.1_pt1 | contig 36440 bp, 32 predicted proteins | sample 1853481 | NCBI WGS metagenome assembly PVMK01 (sample SAMN08533507, study PRJNA380276) | Marine sediment metagenome, whole genome shotgun sequencing project. | reverse complement strand
GAATGATGTTGAAGATGTTTATGAAAGGATATTTCAAGGACAGGATTACTGGCTAAAGTTGTCAGCTGCTTGGGAGATGCCCCGGGATATAAGAGGACGATTTGAGAAATTTTTGTTGGAGGTCGAAGCAATGATGCCCCTGCTTGAGAAATTTCATCTCATTAAAGATTCGCCGATGCTGAAGGGACTCTCAATGATGGAACTCATGATGTTTGCCGAATTTATGGAGATCGTAGACTTCCATGCGGCAGACTATGTGTTTAAAATCGGAGATCCCGCCAATGCACTTTACAAAATACTGGAAGGAAAAGCGGAGCTCTTGGACGAAAATCAAACGCGAGTTGATCTGCTTGAAGCGCCGTTTGGTATTGGATTTGGTTTTATAATCCGGAAATCGGTCAGAAGATACGCCTTGAAATGCATCGAGGATTGCCGCATGATTAAAATAACGAGTGATGATTTCAACGAAATACTGGAATTGAACCCACGCGTTTACAAAAACATCTTTGAAATACTACTGACGATGGTAGACAAAGATATTTACAGATTGTAATTATATATCAATCTCCCATTTTAGCCATATAGTCATCATAGATGGTTTCCAGAGCCAATTTGTGTTTGGCTTCTTCCTGGCAAAGGACCTTAAACAGCTTTTTGCTCTCATCCGTATCCGCTTTTTCCAGGAAGTCGTTATACAGTCGCAGCGCTTTCTCTTCGCGCTTCATGGCCAGCAATAAAATTTCATTGTAGGGCATGCCCTTTTCATACTCCAGGTCAACCAAATAATCGCCGCGCTTTATATCGGTAATCCATTTTAGCTGATATTCTTCCAAACTTTTGGATATTCCCTTGGTTTTAAAATCCTGCAGTATTTTCTCATGTTTCTGCTCTGCAACGGCAAATTCCTCAAACATTTGTTTTGAGCCTGAAAAGTCTTCTGCATCCTTGCTTATTCTTTCATAAAACTCGGCAGCTTCCCGTTCCTTCTCAATCGCAAAATCAATGATTGCTTCTATGTTCTCAAATGGCATTATTCTCTCCTTTCCAGATTTTCAAATTATTATTGGTAGCAGGTTATCTGCTGCAATAGAAGAGAAACGCTTTTATCAGGAAATAAGCGGGATATCAAATACTAAAATTCAAAATCGGATAAAAATAGTGGTGGAAATTACAAATTCATTGGTGGAAAATCCAACATAGTGGTAACTAATTGAAAATAAATTAAATTTCATGCAATATTATAAAAAATCAGTTTATCGGATTTTTTTAATGTAGACAAATCCTACACAACTGGATTCAGCTGATCTAAATCTTTTGTATTTATTAAATATTAAATTTTATTCAATTTCAGGCTGTTATGTTGATTTTGGGCGGAATGGATTTTGTTGGCATATACGTTGCTATTATCAGGCAACAAGAATAAAATTTATTTTAGAAAAGGAGCGAGGAAAATGGCTGAAAAAAAGAAAAAAGCACAGAGGAGTCAGGTTGGATTCGGGTCGACTTACCAAAAAGGCAAAGCAGGTGACGGCAAAGCGCAGCAAGAGATTGAATCTGTTCTCGGCGGTCAGGTTTGGCTGGTCAAACCGGACAAGAAAGCCAAAGCAGCGACTCCCTGTCTTTGGATGCAGGCCGGGGTGATAAAATTCAAAAATTGTGACAATTATTATGATTGCACCAGCTGTAAATACGATCATGCCATGGATCAGAAAGTCGCCAAAGGCAAACAGATCAGCTGGCAGGCAGCCATGAAGAGACGACCGGATCTGGATCGGGTCTGCCGCCACAGCCTTACCGACCGCATTGAAAAGCGGATGTGTGCGTATGATTATGAATGCGGCAAATGTGACTTTGATCAGTATTTTGAAGATGTCTGGACCACAAAAACCAAAGCGTTCCCCGGTGAAATTCAGCAGGTTAAGGGTTTCGATGTCCCCATGGGGTACTATTTCCATAATGGACATGCCTGGGCCAGAATCGAAAGCGGCGGTTATATTCGGGTGGGATTGGATGACTTTGCACTGAAAGTGCTGGGCCAGGCCGATGCTCTCGATCTGCCGTTGATCGGTAAGGAATTGGATCAGAGCAAAGCGGGCTGGGGGCTGAAGCGTAAAGATAACCTGGCCGATGTACTTTCGCCGGTAGATGGCGTCATCATGGAAGTGAATTCGAAGGTCAGGGAAAATCCGAAACGGGCCAATAATGAACCTTACGGTGACGGGTGGCTTTTTATGGTTCGGACACCGGATATTAAAAGCACCATGAAAAAATTGATGGTGGATCAGGACAGCCTGAGCTGGATAAACGAGGAAGTCAACCATCTGGAAACGATGATCGAGGATGTTGCCGGTCCCCTGGCGGCCGATGGCGGTTATCTGGCTGATGACATTTACGGGAATCTTCCGGATCTGGGCTGGAAGAATTTAGCCCAAAAGTTCCTGAAAACCTAGTTCGTTATTCGTTAATAGTTATTTGTTATTCGCCCTTTTCTATTAACCAATAACCAATAACTATTAACTTTGCCTTTTGGGGCACCTAAGGACTCACTATGAACTCGAAGCAAGCAAGAAATCAAGCTGCCGGTAATGAGCATCCTTGTATCTGGATGCAGGCGGGCGTGGTTCCGAAAAAGTTTTGTTGGATTGACTTCCAGTGCGCGGCCTGTGCCTATGACAGGGCCATGCGAGCGTGTTGCTCCGAGAACCTGAATCTCAAAGAAAACGGCAAGATCCCGAAGGAAAGCGTGGACGCATTGTTTTCTGGAAGGACAAATTACGGGAGTTGTCGGCATGGAAACAGCCCTGCTTGCATCATATGATCGGCCACATTGAGTTTCGCGCCTGCACCCGTGACTACCAGTGCGGCAATTGCGAATTCGATCAATATTTCAGTGATCAGTTTGCCGTGCATGCCGTGGTTCAGCCGGTGGATGTCCTGGATATCAAGGGTTTTAAAATCCCGCATGGATTTTACCTGCACCCGGGGCACACCTGGGTCAAAATCGAGGAAGGGTCGACGGTTCGCGTCGGCCTGGATGACTTTGCCATGCGCCTGCTGGGGCCGCTGGATCAAATTCAAGCACCTTTGATGGGCAAACAGCTGGAACAGGGCCGGCAGGACATATCGTTGCGGCGGGAAGGAAACGACGCAACGCTGCTTTCCCCGGTCAGCGGGGTAGTCACCGATATTAATCCGGCGCTGCGCGAACGCGGCAGCCGGGGCAATGAAGATCCATACAGTGCGGGCTGGATTTTGCGGCTGCACTGCCCCAGCCTTCGCCAAGACCTTAAGAGCTTGATGATCGGTAACCAGGCCGGTAAATTTATTGACGAAGAAGTCGATCGCCTTTATGAGGTGATTGAAGAAACCGCCGGTCCGCTGGCCACCGACGGCGGCTATCTGGGTGATGACATTTTCGGGCATATGCCCCAGATCGGCTGGCAACAAATTACCCGGATGTTTTTGAGATCTTAGGTTCTTCTTAGACAACCATTTTTCTTTTTTGGCTGGTGAGAACTTATTTCACCAGCCTTTTTATCTCATCGTCCAGTAGAACCTTGCAATAGCGGCACAGTTGATCCGATTTGCGATCCACATCGCTCTCATTGCGGCAGTAATGCATCAGGCAGGTATGTTCCCGGCAATGGCGCAATTTAAAGGTATGGCCCAGTTCGTGGATGGCCTCTTTGACAATGCGACTGAAAAACGGTTCCTGAGTGCTTAAGGCGCTGTGCCCCTCATTGAGCCGAATGGTGGACACCATGCAGGCCTTACCGCCCAGCTGGGCCTCTCCGTAAACGTGGGTTAAAATCGGGATGAACAGATCCACTTGAACCAGGGCCAGCACCTTTATAGCGTCGGCGGGAGCTTTAAGCGCTAATTGTTCCAAAACAGGGGTGGAATGATATTGATTTCGATTGGGATGAAACGCAAACTCAAGGTCATCCAGAAGGGGCAGGATTTCTGTTGGATATCCGTAAATCCGTTTTATCTCGTCTCTGATCGGGTCTAACAAATCGGGTGTAAAGTCTCCGATGGGTGAAATGATGATTCTATTTGCGGGTTGAGGCGTCAAGTTATTTGTCAATATTATAGCGTTTGATTTTGCTATAGAGGGTGGAACGATCGATTCCCAGGATTTTTGCACTTCTGGCAATGTTCCCTTGATTTTCGATGAGCACTTGCTGAATGTGGGCCTTTTCCACTTCTTTAAGAGAATTGGCTCTTGTTGACGGTGCGGGTTCGTGGCAGAAAATCGGCAGATCTTCGGGTAGAATTTCGCGTTGCTTGCCCACAACGACGGCACGTTCGATTGCATTCTCCAGTTCCCGAATATTTCCCGGCCAGTCATATAGCATCATTTCGTCCATGGCGTCGCGACTGATTTTATCAGTCGATTTGTTGGTCTCCTGGGAAAAACGATAAAGAAAATGCTCTGCCAGCAGCGGAAGGTCTTCCTTGCGTTGATTTAAGGGGGGCATTATGAATGAAATGACGTTTAAGCGGTAAAATAAGTCTTCACGAAATGCGCCCGTTTTGATGGCGGCTTCAAGATTTCGATTGGTGGCGGCAATGACTCTGAAATCGGGTTCAATGGGCTGGGTACCCCCCACGCGGTAAAACACGCGATCTTCTATCACCCGCAATAGATCAATTTGCATCCGCATGCTGATTTCACCGATTTCGTCCAAAAACAAAGTGCCGCCGTGGGCCAGTTCCAGACGGCCCTTCTTGGTTTCTTTGGCATCGGTAAACGCGCCTTTTTGGTGGCCGAATAATTCACTTTCCATCAGATGCTCCGGAATGGCGCCACAGTTGACGGTCACAAAGGGGCCTTCACGGCGGGAGCTGTTGCTGTGAATGGCCTTGGCGGCCAGACCTTTCCCGGTGCCGGTCTCACCGGTGATCAGCACGGTTGAATCCATGGGGGCCACGTCACAAATGAGGTCAAATATTTCCTGCATGGGTCTGGACTGTCCGATCATACTCTCGAAACGGGTGCGTTCCTTGTATTGCTCCTTTAGATATATATTTTCCCGTGACTGATCCTGGTGGCGGATGATTTTTTCGATCAACACCCCCAGTTCATTTGGATCAAACGGCTTGAGCATGTAGTCAAAGGCGCCGTCTTTCATGGCCTCGATGGCCGATGGAATGGAGCCGTAGGCCGTGATCATGACGACTTCAGCATCGGGGTCGCTTTCTTTGACGCTGCGCAAAACGTCCAGACCGCTCATGCCCTCCATTTTGATATCCACCAGGAAAATGTTGAACTGAGTTTTTTTTATTTTCTCTAAAGCCTCTTCGCCGCTGGCAGCGGTCTGCACGATATGTCCGTCACGTTCCAGCCAGCCGGCTAGAGATTCGCGCATAATCAATTCATCATCCACAATCAGAATTTTAATATTGCTCACTGAGACCTCCCTGCGGGTCAAGTTTGTCTGGGGCCGGTTTTAAAGGAAACCTGACGTTAAACGTTGTGCCTTTTCCCACCTTGGATTTTACATAGATGGAACCGCCATGCTCCTGAATGATGCCATAGGCCACCGAAAGGCCCAGCCCCACGCCTTTGCCTTTCTTTTTGGTGGTAAAAAACGGTTCAAAAAGTTTTGATAAATTTGCTTCCGGGATGCCGATGCCGGTGTCTTTAAAATCGACCAGCAGTTTATCGTCGCGCAACGAGTGCCGGGTTTCAATGCGCAGCCGACCGCCGCTTTTGGATTCCATGGCTTCCGCGGCATTCGAAACCAGGTTCATGAACACCTGCTGCAGCTGGTCCTCAGAGCCGACCATATCCGGCAGGTCCGGGTCGAGATCGGTTTCCACTTTTACCCCATCTATTTTGAGCAGATTGGAGTTTAAAAACAGTGTCTGTTCAATCAGCCGATTCAGGCTGATTCGTTTGAGCTCTATCTTAGATTGACGCGAGAAGGCCAAAAGATTGGATACAATCCGGCTGGTGCGCCGAGTTTCGGTCTCCATTAGCGTCAGGTACCGGCTGAATTGATCGATTTCGCGGCTGCCGATGGAATCTTCTTCAACGATCCGTTTCATCAGTATAATCAAATTCAGGATGCCGGCGATGGGGTTGTTGATTTCATGGACCACTGAAGCGGAGAGTTTGCCCAACGAAGCCATCTTGTCCTGGTGGAGCAGTTTCTTGTGAGTTTCCTTTAATTGCCGGGCTCGCTCTTCGACCATTTGTTCCAGGCGACGGGTAATTTCTGCTTCTTCCCTTTTGTGTTGCGTAATATCCCGGCTGATGTGGATGAATTTTGAGACCTTGCCGTGTTTTTCCCAGATGGGGTAGATGTTGACCTCGTAATAGCGGTTTTCGCCGTTGGGCAACACGCGTGTTTGAATTTTTCTTGCGGGTCGTTTATTGCGAACCACTTCTTGCAACGGGACAGTCTATTTCTCCCGGTTTACACTGCTCTGCCAGGTTGAAGTAGATTTCATGGCATTTTTTGCCGATCACATTATCGTGGGCTGTATCCCTATTTTGTTTAGAAAAGATGCATTGGCCTCCAGAATTTCCATGTCCGGGGTAATCACCAGAATAAAGTCATCGATACCGTTTAGGATGGTCTCCATTTCTTTGGTTCGTTCCCGCAATTTTTGTTCTTCCTGACCGATGGCTTTCCAGAACATGCGAAACACCTGGTAAGCAAGAATGCGGATGCGGGAAGGGCGGGTGTGTAGTATATCTTCGAAAATCTCCGGCTGCGGGGTCAGGATAATAATCAGGTCAATGCTGTATCTTGGGTCATAAAGTTGCTTGTAGTCGTCAAACGTCAACAGGCCGAGCTTGCTGGCGAGTTTCCGGCCGGGGCATTCGGGATCCGGATCGGCGACCGCTATTATGGGCGCCACCATTTCCGCCTCTTCGTAAACGGCGGTTGTTTTTTCAAGGATTTCCTTGCAAAAGTCCCCGCCGCCCACCAGACCGATATTTATGACTGAAGGCTGTTTTTGTGGCATGCTGAATGACTCCTAAAAAAGCATCCTATAATAATATAGCGGTTGTCATGTTGATTATAATTTCAGGGGTCCACACCTTGCATTTTCGCCTGTTAGAATATCTGGCAAACGGAACATATTTATGACAACCGCTATAACTTGAGCCGTATTTTATTTTGCTCCTGTCGTTAGCTTAACTGGCTGTCATTAAATATTATCTCAACTTCTCATTAATTTTCATGCAAGATTCAGGGAAAAACCTATCACGCACGGGAGTCGGTTTCAAGCGCATTTTTGATTGCAAAGCGGGCAAACAGGTATCGCAATCCAGCGTTGAACAGGGCGAGGTTAGTACAAATATCGGTTGACAAAATAAATTAAAATAAGTAAGTTCGCTCCTTCGCGCCTTCGCGCCTTCATCGGCGTGAATTATGATTACCCAACCCGGACAAGCCGGTTGGAGCGAAGCGTAAATCCCGATTTATCGGGGAACCCAAAATGATTAATCACGAAAACACGAAATTTGGAAAGCACGAAATTTTTCTTTTCTTTCGTGTTTTCTTCCTTTCGTGCTTTCGTGATAAAAAAGTTTTTTCATAAAATGCAAAGAATTCACAACTAAGACTCTAAAGGAGTAGGACGGTATGACGGACAAAGTCCATGGATCTGTAATGGTTGTCGGCGGCGGAATTGCCGGGATGCAGGCCTCTCTGGATCTGGCCAATTCCGGCTATCTGGTTTATCTGGTCGAAAAGTCATCTGCCATCGGCGGGATGATGTCTCAGCTCGATAAGACGTTTCCCACCAACGACTGTGCGATGTGAATCATCTCACCTAAACTGGTCGAGGTCGGCCGGCATTTAAACATTGAGCTTTTAACCAACAGCGAGCTTTTAGAACTTGAAGGCGAACCGGGGAATTTTAAAGCCCGCATTCATCAAAACCCGCGCTATATAGACCTTTCCAAATGTACCAGCTGTGGCGAGTGTACCACGGTTTGTCCGGTAGATCTGCCGAGCGAATATGACGAAGGCCTGGCAACCAAAAAGGCCACTTTCCAACAATACCCCCAGGCCATACCGGGCGCCTATGCCATTCAGAAGGCAGACAAGGCCCCGTGCCGGTTGGCATGTCCGGGGTGGCTTGAATGTGCAGGGCTATGTGCAGATGGTCAAAGTGGGTAAGTATAAAGAAGCCCTGGAAATCATTATGGAAGACCTGCCGCTCCCCGGTGTGCTGGGGCGCATCTGCCCCCACGGGTGTGAAGATGCCTGCCGCCGTTGCGAAGTGGAACAACCGGTGGCGATCCGGGACTTAAAGCGCCTGGCAGCCGATAAGTTTGATCCCCGCAAGGTGGAAATTAAATGTGCCCCGCCCAAAAAGGAAAAGGTTGCCATTATCGGTTCCGGTCCGGCCGGGCCTTTCCTGTGCCTACCATCTGGCCAAAAAAGGTGTTTTATCCACCATATTTGAATCTCTGCCCGAGGCGGGCGGCATGCTGCGGGTCGGTATTCCCGCCCACCGCCTGCCGCGCGAGATTTTAGACCAGGAAATCGAAGTCATCACCAACCTGGGCGTGGAACTCAAGACCAATACGGCGCTGGGCAGCGACGTCACCATCGACGGCCTGCTGGATGACGGTTACAAGGCCGTTTATCTGGCGATCGGCGCCCACAGAGGAATTGAACTGGGCATTCCCCGGCGAAAAAACCAACGGCGTTCGCCAGGGCGTTGATTTTCTCAAAGAAGTGAATCTGACCGGCAAAGCCGCCACCGGCAAGAAGGTGGCGATTATCGGCGGGGGCAACGTTGCCATCGATGTGGCCCGCGCGGCCGTCCGGCTGGGAGCCGCCGAAATCAATATCGTTTACCGGCGCTCCCGCAATGAAATGCCGGCCTGGGAAGAAGAAATCCAGGCCGCCGAAGATGAGGGCGTTCAAATCACCTATCTGTCGGCACCCCAGGAGATTTTAACCCGGGATGGCAAGGTGGTCGGCCTGCGCTGTATTCGTATGGAACTGAGCGAACCCGACTCGTCGGGCCGTAAACGTCCCATACCGATTCCGGGAAGCGAGTATGAAATTGAAATCGATCAGCTGATCCCGGCCATCGGCCAACGACCGGATCTGTCGGCGCTGGAGGATATTACCGGGCTAACCTATACCCGCTGGGGAACCACTGAAGTCGACGCCATCACCTATGCAACCGAACTCGAAGGGGTGTTTGCCGGCGGTGACCTGCAGACCGGTCCCTGGGTGGCGATCGGCGCCATCGGTGCCGGCAAAGAAGCCGCTGAGTCGATCTTGCGCTATATTGAAAAACGCGACATGGCTGAAGGCCGTGAGCCGGTTGTTAACGAAAACCCGGTTTACCGGCCCGTTCCCGAAGACGAACCCATCGTGGAACGCGCCAGGATGCCCGAACTTGCCGTTGATAAGCGCAAAGGCAATTTTAATGAAGTGGAACAGGGTTATGGCGAAGCGGAAGGCCGGGCGGAAGCCGCCCGCTGCCTGAACTGCGGCTACTGCTGCGAGTGCTATCAGTGCGTGGAGGCCTGTCTGGCCAATGCGATCGATCACAGTCAGCAAGCCCAAATTCAGGAAATTGAAGTCGGCTCCGTTATTATTACGGCCGGCAGCGAGCCCTATGACCCCTCCCCCCTTGAAAACGTCTATCATTACAAAACCAGCCCCAACGTGCTGACCAGCCTGGAATTTGAACGTATCCTGGCCGCCTCGGGCCCGACCATGGGACATCTGCAACGGCCCTCAGACGGCAAAGATCCAAAAAAGATCGCCTGGCTGCAATGCGTCGGCTCAAGAGATACCAACCAATGCGGCAATAGCTACTGTTCGTCGGTTTGCTGCATGTATGCCATAAAAGATTCCATGATTGCCAAAGAACATGCCGATGAAGATCTGGATTGTGTGGTTTTCAATATGGATATCCGCACCTTTGGCAAAGATTACGAGAAATATTATGACCGCGCCAAAGATGCCGGGATCCGGTTTATTAAATCGCGGATTCATTCGATAGACGAAATCGGTGATACCGGAAATTTGAGCATTCGTTATATGGATGATGCCGGCCAGTTACAGATTGAAGAATTTGATATGGTCGTGCTGTCGGTCGGCTTGCAGGTGCCGGAGTCTACCGTCCAGCTGGCCGAGCGCCTCGGCGTTGAACTCAACGATTCCCGATTTGCCCTTACGCACCCCTTTACCCCGGTCGAAACCACACGCCCGGGCGTTTACGCCTGCGGTGCGTTTCAAGAACCCAAAGACATTCCCAGCTCCGTTATCGAAGCCAGTGCGGCGGCTTGTGCTGCCGGCGCCAGTCTGGGTGCGGCCCGTAACACCCTGACGCGCAGTGTAGAAATTCCGGAAGAAATTGATGTGAGCGACCAGGATGCCCGGGTGGGGGTATTTGTCTGTAATTGCGGGGTGAACATCTCCAGTGTGGTGGATGTCAAAGGCGTGACCGAATATGCCCAGACGCTGCCCAACGTCGTCTACGCCCAGGAGAATCTGTTTACCTGTTCCCAGGATTCCCAGGATCAGATGAAAGAGATCATCAAAGAACACAAGCTCAACCGGGTGGTGGTAGCGGCCTGCAGCCCCAAGACCCATGAACCCATTTTCCAGGACACCATGGAGTCCTGCGGGTTAAACAAATATTTGTTTGAGATGGCCAATATTCGCAACCAGGATTCCTGGGTGCACTCCGAAACCGCAGAACCGGCCTCCGGAAAAGCCAAAGACCTGGTGCGCATGTCGGTGGCCCGTGCGGGAACGCTGCGCCCGCTGCAGGAAAAGAAAATCCCGGTGATTCAAAAAGGCCTGGTCATCGGCGGGGGTGTGGCCGGCATGAATGCCGCCCTGGGCCTGGCGGATCAGGGCTTTGAGGTGATTTTAATTGAAAAAGAGGCCGAGCTGGGCGGATTGGCCAAACAACTGACCGCAACCATTGAAGGCGCCAATATCGGTGAATACCTCGATGGCCTGGTTTCGCGGGTCACCTCCCATGAGAAGATTCAGGTGATCACCAATGCGCTGGTCGTTGGTTTTTCCGGCTTTCAAGGCAATTTCACCACCGAAATTCTGGTGGGTCCGGATATGGTGCAGCGCAAAATTAAGCATGGCGCGGTTATTGTGGCCACCGGCGCGCATGAGTATCGCCCTCAGGAATACCTGTACGGGGATGACCCGCGCGTGATGACGCAACTCGAGCTGGCCGATCGCATGCAAAAAGGCGAACTCGAGGAGCCCACGCAGGTGGTTATGATCCAGTGCATCGGATCGCGCAACGATGAGAACCCCAATTGCTCCCGGGTCTGCTGTCAGACGGCCGTTAAAAACGCACTGCATATCAAGGAAAAATATCCGGATGCCCAAATTTATGTGCTGTACCGCGATATCCGCACCTATGGCCTTCTGGAAGACTATTACACCGAGGCCCGGCGCCAGGGGGTTTTCTTTTTCCGGTTTGATACCGAGGATCCGCCGGTGGCCGAAGCCGCTAACGACGGTGTTGAGGTTACGTTTACCGACCACGTGCTCAATCGAAAGCTGAAGGTCAGTACCGATTTGCTGGTGCTCAGTGCCGGTATGGAAGCCGAAGATACCGAGGAGCTGTCATCCATTGTGAAACTGGCGCGCACGGCGGAAGGCTATTTCATGGAAGCCCACGTGAAATTACGGCCGGTCGATATGGCCACTGAAGGCATCTTTGTGTGCGGCACCGCGCACAGCCCCAAACTGATATCCGAAAGTATTGCCCAGGCTTATGCGGCCGCTTCGCGGGCGGTGACATTTTTGTCCCAGCCGCATTTAACCCTATCGGCGGTCACCGCCCAGGTTGAAGCCGACAAGTGTGCCTCCTGTTTGATCTGTGTGCGATCCTGCCCGTACGATGTGCCCAAAATTAATGCGGACGGCGTCAGTGAAATCGATGAGGCCCTCTGTCATGGCTGCGGAATCTGTACGGCCGAATGTCCGGCCAAAGCGATTCAGCTCAACTGGTACGAGGATGATCAGATTATTTGTAAGGTGGATGCGCTATTGGAAGGAGTCCTCTAGATTTTAGATTTTGGATTGCGGATTTTGGATTTGGAACGGCGGAATGCGGAATGCGGATTGCGGAATGCGGATTTGGAATTTGGAATGCGGAGTGCGGAATAAAATAGATAGAATTCCTTAATTTTAGGCACTTTAGGCATTTTAGATCACTTTAGGCAATTTTTTAAGAGGAATACCAATGAGTAAAGATTTTGAACCGGTTATTATTGCATTTTGCTGCAATTTCTGAGGGTACACGGCGGCGGACCTGGCAGGTTCGATGCGATTGCAATATCCGATAAACGTCAAGATCGTAAGGGTCCCATGCACCGGAAAAGTGGATGTGATTCATATCATGCGGGCGTTTGAAAAAGGTGCTGACGGCGTGGCCGTCATTGGATGCCTGGAAGGTGAGTGTCATTTTAACTCCGGCAATTTAAGGGCACGCCAGCGGGTAGAGCAGGCCCAGAAGATATTGGAGACGATCGGTGTGGGTGGCGAACGGGCTCAAATGTACAATCTTTCATCGAGTGAAGGACCGCGCTTTGCGCAATATGCGACCGAAATCACTGAAAAGATCAAAGCGTTAGGCCCCAATCCGATTCGGATGTCGAAAAACAAGGCGGCCTGAGGAAATAAATTGAATATTGACGATTGAATATTGACGATTGATAATCTCGTAAAAAGTCAGAAAAGCGAACTTTTTACGAGTGTGTTTTGTATTTGGTATTTAGTGTTTAGTATTCTAACATGGCGATATAGCATCATCTATTTCATACCAAACACCAAACACGAAACACCAAACACTTGATGAATTCGACTTTTTACGAATTCATCAATATTCAATTAAAAAAGAGGGGTTTCATTCAATGATTGTTGCAGACAGAAAACCAATTGAAGAAATCATCGGATACCTCAAGGATCACAAAAACATTCTGGTCCTGGGCTGCAACGAGTGTGTCACCGTATGCGAGGCCGGGGGTAAAAAAGAGGTGGGCGTTTTGGCTTCGGCCCTGCGCATGCATGCTCGCAAAGAGGGAAATGAGGTCAAAATCGACGAAGTGACTCTCGAGCGACAATGCGACCGTGAGTATCTGGATGAAATTCGAGATTCCATCGATCAGTATGATGCCGTAGTTTCGCTGGCCTGTGGCGTCGGCGTTCAGTTTACGGCTGAACAATATCACAGCACGCCGGTGTATCCGGGAGTCAACACCTGCTTTATGGGGGCCACCGAAAAGCGAGGCCTGTGGACCGAACGCTGCCAGGGCTGCGGTCAGTGTATCCTGGCAACAACCGGTGGCATTTGCCCGGTGGCGCGCTGTGCCAAGCGGCTCTTTAATGGCCCTTGCGGCGGATCGACGACCGGCAAATGTGAGATCAACGCCGAAATCGACTGTGCCTGGCAATTGATCATCGATCGTCTCAAGGCATTGGACCGGTTTGACGAATACGAAGAGTTGTGCCCCTTGAAAGACTGGTCGACGGACAGGGCCGGGGGGCCCAGAAAAGTAGTAAGGGAGGACGTGCAGCAATGACAACCAAGACACCGAGCAAACTGGAAAAGATCCTTAGCGAAGGGCACCTGGCCGTTACTTCCGAGTGTGGACCGCCCCGCGGCAGCAATCCCGAGCACATCATTAAAAAAGGCGAATTGATCAAAGATCATGTTGATGCCATCAATATCACCGACAACCAGACCTCCATGACGCGGTTATGCAGTCTGGCCGCCTGCATTCGCCTGAAATTAATGGGCCTGGAACCGGTTCTGCAGATGGTCACGCGCGATCGCAACCGCATCGCGCTGCAAAGCGATATTCTCGGTGCGGCTTCCTTTGAAATCAACAACATTTTGTGTCTGTCCGGCGATCATCAAAGCTTCGGTGACTGCGCTCAGGGCCAGAATGTGCATGATATCGACTCGATCCAGCTGATTCAGGCCGTGCGGCATATGCGCGATGAGGGCAAGTTTTTGGGCGGCGACGACCTTGAAGGCAAGCCCCAGATGTTTGTGGGAGCGGCCGCCAATCCGTTTGCCGATCCCTTTGAGATCCGGGTCCCGCGTCTGGCCAAAAAGATTGCCGCCGGGGTGGAGTTCATCCAGACCCAGTGCATCTACAACCTGGATAAATTTGAAGAATGGATGAAAGGGGTGCGTGAGCGCGGGCTGCACGAAAAAGTCTATATTCTGGCCGGTCTGACCCCTATGAAATCTGTGGGCATGGCCAAGTATATGCAGAAAAGAGTCCCGGGCATGGATGTGCCCGATGAAATTATTGAACGTCTGAAAGGGGTCGAAAAAGGCAAACAGGCCGATGAAGGCATCAAGATCTGCATCGAGTCCATCGAGCGCCTGAAGGAGTGTAAAGGTGTAGCCGGATTCCACATCATGGCGATCGAATGGGAAGAAAAGGTGCCCGAGATCGTTGAGGCCGCCGGCCTCTATCCCCGACCGAAGCTGAATTAAGCAGACCTACTTAAATATGATTTACTCGTAAAAAGTCTGCCAAGCTGTCATTGCGAGCGCAGCGAAGCAATCTCTATCAAGCTAGGTCTCTGAAATCATGGGATTGCTTCGTCACTTCGTTCCTCGCAATGACCGGCGATAGGACTTTTTACGAAACCATCAAATATAAGATTTTACAAAACCCTGTCTCATATTCTAAACGAGGCAGGTTTTTTTATTTCAGGAGAATGCCAAACAGGCGTGGCAGCTCCGGCATTTGATTCAGCAAAATAAAGACATTTTTGTCTATGATCCGACGATTCGGTTTTCCCAGAGGCGATCAAGGAAAACATTCCAGGGAAGGATATCGATCCCATCCGCCGTTCTTCTGGGTCTGGGATCCATCGAAACGACGATATAGCTTCTGCTACGATATTCTTCCTTAAACGCCCTTATTCCTTTCTAAATTTAAAATTCGTTTATACATGTAAATATAAATATCAGTTTTATATTATCATATAAAGATTTGTTTTTTTCATTTGGACATCTAATTTTTATGTGAACCCGACAAATTCAATATTCAGGCAATCCAAAAATTCCGAGGTTGCAAAATATTGAAGAGTTGCGTATGCATTGTGCAATTGAAAATGATATTTCATTGGCTTGTCGGCTACATATTAATCAGATGAAGGGGGAGGCTCATGACGCAAATTACAGTGCAGGAAAAGTTAAAAAGGGCAGCTGGCGTTATTTGTAAACAGGGAATGATTCAATTTCCGCTAAGTGATACGGCGATCGCCATTGTCGTTTCCGTTGTAGGGGACAATGAAGAAGAACTTGACCTGATATATGCATTCCGCGAAAAGCCCTCTCAAACAATGGACCAACTCGTGGAATCGAGTGGGTTTCCAATGGAAAAAGCCGAGCAGTTGGCCACAAGCCTTGCAAGGAAAGGGCTTATATTCAATCAGCCCAGTTCCGCTGGAATCATGGTCTACAGGCTCCTGCCGCTTGTTATGGTCGGGGTGATGGAATACAAATTCATGGTGGAACTAACCGGAAGCCAGGAGGAAAGGGACCTCGCCAGGTTGTTCGAAAAGTTGTTGGAAGAACTCCGCGATCAGATTCAGGACAATTATGATGCGCTTTCGCCTCTGTTTAATACTGCCCCTGCCGTGGACCGAACCGTACCCTCCAGGATAACCGAAGACGGAAAGCCGATTAAGATAATACCGGTTGACAAGGCGCTGGAGGCTGCCGAAGAATTCGTTCTTCCAAGTCAGACAGTCGAAGAGATTATCAACAAGTTTGACGACATTGCCGTTGGATATTGTTTTTGCCGTCAGCGGCGTAGTCTGCTGGGTGACCCTTGCAGCACCGATGCTCCCACATTAAACTGTTTTACATTTGGCAAATCCGCTCGCCACACTGCAGCCCAGGGATTTGCCAAAAAAGTCACCAGGGAAGAAGCCCTGAAAATCATGAAAGAGGCACAGAACGCCGGATTGATTCACAAAGCCTTTCACCCGGGCTCCAGGGAATCAAAGCCGGAAACGAGCATCTGTAACTGCTGCAAGGATTGTTGTGATACCATGCAGCTTTGGCGGAGCGGCACCCTGCCGTTGATCAATACGACCTACCATCTTTCCGTGATCAACCAAGAATCCTGTACAGGTTGCGGCATTTGCGTGGAGTGGTGCCCTACGGATGCCATTATTTTGAATGAAAAGGAGCTAGCGCAGCGGGATGAAAACGCCTGCCTCGGATGCGGGGTTTGCGCCCGGTTTTGCCCAGAGGGGGCCATTTCGCTCAAAGAGGGGTTACGGCGGGTATTTATCATGCCGCCTCGATTACGGAAAGCCTGAAAGTAATTGCCGATTATAAGGGTTAAATTTCATTTTGAAATGGTGAGAGCATTATCCGGCCTGGGCGGAGCACAAATTTTGGATTTCTACGTTTGATTAAAAAACCATTGACCGGTGTTTTGGATAATAAAAAGGGGGAATAAATTGTTTACTCCCCCTCCTTTTCCGGCTGCTTCAACGCGGGATGATTAAGACTCGGCCTTACGCCATGTTGGTGTTGAAGCTCCAGTAATTATTCGAAATGAATTACCGGTTTAAACATATTATCTTCTTTGGTGTCCATCATCCAGAATGCCTTTTCAACCTCGTCGAAGTTGAAATGGTGGCTGGTCATTTTGGTGGGATCCACACGCCCGGTCTGAATCAAACGTAATAATCGGGTCATTCGTTCACTGCCACCGGGGCACAGCAAGGTCCTGATCGTCTTTTCGGCCATTCCGACACCCCATTCTAGACGCGGGATGTTAAGGTATTCACCCTCCCCGTGGTAACCGATGTTGGAGATAGTGCCGCCGGGGCGGGTCACCTTAATACAATTTTCGAAAGGTACTTGGGCACCCACGGCTTCCATGGCTGAATCCACTCCTTCACCATTGCTGAGGTTTATTATTTCTTCCACAGCATCCTTTTCATCATAATTGATGAGGACATCAGCCCCATATTCTTTTGCGAGTTCCAGGCGGTGGGGAATATTGTCTACGGCGATGACACAGCCTGCTCCCAAAAGTCGTGCGCCTACGGCTGCCATCTGTCCAACAGGGCCCATACCGAAAACAGCTGCTGTGCCTCCCAGTACGATATCGGCGTTTTCTGCCCCTTTGAATCCCGTGGACATCATGTCCGTGGTGTAACAGGCGGCTTCATCGGAAACGTCCTCCGGAATCGACGTTAAATTGGCATCCGCGTCGTTTACATGAAAATATTCAGCAAAACTTCCATCTTTAATGTTGGCAAATTTCCATCCTCCCAGAGGTTCCCCACACTGGGAAGTAAACCCTCTTTGGCAGTTATGGCATTTGAAGCAGGGGGTGATCGCATTGACAACAATTCTGTCGCCTGGTTTAAATAAAGTTACTGCGCTTCCAACCCTGTCTACTGTTCCGCAGGCTTCATGTCCTAATGTTTGATCTGTTCTTTCTCCAATAGCGCCTTTTACAGTATGTACATCTGAAGTGCAAATCAAAGCGGCCGTGGCTTTAATGATGGCGTCGTTCGGCCCTGGATCCTCGGGAATGGGTTTTTCCATCACCCCTACTTCCCCAATTTTTTTCATTACAAAAGCTTTCATTGTTTTAGCCATTTGAAATCTTCTTTTGTTATAGGGTTAAATATCATTCCCCTGGCTTTACTCGCCAGTGGAAAGGGCGGCAAGAAAATGAATCCGGTGGGTAATTAGCTCCACCTTGCGAAGGACGATAAAAATGTGCTCCCAATATGCCGGACCGTTAAAGAACCCATAAGCTATGATTCCCTCCTTGGCAGCATTTCCCGGATGTCTCTTTATTGTGTTCAAAATAATAGGGGCAGACATTATATACCACATTGTGGTAAATAATAGCTACCTCATGGCTTTATTGTCAAGTTCTTTTCAGCTTTTATTTAAGGCCTAATATAGACGCATAACATTTTAAAATATAAACAAAACATCCAAAAAAGTTATAGCCCATCTCAATTTCACCATCGGCACGGAATGTAACAAAAATAAAGTCTAAGAAAAGTGTGTATTTGCCATAATGCAATCTGTAAAGATCATAACCTACAATTGAAGCGTTAACATGCAAAATAAAATGCCGGTATCGGGCATACCATATCATCCTCTAAAAACCCTTGCGATACCATTTGAAACATGTAATTTTTGGGCGAGTTGGGTTTAGGTTAATTCCCGGCTTTCTTTTCCCCAGACAAACACGGTAAATCTATCTACGGAAGCAATCTGATTCCGAACCTTGCACATTGAAAAGCTAAAAAGGAAATCCTATGAAAGTTATCGGTATTAACGCAAGTCCGAGAAAGAGAGCAAACACACAAACATTAGTGGAGGCTATTTTAAATGGGGCTGCAGAGAGAGGAGCAGAAACCCGCCTTGTCAATTTAAGAGAGTTAAAAATAAATGGATGCCTGGGGTGTGAAGGGTGCAAAAAGCATCTGGGCAAATGCGTGCAAAAAGATGACTTGACGATATTACTTCAGGATATGACAACCTATGATGCCATTGTCATGGGAACACCGGTTTACTGGTATCATGTGACAGCGCAGTTTAAGATGTTAGTGGATCGCCTTTACTGCTTTTTGGAATTTGGAGAAAATCCGGAAACAGGGGAGCAAACAATCAAGTCGGAGTTTCCGAGTGGTAAAGAATTTCTATTTATCATTTCCCGTGGCGATCCTGAACCTACTGAGCTTTTTCCACAATTTTACGATCATCTGAACGAATGGCTTAATTTGATCCCGCTTTCTTTGGGGGCAGGGAATTATGAATTTTTCCATCAATATGGAGCAGGTATTGATCGGAAATCGGCAAGAAATGATCCAGAGATATTGGGAAAAGCTAAAGCATCTGGTGCTGGGCTTGTGTCATCAACTTAATATTATGAATTATAATAACGGCTTAGTTGCTGAACCAGTTCTTTATATTGAAAACCGATTTCATGGCTAACGTGCCATTGGTTCGGACACTCCTCTGCGATACTAGTGTGTGCCGCGTAGCTCATACGTTACAGATTTACTTTTTATTCACTATTATATTTGCCCTGCCAAAGTTGCAGATAACTCCAGAGACTGTCGAAAAAGGTAAAGGATGAAGGCTACTTTTCTGTAAAATTTATAAGTTTTTTTTTGCTGCTCCCCCCAAACAACTTTCCGTAAATATCGTTTATACGCAACCCACAAATTTCATACCGTGTGGCTATCCAGAAAATAGATTTGAAGAGCCGATTTTTTCAGGTTAGCACAACAAATACATAATATAATCAGATTATTGTCCGGATTTGACTTAGGCACGTAACCCTAGAATGCTCAAATGTTTAGGTTTCGAAGTGCAATGTAAAAATTTTAAGCGTCTAAATTGTTTGCAGACATAGCCGATAGGTATGTTTTTATTGTACTTTTCATCAGTATCGGTACTGCGATATCCTTACATTGCAACTCCTCTTGACACGCATACACATTTTGTTTAAATGGTGTTTTCAAAAAACACTTCTATTTGAATACCGCAACAACGCAAAAGCAGACTGAAAGCTCTCCAGAAAGGAGACACAAAAACCTAATCATCAATTATTTGCGAGGAATGAATATGCAAATGGGAAAAAACAAAAAATTCGAGATGGAAAGAAATATCATTGAAAGATGCTTCGGAAATCTTGAAGTTAACGCTTTAAACGCTTTTGCTCATAGCTGCGCGAAGTTGATAGTCAAAGAATCCTCTGAAAAAATCGCGTCAGGCGACTTCGAAATGCCTTCAAACAGCGATATGGAAGAAATGATTGACAAAGCGCTTGAATGGGATTTTGATGAAGACAAGGCCGCGGCAGAAATTAAGCGCAACTATCCTGCCTGGAGTGAGGCACAGGTCTACGATGAGGTAGATAAGCTTGTAGATATATACGAAGATGAGCGTTCAAGCCATCTTGAGTCTATCATCAAAGCTACGGTTTTGGAATGTCAGAACATGGTCAAGGAGTTACAGAAAAAGTCTGAAGCCTAAAAAATGGCTTTTAAAACTTTTCGCCTGATAGTTGCGAAAATCGGAAAGAATTACATAAGTATCGATATATTCATTTAATATAACAATCTAAAACATCGCCTTCCAAAACCTGTTTGACACCAGCCGCTTCGCTCTGCTATATAAGTAACGTTTTATGGAGGACGGTTGAAAAACCACCCATTATTCCGACTACTCCCCATTCGGACTAGGATGCCGTCAAGACTATCTCCTCTTCATTGCATCGCGTAAACGTTTACCGGTAAAAGAAACCTGCGGCTTTCAGGGCGGCAGATTGATGTTGCTACACTGGCAAAAAGGGTTTGCAAAAAGCACGACATAAGCGTTGGTGAGCTGCGCTCTGGCAGTCGAAGGCGGGAGATTATATAGGATAGGGGGATAGTGTCTTGGATTGTGGTCCGGGAGTTGGGGTGCTCAGGAGCAGATTGGGAAAAGGCCCGCATTAAAGGATTATATCAACCAGGTATGACAAGTGATTGGCGATGCCTGCTTGTCTTGCTGCCAGAGCCGCTACGCACGTTCTGCACAACGTCCCCTATCTTAAACTGCTCTTAAGATTTTTGGAAAATAATTTGAAAGGAAATGAGGATGAAACTGGTATATTCCTACTATGTTTTGGATATTGTTCATAAGGGACATTTGTTAATGATGAAAAACGCCAAGTCAATAGCCGGGAAGGATGGGAAATTAATTGTAGGTATCCTTACCGATGAGGCCGTCATGGAGAAAAAGCCAAGGCCTACACTTACATTTGAGGAAAGAATAGAGCTTGCAAGTGCAATAAAATATGTTGATGTTGCTGTTGCCCAGGAAACCTATTCACCACTACCGAATGTAAAGAAAATCAGGCCTGACATACTGATGGAAAGTACAAGTCACAGTGAAGAAGCAATTGAAGAAGCAAGAGAAGTTATGGAGAGTGTTAACGGCAAGGTTATCGTGCTACCATACCTTCCCTCACAGTCAACAACCAACATAAAAAATAGCATAAAAGAAAGTAGCTGAAGGCAAAACAAGTGGGAGGTAATGAAAAAATGCAAAAGACGTTAAGCAGATCGGTATCTCAACTAATAGGTACATGGCAAAAGAAGATGTTTTGGCTTATGTGGGTGACCTATGCCTCTTTCTATCTTTGCAGGGTAAATATCTCTATAGCGATGCCTAAGATAATGGAAGAGTTCAGTTTGACAAAAACCGATATGGGACTGGTCCTAAGTAGCTTGTTTCTACTATACGCAATTGGCCAATTCATAAATGGTCAACTCGGCGATAAACTGAATTCAAAGAGGATAATTACATTAGGTCTATTGTCCTCAGCAGTAATGAACATCGTATTTGGTTTCAGTGGTGGCATATTAGGCCTTATGGTAGTGATATGGGGCTTGAATGGATATTTTCAGGCAATGGGGTGGGGCCCGACCGTCAAGTCGATGGCCAACTGGTTCCCAGCCGAAGTAAGGGGTAAAATTTCCGGGCGGTTAAGCACAAGTTACATTATTGGAGGAGCAATTTCCTGGTTATTGGCAGCGATCGTTGCAGGTTGGGCCTCTGACAGAATATTTAAACACCGTAGAGCGCCAGTTGCTTTTATAATGCTGTTCTTATTGGCGATCTTTTGTTATTTTTATAAGGTTGTCCCCGGTAATAATTGGGTTGTAAGTTTGATTATTTTACTGTTTATTGGATTTTTTACTTTCGGGCCTCACTCACTAATTGTAACTGCAATACCTGCAGATTTAGGCTCCCGTAAAGCCGCCTCGTCAGTAACAGGCTTTGTCGACGCCATGGGATACGCAGGAGCAAGTTTGACCGGTTTGGGCACAGGTTATTTGATTGAAAACTTTGGCTGGAATGCAGCTTTCTACTTTTGGATTTTTGGAGCAATTTTTGCGGCAATTATGACTTTGTTTATCTGGAACTATAAGGAAAGAGGAGTCGAATCTGTAATAATGCAAAGGGCTCCGGGCACAGGTTCATAAGCATGCCTTTCTTGAAAGAAAAATACAAGGATTAAACATGAAATGCTTAATTATCGCTGATGGGCCGGAGAACCGATTGTCAACATTAGGCAATTCAAAACCTTTTATTCCGGTTGTTGGATTATCCATCATTGAACGGGTGATATTAACCGCAAAGGAAGCCGGTTTAACCGATTTCTTTGTAGTAACCGGATACAATGGGGAAGAAGTAAGGCCTTTCCTAGGCAGATTCAGTCTGAGTAGAAGTATTAATATAACCTGTATCCCGAATGAAGAATGGGAAAAGGGATACGCCACATCCATTCTTAAGGCGAAAGACCTGATAGATGAGAATTTTATTCTATTGAGGGAAAATCATATCTTCGACGAATTGATCCTGGTAAAACTAAAGAATGAAAAAATAAATGATGACGAGGTGGTGCTGGCTATAGATCGAAATATTAAGAAAAAAGAACTTGAGGAGGTTAATAATGTTAACAAAGTTTTTGTCGAAGAAAGTAGGATCTTAAAAATAGGAAAGAATATTAAGGAATACAACGCTCATGACACAGGAATTTCTCTCTGTTCTCCGGCAATATTCAGCGCTATCGAAGAAAGTTTATCTCAAGGCAATGATTCTCTTTCAGGCGCGGTAGGCATAATGGTTGAAAAAGAGAAAGTCAAGGCCGTCGATATTGAAAATGCTTACCGGATTGAAATGAATACCAAGAAGGATTGCCGAAAAGCCTCAAAGCTATTGATTCGTAACTCAGTAAAACATGCCGGCCCGATTACTCGATATATCAATGCGCCGTTTGCAACCAGGATTTTCACACCGCTCCTCCTGAAAATATATAAGGGATTTACTCCCAATCAGGTCTCTGTATTGAGTTTTATGGTATCCCTGCTAAGCGGTTTATTTTTTATTCTTGGTTATGCCGTCATAGGCGCATTGTTGATACAGTTGTCAAGTATACTGGATTATAGTGATGGCCAATTTGCAAGACTCAAGCATATGGCGTCCCGTTTTGGACATTTCACCGACATAACCCTTGATCGCTATGCTGATGGTTTCATCATTTTGGGGATGTTTTATTACTCACTATCTGAGATAGGAAGCAGAGAAATAGTGGGAATCAATTGGCATCCTTTGATTATTATTACCATTTCTATAATAACCATCGTGGGAAACTTGATGGTCAGTTACACTTCTGTAACATCAGTTGTTAATTTTGGTTATGTATATAAAAGGAGAGGGATTGTTGCGGGGAGGGGAAGGGACATTAGACTGTTTTTGCTCTTCATCGGGGGCATTATGAGCTATTTTCATCCAATTTTTGTGCTCCTTGCCTTATTTGTTATAGCGATACAAACCAATATCATAGTCATTTGCCGAGTTATTTTATCACGGAATTATTTTATCAATAAAAGTACCTTCAGGATGATAAACGGGATCAAAGTTGTTATTTTCGATTTTGATGGAACTATAGCAGATACCATGCCTTTCTTAACCGAGTTGGCTGTAAAACTTATTACTGAAAACTACAATGTCTCCAGAGAAGAGGCTGAAAGAAAGTATTTGGAGACTACTGGAATGGACTTTGCAGGTCAATTAGAAACAATTTTTCCCAATCACTCCAACAACCAGGAAGTTGCGGCTATCTTTGAGAAAAAAAAATTGGAAAGTATTTTTGGGCATTCTCTCTTCCCTGATACTATTCTTACGCTGAAGTATTTGAAAGGCAAACAAATTAAATCACTTATTTGCAGTAGTACAAAACGAGAAATCATTACAAAATATAGCCAGTTAAACAAAATTGATGCTTTGTTCGACAACCTTTTTGGTTATGAACCAAATTTTAAAAAAGGAGACCAGATTGATTTCACCCTCCAACATTATCAATTGCCTCCCGACAAAGTGCTTTTCGTCGGAGATTCTTTAAAAGATTATGATTTTGCTAAGGACAAAAAAATAAACTTTATTGGTATTTCGAAAACGTTTAGAAAAGAAGATTTTCAGAACAAGGGAGCATTAAGCGTGAGAAGCCTGACCGATCTCGTAAAGCTTTTCAATACCTCTGAGAATTATCCCAAGCATATCGAATATGTGAGATGAAGCGATGAGAGAAGCATATTTTGACCGGTTAAAACACATTGCCTTCAGGGGCGGAAAAATTGCTCTCGAACTAATTTCAAGCAGTGACTTTTGGTTGAAACAAGACCAATCTATTATAACAAAAGCGGATGTGGAGATATCAAAACTTGCGTATCGTGCCATAGAGGATCTACTTAACACATCAGATCATATACTAATTGATGAGGAAAATGCTGAAAGTGCTGAATATTTTGACCACTCTCATCTTGAAAACACACCTTTCATTTGGGTAATAGATCCAATCGACGGAACAAGATCATTTTCGAATCATATGCCTAATTTTGGGATCTCTATAGGTTTGCTCAAGGATTTAAAGCCCTGGCTTGGAGTGGTCTATTTCCCAATGCTTGGAGAATTATTTTATTTTGATGGGGAACAGTCTTTCTTTGTACAGAATGCCTTTACAGAAAGCGAAAAACGGAAACTCATTTCTCCAATTGACCTCCCGGTTTCCCACCGATCCATATTTATCTCCAATGACTCTTTCTTTGAAAAATTCGATTGGAATTTTTCCGATTGCCGAGTAATGAATCCACTCTGTGCCGTTCTAAGTTTATGTTGGCCAACGATTGGCCGTGGATGTGGCGCCTTTTTTGGCGCGCATATTTGGGATTTTGCAGGTTCTTGGCCGATTTTTTTGTCTGCGGGATTAAGTCTTCGTTCATATCAAACCGGTAACGAGATAACCCAATTGGATGTCGAACTATTTGCCAGAAATAGTGAAGATCCTTGGAAATTAAGAGAATTCCATATCCTTTCCTCGGAAAAGAACTTTTCATTGCTTAAAGAAAAAATACTACCAAAAAATACTACCAAATTAGGCACTTAAGTCAGCTGCCACCCTTGAAAGGGGTGGCTTGGCTCTGACACTAAAAGGGAATGATAAGAACTTGCTTTTTGAAAACGGATCAAGCTGAAGTTTCGGTTTTTGTCTATTATCTGGATTCGTCTCAACATGTAGTGCGACAAATTTTTTCGCTATGATAAGTCTAAATATCGATAGCCATATGGGATGTCAAGCTGAAAACCAGGGGGGTAACTAAACGTATTTTCACTGAATTAGGTCGCACCAATCCGGTATGTCCGGTGCCGGGGATTTTAATAGGAGAAGGAACTTTTAAAATAAACAAAAAAAATTAATTCAACTTCGAGATTCCGCCTTAAATCGATTCCCGTTAAGTTTCAGCTGGGTAGACGATTTCAATATGAAAATTATACTATCGGGAAATTGAGGACTTCGGCCATGAAAAAGCAGTATTCCTGACATTGATATTTTGAACATTACCAGAATCATTCTCCAAAATCGGGGTTAGAATCATACCAGCCTCGATTTTGTGTTTTAGGTCCTTGCGACTGAGTTTTTTTTGATTTTGGGCATCATATTTGGCAGATTGAACACTGTCGAATGTATGATGCAATTATTCAGACAAATCGCACTATTGTAGGAACTGGCAAGAAGTCCCCAGTTTTGGTAGCAGGTACAATCCCCGATATATCGTGGTTCCAATCGATCAATTAGTCGCAATCGATAGTAGCATAAGGGCCACGCAAGTCCTTGGGTGGTCCGGACTTGTGACTCCCATTACCTCGCATGGGTAAAATTGATATTGATAGAAATTTGCTTTTTCGGTTGTCGGAGTATGGAAGCAAAAAGATTGTGTGTTAAGATAGAACCGACCACCTTATATTGTGGAAGCTCGGAAATGGCTAAATATTAACGAATCAAAGCTATATAACGAGCGGTAGAAATATGGTCAAGTGATAGCCAAATTGAGACAAAAGGGCATAATTATTCCGTTTTTAGATAACAACTTTTCTGTATAACCTGTAGCAAGATTTCAGAACTATTGTAGCCAGTAGATTCCATTTATTGAGCTATTTTTTTGGAATATTTCTAACGCAACTTTTCGCCTTGGCATTAAAACAGACTTTTACCAATTTATTGTAAATTTCTTGTGCAAATCTAAACATTTTACAGCTGTTCACTTTGTTCGATTTCGGCTATCAGCTAAAAAATCTGGGTAGCCGATTTTTTTCAGATTAGCATACGCTATTTAACCATTGAGCTATTTTAGATTGCTCCGCATAATACACAACTCCTCGCCTAATGATTCTCAACAATTACTTGCGATATACATTTCAAATATGTAGTTTCAGCTTGGTTGGGTTTATTTTAACAGCCGGCTTTCGGATTTAACCAAATTACATTCTGATTCATTAATTATCACAGCTTTCGCTCAATGCGGAGCCGTACAGATTAATCAGAGACACAAAATGAAAATCAAAAAAGAAAAATGGGACACCCTCGATGGCGTATTAGATAAAATTTGGCTAATGCTTGAGCAAGGTGCCGCCCATTCGGACGATCCTTTTCATTGGCCTGTACTGGGCACTACATCAAAAGAGGGCTGCAATTTGAGAACTGTTATCCTAAGGAAAGTCGACGCGCCCGATCGGATTTTGGTTTGTCATACCGATGCGCGATCCGAAAAAGTGCAAGATATTAAAAATTATTCACAAACAAGCTGGTTATTTTATCATCCCAAAAAGAAAATTCAGGTGAGAATATCAGGACAAACAACATTACATGCACATGATCCATATGCTGATCGACAGTGGGCTGATACCAGCATCACAAGTCGCCTGAATTACTGTGCGTCTCAACCTCCCGGTACACCCATTGATAAACCTTCGTCCGGATTGCCCGATTTTTTGCTTCATGAAATCCCAAGTCTCTTGAAAACCGAAATCGGCCGAAAGCATTTTATGGCCATTGCGGTGCAAATATTTTCTATTGATTGGTTGATTTTGAAAGTAACGGGGAACCGGCGCGCCCGGTTTGAGTGGGATGATAATAGGCTGCACGCCACATGGCTGGTTCCATAGTTGCCTTGTCTGAAGACACTGTGCATTCTGAGGGAAGATAGTGGTTCTGTTTTTTGTAAGAGAGATCAACCATAAATGGCAAAAATTACAGACCGGCATCAAACTTGATTATCCGATGTCGGTTTTTCTTTTTCTAATTAAATTCAATAGACTGTTTGAAAATTTTAGGATTGCCAAATGAAATGTGAAATAAATTTAAGGGAATTCCAAAGATTCGATGAAGGCACGAAATGTAAACAAAACGAACCGCGAAAAAAGTATAGGTTTGTCATGCGCTATCCATAACTCAATCCGAAAATGGCGGTAATTATTGTTCTTGGGGTGGTGATATCGGTTTAGTATCTGAATTTATGTCAGAATCCACATATTCCCATCTGCAATTATTAGGTTTTTGGGCAAACTGCAATATCTGGGATTCCACATAATTTCTAAAAATCAACACTATCTATTGTAATCCCCACTGGTTATCTGGTATTAATCATCAAACACTACGGCAAGTTACGCTTATCGAGGAAGATCTGCTATGTGCTCTAACGTAGAAAGTTGTGAAAAAGACATGACGAATAACAGCCAAGCCGGAAAGCTGATAGGAAGGCCGATGGTTGGTAAAAAATTCCTTAATGTTTTACTGACCTTACTATTAATTTTTCTTGCCGTTTTAGCCTCTGCTGATGAAAAACATGATCCGAAGCGGGTTTTGACAATCTTTGTTTTTAAACAGGGATTGCCCTGGGCATACCGCATAGAAGAAAGCTTACGTACAGCGTTAGCCTCAGAAACCTCATTTCCAATTGATTTAAACGTCGAACACGCGGATCTTTCGAGATTTTCGGATAAGGCATACTTATCCAAATTGGTTGATTTATATCGATACAAATATTCCAAGCAACAAATAGACCTGCTCATTGCAATAGGAGATGAATCCACGGATTTGTTAATCAAGTTCGGCAAAGAGTTCTACGAGCACATTCCGGTGGTCGTGATAACAACTGCACCTAAATCCCTACCACGGCAACTCATAAGATCTAACATAATAAAGCTCTCCTGGGGAGTAGATCTGGAGGGAACAGTTAACCTCATAGAGCGAATACTGCCGAAAACCCGGCATCTTTTTGTCGTCTCAGGCTCTTCATTGACCGACCGGGGAGTAAAGCGGATGGCCCTTAAGGCGTTTGGAGAGTACGCTGGAAGATTAGATATCCAATATCTTTCAGATCTGACAGCAGAGGATCTCACAGCTAAAGTTGCTTATTTGCCGGAAGATTCGGCTATTTTGTTCCTGACCTTTTTTCGGGATGCCAGCGGGAAATACTTCAGACCGCGCGATATGTTGTCCGTTATTTCCGAAAAAGCCAATGCACCGACATTCAGTATTGTGGATTCCCACCTCGGACAAGGGATCGTAGGTGGAAGATTACTTAGTGCCGAGCACCTGGGTAGAAAATATGCAGATGTCATAAACCGTATTTTGAAAGACGGAACTTTAAATGGTTTGGAAACTGATGGAGAGAATAACTTTATAATGTTTGACTGGCGTCAACTCAAGCGGTGGTCTATTAATGAGGATAGTCTGCCTATAGGCAGCATTGTTCGGTATAGGGAGCAATCAATTTGGGAAGACCACAAAGGTAAGATTCTTGGTGCGATAGCTATAATAATAGCCCAAACTTCGTTCTTGCTTTTTCTACTAGCTCAGCGGGCGAAACGCAGCCGAGCGGAGAAGGCGTTGCGGAAAAGCGAGGAGAAATATCAAGACCTGTATAGCAACGCTCCAGATATGTTCGTTTCAGTTGATGCGAAAACAACGACTATACTTGAGTGTAACCAGACGCTGGCGAATGCATTGGGGTATAAGAAGGAAGAAATTATTGGACGTTTAATCTTTGACATATACACCCCTGATAGTGCTAAGCATGCAAAAGCAAATGTATTCCCTGTGTTTATGAAGACCGGAACAATAATTGAAGAGGAATTGCAATTACAACGAAAAGATGGAAGCGCATTAGATGTGTCTTTAAATGTTTCAGCTGCTCGTGATGAGAAAGGAGACATTATATATAGCAGATCGGTTTTGCGTGACATAACCGAGCGCAAGCAGTCCGAACTCCAGATTCTGAAAGCCCATTCTGAAATCAAACAGTTAAAAGATCGGATTGAGGCTGAAAGCGTCTATCTCCAGGAAGAAATCAAGCTGGAACACAATTTTGATAATATTATTGGTCAGAGCGAATCCCTGTCATACGTTCTCTACCGGGTGGAGCAGGTGGCGGGGACGGATTCCCCCGTGTTTATTTACGGAGAAACTGGGACAGGCAAAGAGCTCATCGCACGGGCTATTCATCAACTGAGCCCCCGCAACCAACGGGCACTGGTGAAGGTGAACTGTGCCGCGCTGCCCGGGGATTTGATCGAAAGCGAATTGTTCGGGCGGGAAAAAGGGGCCTATAGTGGTGCCGTGAGCAGCCAGTTGGGACGTTTCGAACTCGCCCACGGTTCAACACTTTTTTTGGATGAGATCGGAGAAATGCCATTCGATCTTCAGGCGAAGCTGCTGCGTGTTCTTGAAAGCGGTGAGTTCGAAAAACTGGGAAACCCAAAAACCCTGCATTCAGATGCGCGAATCATCGCCGCAACCAACCGAAATTTGGAGCAAGAAGTAAGTAAAGGCCGATTTCGACAGGACCTGTGGTATCGGTTGAACATTTTCCCAATCACATTGCCCCCTCTCCGTGAACGAAGGGATGACATACCCTTGCTGGTCAAGCATTTTATGGACCATTTCGCAAAAAAGCTGGGCAAACCAGAAGTGAAAATCTCTAAAGAAACCATGCAAAGGTTACAGGACTTCACTTGGCCCGGAAACGTGAGGGAATTGGAGCATACCATCGAAAATGCATTGATTACTACCCGGGGAGAGAAACTAAAGTTTGATCTTCCCATCATATCAGACGATTTGAGCAGCGATTTCAAATCCTTGGCAGAAATGGAGCTTGACTATCTCTTAAAGGTCCTGAAAGCAAAGAATTGGAAGATCGAAGGTGCTGACGGTGCGGCTCAAACCATAGGCATGCATCCCAATACGCTCCGGAACCGAATGAATAAACTCGGCATTAAGCGGCCCAAACCGTAATAGCTATTTTAAACTCGGTGAGGGTCAGCCCCCTTTGTACCCACCGAATATGGTGGAACCACCTTATCTGGTAGTTTTGACATTTCTTTTTTTAAATCCCTATTCGCCGGCCAATACAATTATTTAATTTATTTTTAGATAGTTACATCCATAATTTTGTGCACGCCCCAATATGGTATGTTTCTTGTAAAAGCTGTTAGTTAAAACCACCAGACGCATAACGAATCCAGCAACACCATATCAGAGGTTTAGATGATGGCGCTTTACCAAATCATGGTTGTGGCCAAGGAAAATAAGATAAATGAGCTTTGTAGTAGCCTGCGCCCTCTTTCTTGTGAGATTCGAAAAGTAAAAGGATGTCTCAGTTACTGTGTGTCCAAGGATTTTGAAAAAGCCGCCACCTATTACATTTCAGCAGAGTGGGATACACAGGATGCCATGGTTGAGCACTTTCGTTCACAAAACTTCAAGATATTGTTAGGCGCAGCACTTGTTCTGTGTGAATCATTCAAAATGACCGTTGCTGAAGCTATAGAAATTGGAGGTCTCGAACTGGCTAAATCGATGACCGCATCACAGGTGGGTAAAACGCTGAGGCAATTTTGATCACTTCTCAATTCGGACTTCAAAACTATTTCTTTTCGCAGCTGTTTTAAGAACCATTTACGTTGAACCCTAAACCGAAGAAAGGATGATAGGATGAAAACAAACAGATTCTGGATCATTGCTTCATTCGTATTGGCTATTTCCCTCATAGCCTGGAATGCTGTACCAGCCTTCGCTCAAGAATTAAAGCCAAACATCGTCTTCATTTTGACTGATAATCTGGGTTATGGGGAGTTGGGCGTTTACGGTGGTGGCGAACTGAGGGGTGCGCCCACTCCTCGACTCGACAAGCTCGCAGCTGAGGGCCTGCGCCTGACGAATTTCAACGTAGAGCCGCAGTGCACACCAAGTCGCTCGGCCCTGATGACCGGGAGGCACCCCATCCGCTCGGGAACAACTAAGGTCGTGTGGGGCATGCTATATGGAATGACCCAATGGGAGAAGACCATGCCCGAGCTGCTCTCCGAACAAGGTTACACAACAGGAATGTTCGGCAAATGGCACCTCGGTGATACCAAGGGCCGTTTCCCCACCGATCAGGGTTTCGATGAGTGGTATGGCATCGCTAACACCACTGATGAATCCCAATACAGTTCACAGTTCCAATATGACGCGAAGATCGGGCTCAAACCTTTTATTCAGGAGGCAAAGCGAAACCGAGATCCGAAAAAAGTCAAACCTTACGACCTCGCTGTCCGGCGTGTGATCGATTCGGAATTAACCCATCGCACCATCGACTTCATGGAGCGCCAGGCGAAAGCCGGGAAACCGTTTTTCGCATTCGTTCCGCTCACCCAAGTACATTTGCCTACCCTCCCCCATCCCGATTTCTCCGGAAGAACTGGCAATGGTGATTTTGCCGATTCCGTAGCAGAGATGGATCATAACGTAGGCGAAATGCTCGACACCTTAGATCGACTTGGAATTCGTGAGGACACCATAGTCATCTTTGCCAGCGACAATGGCCCGGAAGAGGTTGCTGCTTACCACGGTACATCCGGCTATTGGCGCGGCCATTATTTCACCGCCCTTGAAGGTTCGCTGCGCGCACCGTTCATTATTCGATGGCCAGGAAAGGTTCCCGCTGGAAAAGTGAGCAATGAGATGGTACATATCACCGACCTCCTGCCGACCTTCGCGAGAATCGTTGGATACAAGGTGCCAGATGACCGCATCATCGACGGTGTGGATCAATCTGACTTTTTCCTAGGCAAGGCTGAGAAAAGCAACCGCGAAGGCTTCCCAGTTTACAATGGAGATGACCTGTTTGCATACAAGTGGCGCAATTGGAAAGTCCACTTCATCGAACTGAACAGCATGTTTGGCTCTCCCAAGAGGCTGAACGTTCCAAGCGTCTACAATCTCATTAAAGACCCCAAGGAGGATTTCAACATCGCGCCCGACAGTACATGGATCTTTCCGATCGTAATGTCTCGCGTGATCGAATTCCAGAAGTCTTTGGCAGCGGAGCCGCCCATTCAGCTCGGCACGCCTGATCCGTATCAGCCACCGAAGACTTCGAAGTAGAAGTATGGTCCAGCTAACTTTCAAGGATTGCTACGACCTGAAAGGTCGCTTTCAATCCATTGTTCAAGAAGTATGTTTTTTGTATGGGTATTGAACAGAAAGGAGCAGTTCAGATGCGCATCCATTTACATAGATGGGGTAGTCTTGCCTTACTATTGGCGGGAATTTACATCTTGTCGCCTGGACAAGGGTGGTCTGGTGAGACCGGGCACTATTTCCCGGGCATCGCAAATGTCCGGGATTTTGTGGTGCCGCCGCCGGGCTTTTACTACCTTCAATACAACGGCTACTACCACAGTGACACGTTTCGAGACAGCAGTGGAGATAAAGTCGATTCTGTCCAAGTTGGCTCGGAAACGATAGACGTAGACTCCGATCTCGACGTGTGGACCATCTTGCCAACCTTCATTTGGAGCACTGACTGGAAAATTCTGGGGGCTCAGTATTCAGGATTCGTTCAGCCTTCGTTCGGCAATATCAGTGTCCAGGCGGCGGCAGAGATTATAGACCAGGAAGCGAAGGCAGATGACTCGGGGTTCGGGATGGGAGACCTCTATGTTCAGCCTGTTTGGCTTGGGTGGCATTGGACGCACTTCGACTTGTCTCCGGCCTTCGGCGTTTATGTGCCCATAGGAAAGTATGATGAGGGTGCAACCGACAATGTTGGGCTGGGGTACTGGAGCTTCAATTTCTTTTTGAATGGGGTCTATTACCCGTTCAAGGACCAGTCAACGGCCGTCAGTGTCACCGGCATCTATGAGATCAACACCAATCGAGAGGGTGTGGACATACGCCCTGGCGACCACTTTACCTTGGAATACGGCATCAGCCAATACTTGAGCGAGCGCTTGGAGGTGGGTCTTTCGGGTTACAACACTTGGCAGGTGACCGACGACAGCGGGTCCGATGCTACTAACAATGGTCGTGATCGTATGTATGGCATTGGCGGCCAGATTGCATATTGGTTCGTAAAAGACAAATTTTCCGTGTCCGCTCGCTACCTCACGCAATACGGGGTCAAAGACCGTACTGAGGGGGACTACGGAGTCCTAACTTTAATGTATGTTTTCTGATCATGTCGCATACCAGATCCGTTCCGCATCCGGATTAAGAGTGAGAACATTTGGCCTCCTTTCTTTAAGTTTTTATCCACTATTGTATATAGGGTGAACTGAGGACGCTAGATTTTTTAACAGAAGATGAAGCTTTCCAAGCTGCCGAATATCTGATGGCGGCAACACCGCGGACATGGAAAAAGATATTAAGAAAAAAGCGCGATTTTGTCACGGATTTCATTCTGGGTAAAATCGACCTGGAACTGGGCACCAAGGCGAGTATGCTTGAACTGGCCCTTTACGCCAATAATATTTTGGATTGTTTAACTCAGATTGATCTGCAGTTTCCTGATGAAATGTCAGCGGATGAGTTGACAACGTACCGATCGAAAATGGAAACTTTCCGGCAGGTAAAAGGTGCTTGAAACATGCAAAACTTCCCTCAGAAACCAAAGTTTATTGCCCTAAGATGAACTTTCGTTTAGGGTGAGCCAATCATGGCTATTACTTGATAAGCAAATATACATCACTGGCTATTGAAATGCAGACTCGATTCTTTAGTATTTAATTTGAGAGGCACATTATGTCCCGATGGCTGTCAAATAGTTTCAGAATTGTTATTAATAACGATTCTACTGGAATCTTATTTTGTGTGTCCGTTATCGTATTTTTTTTTCTGATCGGCATTTTTTCTCCTTCGTTCCTTTACGGCAAATCCCTCACGGCAGATATAATACTTTCTGATGAAGAGCGCGATTGGATTTCGGAGCATCCGGTTCTGAGAGTCGCCAACGAATTGGACTGGCCGCCATTTGATTTTGCTGAAGAGGGTGAACCAAAGGGCTATTCCATTGATCTGATAAATCTAATCGGAGAAAAAACCGGCCTGAAACTTGAGTTTATCAACGGGTACACCTGGTCGGAATTGATGGAGAAATTCAAGGCGGGTGAGATTGATATCATGCCTGCTATTTATGTAAACGAAGATAGAAAAAACTACATTGCATTTACACAAGCGTATTTTTCACAGCCTTCGGTGATTGTCATCAAAAAGGATCGAAATGATATTAAGTCATTATCCGATCTTGCGGGAAAAAAACTGGCGGTGATTGAAGGCTTTGTTATTACCGAAGTTCTTGCAGAAAAATATCCTGAGATAAAACAAGTTCCTGCCGAAGGTATAGTTGAAGCGATTAAAAACGTTTCTCTGGGAAAGGTGGACGCTTTTATTGATAGTATTGGCGTTATCTCCGTTACGATCGAAAAGAACTTCATCCCCAACATCAAGATCATCAGTGACAGCAGTCTTAAAAAGGTAGAAAACCCTGCTCTTCACATCGGTGTGTCCCGCGAAAACCAAATATTGAGGGATATTCTCAACAAGGGGTTAGAGTCCATTACACGCGAGGAGATGAATGCAATTCGCGTGCAATGGGTCCCCTTAGAGATGGCGGAAACGGAAGCCCCTGGATATGACTGGAATAGAATTTTGTGGCTTATCGGTGTTGTCATTGTTGTCTTCCTGATCCTGATCCTGCTAATTCGATTTCTGACCAGATTCGGCAGGGATAAGCACCTGGCACTCAGTTTCGGTTCCCGTCGCTTCCGCATGTATGCCGTCATCGGTTTGAGTCTGTTGATCACTGTCGTGTCCGTTCTCGGCTGGCTGGCCGTCCAGCGCAACAAGGAGAAAATCCTGGCCGAAGTGCAGGCCAATCTCGTTAATGTTTTGACGACGACATCCGAGCGGCTCGATATCTGGGTGGATCAACGCAACTTTTTTATGCAGCAACTCGGGCGCAATCCCGAGCTGGTGGCCTTAACCGAACAACTGCTAACCGTTTCTCCTTACAAGGATATCCCTGCTGGCATCCAGCGCGCTGGCCGATGCACGGAATTTTTTCGAGACCAATGAGAATGTGTTTGCTGATATTGACTTTTTTATCATAAATCCGAACCACATCAGCATTGCTTCAATGCGGGATGTCAATGTCGGCTCCCTAAACATAATTGCCATCCACAAACCGGAACTGCTCGACCGCGTTTTCCGGGGAGAAACGGTTTTCGTACCGCCGATCACTTCGGATGTGAGGCTCGACGGTAGGGGGGGAGAGCTTCTCGGAATGCCGCCCACCATGTTATTTGCGGCACCCATCCGGAGAGGTGATGGCACTATCATAGCTGCTGTAGCGAAACGCGTGGACCCGGCCCGGGATTTCTCCCGGGTCCTTCAGTTTTCCAGGGTGGGTGAAACCGGGGAGACATATGCCTTTAACCAGGAGGCGAAATTGTTGTCGGAAAGCCGGTTCGATGACGATTTGCGACGGATCGGACTGATCACAAAAGGGCGAAGCGGCATCCTGAACATTGAAATCCGGAACCCCGGCGGAAATATGCTGGAAGGATATCGATCCAAGATTCCCCGATCCAGAGCAGCCCTTGAACCGCATGGCAGCCGCCGCCTTGCAATTGAAGTCCAGTTTGGCAAAGAAAAAAATGCCAACTGAACACTCGGCCCATCGAGACGGATATGACGGGTTACCGGGATTATCGCGGTGTGCCGGTATTCGGCGCCTGGCAATGGGATTTCGAGCTGGGTATGGGGATGACCTCCAAAATTGATGTGGTTGAGGCGTTGTCCACCTATTTTACCATGCGGTCAACGGTCCTGTGGGGATATTGGGAGTTACGTTATTTTTGTCTGTAGGTGCAACGCTGTTTGTCCTGATTCTCGGGGAACGTGCAAACAGGGCCTTGAGTCTAGCCAGGGATAATCTGGAGAAAAAAGTTGCCGACCGCACGGCAGCCCTTGCAGAAGCTGAAGAGCGCAGCCGTTTGCTGCTTGAATCCGCAGAAGAAGGTATTTTTGGCGTGGCAGAGGATGGCTTGGTGAACTTCATCAATCCAGCCGGGTTGAAAATGCTCGGGTATAACACCGAGGAAGTGATCGGGCAAAAGATTCACCCTCTGATTCACCATACCCGGCCCGATGGCAGCCCCTATCCAATCGAAGAGTGCCCGATGCACCACAGCCTGACCCAGGGTACAATTGGTAACCAAGACGACGAGGTCCT
>PVMK01124555.1_pt1 | contig 36447 bp, 33 predicted proteins | sample 1853481 | NCBI WGS metagenome assembly PVMK01 (sample SAMN08533507, study PRJNA380276) | Marine sediment metagenome, whole genome shotgun sequencing project. | reverse complement strand
CCTCCGACCCCTTCGTCCCGAACGAAGTGCGCTACCAGGCTGCGCCACACACCGAATATTTGAGGCCGATGACTATACCAAAAGCGGGCGGAGGAACCAATATCCCTCGTCAGCTGTTTGGTCACGGGGTCTGTGGCTAGTAGACCCCTGCCCAGCGCGCCAGGAACTGGCTGAAAATACTCAGAGTCATCACCACAACGATCAGTAAAAGGAGCAGGCGTAATGGGCGGAAGGGCTTGCGCTCTACCGAATTGATACCGCGCTTGACGAACTCATCTACCCTGGCCTGGTCATCCGGGTAAAGACGATTTTGATGACTGCGATCCTGCTTGTCTTGAGTTTCTTCGGTCATATAAAAACGGGGAGAGAATAACGTCCGCTATTCTCTCCCCTAAAGACAGGAAAGTCACCCCAATCAGGTAACTTTCCTGAGCAGCAACAGTTTAAAGATCAAACATCGCCTCAGGCATCTGCATAAGATTGTCAGCGCCGGATAACATGGTCTGCTTGTAAACCAGGGTGCGCGGCAACAGACGAGCAAAGTAGAATCGTGCGGTGTGAAGCTTCGCCTCGTAAAAAGACGTATCGCCATCGGCTTCTGCAATCTTTTGCCGCGCCAACACCGCCATACGTGCCCAGAAATAAGCCAATGTGACGTAGCCGCTGTACATCAGGTAATCCACGGCCGCAGCGCCGGCCTCATCGGGGTTTTCCATGGCGGCTTCACCGATCTTCATGGACAGCCCCAGCCACTCGTCCTTGTAGGGCTTGAGCACGCTGATAAACTCGGCATCCTCTTCTCCCGGGTTGGCTTCGCAGAATTCATCGATCATAGCCGTGAAACCCAGCAGCAGCTTGCCGGCGGTACCCAGCACCTTGCGACCCATCAGGTCCAGCGCCTGAATGCCGGTGGTACCCTCATACAGCGTGGAGATACGCGAATCTCGCACAATCTGCTCCATACCCCACTCCCGGATATAGCCGTGACCACCAAAAACCTGCACACCCAGGTTGGCCGCCTCGAAACCGGCTTCGGTGACAAAGGCCTTGCCGATAGGAGTCAGCAGTGCCAGCAGGTCGTCCGCGGCCTTGGCCTGCTCCTCGGTACCCTTGTCCACTATATCGCCCTGCTGGGCCAGGAAATACAGCAGCGCGCGGGACCCTTCCGCCAGGGCTTTCTGCGTCAGCAGCATGCGGCGCACATCCGGGTGCACGATGATGGGGTCGGCGGGGCCGTCCGGGTTCTTGGGGCCGGTCAGACTGCGCATGGCCAGGCGTTCTTTGGCATAGGCCAGCGCGCCCTGGAATGACAGTTCCGCAGAGGCCAGGCCCTGGATGGCGGTACCAATCCGGGCGGTATTCATAAAGGTGAACATGCAGTTGAGGCCTTTGTTGGGCAGGCCGATCAGATGGCCTTTTGCCCCGTCGAAGTTGAGGACACAGGTCGCGTTGCCATGGATGCCCATTTTCTTCTCGATGGAGGCACACTGCACGGCGTTGGTTCACCGACGCTGCCGTCGTCGTTCACGTTGAACTTGGGCACGATAAACAGGGATATGCCGGCGGTACCCTCCGGGCCATTCGGCAGGCCGGCCAACACGACATGCACGATGTTCTGCGCCACGTCGTGATCGCCGGCACTGATGAAAATCTTGGTGCCTGTAAGAGCGTAAGCGCCGTCTGCCTGGGGTTCTGCCTTGTTGCGCAGTAAGCCCAGGTCAGTGCCACACTGGGCCTCGGTGAGACACATGGTGGCAGTCCATGCTCCCGCGACCAGTTTGGTCAGGTATTGCTCGTTCTGCCCCGCATCGCCGTGCTCCTCGATGGTCTTCACCGCACCGTGGCTCAGGCCGGGATACATGAACCAGGGCCAGTTGGCGGTACCGGCCAGTTCATTGATGACTATGCCCAGCATGTTGGGCATGCCCTGGCCACCCGCTTCGGTGTCAGCACTCAGGGCAGGCCAGCCATTTTCCACATACTGCTGATAGGCCTCGGCAAATCCACCCGGGGTTTTCACGCCCTCTTCGCTCCAGTGGCAGCCCTCCTCGTCACCGACTTGATTGAGTGGTGACAACACCTGCTCTGCGAACTTGGCGCCCTCTTCCACAATGGCGTCCATGAGGTCTTCAGTAGCCTCCTCATAGCCGGGCAAAGTCTGGAAGAGCTTTTCAGACTCCAGTAATTCATTCATCACAAAACTGATATCGCGCAGTGGCGCCTTGTACTCTGGCATGGTATTACCTCTCTTTGTCCGGGGCTGGAATAGAATGTAGCACGGTCGTGCAGCGAGCCATGTGTTCAGTGCTTACATTTTGCGGGATTTGAGCTTGATGTCAAATATCTTTTTGGAATTTGGCACTGCAAAAATCACCATATGGACGCTATAAGACTGTCGGCTCGCTGATTGTTAGTAAGCGCTTAATTACCCAGAAGATGTTGCAGGGAAAGGTAAGTGCCTGCTTCGCCAGGATAAAAGGGTGTCAATTGGGGCACCTCACCCAGCAGCGGGGCCGGTATCAGGCGCTTCAATGTATCCAGGTTTTCCTTGTGGCAGATCATGGTTTCGCCCGGCTGATTGGCAACCCAGCCCGCCAGAACCAGACCGTCACGGCGGACGGCTTCGGCGGTCAGCAGGGCGTGATTGATGCAACCGAGGCGCATACCCACCACCAGAATAACGCCCACCTGCAACTGTACGGCCAGGTCAGCCAGGGTTTCCCTGGGCCCAATCGGGACGCGCCACCCCCCCGCTCCCTCTATCAGGACGAACTCTGCGCTGCCCATCATCACGCCCCGGCAGATACCCGCCAGGCGGCTGGCCTGCAGCCGCTTCCCCTGCATCTCGGCAGCGATATGCGGTGCGACCGGGGCATCCAGGGCTACGGGGTTTACCTGGCTGTAGTCCAGGGGCTCCGTCATGCAGTCCAGCAACTGCAAGGCGTCTTCATTTTGGCCATTGTCATCGCAGCCTGCCGCTACAGGCTTCACCGCGGCAGTGCGCAAGCCCGCCTGCGCAGCCGCCTTCAGCAAAGCACAACTGATGGCGGTCTTGCCAACCCCGGTATCAGTCCCCGTCACAAACCAGGCTTTTCTCATGCTTTCTCCAACACCCCAAAAATGACGTCATAGGTTGCCGGCAGCACGCCATCCTCGCGCCAGGTCTCATAGGCCTGCAACATGCCCGCCATAGCGCGACGACTGGTAAGTCCCGCAGGTCGATCCCGGTTCATATTATGCGCTCCCAGGGTTTTCAGCTCAGCCAGCAGATCGCGCACACGCTGGTATTCCATACGAAATAACCCATTGTCGAGCGCCAGTTGTATGCCCGGTATCTGCCGGGCAGCCGTTGCCAGGTCGGACGGCGGCATAAAAGTATTCACATGCTGGTGCGAATCGACCGCCGCCCAGGCGGCGCGTAATTCGCACAGGGTATCCGGCCCCAGTGAGGTAAACACGCAGCACCCGCCGGGGCGCAGCACCCGGGACAGCTCGGCAAACAGGTGCTCGGGCCTGTAACACCACTGGACGGCCAGGCTACTGAATACCAGATCAACCGAGTTGGCCGCCAGGGGCAGAGCTTCCGCATCCCCTACCAGCCAATCACACTCACCTACAACCCGGCTGCGGGCGTATTCCACCATCCCCTGCGCCAGATCCAGGCCCAGGTACCGGGCATCGGGGTAGCGGCGTCTCAGATCGGGGTAAAAGTAGCCGGTACCACAACCCAGGTCCAGCACCGTTGTCGGGACAATCTGTAACTGGTCCAGACTGGTCAATAATTGTGCGCCCACATCGCGCTGCAGTTGAGCCACAGAGTCGTACAAGCCGGCCGCGCGACTAAAAGAGTCTGCAACCTCTTTTTTGGCCGGCGTTTGTGCCAGACACGTGCTTTTATTTAACACCCCGGCACCGGCAAGAAAACCCCGGGTTTCCCGGGCCACGGCGGTGGGCGAGTCCAGTGGCGCCACATGGCTCGCATCCGACAGTACCTGTACCCGCGCAGACGGTGTCTTGAGCAGCAAAGCGTTGAGCGACCGCTGCAGGCCAGCCGGTAGCAAACCATCGCGCCCGGCCAGTAAATGCAATTGCGGCTGGGGCAGGGCCGGCAAGCGATCCCGCTGGTCAAGTGTTGCCAGCCACTGCAGGCCGGCCGACAACTGCGCAGAGGCCCTCTCCCGACCCTGCCGGGGCAATTGGCGTAATAATTGACGGGCCTGGCGTGAGCCGTTGATCTGTAGGCTATCGAAGCGTCTCAGGGCACCGCCGGGGTCATTCTCCACACCGGCACGAAACTCCGCGAACAGCGATGCCTCCATACCCGGCCAGTCCGTTGTAGCCACAAACCGCGGATTACTGCAGAGCGTCACCACCGCCACGACCCGTTCGGGGTCTCGCACGGCGAGCTCTACCGCCAACTGTCCACCCAGAGACCAGCCCAGGTACACCGCTTTAGCGGGGCTACAATCGAGAATTGACGCGAGGGTCTGCGCCAGTTGCGGCTGCTTATCCAGGTCACAACCGGGCGCGCAACCCGGCAGGTCCACCAGGGTGATATTGGCCCAGGGGCGCAGCGGCACCAATAGCGACCGCCAGATTTCCCGGTTGCTGCCCCAGCCGTGCAGCAACACCAGTTCCTGCTGTGCGCTCCCGGTGGCGGGTAAGTATTCGAAGCTCAACTGCACCTCAAGCCCCCGGCCAGCAAGCGCCCAGTTGTTCCAACAGGCGGTCTACCTGCTCTTCACTGTGGGCGGCACTGAGGGTAATTCGCAGTCGGGAAGTACCCGCCGGGACGGTGGGCGGGCGAATGGCGCTGATCAACAGGCCTGCGCCCCTGAGTTGTTCACTGAGCTTCACCGCCCGCCCGGCATCGCCTACCAGCAATGGCTGAATGGCGCTATCGGATGCCATCAATGGCAGGTCCAACTGCTGCGCGCCCCTGCGAAATCGCGAGATAAGATCTTTCAGGTATTGCCTGCGCCAGGATTCCTCGCGCAATAACTGCAGAGCAGCCAGACTCGCTGCCGCCACCGCCGGCGGCAGCGCCGTGGTGTAGATATAATTGCGCGCCTGCTGGATCAGCCCCTCGATCAGCAATTCGCTACCCGCCACAAAGGCGCCCGCTGTACCCAACGCCTTACCCAGGGTAGCCATCAACACCGGCACCGAGGCGGCATCCAGGCCCGCCGCCTCGGTACTACCGACGCCGCGCTCACCCATAACGCCGAAGCCGTGGGCATCGTGCACCATCAACCAGGCATCCTGCGCCGAGCAGAGGGCGGACAACTCCGCCAGCGGAGCGGTGTCGCCGTCCATACTGAACACACCGTCCACGACGACCAACTTGGGCCCATCCGCAGTTTTAAGTTTTGCTGCCAATGCGGCGACATCATTGTGCCGGTAGCGCTGGAAACGGGCCCCGCTGTGCAATCCCCCATCGAGTAAGGAGGCGTGGTTCAGCCGGTCTTCGAAGACATAGTCACCGCGCTGCAACAGGCTTGTCAGTATCCCGCTATTGGCCATATAGCCGCTGGAAAACAACAGGGCCCGGGGCCTACCGGTAAATTCCGCCAGGGCCTCCTCCAACTGGTGATGGGGCACACTGTGACCACACACCAGGTGCGAGGCACCGCTGCCCACGCCGTATTCAATAGCGGCCCCGCGCAGGGCCTCAATCACTTTGGGGTGGGCTGCCAGCCCGAGGTAGTCGTTACTGCAGAAATTCAGGTATTGCCGCCCCGCCAGCCGGATAACCGGCCCCTGGGAGGATTCCAGGGTCAGGCGATGGCGATAAAGCCCTTCGCGTTTGCGTTGAGCCAGGGCCTCACTAAGGCGCTCGGGAAATGCCCCCATGACACCGGGCTAACCGGCCGTCGCATCGTAGAATTGCGGGTTGGGATTTTGTGGTGCACGCTCCACCTGGCGCTGTTCCGGCTCGATTCCCAGGCGTGCGAACAAGGCCATATCGCTATTGGCCCGGGGGTTGGCGGTGGTCAACAGCTTTTCACCATAGAAAATCGAGTTGGCACCGGCAAAGTAAGCCAGGGCGTGCATTTGCTCGTTCATCTCTTCCCGGCCCGCAGACAGGCGCACATGGGAAGCCGGCATCATAATCCGTGCCACGGCTATAGTGCGGATAAACTCGAAGGGATCCAGATCCGCCTCTTCTGCCAGAGGCGTCCCCTCAACGCGCACCAGCATGTTAATAGGCACACTCTCGGGGTGATGTGGCAGATTGGCCAGTTGTTGCAGCAGGCCCGCACGGTCGGTCTGCTGCTCGCCCATACCCACGATGCCGCCGCTGCAGACTTTCATCCCGGCGTCGCGCACGTGATCCAGTGTCTCCAGCCGATCCTGATAGGTGCGGGTGGTAATAACGTCTCCGTAGTATTCCGGGGAGGTGTCCAGGTTGTGGTTGTAGTAATCCAGCCCCGCCGCAGCCAGCTCACCAGCCTGCTCCTGCGTCAGCATGCCCAGGGTCATGCAGCTCTCCAGGCCCAGCTCCCGCACACCCTTGACCATGGCGACCACCTGGGGCATATCACGCGGCTTGGGACAGCGCCAGGCGGCGCCCATGCAGAAACGCGTGGCGCCACTGGCCGCGGCCGCCCTGGCCTGCTCCAGGACCTTTTCCACCGCCATCAACTTTTCCACCTCCAGCCCCGTATCGTAGCGGGCGCTCTGGGGGCAGTAGGCGCAGTCCTCAGGGCAGGCGCCGGTTTTGATGGAAAGTAATGTGCTCACCTGCACCTGATTCGGGTCAAAATACCTGCGATGCAGACTCTGGGCTGCAAACAGCAAATCGTTAAAAGGCAAAGCAAACAATGCCTCCACCTCTGAACGGGACCAGTTGTGGCGAATTTCATCCTGCGGCGAGGTGGAGTCAGGCTCCTTTGCTGCAATTGCTGAGCACATAGTAGACCCGGGTATTTACAAGAAATGAGGAAGGTCACATGATACTGCCGCCGTCAAATCTGTCAACCCAAAGATGTTATTTTGGTTAACAGAATCACCGCAGCCCTGTTGGCCGGTTTATTCCCGAATTACTGCGTCCTGTGTGGTCTGCGCAGCAATCGCGCGCTTCCACTGTGCCCGGATTGCCTGGGGGAACTGCGGCCCAACCACAGTTGTTGCCACCGCTGCGCCATCCCGCTGCCCCAGGCTACCGACACCCCTGCGCCGCGACTGTGCGGCAAGTGCCAACACTCGCCGCCGCCGTTTCACCGGGTGATCGCACCCTGGATTTACAACGAGCAGCTGGCCTATATCATTCAGCGCTGGAAGTATCGGGGTGAAAGACAGCTGACCCCCTTGCTCAGCTCTCTATGGCTGCAGCGCGTGGGCCGCCTCGCCCCGGTGGATCTGCTCCTACCGGTACCACTGCACTGGCGCCGGCTGTGGCAACGGGGTTTCAACCAGTCAGATCTGCTTTGTCGCCAGCTGCGCTGCGCCCGCCCCGCATTGGCCGGAGCCACGCTGGAAAACCGGCTGGTGCGTCGCCACCGGGCAACAGCGGCGCAATCAGGCAGTAACGCCACCCAGCGAGCCCGCAATCTCAGGGGCGCCTTTACAGCCCGCCGACCCTGTGACAACCTGAGGATTGCCATTGTGGATGATGTTTTAACCACGGGAGCCACGGCCTCAGCCGTGGCCAGTGTTTTGCATGCCGCCGGGGCGAGCCATATAGAAGTATGGTGCCTGGCACGCACGCCCACTCCAGGTGAGTGATACCACCAACCCTCCCGGGATACTTATGCGTTGCACCGCACTGTTGTTACTGCTGTTGGTCAGCCCCCTGTCGGCCGAGGAGCCTGTTCGCGTGGCGGTTGCCGCCAACTTCAAGCAAACCCTGCAACAAATCACCACGCGGTACGAGGCGCAAACCGGGCAGCGGGTGACGCTGAGCAGCGCCTCCACCGGCGTACTCTACAATCAGATTGTGCACGGTGCGCCTTTTGACCTGTTTTTCGCCGCGGACCGGGAGACTCCCGAAAAACTTTTGGCTTCGGGGTCAGCTGTCTCCGTCACATTCTGCTATGCCAGGGGCAGCCTGGTATTGGCCGGCGGAGATGGCACTCTGGAGCAACTGGCGGACCCGCAGCTCAGTCTGGCAATCGCCAACCCGGTTACCGCACCCTACGGTGTGGCCGCCATGCAGGTTCTGGACAGGGCAGAATTCAAGCCGGGCAGCACCCGCAAACTGGTGCGCGGTAACAATGTGGTTCAGGCCTATCAGTTCTGGTACAGCGGCAGCGCGGATCTTGCGCTGGTAGCGCGCGCACTGGCGCCCAACAGCGCCACGCGGGTGCCCCGAAGCTGGTATCAGCCGCTGGAACAACACGCTGCGATCCTGACGCGCAACAAGGCGGTGGACGCCTATCTGGATTGGATCAGAAGTGATACCGTGCGCTCACTGATAACCGAAGCCGGCTACGAACCTTGCCCCTGAACAACGCTGAGCTGGATGCGATCTACATAACCATCGCCCTGGCTTCAATTACCACCGTGCTATTACTGATAATCGGCACACCGCTGGCCTGGTGGCTGTCCAGGCAGCGCGGCAACCTATCCGCCGCTCTGGAAGCGCTGGTGGCCATGCCCCTGATCCTGCCCCCCACCGTATTGGGTTTCTACCTGCTGCTGCTATTCGCGCCCGACACCGGGTTGGGCCAACTGTGGCAGCAGCTAACCGGAACGCAACTGGCATTCAGTTTCAGCGCACTGGTGATTGGCTCGGTTATTTACTCACTGCCTTTTGTAGTACAGCCACTGCAATCCGCTTTCGCGCGGGTGCCCGTCGGCTTGCTGCAGACCGCCGCCACACTCGGCGCCAGCCCGTTGGACCAGTTTCGTTCCGTGGTACTGCCGTTGACCCGGCGCAGCTTTGTTACCGCCGCCAGCCTGGGTTTTGCCCACACGGTGGGTGAATTCGGTGTGGTTCTGATGATCGGCGGCAACATACCCGGAGAAACACAGGTATTATCCATCGCTTTGTACGATTATGTGGAGTCCCTGCAATTCGCTGAGGCACACAGACTGGCCGGGGCCCTGGTGGCGTTTTCCCTGATCCTGCTATTTTTCCTCTACCGCAGCGACCGGCAGGGCAGGTTGCGGGTGCATGCATGAATAATCTCAAGCTGCGAATCGTGTGCCCCGGCGGCCAGGGCTTCAAGCTGCAAGTGGATTGTGAGCTCCCCGCGCGGGGTATCACCGCTGTGTATGGGCCCAGCGGCAGTGGCAAGAGCACCCTGCTGGACTGTATCGCGGGACTCAGGCGGCCGAACCGGGACAGTATCCTGCGTTTTCGCGACGAAACCTGGCAGGAGGGGGAGCAGTTTACTGCGCCCTGGGAACGCCGTATCGGTTATGTGTTCCAGGACGCTCGCCTGTTCCCACATCTCAATGTACAGGGAAACCTGGATTACGCCCTGACACGCCGCTCACAGCCCTGCGATATCAGCCTGGACAAGGTGGTCCAGTGGCTGGAGCTCACAGACCTGCTCACACGCAACACCGACACCCTGTCTGCCGGGCAAAAACAACGGGTGGCGATCGGCCGGGCCCTGCTCTGCGCACCACGTCTTTTGCTGTTGGACGAACCCTTGGCCAACCTGGATCACAGCGCCAGCCAGCAATGTCTGGCTTACCTGCAGCGACTGGGAGAAGAACTGGATCTACCCATGCTGTATGTCAGCCACGATATTGAGGAGGTCTGCCAACTGGCGGATTATCTGGTGCTGCTGGATCGGGGGCAATTGGTAGACCAGGGATCACTGCTGGAGCTGTGCAGTCGGCTGGATACCCGCCTGTCCCATGAGGAACAGGCCGCCGCTATCGCAGTGGCTACCATTGCGCGGCACGACGAGAAATACGGCCTCACCGAACTGAATCTCGAGGGCCAGCCTCTGCTCGTCAGCCAGTTGCCCCATGCACCGGGGCAGCGCCGTCGTGTGCGCATCCCGGCCCGGGATGTCAGCGTTTGCCGGCGGCGCCCCCGGGACAGCAGCATATTGAATATCCTGCCCGTCACCCTCATTGAGCTGGAAGCCAATGATTGCAAAACCAATGATTTCAAAAAGAGCGGCGATGCACGGATTCTGCTACGTTTGTCACTGGGGTCGCAATACCTGCTGGCACGCATTACCCGCAAATCAGCGGCCGAACTGCAACTGAAAGTCGGCGACCAGCTGTTCGCCCAGATAAAGAGCGTCGCCCTGCTCATGGAGGCAGCAGACCACCCATGAATACTCACCCCTACGACCGTCTCACCCCCGACATGGTCATCGATGCCGTGGAATCGGTGGGCTACCTCAGCGATGCCCGGTTACTGGCCCTGAACAGCTACGAGAACCGGGTCTATCAGGTGGGCATAGAAGACAGCGTACCGCTGATAGCAAAGTTTTACCGCCCGGAGCGCTGGAGCGAGGCACAAATTCAGGAAGAGCACCGCTTTAGCCTGGAGCTACAGGACGCCGAGATCTCGGTGGTCGCCCCCCTGGTGGACGATGGCGGCGTTAGCCTGCACCGCTTCGAGGGCTTTCTGTTCGCCCTGTTCCCCCGTCGCGGTGGCCACCCCCCGGAACTGGATAACCTCGATAACATGCAGGTACTGGGCAGAACCGTGGGCCGTATCCACGCGGTCGGACGTGCCGGGCATTTTGCCGAGCGGGTGCAGATGTCAGTCGAGCATATGCTGACCAGAAACCGCGAATTCCTGCTCGATGGCTTCATACCCCAGGCATTGATTCCGGCCTACGAGACCCTCACCGCCGATTTGCAACAATCCGTCTCAACGATTTACGCGGAGGTGCGGCCCGATGACCTCATCCGCGTCCACGGCGACTGTCACATCGGCAATATCCTGTGGCGCGACGACACGGCCCACTTCGTGGATCTGGATGACTGTTGCACGGCTCCCGCCATACAGGATTTGTGGATGTTCCTGAACGGCGAGCGTCACGATCGCCAATTACAACTGTCGGAGCTGGTAGAAGGCTACTCGGAATTCTGCGACTTCGACCCGCGCCAGATACGCTGGATCGAAGCCCTGCGCACCATGCGCCTGATCCATTACGCGGGCTGGCTGGCGCGGCGCTGGGAAGACCCGGCCTTTCCCCGCAGCTTTACCTGGTTCAATACCGAGCGCTACTGGGCGGATCATATTCTCGAATTGCGCGAGCAAATGTCTGCTATGCAGGAGGAGCCGTTGCAGTTGTTGTAGCTCACTCAGCCAGAGCGCGAGCCAGGATAAACAACAGACCAAAGCCAGCGCCGGAAACTATTCCCCGCAAGTACTTCCTTATTGATCGCCTCAAAAAACCGCTCCAGCTCAGCCGGGTCAGAAAAATAATCCATCCGGGTGGTAAAACCCCGCTCCGGGTCCAGTTCCTTGACCACCTTCGCCGGACTGCCTGCGACGACCACATTCGGCGTGACATCCCTGGTCACCACCGCCCGCGCCGCCACCACACTGTTCTCACCTATGGTGACACCCTTGAGCACCGTGGAATGATCCCCCAACCAGACGTTATCGCCAATGTGTACCGGCGTGGGACGCTCATCGCGCACGGTTCGATCGTAGATCGTGTGCCAATCCGAGTCTGTGACATAGGCGCCGTTAGCCAGCATCACCCCGTTGCCAATAACAATCTCGTCGCTGGCGCTGAGCCTGGAACCGGGACTCATCAGGACGCAGTCGCCTATGTCTATGCGGCCCTGGCCCTCAGCTCGACCCCAGACCCCCAGCTCGACCCGGTTGGCCGCCTCGCCGATCGCGGTAAAACATCGCCCGATGTGAATATTGTTCCCCGAAATCTGCACATACCAGGGCTTCATCACCGTATGGTACGGCCCCAGGCTCGCGCATTCCGGGCGCAAGAAGTACTCCGTGTACCAGTGCCTGAGCTTGAGGTAGCAATTTTTCACCCAGTAGGGCCGCAGGTCTTCACGCATCGAACAGGCTTCTCTTCTTTAGTCGAAATAGGTATTGTCGCGGCTTATGATCGCAGCGGTCGTGACCAACATCAAATCCGCTACAGATAATGGCGCAGCCTCGAAGGAGTCCAACGCTCTTGCAAGCCAATTCGCAGCAAGTCACCAGCAATCAATCCCACCTGCACCCCCGGCTGAGCGCAGTCCTGCGCAGGCACCTGGCGACGAATTTTCGCAAGCCGGCAGCAGCGCATAGTCGCGCAGCATTCGGTCGTTTGATGGCACAGCTCAATACAGCGCAACGCCCCCTGGTGCTGGACTCATTTTGCGGCACCGGACACAGCACCGCGACCCTGGCCCAACGGCACCCGGATCACCTGGTCGTGGGGATAGACAAATCCTCAGAGCGCCTGGGCAAGCACCCGGCAACTCGCGCCGACAACTACCTGCTGCTACAGGCAGATTGTGCAGACATCTGGCAATTACTGCTGCAAGAGGGCCTGACTGTAGATTACCACTATCTGCTATACCCCAACCCCTGGCCCAAGGCCGGCCACCTACAGCGCCGCATTCACGGGCATGCCAGCTTTCCATGGTTGCTGCAGCTTGGGGGAAACATTGAACTGCGCTCCAACTGGCAGGTCTATGTAGAGGAGTTTGGTTGCTGCGCACACCTGGCGGGCTATCGCGGACGGATTGCCAGGGTGCCAGCAGGACCCGACCTGACCCTGTTCGAACAAAAATACCGGCACAGCGGCCATGATTTATGGGCGTTCACTACTAATGCCTGCCGTGACGGGATAAGCGTTATAGGCTAAAGTGCCGGGTCAATAGAGAGGTACGTTCATGCCCCCAACAAACAATGATCCAATATGGAACCGGATTCGCGAGGAAGCCGCACGGCACGCCAGCGAGGAGCCGATTCTGGCCAGCTTTCTACACGCCACCATCCTCAACCACTCCAGGCTGGAACTGGCCCTGAGTTTTCACCTGGCCAGTCAGCTGGACAGCCCCACAGCTTCCTCCCTGCTACTGCGCGAGGTGATGCTGGAGGCTATGGATAGCGACGCGGCGATTCGCGAGGCGGTACGCGCGGACCTGCAAGCTGTAGAGGACAGGGATTCCGCCTGCCACGAACTCTATATACCCTTTCTGTACTTCAAGGGCTTTCATGCACTGCAGACTCAGCGCCTGGCCCACTGGCTGTGGAACAACGGGCGGGAATCCCTCGCACTGTTCTTCCAGAACCGCATGTCTGCCGAGTTTAGCGTGGACATACACCCTGCGGCGCGCATGGGAAAAGGTATTATGCTGGACCACGCCACCGGCCTGGTCATCGGTGAAACCGCCGTGGTGGGCAATAATGTATCCATCCTGCAGGCAGTCACCCTGGGCGGCACCGGCAAAGACGAGGGTGACCGCCATCCGAAAATCTGCGATGGCGTGCTAATCAGCGCCGGCGCCAAGATTCTGGGCAATATTTGCGTGGGTCAGGGCGCGAAGGTCGGCGCCAACAGTGTTGTGCTGGAAAATGTCCCGGCTCATACCACCGTTGCCGGTGTGCCGGCCAAAATTGTCGGTCGTCCCGCCACTGACCAACCCGCGCTGGAGATGAACCATGATTTCTGCTGCGATGAGGCGATTAGCAAGTCAGGAACCGCACCGACAAAAGCTGTCACCTAATCAGGGTTAACTAATCTGCCCCGGGGCTATGCCGGGGCGGCAACAACAATATTTTTCCCTTTTCGCTTACCCTCATACAGACAGTCATCTGCTATTTTCAACAGAGTGTCCAAGTCTGCGGAATCATCCGGAAAGGTCGCTACGCCCATCGTAACTGTTACATTGGGCTCAGACTGTCTTTCCTGAAAGGGAAAAGTAGCCATTTCTATAGTTTCACGTAAAGTTTCGGCCAGTTCCAGGGCGCGCGACTTACCGCAGTCAGGAAGTACCAGAACAAACTCCTCTCCGCCAAAGCGTGCAGCCAGGTCACTACGCCTTACCTTATCAACAATCAAGGCAGCCACGCTCTTCAAGACCGCGTCACCCATTTGATGTCCATTGGTATCATTGTAATGCTTGAAATTATCGATATCTGTCATGATCAAGGAAAAAGGTTTCTTGTCCTGCGAGTACACAGTGACAAGTGCCTCCAGGAACTGATCGAGGCGCCGCCTGTTGGCCAGCCCGGTAAGCCTGTCTGTTTCCGCCTCGGTTTCTGCCCTGTCTAGTTCCAGGTTTTTGTAGTACCAGGATTTAACCCTGGTAATGACATGATTGAGGTCGCTGTGGGTACAGGGCTTGGTCATGAGGTCATCGACCCCCATCTTGATCAGAATCTCCCGATCATCCGGGTTGTGGCAGGCTTTACTGAGAACCACGGTGTGCGCGCCTCGTAACTGCATCTCCTTGATAAGGGCAGTACGTACAGGATTGAAGCCTGCGTCGAGTGTGGGTCTACTTCAAATAATTTGGCAGGAAAGGCGATCAGGCGACAATCCACTTCCGCGACCACATCGGCGGATCTGGAAGCCGACTGAATCACTGCAATTTCGCCGACGACATCCCCCGGTTGGTCCAGGCGCAATATGAACTTATTACTGGCCACGACCACCAGCGAGCCCTCTACCAAAATATACTCTTGGCTCATGTGTCTGTGCCTGGGTTTTCCACAGGTTGATAATATTTGCAATTGGCGGCAACAAGTCAATCATACACTGCGGATAAGTCAAGAAAGACGACCTGACGCCCCTTCTTATTGAACGGAAACCGGTGGCGTTTGCCTGTGCAACGTTGTGGCGGCCCGGGATTCGGGCGATCCAGTGGCCGGATGCTGCGCATCATGAAGGCCTTTATCCCATCCAGAAACAGGATGTGAACGTGGGTTTGAGGTTCAGGGCACTTCCCAAGCAATAGATCAGTGTCGCTGCGCCGGTCGCACCGTCCTTGAATTGTGGGTTTTTAACAGCCCTGGTGATACTGGGGCGAGAATTCCTGCACCGCATCGACGAAGGCGGTCACATGGTCCGGGTTAACCCCGGGTGTGATGCCGTGGCCCAGGTTGAACACATGGCCGGTACCATGACCGTAACCGGCCAATATGGAAGCAACCTCAGTGCGGATACGCTGCGGCGAAGCGAACAACATACTGGGGATCCATATTCCCCTGCAGGGCGACACGGTCCCCCGCCAGGTTCCGGGCTACGCCGATGTCTGTGGTCCAGTCGATGCCCACTGCCTGGGCGCCACAATCAGCGATAGCGTTCAACCACTGGCCGCCGCCCTTGGTGAAAACAATCACCGGCACTTTGCGTCCATCGGCCTCCGCCGGCAGTCGGGAGATTATCCGCTGCATATATTTGAGGGAGAACTCCTTGTAACCTGCGGCGCTGAGACTGCCGCCCCAGGTATCAAAAATCTGCACAGCCTGGGCTCCCGCCCGTATCTGGGCCGTCAGGTAATCCGCTACCGCATCCGCCAGCAGCGACAGCAATTGATGCATAAGCTCCGGCTGGTCGTAGGCCATGGTCTTGATATGAGCAAAGTCCTTTGACGAGCCCCCCTCGACCATATAGGTCGCCAGCGTCCAGGGGCTGCCGGAAAAACCGATCAGCGGCACCTGGCCGTTCAGTTCCCGGCGAATGGTGCTCACCGCGGACATCACATAGGACAGGTCATCCTCCGCTTTAAAGCTGTTGAGGCCCGCCAGATCGGCCTCACTACGCACGGTCTTGCGGAACCGTGGCCCCTCGCCCTCTTCAAAATACAAACCGAGGCCCAGCGCATCGGGTACCGTGAGAATATCCGAAAACAGAATGGCCGCATCCATCGGGTAGCGGCGCAGTGGCTGCATGCGTCACTTCACAAGCCAGCTCGGCGTTTTTGCACAGATCCAGGAAAGATCCCGGCCTGCTGCCGGGTGGCCCGGTATTCAGGCAGGTAACGGCCCGCCTGGCGCATCATCCACACCGGCGTGCGATCCACGGGTTGGCGCAACAGGGCGCGCAGAAAGCGGTCGTTCTTGAGTTCACTCATGGTGGTTTGCCTTGTACCGGGGTTATAGATTCAGGTAGTCGAGGATACCCTCGGCCGCCTGTCGCCCCTCCCAGATGGCGGTCACCACCAGGTCGGAACCACGCACCATGTCACCACCGGCAAAGACCTTCGGGTTGGTAGTCTGGAACTTGTATCGGCTGGAATTCCTCGGCAATGACGCCATTCCCAGTCGTTGGTCTGCACGCTTATCTCCCCCAGCCACTGCGGCGGGCTGGGCTGGAAACCGAAGGCAACAATCACTGCATCCGCCTCCATGACTTCCTCGCTGCCGGGAATCGGCTCGGGGCGGCGCCGGCCATCGGCTCCCGGCTCACCCAGTTCAGTCTGTATCATCTTGACGCCACAGGCCTGGCCGAAGTATTCCACCACTTCAATCGGTTGTCGGTTGTAGAGAAATTCAACACCCTCCTCCATCGCGTTTTTCACTTCGCGCCTGGAGCCGGGCATATTTTCCGCATCCCGTCGGTAAGCGCAGATCACGTGCTCGGCCTGTTGCCGCACGGCGGTGCGCACACAGTCCATGGCTGTGTCGCCACCGCCCATCACCACCACCCGCTTACCTTTGAGGTTCACATAGGCCTCGGCATCCTGCTCGAAACCCAGGTTGTGGTTTACGCTGCCAATCAGGTAAGGCAGCGCCTCGTATACACCAGGCAGGTCTTCACCGGGGAAATTCCCCCGTATATAAGTATAGGTGCCCATGCCCATGAATACCGCGTCGTACTGCTCCAGAATTTCGTCGATGGTGATATCCACACCCACCTCGGTATTCAGGCGGAATTCGATACCCATACCCTGGAATATCTCCCGGCGACGGCTCATTACCTGTTTCTCGAGTTTAAATTCGGGGATACCGAAAGTGAGCAGGCCCCCAATTTCCGGGTGACGATCAAACACCACCGGCTGCACGCCATTGCGCGTCAGGATATCGGCGCAGCCCAGGCCCGCCGGCCCGGCACCGATAATTGCCACCTTCGCGCCCGTTGGCACCACGTGCGACAAATCCGGCCGCCAGCCCATGGCCAGCGCCGTGTCGGTGATGTATTTTTCAGAGGCCCCGATGGTAACCGCGCCGAAGCCATCATCCAGGGTGCAGGCGCCCTCACACAGGCGGTCCTGGGGGCATACCCGGCCACAGACTTCCGGCAGGGTATTGGTCTGGTGACTCAGCTCCGCCGCCTCAAACAGGTTGCCATCACTAACCAGCTTGAGCCAGTTGGGGATGTAGTTGTGTACCGGGCACTTCCACTCACAATAGGGGTTGCCACACTCCAGGCAGCGGTGGGATTGCTCCGCTGCCTGGCCCCTGGTGAACGGGTTGTAGATTTCCACGTACTCCTGCTTGCGTGTCTGCAGGGTCTTCTTATCCGGTTCGCCACGACCGACATCGATAAACTGGAAATTATTGGCCAAACGCTTATTCATAGTTCGCTCCCGTTCTCCCTAGTCCGTGTTGCGCAAGCGCGACAACAAATGATCCAGGTCCGCCGCCTTGGGCTTGACCAACCAGAACTTACCGACATAGTCCTCAAAATTATCCAGCAACTGCGCGCCCCATTCAGAGCCCGTCTCAGCGGCAAACTCCTTTATTTCACTGCGCAGGTGGTTGCGATAGGGCTCCATGTACTCGGCGCTGACCCGGTGAATCTCCACCAACTCACTGTTGTACTTGTCGATAAAGCCGCGATCCTGATCCAGCACGTAGGCGAAGCCACCGGTCATGCCCGCCCCGAAATTCACTCCCGTGGGGCCCAGTACCGTGATAGTGCCACCCGTCATATATTCACAGCAGTGGTCGCCAGCGCCTTCGACCACCGCGCGACAACCGCTGTTGCGCACACCGAAACGCTCTCCGGCAATACCCGCCGCTAACAATCGCCCGCCAGTCGCTCCATACAGGCAGGTGTTACCGATAATCACCGTATCCTGGGATTTGAACTCGCTGTTGCGCGGCGGGTAAATCACCAGCTTGCCGCCGGCCATACCCTTGCCGACATAGTCGTTGGAGTCCCCCTCGAGGTACATATGCAAGCCTCCCGCATTCCACACACCGAAACTTTGACCCGCAGTGCCGGTCACTCGCAGAATAATGGGGCTGGTCTCCATGCCGGTATTGCCGTAGCGCCTGGCTATCTCGCCCGACAGCCTGGCACCTATTGAGCGGTCACAGTTGGTGACTTCAAATTCGAACTCACCACCGGATTGCGCCTCAATGGCCGGCAGGGTCGCCGCCACCATCAATTCCGCCTTCTCACCCTTGTCGAAGGGATCGTTGGACTGCACCTGGCAAAACTCGGGTTGCCCCGCTGCATCGGCATCTTTATGCAGGATGCAGCTGAGATCCAGCCCGGCCTGTTTCTCGGTATCCCCAGGCAAACACTGCAGCAGGTCGGTACGGCCAATCAACGCTTCCAGCGATGGCACCCCCAACCGCGCCAGCCACTCGCGTGTTTCCGTGGCGACGAAAGTAAAGAAATTCACCACCATATCCACCGTGCCGTTGAAGTGCTCGTCGCGCAGCTTCTGGTTCTGCGTGGCAATCCCTGTAGCGCAGTTATTGAGGTGACAGATACGTAAGTACTTACACCCCAGGGCGACCATGGGAGCTGTACCAAAGCCAAAGCTCTCGGCGCCCAGGATGGCGGCCTTGATCACATCGAGGCCGGTCTTCAGGCCGCCGTCCGCCTGCAGACGGATGGCACCGCGCAGATGGTTACCGCGCAGGGTCTGTTGCACTTCGGCCAGACCCAGCTCAAACGGCGAGCCGGCGTAGCGGATCGACGTCAACGGACTGGCCGCGGTACCGCCGTCGTAGCCGGAGATGGTAATCAGATCCGCGTAGGCCTTGACCACGCCCGCCGCGATGGTACCCACTCCCGGTTCAGATACCAGTTTTACCGATACCAGGGCCTGTGGGTTGACCTGCTTGAGGTCGTAAATCAGCTGGGCCAGATCTTCGATGGAATAAATATCATGGTGTGGCGGCGGTGAAATAAGGGTCACCCCGGGTACGGAATAACGCAGCCTGGCGATCAGGTCATTCACTTTACCCCCGGGCAATTGGCCACCCTCTCCGGGCTTGGCGCCCTGGGCTATCTTGATCTGCAACACCTCGGCATTGACCAGGTAGTGAGGAGTGACACCAAAACGACCCGAGGCAATCTGCTTGATCTTGGACATGCGCTCGGTGCCGAAGCGCTCGGGGTCCTCGCCGCCCTCACCGGAATTGGAGCGCGCGCCGATGCGATTCATCGCCGCCGCCAGTGACTGGTGCGCCTCGGGGCTAAGGGCGCCCAATGACATTCCCGCCGAGTCAAAACGCGGCAGGATATTTTCTATGGGCTCCACTTCATCGAGCGCCAGCGGCTGGGCAGCGTCGATAAGCCCCAGCAAATCCCGCAGTGTAGTGACCGGCCGCTCGTTGACCAACTTCGCGTAGCGCTGGTACACCGCGTAATCGCCGCTGGCAACAGCCTGCTGCAGGGTCATGACGACATCCGGGTTGAACGCGTGGTATTCCTGCCCGTGCACATATTTGAGCAGGCCGCCCGGCTCGATGCCTTTACGCGAAGACCAGGCCCTGCCGCCCAGGGTTTTCAGTTCCTGCTCCAGTTCATTGAAGCCACTGCCCTCGATGCGCGAAGCAACACCGCAGAAGGCCAGATCCACAACCTCTCGCGCCAGCCCCACCGCCTCGAACAACTGGGCTCCACGGTAAGAACTCACAGCGGAAATGCCCATTTTCGACATGATTTTGAGCAGGCCCTTGTTGATGCCCTTGCGATAATTCTTGTAGCAGGCGCTGGGCTCACCCAGAACCTCGCCCGTGCGAATCAACTCCTCCAGCACACTGTAGGCCAGATAGGGATACACGGCGGTGGCGCCAAAACCCAGCAGGCAGGCTACCTGGTGAGAATCCCGGGCGCTGGCGGACTCCACCACAATATTGGCGTCGATACGCAGGCCCTGTTTAATCAGGTGGTGATGCACCGCCCCAGTCGCCAGCAGGCTGTGAATCGGCAGGCTGTCACGCTCTATTGCGCGGTCTGACAAAACCAGAATAGTCTTACCACTGCGCACGGACTGCTCGGCCGCCGCCACCATATCCTCTACCGCCTGGCGCAGGTCTTTCTCTTGCGGCTGGTAAGTGCAGTCAATGTCCCCGATCAAAAATCCCGGGCGATCCAGCTGTAACAGAGTGGTAAATTTACCCTGGGATAGCACCGGAGACGTCAAAATGACCCGGTCCGCATACTCCGGCCCTTCCATGAAGACGTTCTTCTCACCACCGAGATCCGTCTCCAGAGACATGACTATGGTCTCCCTGAGAGGGTCAATCGGCGGGTTGGTTACCTGGGCGAATTTCTGGCGAAAATAGTCGTACAGGGAACGCTCGTGCCTGGACAACACCGCCATGGGCGTGTCGTCCCCCATGGAGCCCACGGCCTCGTTGCCGGATTCCGCCAACGGGCGCAGTACCTGGTCACGCTCCTCAAAGCTGACCTGGAACATTTTCATATAGGTATCCAGCTGCCCGGGCTCGATTCCCGGAGTCATCTCCCCACCAAAAGTGCCCTCTATGCGCTGAGCCTTCTCCTTGAGCCAGCGCTTGTAGGGCTGGCGGGACTTGAGACGATTGTTGATTTCGTCATCCTCCAGCACCTCCCCGGTCTGGGTATCCACCATCAGGATCTGACCGGGACCGACACGACCCTTGGCCACTACATCCTCACTCTTGTAGTTGTAGGTACCAATTTCCGAGGCCAGAGTGATAAAGCCGTCCTTGGTCTTCACCCAACGAGCCGGGCGCAGGCCGTTGCGATCCAACAGGCACACGGCGTAGCGGCCATCGGTGAGAACTACACCGGCGGGGCCATCCCAGGGCTCCATATGCATGGAGTGGTATTCGTAAAAGGCTCTCAGGTCCGGATCAATAGACTTCATATTCTGCCACGCGGGGGGCACCAGCATACGCAGGGCCCGCGCCATATCCACACCACCGGTCAGCAGTACATCCAGCATATTATCCAGGCTGGAAGAATCAGACCCGGTGCGATTCACCAGCGGGGCGATGTCCTTGATATTGGGCAGCCGGTCGGTCTCGAAACGAGCGGTGCGGGCTTCCACCCAGTTGCGATTGCCGTCAATGGTGTTGATTTCACCGTTATGGGCCAGCAGGCGAAACGGCTGGGCCAGGGGCCAACGCGGCATGGTGTTGGTCGAAAAACGCTGGTGGAACACGCAGATGGCGGTTTCCAGGCGCTGGTCGCTCAGGTCGCTGTAGAAGCGCGGCAAATCCACCGGCATTACCAGCCCCTTGTAGGCAATAACCCGACCCGAGAGGCTGCAGATGTAGTATTCCTCATCTCCTTCATTGGCTATTTCCGCCTTGCGCCGGGCCACAAACAGCCGGGTGGACAGTTCATTCTCGGATAGCCCGGAGGCATCGACAAATACCTGCTCAATCACAGGCTGGCTCGCCGGGGCGCTCTCACCGCAGACTGAGCTATCGGTGGGTACTACCCGCCAGCCCAGGACCTTGAGGCCCTGCTCGGTGAGCGCCTGCTCGGTAGCACTACGGGAGAACGCGGCGCGCTCGGGGTCTGTACTCAGGAAAATTTGGCCAACCCCGAAGTGGTCACCCAGTTCTGTGTCAAAGCATTCACGGACAAGCGTGCGCATAACTGCGCCGGCATCTGCATTAACAGGCCGCAACCGTCACCGGTCTTGCCGTCAGCTGCGATGCCACCGCGGTGCGTCATGCAGGTAAGCGATTCGATGGCGGTCTGCAACAGCCGGTGACTGACGTCGCCAGAAGTGTGTGCAATCAAACCGAAGCCGCAATTGTCGCGGAATTCTTCAGGTCTAAACAGGCCTGCGCTCATAGTAAATCCAGAATAATAAATAAAAACAATAACTTAGATTGAAACACCCGACGCCACGGCAGTGCCCGGACAAAAGGGGGAGTGTATTTTACACAGATGACCACAGCTGGACAAACACCCGAATCAGGCGCCCCGGGGAAACCCCTGTAGCAAATCCATCAATTCGGATTCCGAGACATCGTCGACAATACGTGCATCACCGATAGCCTTGAGCAGGATGAGCCGCAATCTGCCGTCGACCACCTTTTTATCCCGCCCCATGAGCTCCAGAAAAGCCCGGGCAGTCATATCGGCGGGGGCGTGAACGGGAAGATGCATACCCAGCAGTAATTCCCGAAAATCTTCCACTTCACCGGCGGCGATCCAGCCGCGCCGGGCGGACAATTCCAGGGCCAGCAGCATACCCGTCGCCACCGCCTCGCCATGCAGCCACTGACCATAGCCCTGAGCGGTCTCAATAGCGTGGCCGAAGGTATGGCCAAAATTCAGAATGGCGCGGATCCCGCCCTCGCGCTCATCAGCCGCCACCACCAGCGCCTTGCTGGTACAGCTGCGCTCTATCGCCTCCGCCAGGGCCGCTTCCTCACGGGCCAGCAACCGCGGCATTTGCTCCTGCAGCCAGCGGTAGAATGGTTCATCACAGATCAGGCCGTATTTAAGCACTTCAGCCAGGCCGGCCGACAGTTCCCGGGCTGGCAAGGTGTGCAGGGTATTGGTGTCGATCAATACGGCGCGAGGCTGGTGAAACGCCCCTATCATATTTTTACCCAGGGGGTGGTTGACGGCCGTCTTGCCGCCCACCGAGGAATCCACCTGGGCCAACAGGGTGGTGGGCACCTGGATAAAATTGACGCCCCGCTGATAGCAGGCGGCGGCGAACCCGGTAATATCACCCACCACACCGCCACCCACGGCAATAAATGTTGTGCTGCGATTGTGGTTTTCCACCATCACCCGGTCGAAGATGCTCGAAAGGGTGTCCAGCGTTTTGTACTGCTCACCGTCGGGCAGCACAACCTCGGTGACCAGCTTGCGCTGCCCGAGTAAAGCCCGCACCTTCTCCACATACAGGGGCGCTACGGTTTCATTGCTGACAATAACCACCTGGGAGCCGGTGATATGCCGCTCCAACAGTTGCGAATCGGCCAACAGGTCGCGGCCGATGTACACCGGGTAGCTGCGCTCCCCCAGTTCCACATGCAGGGTATGCATTAACAGGGACACATCAATTCCTTGGGTTCTACTCTGGAGGGGCCTATCATACCGCTACACCAGCGGTGCTGTCTTTCCCGGCGGCTGCTATTAAGCGTCTTCCACTAACTCTCGCATAAGGCGCTGGGCCACGGTTCTGGGGCTGCAGGTGTCAGTCTCAATAATATGATCGGCGACCTCACGATACAGGGGGTCGCGTTCAACCATCAGGGAACGCAGCACCTGCTGCGGGTCACCATTTTGTAACAGGGGTCTGCGCCGGTCACGGCGGGTTCGCCGCACCTGCTCGTCTATGGTTGCGTAGAGGTAAATTACAAAGCCCCGGCTGGCGAGTGCCCGGCGATTTTCCGGGCGCACTACGACACCGCCACCGGTGGCGAGTACGATATCGTCCCACTGCGTCATTTGGGCCACCACCTGCTGTTCCCGATCCCGGAAACCCTCCTCGCCCTCCACATCGAAAATCCAGGGTATATCAGCCCCGGTTCGCTGCTCGATCTCGGCATCCGTATCGGCAAACTGTAACTTCAGGTGTTGGGCAAGGTATTTGCCAATGGTAGTCTTGCCGGCCCCCATGGGGCCGACCAGAAAGACTCTGTGCAGGGCTGGCATCTAGCTACATGCAACCCTAGTCAAGCAGGGTGTCAGCCAGAATTCGCGGCGTGATGAAAATAAGCAGTTCTGTTTTCTTGTGGGTGTTTGATTGACTTCTGAAAAAGGCGCCTATATAAGGGATATCACCAAAGAAAGGCACCTTGTTCACCGACTCAATGTCTTCGGTTTTAAACACCCCACCCAAAACCACGGTCTCCCCGTTGCCTACCAATACCTGGGTATCCAACTGGGTGGTATCGATGGAGGGGATAAAGCCGCCACGGCCACTGGGAACCAGTTCACCGACGGAGTCCTGGTTAATTTGCAGGTCCAGCAAAATCCGGTCGTCTGGCGTGATATTTGGCGTCACATCCAGCGACAACACCGCTTCCTTGAATGCTGTGGTCGTTTCACCGGAGGCAGACGACTCCTGGTAGGGGATTTCCGTACCCGATTTGATTGAGGCCTGTTGCTTGTCGCCGGTAATCACCTTGGGCTGGGACACGACTTCACCTTGGCCTTCCGCCTCCAGCGCTGAAAGTTCCGCCGTCAGAAACAGGTTATCACTGGTAAAACCAAGGGCGAAGCCGCTGTTGGCCGCGACCCCGAGATCCACCAGCAGGGCGCCGGGGTAATCTACCGATGGTTGTGTGCCATTAATAACGGACTCGTTAAGGCCAACCACATTGTCGGTGTTACCGGATACAGACAGGATATTGCTGTTCAGATCCGGGTTCAGATAACCACCACCCCACTGAATCCCGAGGTTCTTGGTCGCATCAGACTGGGCTATCACGATACGCGCCTCGATCATCACCTGGCGCACCGGAATATCCACCAACTCGATAAGGTCGCGAATTTCGGCCAATTTAGCGGCGGTATCGGTAATTATCAGTGAGTTTGTGCGCTGATCCACCACCACGGAGCCCCGCGGTGAAATCAGGCTGCCACCCTCCTCGGAGCCCGCCTGGAACAGTGCCACTATGTCGCTTGCCGCGGCGTAGCGGATGCGCACAAACTCCGACTGCAGCGGGGCCAGTTCCGCAATTTGCTTATTGGCCTCGATTTGCTGACGCTCCCGCTCGGCGATTTCCGCCGCCGGCGCCACCATCAATACGTTGCCGATCTGGCGTTTGTCCAGACCCTTGGTCTTCAGCACCAGTTCCAGCGCCTGATCCCAGGGCACATTTTGCAGGCGCAAAGTAATGCGACCCGATACGGTATCACTGGCCACCAGGTTCATCTCAGTGAAATCGGCGATCAACTGCAGTACCGCTCGCACCTCGATGTCCTGGAAGTTAAGAGATATTCTGTCGCCCACGTAGGTGAATTCGTTCTTGCGCTTTTCCGCTTCCTTTTTAGACAGTGGCTTGATGCTAAGCACATATTGACTGTCCGTCTGGTAAGCCAGGTAATCGAATTCGCCCGTGGTCTTGATCGTCAGCGTGGCGCCGCGCTCTGTTGTATTGACAGCCACGCTGTCCACCGGGGTGGCGAAGTCGGTGACATCATAGCGGCGTATCAAACGCTCAGCCACGGTCGTATCAAGGAACTCCACCTTGATATCGCCGGCCACGCTGAACACGTTGACATCCACGGAGGGATCGGTCAGCTCCAGTGTAAGTCGCCCCTCCCCATCCCCGGTACGCTGGAACTGCAGGTCGCTGATCTCGGATTTTATATCGGCGACGGGTATTACGCCGGTGTCGATGCGGTGGGGGTCAGTGGTCTGCTTCACGTAATCAGTGCCTTCCTGACCGACCAGGAGATAAAGGTTATTGCCCTCTACCCGCGTCTCGTAAGGTACCAGTTTGACCAGGTTGACCACTAGCCGGGTGCGATCACCGGACTCCAACACCATCGCCCCGGTGGCATTACCATAAGGTAGGGAAAACCGCTTGCGTCCCAGGCTGCTGGTGGTATTTGGAAAATCGATAGCGATTCGCGCAGGCTTTTCTATGGCGTAGGATTTGATCTCCGGCGGCGCCTCATTGAACTCCACCCGAACCTCAAATTTACTGCCCGGCCGGGAACTGAACTCGATATCCGTCACTGTTGGTGAAGCCTGAACAACGCCCGCCACCAAACTCACCGTCAATCCGGCGACTGCGGTACGCAACCAACTTCCCAAACTGTAATTTCTTTTCCCCACGGCCTTTGTCCCCAAATATTGTTTTTTACTTGTCATGGTTATCACCCACGGCCTCGACTTACATACCGCTTAATTTAATGCTACGCGGGCGCTCGACCCACCCATCCTGGGTTCCGTCACTCACTATCTCCACTACCGCTACTTAGGTCTCGGTCATCGCTACAATTTTACCGTGGTGACGACCCAGGAAATTCCCCGCCATAACCCGGTGCACGCCGCCTTCCGGGTCTTTAATCAATGTCCAGTTGGACTCTCCTCGCTCCAGGGTACCCACCATGGCCAGTGAATCAAAAGTGAATTGCTCCAGAAACTCCTTGGCCCGCGTATCGTCGGGTTTGATCGAACTGATAGACTGCAACTGGGCGATTTCCCGCACCTCGATGGGCCGGTCAAAGGGGCTGCGCAAGGTGGTGGCGCTATAGGAAAACGCCTCGTACGCCTTGAAGGTTGGTATGGGGGCGATAATGCCCCCCGGTCGGGCGCGTTTTTCCGCCATAAAGCTGTCCAGGTCGGCAAAATCACGACCGCCACACCCAACCAGCAGGAAAGCTGAAGCCAGGATCATTGCACATGTACGGGGGAAACGGTTCATGGCTAGGATTCCCCGTCTTTATAGCGGTAGGTCTTGGCAATAATATTCATCTGCAGGCTATTGGCGTTGTTACCTTTTAACGAAATTTTAAAGTCGTGGAGGGTAACAATGCGCGGCAGGCCCGCCATGCCACTGATAAAGGCCCCGAGATCGTGATAGGAGCCGGTCGCACTAATTGCAATGGGCAGTTCTACGTAGAACTCCCGGGACTGCTCTTTCTGCAAGTCGATACTCGCGATATTCAAGCCATTGAGCAGGCCTTTATTGGTGATGTCCTCCAGCAAGCCTGGCACTTCGGTAGCACTGGGCAACTGGCTGACCAGTGCGCGAAAGGACTCTTCCATTTCTACCATCTGCTGCCGGTGGGCATCCAGATTGGCCGCCTGGAAGGCTTTTTTCTCAAAATCCTTCTTAAGCGCTATTTCCTTGGTTTCTACTGTAGCCAATTGCAACTGCAGGTCTTCAATATGGTAGTAGTAGCCACCCACCACTACGGCGGCCAGCAAAGCCGCCCAGATAATCAGCTTTATCGCCGCAGGCCATGAGCCAACGTTGTCAAAATCCAGGTCATTGATATCGAACTCGCGCAGTGAGCGCATTGTATCTTCAAATGCCATTGCTCATCCCTCTGCGGATTCATCACCGGTTTTTGGTAACTGTAGTTTCACTATCAGGTTGAACGTGGTTGCCTGATCCCCGTACTTTGGCGCCGCCTTCACTTTATCCAGATTCGGATTCGCCAGCCAATCCGAGGCATCCAGGCGCCGCATCAGGCTTGAAACCCGGTTATTGGACTCGGCGATACCGCTAATGGATATTGTCTTACCCTTGGTGCTCAGGTTGGTGTAAAACACACCGTCCGGCACGGTGCGCACCAACTGGTCCAGCACGCGTACGATGATCGGCCGGTTACCCTGCAACTCCTGAATAACACGCATGCGATCCAGTAATTGGTTGCGTCGCTTCTGCAGATCGCGGATTTCCGCTACCTGCTTGTCCAATACCTTGATATTTTCCGTCAGGTACTGGTTGCGCGCATTCTGGTTATCGATCTGGCCATTGACGACGCGGTCGGCCAGTAATACCAGGCCCGCCCCCACAGCGAGAACGAATACCAGGCTGATAAGGAATTGTTTCTTGAGTTCCTGCCGTCGCTCCTCTCGCCACGGCAGTAGATTGATCTGTGCCATCAGTCAAAGCTCCGTAAGGCCAGACCGCAGGCAATCATCATTGCCGGCGCGTCGCTGCTGAGCGCCACCGCATTCACCCGGGACGATATAGACATCTCGGCAAACGGGTTGGCCACCGCGGTGGGAGTGCCCAATTTCTCTTGCACCAGGTCCGCCAGACCCTCCATGGAGGAAACGCCACCGGCAAGAATAATGTGATCCACATCGTTGTATTGACTGGAGGAGAAAAAGAACTGTAGGGATCGGGCAACCTGCTGCACCACCGCGTCCTTAAAGGGCTCTAGTACTTCCGGCTCGTAATCGTCGGGAAGTCCGCCCTGCTTTTTGGCCAGACCGGCTTCCTCCAGCGGCAAACCGTAGCGCCGCATGATTTCATCGGTTAGCTGCTTGCCCCCGAACAACTGCTCGCGGGTATAAATGGTCTGGCCGTTATTGAGTACGCTAAGGGTGGTCATGGTGGCGCCGATGTCCACCAGGGCAACGGTGCTGTCTTCATCTAAATCCAGTTGGTGCCGAACCATCGAAAAGGCTCGCTCCATCGCGTAGGCCTCAACATCCATAATCTTGGATACCAGGTCAGAGCCTTCTATGGCCTCGACCCGTGCATCAATGGTCTCCCGGCGACAGGCGGCGAGCAGCACTTCAACCTGATTGTCCCGCGCCGGGGAGGGACCCTGAATTTCGAAATCGATGGCGACTTCTTCCAGCGGGTAGGGGATATACTGATCCGCCTCAAGCGTGAGCTGGGTCTCCATATCGTCCTCGCTCAACCCGTCCGGCATATCGATCATCTTGGTGATGACAGAAGAACCGGCAACCGCAGCGGCAACTGTTTTCAGCTTGGTTCTGGATTGGGCCACGACGCTGCGAATGGCACTGGCAACACCATCCACATCGTTGACGTTTTTCTCGATTACCGCATCCTGAGGCAATGAACTCACGGCGTAACTCTCTACGCGGTAACGGTCCCCTGAATAGCTCAACTCCAGCAACTTCACAGTCGTTGAACTAATATCCAGCCCCAAAACAGGTATCGCTTTTCTTTTCCCTATAAGTCCTAGCAACTTTTTTCCCTATCAGTATCACTAACTTAGGATATTTTTATGTGTCGATACATTAATTAACAGATATAACACAGTCCCAAATATATCAAAACCCAAAAAAGGCTTATAATTACCAAATGAATCGTTTTGCCCCTCTGTAAAAGTAATATAAGCCACTGTTTTGAAAAGGGATAGATGAAATTCTTACGTTTTCTTTTGCGCCTCTGTCTGTTCGGCTCTTGCGGAGCCTTGTGGTTATTCGCTGGCGTCTACCTGTATCTCAGCCCTAACCTGCCCGATGTTGAGACTCTGCGCGACGTCAAACTGCAGACACCCATGCGGGTCTACACCGGCGATGGGCAGTTAATCGGCCAGTTCGGCGAACAAAAGCGCAGCCCCCTGCCCTTTGACGCCATCCCCGAGCAGTTCGTCAAGGCCCTGCTGGCTGCGGAGGATGACAACTTCTTCGGCCACCGCGGCATTGACGTCATGGGGCTGATGCGCGCCGTGTCCGAGCTGGTACTCACTGGCGAGAAGGGCTCCGGCGGCAGCACCCTGACCATGCAGGTAGCGCGCAACTATTTCCTGACCCTCGACCGAACCTTCATGCGCAAGTTCAACGAAATCCTGCTGGCTATTGAGATCGAGCGGGCGCTGGACAAACAGGAAATATTTGAACTGTATTTCAATCGCGTTTTCCTGGGCCACCGGGCCTACGGTTTCGAGGCGGCGTCCCAGGTCTATTACGGCGTGGGCATCGGCGAGCTGAACCTGGCGCAGCACGCCATGCTGGCCGGCATCCCCAAGGCGCCCTCACGCAACAACCCCATCAGCAGGCCCGAGGCGGGCAAACAACGGCGCGACTGGATTTTAGGTCGGATGCTCGAGCTGGGCTATATCAACGCCGACCAATACAGCGCGGCGACACAACAAGCCGTCGTGGCCAGGCACCACGGCGCCCAACTCAGCTTCACCGCCCACTACGCGGCGGAAATGGCACGGCAGCAGATGCTGCAGCGCTACGGCATGGCCGCCTACAATGACGGCTACCAGGTTTACACCACCATCAACAGTGACTTGCAGCAGGTCGCGCGACTGGCCGTTATAGATGGCCTACTCACCTACGACAAACGGCACGGTTACCGCGGCCCGGAGCGGCAGCTACCACAGGACGATGGCGACACTACCCAATTGTGGCTCGATATACTCGCCGAAACAGCCGTTATCGCCGGGCTGCTACCCGCCGTTGTCACCGAGGTAGAGCAGGACAAAGTGAATCTATTGCTGGCTGACGGCAGCCAGCAGGAATTGTGGTGGGAAAACGGCCTGCGCCAGGCCGCCCCCTACCTCACGGAAAACTCCAAAGGGCGGGGCCCCAAAACCCCGGATGACGTATTGACCGTGGGTGACCTGATTCGCATCACGCAACAGGACGATGAGTGGCACCTGGCCCAGGTTCCCGCGGTGCAAGCCGCCCTGGTATCCCTGAACCCGGATAACGGCGCGATTATCAGTATTGTCGGCGGCCTGGGTTTTGAATTGAGCAAGTTCAACCGGGTCACGCAGGCACTGAGGCAGCCCGGCTCCAACTTCAAACCGTTTGTTTACAGTGCCGCCCTGGAATCCGGATTCACCGCCGCCAGTATCATTAATGACGCACCCGTGGTCATGGAGGACAGCTCCCTGGAGGACATCTGGCGGCCGGAGAATGATGGGGGGAAATTTTACGGACCCACCCGGCTGCGCTGGGCACTGACTAAATCCCGCAACCTGGTCTCAATCCGTTTGGTGCAACAACTGGGTGTCAACACGCTGATCGACTATGCGGAACGCTTCGGCTTTGACACCTCCGAGTTCGCACCGGACCTATCCCTGGCACTGGGCACCCACGCCATGAGTCCACTGGATCTGGCCACCGCCTATGCCATGCTGGCCAATGGCGGTTACCGCGTGGAACCCTATTTGATTCAACGCATTGACAATCTGGCCGGGGAGACGGTATTTGACGCCAGGCCACTGACCGTATGTCGCGACTGCGAACAAACCACCGAGCAGGCAGCAACAGGGCCTGAATTGAGCATGGAGCAAATACTCATCGAGCAAGAGTCCGAGCAGGACACCCCGCCCGCTGCGCCACGAGTCATGGATGAGCGGGTGAACTACATCATCAACAGTATTCTCAGGGATGTCATCACCCGGGGAACCGGGCGTCGGGCGCTCGTTCTGGAACGCAGTGATATCGGCGGCAAGACCGGCACCACCAACGGCCCCATGGACGCCTGGTTCTCCGGTTACAACCGGGATGTGGTTACGTCCACCTGGGTTGGCTTTGACAATTACACCCCGCTGGGGCGCAAAGAATTCGGTGGTACCGCCGCACTTCCCATCTGGATTGCTTTTATGCGCGAGGCGCTGCGCGACAGCCCCGAGGCAGAGCGCCCCCTGCCCACCGGCCTTGTCCATGTCAGGATAGATCCCGACACCGGGCAGCTGGCCAGGTCCAGGCAGCGCAATGCAATTTTCGAGTATTTCCGGGAGGAGCACGTACCCCGCCAGAGTGCGCAGGAAGAGGATCCTGGCTCAGGCAGCCAGGGCACCGATGATCTAGTGAGGGATATCTTTTAAGACAGGGTTGACTCGTAGTCTTCCGGGTAGGGCAGTCGCGCCACACCACTGTCCACTGCGGCGCGAGCAACCGCCGGAGCAATACGTGTCAGCAGGCGGCTGTCCACCGGTTTCGGGATGATATAGTCAGGGCCAAATGCCAGGCTCTGCAGGTCACAGGCGACCAACACGTCAGTGGGCACTTCCTCATGGGCCAGCTCACACAGCGCACGCACCGCGGCTATTTTCATCTCCTCATTTATGCGGGCCGCCCGCACGTCCAGGGCGCCGCGGAAAATAAAGGGAAAGCCCAACACATTGTTTACCTGGTTGGGGTAATCCGAGCGTCCGGTGGCGATGATCAAATCATTTCTTGTATCCAGCGCCAGTTCGGGCCTGATCTCCGGATCCGGATTGGAACAGGCAAACACCACCGGCCTGTCCGCCATGGATAACAGCATCTCAGCACTCAGTAGATCGGCGCCCGACAGGCCAATAAATACATCCGCACCGTTGCAGGCGTCAGTCAGGCTACGCTTGTCCGTGTGATTGGCGAATTCCTGCTTATAGGCGTTGACACCCTCCCTCCCGGCATAAATCACACCGCGACGGTCAAGCATAAAAATGTTCTCACGCCTGGCGCCCAGGCTTACCAGCAGGCGCATACAGGCTATGGCTGCCGCCCCGGCACCCAGACAGGTGATAGCCGCGTTTTCCAGGCGTTTGCCCTGAATCTCCAGCGCATTGAGCAGGCCCGCCGCGGTAACAATGGCGGTTCCGTGCTGGTCATCGTGGAAAACCGGGATATTGCACCGCTCGATAAGGGCCGCTTCAATTTCAAAACACTCGGGGGCTTTGATGTCTTCCAGGTTGATTCCACCGAAACTGTCGGCAATGTGCGCCACGGTGGCGATAAACTCTTCGGCGTCCTCGGTGTCCACTTCAATATCAATGGAATTGATGCCCGCGAACCGCTTGAACAGAAGCGCCTTGCCTTCCATGACCGGTTTGCTGGCCAGGGCGCCAAGATTACCCAGGCCCAATACCGCCGTGCCGTTGCTGATGACGGCGACCAGGTTGCCCTTGCCGGTATAGCGGTAAGCCAGCACCGGATCTCTGACAATTTCCCGGCAGGGCTCCGCCACGCCGGGGCTGTAGGCCAGGGAGAGATCCAAAGGGGTCTCGGCGGGCTTGGTGAGCTCTATACTGATTTTCCCCGGTATGGGCTCGGCATGGTAGGACAGTGCGGCTTGTTTCAGATCTGTTGACATGAGGCTCTGTGTGCTTTTTGAGGCACCTGCGGAAAACGGGCACCGAGGATATATAAAAGACCGGCCAGTAACAAGGCGATTAGTAACGGTGCGGGCTTGTATCGAGTGACGCTTGCTTAAGAGGAAAGTGGGAAATTTCCGCTACTTCCGGGATTTTTTTGCCTTGCTCAGTTAAACCCGCAGCATCATCCGGTCTAGCGCTTGGTGCCGCGGCTGCCGAATCGTTTGTTGAAGCGATCCACGCGGCCACCTTTGTCGGCGACTTTCTGCTTACCGGTGTAGAACGGGTGACACTGGGAACACACGTCGATATGAAGATCTTCACACAGGGTCGAGCGAGTCACTATCTGGTTGCCACAACTACAGGTCGCGGTTACTGCCTCGTACTTGGGATGGATATTTGCTTTCATAATATAAGCTCCTTGTCATTGGCACCGCCACCCGACCCCTGTCGAGCACCGTACCTGGCTATTGGAGTTGACCGACCCTCCCGTGTGGGGTCACCCGGTCAAAAAATAGGCGGGCATCTTACCAGACGCGGCGCGATACGCAAGTACTTGCTACAATACCGCTGACCTATCACTTTTAAGCCTGACAAGGGGCGCAATGTCCGTACTTCGCCTGGCAATCCCCTCGCCCCTGCGCCGCGCCTTCGATTACCTGCCCCCCGCCGGCATGAGCGAGGCTCAATTGCACAACTTGCAACCAGGCTCGCGCGTGCGCGTACCCTTTGGGCGGCGCGAGGTCACCGGCTACCTGCTGGGAGTAGAGCCCGACAGTGATGTACCGGAGAAATCCCTGAAAGCCGCTCTGGCAATACTTGACCCGGTTCCATTGGTCAACCCGCGACTACTGCAGCTCTGTTACTGGGCGGCAGACTACTATCATCACCCCCTGGGTGAGGTGCTCAAAGCAATCTATCCAAAACGGTTAAGGGCGGGCAAAACACACCAACCCCTGGGAACCGCGGGATGGCGGCTCACCACTCACGGCCTGGGACTCGCCCCCGGCGCCCTGGCGAGATCGCCGCGGCAAGCCCAGACCCTGACCATGCTGCGCGAGCGGGGAACTGTAAAAACCGCTCAGCTTAAAGACCAGGGAGTTAGCCAGGCGGTATTGCGCAGCCTGCGCGACAAGGGTCTGATCGAAGAAGCTGTGGTGCCCATGCAGGCACAGCCCGCCAGCAGCGGACAGGGATTAAGCCTCAACCCGGAACAGGCCATCGTGATCAGTGAATTACTAAAAGCCCCTGCCGGGTTTGTCTGCCACCTGCTGGAGGGCGTTACCGGCAGTGGCAAAACCGAAATCTATCTGCAGTTGATAGCCGATTGCCTGCAACGCGGCCAGCAGGCTCTGGTGCTTATCCCCGAAATTGGCCTGACACCCCAGACCCTGAACCGCTTCGAGCAGCGTTTTTGTGCCAACATCGCTGTTTTTCACTCGGGGCTGGGGGATGCTCAGCGGTATCGTGCCTGGGAAGCGGCCCGTGATGGCAGTGCCCATATCGTTATCGGCACCCGCTCCGCTATTTTTACCCCCCTGCGCAACCTCGGCCTGATCGTTGTGGACGAGGAGCACGACGGCTCCTACAAACAACAGGACGGTTTTCGCTACAGTGCTCGGGATGTGGCGGTAAAACGCGCTCAGCTGGAAGATTGCCCGATACTGTTGGGGAGCGCCACGCCCTCGCTGGAGAGTATTCACAACGCCCTTGCCGGGCGCTATCAACACCACCGACTCACCCAGCGCGCCGGCAGTGGCCGCATGCCAACCATCACGACACTTGATGTGCGCCGCCAGGCGCTACAGGCAGGGCTGTCCGCAGCGCTGGTCAGCGCCATAAAAGACAAGCTTGAAGCTGGGCAACAGGCCTTATTATTCCTCAATCGCCGGGGTTACGCGCCGACCCTGCAGTGCCACGATTGTGGCTGGATAGCCGAATGTGAGGCCTGTGACGCGCGCCTCACTGTCCACCGTCGCCTGCGCCGACTGCGCTGCCATCACTGCGGCGCTTCCCGACCCCTGTCCCGACAGTGCCCTCACTGCCACGGCAACAGTTTGCTGGCCGCCGGCCTGGGTACGGAACAAACCGAGGAATTCCTGCGGGAACAGTTTAGCCAATGGCCGGTTTATCGTGTGGACAGCGACTCCATGCAAGGCAAGGACGCGATGCAGGACCTGGTAACAGAAATCAACAAGGGCGAACCCTGTATCCTGCTGGGAACCCAGATGCTCACCAAGGGCCACCATTTCCCCGGTGTGAACCTGGTAGCGGTTATCGACACCGACGCCATGCTGTTCAGCACGGATTTTCGGGGTGAAGAGCGCATGGCGCAACTGCTGACCCAGGTGGCGGGTCGGGCGGGCCGCGCCGATTTACCCGGTAGCGTCATGCTGCAAACCCACTACCCGGATCACCCCGCCCTGCAGGCCATGCTGAACTGCAGTTATGCACAGCAGGCCAGGGAGCAACTCGCACGCAGGCAGGCGACAGGCATGCCCCCGGCCGGGCAGCTGCTGGTTTTGCGCACCGACTGCGACGACGCCGAGTGCGGTGAACAGTTCCTGCAGGATCTTCGCGACCAGACAGCCGCCGACCTGCCCGCCGGAGCCGCCATGATCGGGCCACTGCCCTCGCCAATGCAGCGCCGGGCCGGCAAGTTTCGCAGCCAACTGCTGCTGAGGGCCCCCAATCGCAGAACGGCGCAGGCCGCTGCCGGCCTACTGGTGGCTGTCGCCGAGACCCTGCCGGCCAGACGCGGCTTGAAATGGTCCATAGATATCGATCCGCAGGACGTATTCTGAGGTGCCTGGTTAAGGGGGAAGTGGTTATGTCCCGCTGCAGGAAACCAAAAGGGTCAGAGCGCACCGCTTTACCGGGTACTCTATTGATCAGAGCTGCCAGCGTAATTTACACGACACACCCCGCATAGCTTAACCAAGTGGCATTCATGTATAGTATCCGGCGCGGGCTGTAGTGCCCGATAACCCATGAAACAAACCAGGTATATCCCCTCACAATGAAGGAAGAACTTACCCGGCTTATCCAACAAGCGCTGGATTCGCTGGTTGCTCAAGGCCAATTGCCTGACGACATCGCACCACAGGTGCAAATCGAGCGCACTCGCGACGCCAGTCACGGCGACCTGGCCTGTAATATCGCTCTCACACTGGCCAAATCGGCGCGCAAGAACCCTCGCGAGCTGGCCACAATGATTTGCGCCGCCCTGCCAGCTGCCACACTGGGGGCACGCACTGAAATCGCAGGGCCCGGTTTCATTAATTTTTTCCTGTCTGACAGCAGCAGCCAGGCCGTAGTGCGCACTGTCCTGGAACAAGGGGATAGCTTCGGTAGCTGCAATGAGGGCCGCGGCCGCAAGGTTCAGGTGGAATTTGTATCCGCCAACCCCACCGGCCCCCTGCACGTGGGCCACGGCCGCGGTGCCGCGGTGGGCGACAGTCTCTGCCGTTTGCTGGCCGCCACCGGCTGGGATGTTTCCAGCGAATTTTATTACAACGACGCAGGTGCCCAGATAAACAACCTGGCCCTGTCAGTGCAGGCGCGCTGCAAAGGCCTGGGGCCCAAAGATTCCGCATGGCCACAGGACGGCTACCGCGGCGACTACATTGTGGATCTGGCCCAGGCCTACCTGCGCGGTGACAAGGTGGACGCCCAGGATCAGCATGTGCTCGGCTCTGGCGACCCCGACAACCTGGCAGACATCCGCAAGTTCGCAGTCGCCTACCTGCGGCGGGAACAGGATCTGGATCTGCAGGCCTTTGCCGTACATTTCGACCTGTACTTTCTCGAGTCCTCCCTCTACCAGGACGGCGAGGTGGAGGCCACCGTGCAACGCCTGATCGCACAGGACCATACCTATGAGAAAGACGGTGCCCTATGGCTGCGCACCACCGAT
>PVMK01118634.1_pt1 | contig 36448 bp, 28 predicted proteins | sample 1853481 | NCBI WGS metagenome assembly PVMK01 (sample SAMN08533507, study PRJNA380276) | Marine sediment metagenome, whole genome shotgun sequencing project. | reverse complement strand
TAACATAATTTGCATTCAGTTGTATGTTGGGATAATCACTTAATTCAAGTTGATCAATGACCTCGGGAGTGACCCACCCAGCGCATAATTTTACTCTTGGAAATTTTTGAGAATCAAGAAGTATGCAGTCGATATTGTTCTGTTTTAATTTCCATGCACAAGTAGATCCTGCTGGCCCTCCTCCAATAATAATAACCTTTGAGTATTTCATTTATTCACTTTATAGTTTTATAAACCTTAAATTCTACCAGCTATTTAAATTCATGAATAAAATAATATGCTCTTTAAATTTCAAAAAATAATTAGCCAATCCTCAGATTCATTACAATCTAAGACTTTCAATTCAAACGCCTCTTGAATCAATATGACCATGAGTTCTTCTTTCGAATAATCTAATTCTTCAAGTAAACTTACTTCATCTCTAATTATCATTTCTCTGACCAAGTAACGTTATAATTGTTGACATGAAAAGAAGGTCTGAAGCATTTGTAATATGAGATCTCCTTATGGAAATAGAAGAATAGCATAGAACAAAAGATGGATTGAATTAAAACTCATTTTATCAATGCCGTTATGCTTAAACGTCATACCGTGGCCAAAACAAAGCGGGATTGTATATTTTTCTGGGATCACATTCGGTATTATTTTTCCATAAGGCATAAATAATGGTTGAGGTATATCGATAAAACTTCTCAGATAGGGTAAGGTATCATTTAAAGTAGATGTTCTACACCCCTACCATCTATGAGCTTCTCAGAGGTTAATGTATGAAGTCCAGCTATCCCAATTATCAATATCAGCCTCACCCTATCTTTAAATAAAATTGGAATTTTAACCCCCTGCCACTTCCCATTGATTAGAAATCCTCAACCCTATTTAATATCTTCAGTTACTTGACTAAGGAACTTTTTATAAAATACTATATAGTTTAGGCACAATTAAAACCAAATTAATGAATTGTAATTATCTGAAAAACCTTTCCAAATTTTTATTATTGACGGTTATTATAATTTTTAAAAGCTGTACAAACTCAACTCCAAATAATTTACAGGAACAGGAAATTCAAAACCAAAAAATTATTGTAATTAAAAATGTTAATATCATCCCAATGACTATTGACAATAAGATTATTAATGGTGCTACTATAGTAATTGATAATAAGAAAATTATATCTATAAATGAATCTATTCCTAATGGAGCAAAAGTAATTGATGGTACTGGAAAATGGTTGATTCCAGGCCTTATCGATATGCACGTTCATACTAATGCAGATATTAATTTCAGAGAAAATGCACCTACTCAAGGAGCTACATTTTTTATGGATACTCAAGATGTAATGACACCTTATCTAGCAAATGGTGTCACAACGATATTTGACCTTGGTTCAAGAGTAGAGCATTTTGGACAAAGAAATGAAATTGCAAAGGGAGAAATAATTGGACCAAGAATGGCTTTAGCTGCAATGATTGACGGCAGGGAAAGTAACGGGAGAGTTGTTGAAACTGCTAATGACTCACGTCAGGCTGTTCGAAGTGCAAAAGCAGAAGGGTACAATTTCATTAAAGTATATTCTAGTCTGAACATCGAATCTTTCAAAGCCATTGTTGATGAGGCAAACAAGCAGGGATTAAAAATAGTTGGACATATACCAGATGCCTTTAGAGGAAATATAGAAGAAGCTTTTGTTCCACATTTTGATTTAGTTGCGCACGCCGAAGAATATGCTAAACAAACAGAGAATAAGACAAGAGATGATGCTAAATATTTTGCCCAACTAGCTAAAGAAAATGACACTTGGTTAATCCCTAATATGATAGCTATGGTTTGGATTGGTAAACAAGCACGTTCTCTTGATGACATTCGCTCATTAGAAACACTTAAATACGTTCCTCCTCTTTTACAGAACAAATGGCTTACATCAAATAATTACAATAATTCGTCAAGTCCCGAATTTATTGCTTATGTAGACACCCTAATTTATTTCCAAAAAGAATTGGTTAAAGCTTTTAAGGAAGCTGAAGTACCCATAGTAGCAGGCACTGATGCTGGTACTTCGGGTGTAGTATCAGGTTTTTCGCTACACGATGAACTTGAATTAATGGTCGAAGCTGGCCTAACCAATGAAGAAGCATTGTTGTCCGCAACTCGTCTCCCATCGGAATGGTTAGGTATTAACAACAAAGTTGGAACTGTTGAAAAAGAAAAATATGCAGACCTTATTTTACTTAACGCCAATCCCTTAGAAAATATAAAAAATACACGTAATATTTCTGGTGTATTTGTTAACGGTCAATGGCTTAGCAAAGTAAAAATTGATTCAATGCTCTCAGATTTAGCAAAACGGAATAATGAATCAAAAGACAAATACGAATGGAAAAAAAGAAAAGAATATTAACTAAAAATTAAAACTGTGTCTAACAATTAGGGGACAAACCAGTGATTATTGCTAGTGGCTCCCTTAAACCCCTGCCTCATGCCCACCATATAAACAAATCATACTTAAAACACCCCATTAAAACCAACAATATATCCCCTACGCTTAATTAACCCACATTTCATTGATTTTCGTTAATGTGATAAGTATTCATGTTGATACCTAATGAACGGATTTTAGGGGTCTTTTAACCTAAATGTATAGTTTGGGACATTAAAATGATACATGACACATGACAACCCCCTATATATAGTTGTCTATTGTCATGTATAGGTGGCAGTAGTTACCAAGTGCTAGTTGCACGCACTTGGGAATAACTAAAGCCAGATGCCAGAAAGAATATTCAACTAATCTTTTTCTTAAATGGATGTTAACCAACATCAGCATTGATTGGGACTCAAGTCAATGGATCGTTCCTCCGCCACGGCAGCTTTTGGAAAAGGTGTATTAACTGCCTGAAAAAAATTTTAGAATATAAAATCTGAGAAATTAGCCCACTGCCACTTTCCAATTATTAGAAATCCTCAACCCTATTACTAACTTCAGTTACTTGATTGAGCATTTCGATAAATCACAATATAGTTGGAAACCATTGCATTCAAGTAATATGAATAAAGAAGCTAAGAAATCTATCGTTGAGAAAGGGTTTGCCCAAGTAAACGGAACAGAACTTTATTATGAAATAGCAGGGACTGGCGAAGCTTTAGTAATGGTTCACGGAAATTGGGGAGACCGAAGACACTGGGACTTTCAATTTTCCTCATTGTCAAAAAATTATAAATTAATCCGATATGATGTAAGAGGATATGGCAAATCTGCTTTGCCAAAGTCTGATGAACAATATAATGATTACGACGATCTTAAGACTCTATTAGATTTCTTAGAAATAGAGAAAGCGCATATCTGTGGCTTATCAATGGGAAGTAGAATTGCTGTTGATTTCACTATTACCTATCCAGAAATGTCTAAGTCATTAATTTCTATTGGGCCTTGGGCAAACGGATATGGACTAAATGAATATAAAACTCAAAATTCGGATTCTCTATTTAGTATTATGTTCAAGTTATCTGAAATTGTTATAAACGATGGTCCTAAAGAATCAACCGATTACGTTTGGACTGGAAATCCTTTATTTATCGTGAAGTCAACAGCAGCATTAGACTCCATATTAAAAATTGGGTATGAATATTCTTGGTGGCATTTTATAAATAAAAATAAAAGAAAGTCTTTATCACCCGCTGCAATATCGAGATTAAATGAAATAAAAGTCCCGACATTAATTATTACTGCTGAGTATGATTTAGATGCATGTAAAGAAGTAGCAGAAATAATGGAGAAGCAAATTGTCGGTGCTTCAAAAATTTCCATTAGCGATGCAGGTCATATGATGAATATGGATAGACCGGATGAATTCAATAAAATAATTTCGGAATTTATTGATGAAATTAAATAAGACATAACAGTTCCCAATCGACTAGGCCGCTGTCAGCCAAATGACTGCCAGTGGGCCTTTGGACTATTCAAAGATGTGCTAATACCGCATGGGCAACATTACATCTCTGAACGTTATCATATGAACGCATATTATGGTAGGGGTCACTTATAAACCCTATCAGGCAGGGTAAGATACCACACAAAGGAGATGTCCTTACACCCCTACCAATTCTGAGCTTCTCAGAGGGTCAAAATATCAACACTACTTCATGCATTACTGAAGTTAGCCCACTGCCACTTTCCCATTGATTAGAAATCCTCAACCCTATTTTATATCTTCAGTAACTTGATTGAGTAAACTTTCTATAAAACACTATAGAGTTGTTTGCGCTATTTAAAAATGACTTCATTGATAGAGAATATATACTACGCTAACAAAGACATTCTTGACACTATCAAGTCTGACTTTAAATGGTTGACGATAAAGACTGGTATCAACTCTATCAACATAAGACTAACAAGACTTATTGGCGACTTGACAAATGGGATAAATACCAGGAACAGTTTTTCGTTCGGCTTGATAAAACTGACAATTGGATAGACTTTGATGACAAAGAACTTCGAATTGAACTTTTACTACTTACTGCGCAGAACATGCTTATGAAGAAATGGGAATTAGAAAATGAATTTTGAAGACTTTAGAACCAACATCGAAAGAAAATTGAGTTCAATTGATGAATTTGAATTACAAGAATTCCATTATGAACCGTACAGCTTTGGTAATGGAATACTTGCATATAGGATTAAAGGACGGAATCACAAATTCATTTTTGACGGACGAGAGAACGAGTTGATTTGGTCAATTAGTAAGCCTCACGAAAAGTATTTTGGGGCAAATTTCTCTGAACTGAAAAGATTCGATGGACTAAACATTGAGAAAGAAGAATTAGAAAAAGAAATATAAAAACAGCGCACAATAATGGCTAAAATGCATGCCCAACCTAACGAACTATCAAAATGATTGGAATACTAGCGGTCAATGTATGAAGACCTACTACCCCAATTATCTAAATTAGCCTCACCCAATCTATAAAACATATTCCCTACTACACCCTAGTATAGATTCTATCATCAAAGGGTAATTAGATAATCATACATTTCGACCTATTTATAAGGCTATTGGTATCTATTGTAGGCACTATTATCGTAAAATGATACTAGGAGTCCAAAGGGAAGGATCGTCGCTCTATGATTAAATATCAGTGTTAGAATAAAGAACTAAAGAGCCTCCTTTTAAGTACCAAACGCCAACGATTGCGTTTTTGGGGCTGTTGGAACAAGTGTACTAACTGCCTGAAATTTTTTTTATAATATAAAATCTGAGAAATTAGCCCACTGCCACTTTCTCATTTACTAGAAATCTTCAACCCTATTTAATACCTTCAGTAACTAGATTAAGAGAGCTTTTTATAAAACACTAAATAGTTAGCGAACATGAATTTGATTAAATCAAATCATAATGAAAACAATAGTCAAAGTATTATTGGCCATGTTGGCTGTGGTTTTAATAAGTCAATGTGAAAATGATGAACCAAACCTTGTAGTTACTATCCCTGATAGCAACTTTTTAAGTGCGCTGATAGACTTGGGAGTGGATGCAAATGGAGACGGAATTATTAGTCCAGAGGAAGCTGAGGTAATAATATCTTTAGATGTCCAAGGCGACAGTATCTCAAATATGACAGGAATTGAAGCATTTGTCAATTTAGAGAATCTCAATTGCGAATTCAACCAACTAACCAGTTTGGATGTTTCTAATAATACTCTCTTAACAGAGTTGTCTTGCGATTTCAACCAACTAACTAGTTTGGATATTTTCAATAATACTGCCTTAATAGGGTTGTATTGCAGTAGCAACCAATTAACCAGTTTGGATGTTTCCAATAATACTGCCTTAAAAAGGTTGTCGTTACAGTTTAACCAATTAACCAGTTTAGACGTGTCTCATAATACTTCCTTAACAGAGTTGTCTTGCGGTGGCAACCAATTAACCGATTTGGATGTTTCCAATAATACTGCCTTAAAAAGGTTGTTTTGCGGTTCCAATCAACTAACCGATTTGGATGTTTCCAATAATACTGCCTTAACTTTGTTGCATATAGGAAGTAACCAACTAACCAGTTTGGATGTTTCTAATAATACGGCTTTAGAAGATTTGGGATTACGCGAAAACCAATTAACCAATTTAGATATTTCCAATAATACTGCATTAACAGTGTTGAATTGCCAGTTTAACCAACTATCCAGTTTGGATGTTTCTAATAATACTGCCTTAAAAAGGTTGTTTTTATCGCATAACCAATTCACCACCCTGGATGTTTCCAATAATACTGCCTTAATAGAGTTGTCTTTATGGAATAACCAACTAACCAGTTTGGATATTTCCAATAATACTCATTTATTATACTTGGATTTAACGAGTAACCAATTATCTAGTCTAGATGTTTCTAATAATACCACCTTAACATTATTGGTTTTAGAGGGTAACCAACTAACCAATTTGGATGTTTCCAATAATACTGCCTTAGGATTTATTGGTTTAAACGATATGCCGTCCATAAATGAGGTTTGTGTTTGGGAAATGCCATTTCCTCCCGATGGAGTTAATGTTGATATGACCAATAGCCCGAATGTATTTTTTACCACGGATTGCACTAGCGGGGATTGATTCACGCTGAAGGCAATATTGATCCCCTCCACAATTGTTGAATTGTCGTCTGTCTGTGACTCTATATATTAAGATGAAAACAATTCATAGAAGTGGATTGGGGTTGCCACATGCCCACCATTCAGCAAAGATATACTTAAAACACCCCCCTAAAAACCAAAAATATATCCCCTAAACTTAATAAAACCACATTTCATTCATTTTCGTTAATCTGATAAGTATTCATATTGAGACTTAATGAACGGACTTTAGGGGTCTTTTAGCCTAAAATGTATGGTTTAGGACATTGAAAATAATACATGACACTTGCCAACCCCCTTATATATATGTGGTTGGTGTCATGTATCCAAGTAGGTGGAAGTAGTTACCAAGTGCTAGTTGCACGCACTTGGATAACTAAAACCAGATTCCAGGTAAAAAAATAATACATTTTTCTTAATTGGATGTTAACCAACTTTGACATGCATTGGGTCCCATATTAAGTTTCAATGGAGCGGTTCCTCCGCCACGGCAGCTTTTGGAAAAGGTGTATTAACCGCCCTGAAAAAATATTTTTTATAATTTTTAAGGAATTCGCTAACGATGTTTTAGTGAATTTAGAAAAATGGACCAAAGTTTAAATACATCTGATTTCTGCTTTAAGCAGACATTTAATGCACCCTAATGGAATTTTTCGTAATTTGAAATACCATGTCTCAATCACGACAACTAGCTGCCATCATGTTCACCGATATTGTTGGGTACACAGCGTTGATGGGTGAGGATGAACAGAAAGCGTTTGAGTTGCTCAAGAAGAACAGGTTGGTTCAACGGCCAATCATTGAAGAGCATAATGGAAGATGGCTCAAAGAAATCGGTGATGGGGTTTTGGCCAGCTTCAATACTGTTTCAGAAGCAGTTTACTGTGCTGGGGCCATTCAGAAAGCCTGTGAAAATGAACCTGATTTAAAACTGCGGATTGGTATTCATGAGGGTGAGGTTGTTTTTGATGGGGATGATGTTTTTGGTGATGGAGTAAACATTGCCGCTCGTCTTGAACCATTGGCACCAATTGGCGGGATATTAGTGTCAGAGGCCGTTCATAAGAATGTGCTCAATAAAAAAGGAATAACTACCATATTAGTTGGGGAGAAGGAACTGAAAGGAGTAAGAGAACCAGTAAGGGTTTATCAGGTGCAGGTAGAGGGGGTTGAAATTCCTGAGCCTAAAACGTCACCTTCTGTTGCTTCCTCGAATCAAGTTGAACATGCGAGCAAGAAACCGTCAAACCAAAGAAAGGTCATTTTGGGAGCTGTAGCAATAATATTGGTGGTCCTTGGATATATTTTTTATGCCAACACTAACGGAACTGAAAATGCTTCCGAAACGGAGATTGTAGAAAAATCCATTGCGGTGCTGCCTTTCGAGAGCTTGAGCGGTGACCCTGAGAAGCAATATGAGGCTGATGCAGTTATGGATGCCATCATAATGCATCTTTCTAAAATTGAAAATCTAAGAGTGATTAGTCGTAGGTCGGTTTTACGTTATCGAAATACCACTTTGACAATTCCAGAAATAGCCGCTGAATTGAATGTTCATCATTTGCTTGAGGGTAGCTTTCAGAAGCACGGAGATAAGGCAAATTTGATAGTTCAGCTTATCAATGCCCAACATGAAGAAGATCACCTTTGGGCTAATGAATATAACCGAGACTGGTCCGACATCTTTGCTGTTCAAAGTGAAGTTGCACAGACTATTGCCAGAGAATTACAAGCTGTGATCACGCCCGAAGAAAAGCAACGAATTGAGAGAGCACCTACCACAGATATTGCTGCTTATAACTTCTATATAAGAGGAAATCAAGAGAGATTGAATTATAATTCAACAAACAGTCCTAAACACATGAAAGCAGCGCATCAATTATTTGATGCAGCCCTAAATATTGATCCAGATTATTTGATGGCCATCGTTGGAAAAGGTGAGACATTAGTTAAAGAGAACAAGCCAGATTCTGCATTATTTTATGCGGATAGAGCAATAGATCTTGATCCAAAATTTAACAAAGGTTATGGATTGAAGGGTGAGAGTTACATGCGTTTGGGTAATAGCGATCTTGCCATAGAGTTTTTCTTAAAGGCTATAAGTTTGCCACCTAAAGATGAGTTTTGGTTGTGGTATCATCTTGCTCTTGGTCAAGTGTATATATTCAGGAAAAATGATGTAATTAAAGGTTTACCATACCTTAAAAAGAGCCTCGAAGTCAGTATTGAATTTTTAGACATACACTTGATAAATATTGCAATTCATTATACAACAATTGGAGATTATCAAAGAGCGGAAGAATTTCTACAAAAGGCCATAGAAATAGAATCTCGTGATTATTGCTGGGCCATATATTGGTACAGTAAGGTAAAGTTGGTTCAAGGTAATTTTCAAGAATCCTATCAATTTAACTCTTTAAATTGTTCTAATTTAGAATGTCCCCAATGTTTAGTACAACTATTTGAATCATCCCTTTTGCAAAGTGAGTTTGAGCAAGCTGAACAATATTATAAACAATGGCAAACCACCTCTTCGCCTGATCCTTGGTTAGATAACCAATACAATTATCAGATCGGCTATGTCTATCACCACCTTGGAAGAATAGAGGAAGCGGATAAGATATTTATCGAGCAAATTCAAAAACTTGAATCTGAGTTGGAAAATGGCCAAAGACTTTTTTATGGATCGTTACCGAATTATTTACTTTTACATCTTTCACGTATACATGCTTTCCAGGGTAATAAGAATGAAGCCATTAAGTATCTGACTGAATATGCCAAAAAAGGATTTGACGGTGGATGGCACGACTTTATTTTGATCGATCCGTTTTTCGAGAGCCTTTGGGATAATCCACAATTCAAGGCAATTGTCAAGCAGGCACAGGAGGAAAAGGCTGCATTAAGAGCCCAAGTCAGGGAGATGGAGGAACGTGGGGAACTCACTTTGTAATGATTCTGTGCCGAAAGCAGAGGTCAAACAATTACTCATCTGAGCAAAATAACCCAAAGAATGATAAGGGTATATTGATAAAAAATTTCAGATAGGGTAATATACCACATAAAGGAGATGTCCTACCCCCCTACCACCTATGAGCTTCTCAGAGGGTCAATATATAAACCCTACTTTATGAATTACTGAAGTTAGCCCACTGCCACTTTTCCATTGATTAGAAATCCTCAACCCTATTTTATATCTTCAGTTACTAGAATAAGCTAATTTTCTAAAACAAACACTATATAGTTGGTGGTAATACCTGGTCCTTAAATAAAAGTCGCAATCATGAAAAAATATGCAATCGTACTATTAGCTATCTTCACTATATCATGTGCTTTTGGTCAAGTTGACAAAAGGCTTAAAGGAATCGAAAAGGAATTCAATAAAATTCTCAAGGCAACAAAAGCTCCAGGTTTTGCGGTAGCGATCGTTGAAGGTGATAAGGTAATATATTCAAAAGGTTTTGGTTATCGGGATTATGAAAATGAAATTCCAATGGATGCCAACACACTGTTAGCAATTGGTTCGAGTTCCAAGGCCTTTACGTGTTCAATACTTGGCCAGCTGCGACAAGAAGAAAAAATATCCTTTGACGACAGTCCAATTAAATATATCCCCGAACTAAGATTTTACAATGAGGATTTAAATAGTAGAATTATCATTCAAGATTTAATGAGTCATCAAACAGGCATCCCGCGGCATGACTTTTCTTGGTACCTATTCCCTACATACAGTAAAGACAGTTTAATTCAAAGAATTCAATATCACGAGCCTTTCACAGGACTAAGGCAACAATGGCATTATAATAATTTCATGTTCCTAACTCAGGGTGTCATTGCGGAACGTATTACAGGCAAAAGCTGGGAAGACAATATTAGGGAACGCTTCTTTCAGCCATTAGGTATGAAAAGATCTAATGTGTCCATTGAAGAATTAGAGAAAAGCTCTAATGCGGCTGTTGGGTATGAGTTAAAGAAAGACAGTATCATAAGCAAAATGGACTATTATCGCATTGCGGGTATGAGTCCAGCAGGAAGCATTAATAGCAGTGTGAATGAGATGTCTAACTGGTTAATAACTTGGATTAATAATGGAAAATTTAAAGGAGAACAAATTCTTCCTGAATCTTATGTCACTGAAGCCATGAGTTCTCAAGCTGTGATGAATGCTTCATTACCTCGGAAAGAATTTCCCGATTTGCATTTGGCTAATTACGGTTATGGTTGGGTTATTTCTTCTTATCGGGGACATTATAGAGTTGAACACTCCGGTGGTATTGATGGTTTTTCGGCCAACGTAGCTTTTTACCCAAGCGATAGCATTGGTATTGTCGTCTTGGCCAACCAAAACGGGTCCGCTGTCCCTTCTTTTATCAGAAATACCGTTGCTGATAGAATGCTAGGAACCAAGAGAACAGATTGGGCACAAGAATTCATTTCTAGACAGAAAAAGAATAAAGAAGCAAAAGTAGAATCCTCATCCTCAAAAGTAAGTGACACACATCCATCACATGAATTACAAGCGTATACAGGTAATTATTCTCATTCAGGCTATGGTCAATTTGAGATAACAAATCAATTGGATTCACTGTTTGCCAATTTCAAGTTGAAAAAATACTATTTAAAACATGTTCACTATGATGTATTTGAACCATTTGAGGTAAGTAAAACCGGAATCGATACTACGGATACAGGACCACTACGATTCAACTTTATTACCAGTGATGCGGGAGAAATTGCTACCGTGAAAATGAAAATTGAAGGAGCGTTAGATCACCCAATCGAGTTTGATCATGAGCCTAACGAAATAGATGTTGATTTAGCCACATTGGAAAAATACACTGGAGAATATGATTTATCAGGAACCGAGATCAAAGTTTATATTAAAAATGAGAGCACACTATATCTATTTGTGAAGGGTCAGCCAGAATATGAGGTGATACCAACGGACAAGGACATTTTTACATTCAAGACCCTTGATGGTTTTAAAGTGGAGTTTAAGGAATCGGATGACAAATCGATTAACCAACTAATCCTTAGGCAACCAAACGGAACTTTTAAAGCAACGAGGAAATAACTACCACCAATCGAATAGGCCGCTGACTGGAAAAACCGGTCAAAGTGAGCACCCCTCTCCGGATTAAACTGACCAGGTCTACCGGAGTAAACTGACCACCCCATTCCGGAGCAAAGTGACCAGGGTTCTCCGGAGTAAATTGAGCACCCCTAAAAATAGGACTTTTTCATGTTGTCAAAGCTGTAGTTTCACGCATTTAAAAAAAGCGTGAGATATGGCCAATAAATTAATAGACATGAGAAAAGTTAGAAAAGTAATCACCTTTTACCATCAAGGTAAGAGCAAAGTTTTTATAAGTAAGTATTTATCGCTGTCCAGAAACACAGTTAAGAAATATGTTGCCCTGTATGAATTACTCAATCTGAGCATTGAGGATATCAATCAGAAGAGTGATTCGCAGTTAGAGGAGTTGTTCAGCAACAGTAAAACAGTAAATCCTTCTGCCAGACTAAAAGCTGTCTATGACTTCTTTCCCTACATGGAGCGGGAGCTAAAGAAAACCGGGATCACCAAACAATTAATGTGGGAGGAGTATTATAAAAAGCACCCTGATGGGTTGAAGTGCAGTCAGTTTTGTGAACATTATTTGCGGTGGAGCAAGAAGGTAAATCCGGTGATGCACATGAACCACAAGGCTGTCGATAAGATGTTCGTCGATTATGCAGGTAAGACCCTGCAATTAATTGATAAAAATACTGGCCAGATCAAGGAAGTAGAATTTTTTGTAGCCATCCTGGGTGCCAGTCAATACACCTATGCAGAAGCTTCATTAAGTCAGAAGAAAGAGGACTTCATTGCCTCGGTGGAAAATGCCATGCACTATTTCAAAGGAGTTCCGGCAGCCATAGTGCCAGACAATCTAAAATCAGCGGTCACTAAGAGTAACCGCTATGAGCCCACCTTAAACGAAACCTTTCTGGACTTTGCCGATCATTATGAAACCACCATACTTCCTGCACGGGCCTACAAACCCAGGGATAAATCATTAGTAGAAGGAGCGGTAAAGATCCTTTATCAAAGAATCTATCCTGCCCTAAGGCGCACTACGTTTCATGAGCTTAAGGATTTAAATAAAGCGATCCGCAATGAGCTTGAAGCTCACAATAATAAAAAACTTACCGGACGTCCCACCTCACGCTTTGGGCTGTTTAATGAAGTGGAGAAAGAAAAGTTGTCCCCTCTGCCATTAAGCCGTTACCAGGTCAAGCAGTTGGCTTTTGCCACGGTTATGCAAAATGGTCATGTACTACTGAGCAAGGACAAGCACTACTACAGCGTTCCGTTTTCCTACATCCGCAAGAAGGTTAAAATCATGTATACCGAAAATAGTGTAGAAGTTTATCATAAATACAACCGCATAGCCCTGCACAAAAGAGAGTTAAAGCCATTTAATTACACGACACTTAAGGAGCACCTGGCCAGCACTCACCGGTTTATTACCGAGTGGACGCCCCAGCGCTTCATTAACTGGGGAGCATCCATTGACCAGGGTGTCAAGGAATTTATTACCCGTTTGCTGGAAAAAAAGCAACATCCAGAACAATCCTACAAAAGCTGTATGGGCGTGTTGTCCTTTGCCAAGAAGGTAGGGTAATGAACGGTTGATCAATGCCTGCAGGCGTGCTCTTGATTATCATATCTATAACTATAAAATCATTCAGAGGATCCTGGAGAATGGTTTGGATCTGTTACCCAACGAACCAGATCAAACAGACCAGCTACCAGATCATCATAACATTCGTGGAGAGAAGTATTACAAATAAAGCCAAATAAAAATGAACGAAATTACACTTACTAAAATGAAACAAATGAAGCTCTATGGCATGTACGGAACCTTTAAAACAGCTATAGAAACGGGAAAAACAGACGACTATACTTTGGATCAGTTTATTTCCATGATGGTTGAGACTGAATGGGATGATCGAAAAACCCGCAGAATAGAAAGAGCCATAAAAAATGCCCGGTTCCATTATAAATCATCCATAGAGAATATCATTTATGAACAGACCAGAAATATCGATCAGAATAAATTACTCAGACTTGCTGAATGTTGTTTTATCGAACAAAATGAAAATATAATCATTACCGGCAGCACTGGTGTTGGCAAAAGTTATTTAGCTACTGCATTGGGCTATCAGGCCTGTATCGAAGGATACCGGGTGATGTATTTAAATACTAACAAGCTGTTCTCGAAGTTAAAAATGGCTAAGGGGGATGGTTCATATCTAAAAGAGCTGGCTAAAATAGAAAGGCATCATCTGATTGTCCTGGACGATTTTGGCCTGCAACTATTGGATAGTCAAAACCGAATAGCTTTATTGGAGATCATTGAGGACCGTCATAACAAAGGTTCAATCATCATTACATCCCAATTACCGGTGAAAAGCTGGTATGAGATCATTGGTGAGAAGACTATTGCCGATGCGATCCTGGACCGGTTGATACATCAGTCCCATCGCATAGAATTAGGTGGTGAATCTATGAGACGTAAACGAAAATTGATAAACTAGAAAATTGCATAAATTTGATATTCACTGACAATAAGAAAATGTTCCTTTTTTAGTGCCAATAGGGGGTGGTCACTTTGTCCGGTCTCTGCAGTACGGAAAGCAATACCCATCCCGCCTAAATGTTCCAGGAATCTTTTTAATTCGGAGCTGGTAACATTTAAAGGCGAAATTTTATCCAGGTATTGAGCCAGTTTATTTACATCACTAAGATAGGCACTTATCGAAAAGGGTGATAAGGATCGCTCCAGTGTTAAATAGTATTTAAATTCCTCTATGGCTTCTTTCCAAGTCATTACTGCCAGTGATCGATCCTACGCCCAGGGGAATGGAGAATTTTTATTTAGAAGAGGAAATATAGCAAATTTTAAAGGCCCAAACCACCGGATTCAGAGTACTCATTTATTCTGGAATATTTACTGGAAGAAGAAAATCGCTATGAAAAAATTAAGAACCTATCCCTGCAAAACTTTTACCTTTAGATCCATCGAACAGATTGCTTCAGAAAGAAAGTGACAAAGAGGGCCTTAATTGGCCTTTCTTTTTGGTGTTTTTCCAGGTCAAGTAAGGAATATTCGATTTCGTCTAATTTCTTAGCTCCAAAAGAAAAATCGGCTTTGTCAAACATTTGTTTCGTTTATTTCGTTTATATTTGTATAACAACCTTATAAAGCCTCGGTATAATGGAATATTTGGAAGAAATAAAAAAGCCCTCTAAAGAAGAGCAGAAAGCGGCCATGGCGTCCTATGATGCACTGTCTGCAACCTTGGACAGATTGCATTTGGAGAACCCTGAAATAGAAATTGAGGAAACTGAAGAAAAAATACGCATCCCACTAAGAGCCCTGAAGCTGTTGGCAAAAATTCTTAAAGTGACTAGTCAGGGGAAGCCTATTTCTATTGTTCCTATCGCAACTGAAATGACTACACAGGCAGCCGCTGAAATATTAAGCTGCTCCAGGCCGCACCTGGTTAAGTTGCTTGAACGGGGAGAAATCCCTTTTACAATGATCGGTAAGCACCGCAGGGTTAGGTATGAAGACATCATTGAATACAGGAAGCAAATGAAGAAAGAGCAGGAGCAACGCATTATTCAAATGATGAAGTCAGACGAGGAGTCGGGGCTGTATGATTCATAGCGTCATACCGTGGCCAAAACCAAGCGAGATTGTATATTTTTTTGAGGATCATATTCAGTACTATTTTTCCATAAAGCATAGATAAGAAGCAACAGTTTTTTAGCCACCACCATTATCCCTTGTTTCTTTGCTGCTTGTCTTTGATTAAGCTGTTGATAGATTATTTTCATCAGCTCATTGCTCCTGGATGAACTCAATGCGGGCATAAATAAAGCTTTTCTAATATGGGGATTTCCTTTTTTGCTTAGTCTTCCTTTGGATGATTTCTGGCCTGATTGATTAATGAGTACATCCAGTCCAGCATACCCTACCAACTGCCTTCGATTTCTTATAATACCAAACCCATTGGTTTCAGCAATTACCGTGGCCACAGTTAGTAGTGATAGACCTTTGACTTTAGTGATTCTGTTAACCTTCGAGGAGAGCATTTCAGAAGATTCAACTAAGGTTTTCAACTCTGAATCAATACTCATGATTTGTTTTTGTAACAGTTTGAGTCGCTGCTTAGATCTTCTTAGGGTGCTTTTGGCTATTTGGTAAGCGCTCTGTTGGGCGTGTATCTTATTCATGATCACTGTCTTCTCCTTCATAAGACTCTCTCTTTCCCTGGTTAATGAGCGCATCTGGGCATAGATGGGATCTGCTGGCACCCAGTTATCCAACTGCCTTTCCAGTGCAAGTTGGCTAAGTAATCTCGCATCAACCTTGTCTGTCTTTACTTTTTGAGTGATGCTTTTAAAAAATGCTCTGGATTTGGAGGGAAGGATAATGGAAACTTCATAACCGTGCTGATATATTTTATGCGCTAATAGCTCATGATATACACCACTGGCTTCCAGGATAAATTGGACTGGTACCTGTGCAGTAAATAGACGGCTAACTTCCTTTAAGAAAACAGTAACGCCTTTAAGATTATTATCATAGGCTTTTTGGAAACTGAAAGCAACAGAAAGCTGCTCATCCAATTTGCCCAGGCATACTTTGAAATCACTTTTTGAAACATCAATTCCTACCGATTGTTTTAAAATTTTCATAACTTTTCAATTAAGACAAACAAATTTTTAGTTGGACCTTTATTCCTTTTGAGGTGGTGTTAATACAAGATGCGTACAGCTCTTTAAATACCGTTCAGAATATAAAGGAAGGAGAGGAAGGAGGATTATTGACGCTCGCAATATCTCTCATGGAGTATTATCCGCTTTGTGTCCTTCTTTCTCTCTCCGACTAAAATTTAGTAGATTCTATCTCCTATTCAAACATACCTCCTATTCAAACATACCTCCGTTTTACCTGTGTTCTTGATACTAATGTTATCTATCCCATAGAAATACGAGATTTACTGTTTTGGTTTGCTTTTTGTGATTTGTACACACCAAAGTGGAGCAAGCATATTTTTGATGAGTGGATTGATGTCATGAAAAGGAAAGGTGTACCTGATCCTGAAATTGATAAGAGAACCGAAAAAGCCAATAGTGCGTTCCCTGATGCAATGGTTGAAAATTATGAGCCTTTGATTGAGGGGCTAGAGCTGCAAGATCCCAAAGATTGCCATGTTCTAGCAGCTGCGATAAAAACCAATGCGAATGTTATTGTCACGAATAACCTGAAACACTTCCCGAAAGAATATTTAAGCTCATATGGGCTGTCAGCGAAGAATGCAGAAGATTTTTTTACAGACACAATAGATCTAAATCAGGATCAAGCACTGCAAGCCTTTTTGAGGCTAGTTCAAAACAAAACAAATCCTGATTTAGACCATTATGAGGTTCTTGACAGGTATCGAAAATTAGGGCTAAAACAAACAGCGGATTACTTACACTCGCTTCTTTAAAACAATCCCCTTCCTGATTCCAATCCCTTTGGGAATATGAGTAGTTAGTACTACAATAAACACTAATAAACATCACCTATTACTTGACCTATTTAAAATTAAAAAGCGTAACCAATTGAAGATCAAAAAGTTACGCTAATTACTAGTTGTCCGACCAGGGCTCGAACCTGGACTCTTCTGGACCAAAACCAGACGTGTTGCCAGTTACACCATCGGACATTCACTTACACCCGGATTATGCATCCGAGTTTAAGGCTACAAATGTAGAATTATTTTGAACGAAGAAAAAACAATTTTTAAAAATTCAAGGTTTCTTTCGCTTCCCTGCCCAGTCGATCAGCCACCCAATTCCGCGCGTTAACAAAGGCCTCCATCCAGGGGGTTATCTGTGCCGTTTGCAGCCCATCCTCTTTATATGCCCATTGCCAGGGGAAGATAGATCTTTCCAAATGGGGCATCATGGCCAGGTGTCGGCCATCGGCTGAACAAACCGCCGCAGCACTGAATTGAGAACCATTCGGATTACCGGGGTACTGTTCATAGCTGTAAGTGGCAGCTATTTGATATTGGATACGTTCCATTGGAAAACTGAATTTACCTTCGCCATGTGCTACCCATATACCTAATCTGGAACCTGCTAATGAACTGAGCATCACACCGGGATTTTTGTGGATGTCCACGGTTAGAAAGGCTGATTCAAATTTGCCTGACTCATTGTGTTGCATTTTTGGGTGCTTTTCATGTTCTGGGTACACCAGGCCTAGTTCCATCATCAGTTGACAGCCATTGCATATGCCTAAACTTAGGGTATCATTACGCTTATAGAAGTTGTCCAGGGCCGACCTGGCTTTGGCGTTGTACCGGAAGGCGCCTGACCAGCCTTTTGCAGAGCCCAGAACGTCTGAATTGCTAAATCCTCCCACAAAGACGATCAAGTTAATATCTTCCAAAGTTTCCCGGCCAGCAACCAGATCGGTCATGTGCACATCTTTCACTTCAAAGCCTGCCAGGTAAAGGGAATAAGCCATTTCGCGGTCTCCGTTAACTCCTTTTTCTCGAATAATAGCAGCTTTATGGGGGCTAGGCGTATGGCGCTGAGGGCTGATGTTCAGTGAAGAAAATGTACCTTGGAAATCATCGAGAATCTGGAATTTCTGAGGCTGGCGGGCGTAGTTTTTGAACCGTTGTTTGGCTAATTCTGGTCCACATTGGTGTTGATCCAGCAGGTAAGATGTCTTGAACCACTGATCACGGTATTCAGCAATATTTAAATTAAATGTACGAGTGTTCAGAGTAATTTCCGCTGTTGGCTGGTCATCCACTTTCCCAATTACTTGATAGTTTAGTTTATGATCTGATAGGACCGCTGAAACCTTTTCAAGTTCAAATACTTGCAATACCACCGAAGGATTTTCGCTGAACAGCACTTGGACAGAATCTGAGCCCAATTCCGACAGATCCACTGAAAATCCTAACTGTAGCGTAGGGAAGGCCATCTCAAGCAACGTCACTATTAAGCCTCCTTCACTAACATCATGCCCTGAAAGAATCAAATTATGGGAAATAAGCAGTTGAATTGCAGTAAATGCATTCTGGAAATAATCAAAATTACCAATATCGGGCGTTTCGCCACCCAATTGGTTAAGTGTCTGGCATAAGCTGCTTCCTCCAAGCCCAAATGGGGTTGATGAAAAGTCAACATAAATTAATTGACTATCATCCACTGCCTTTAGATCTGGTGTCACTGTCCGCTTAACATCACTGACCTCAGCACCGGCAGAGACAATCACCGTACCAGGCGCCAATACGGTGGTTCCATCGGGATATTTCTGTTTCAGACTAAGGGAATCTTTTCCAGTGGGAACATTGATGCCTAGTGCACAGGCCATTTCACTGAGTGCTTTTACAGCAGCATAAAGCCGGGCATCTTCTCCGGTGGATTTCGCGGGCCACATCCAATTGGCGCTAAGCGATACCCCAGAAAGCCCCCCCTCCAGTGGTGCCCAGACAATGTTCGTCAAGGCCTCTGCTACCGATAATCTGGCCCCTATAGCGGCATCCAATAGCCCAGGTATTGGGGCATGACCAATGGAGGTGGCCACACCTTTTTCTCCCAGATAGTCCAATGTTGCTACTCCGAGATTGTTTAGCGGTAACTGCAGTGCCCCGGTGGTTTGCTGCAAAGCTACTTTTCCAGTCACCGAGCGATCCACTTTGTTGGTAAGCCAGTCCTTGCAGCCCACACTTTCCAGCTGTAGTACCATAGATAAATATTCTTCAACCGCATCTGGCTGGTAAGAAATTATTTCGAACTTTCGTTCCAGATGTTGATCTTGCAATACTGTTTGTGGACTGTTGCCAAATAAATGGCGCAGATCCATATCCATAGGGTGGGGGGGGTTATTGGATTGAAACCTTAAATGCTGGTCTCCAGTGATGGTCCCTACTTGGTACATAGGCGCTCTTTCCCGCTCTGCAACCCGCTTTAATAGCGGCAAATCTTCTTCTCGCATTACCAGCCCCATTCGTTCCTGGCTCTCATTGCCCACTATTTCTCTGGCGCTCAGGGTTGGATCACCTAAGGGCAGCTTGTCCATCAAAATCGTGCCACCGGTATCTTCCACCAATTCAGATAGACAGTTTAGGTGTCCCCCGGCCCCGTGATCGTGAATGGAGACGATAGGATTGTTTTCACCTTCGGCCATGGCACGGATAGCGTTGGCCACCCGTTTTTGCATTTCCGGATTGGCCCGTTGTACCGCGTTAAGCTCAAGGCTATGATCATATTCTCCGGTAGCTACCGAACTTACCGCTCCTCCACCCATTCCAATGCGGTAGTTGTCCCCACCCAATACTACTATCTGATCGTTTTTATTGGGTTTATCCTTCAAACTATGGGCTGCATTGGCAAATCCTATTCCTCCTGCCAACATTATGACCTTGTCATAGCCCAGAGTTTGATGGTTTTCCTGGTGCTCAAAGGTGAGCACACTACCACAGATCAATGGTTGACCAAACTTATTTCCAAAGTCGCTGGCCCCGTTGGAAGCTTTTATCAATAGATCCAGTGGTGTTTGGTAACGCCACTCCCTAGCCTGGATATTCTTTTCCCAGGGTTTCTCATCACTTAATCTGCTATAGGGCGTCATATATACGGCAGTCCCGGCTAAGGGAATACTTGCTTTTCCACCTGCCAGCCGATCCCTGATTTCACCCCCAGTTCCGGTGGCGGCGCCGTTGAAAGGTTCCACAGTGGTAGGGAAATTGTGTGTTTCCGCTTTTAGCGAAATAACTGAGTCAATTTTTTTGGTAAGGAAATAGTCTGGTTTGTCCTGGGTTTTAGGAGCGAACTGTTCAATTTGCGGCCCTTTGATGAAGGCCACATTATCTTTATAGGCCGATACCAGATTGGCCGGGTTCTTTTTGGAAGTTTCCTTGATCAAATCAAATAAGGACTTCTCTTGTATTTCTCCGTCGATAATAAACTGACCGTTAAATATTTTGTGCCGGCAATGCTCTGAATTTACCTGTGAAAAACCAAAGACTTCACTATCGGTAAGCACGCGACCCAATTTTATGCTGACACCTTCCAGGTATTCGATTTCATCTTCATTGAGGGCCAGACCTTCCTGTTGGTTGTACTGCCTAATGTCTTCAATAAATTCCACCGGTTCAGGTTGTTTTTCAATGGTGAAGATGGACTGATCAAGGACAGGATACAGTGTTTCCAACATGGGGTCCACCTCATGGTCTGGTTGGATCTTGATGAATTCTTCTATCCTTATGATGCCTGATATACCCATGTTCTGAGTTATTTCTACCGCATTGGTGCTCCAGGGAGTGATCATTTCCCGGCGTGGGCCCCGAAACGGACCTTGAATTGAAGGTCCGTCTATTTGTTCAGATTCACCAAATAACCATTGAAGTTTTTCTAAATCGGAGAAAGACAATTCATTGGTAGATTGGACAGCGAAAATGATACTATCTGGTCCGGAAAAAAATGTTAGCATATGTAGTCGGCGCTGAAGAAAATATATATGCGCAAATGTATAAAAATCTACGGGTAGTGGGTAGTTCAGTACGCTCAAATTCACAGTTCTATAGCACCTCTGATTTCAAGATGGTCTAGGGATACTTACGTCAATGCAACTAAACACTAAGCACAGCATCTGGATGCTTAACCACTGAATAGAGTAAAATCGCTTTTTCCTTGCCTCTCGGTACAGTTTGTTCCTGAAAATCTATTTTCACTTCACTGAAGGAGTTGAGACCGTCCACTATTTCTTCTGAAACCAGGAAGTCCTGCTTCAGCCGTTTGCAATCTTCCTGGATTCTGGCAGTGGTGTTCATAACATCCCCAATGTATAGAATTTCTTTTTTCACCTCACCTACCCAAGTTATCAACACCCGGCCACTGTGCATTCCGGTGCGGAATTGAGGGATGTATCCATATCTTTTGGCGTAGTAGTCCTGCCGTTCTTCAATGACTTTTTGCATCTCTATTATGCAACGTACTGCGTTATGGTTCTTTCTACCTAAAGCCGGGGGCCAGGTGAGAATTACCTCATCACCTACATATTGATAAATTTCTGCTTTAGTATTCCTGATTGGTTCCGTGAGATCTGAATAATAGTCTTTCAGAAACAACCCGAACTGATAATGGCCCAATTTCTCGGCAATACTGGTGGAGCCTTTCAAATCAACAAAAGCAAAAATTCGATCTGCTTCCACCGGCTGGTGGTAGCGACCGGTTACAAAATTAAATAGTTCTCCCTTTCTGTGGAGGCTGTTTATTTGAACTAAAGCAGAGAAAATCAAAATAACACTGAAAATTGAGACCATATTGATGAAATATATGGGGTCATTTACATAGTAGTGTACTCCTCCCCAGAAGGTCATTTGATTGGCAATCATCTCCCAAAATCCATTCATAATACACAGCCAAAAGGAAACAATCAAAGTATAACTTAGGGCCTTTAGAAATACCAGGTAAAGGAAAGATCTTTGGGTAAAATGATGTTTCATAGCAATGTCAAAAACCCCAATTGATGTACTTAAAAAAGCCACAACTATCATGGTTCTAGCTATTAAGGGCCAAAAGGCCTGAGGGTCACTGGAGCCAATCGCAATCAGGTACTCCATGGTTGCGAATAAAACACCTACCACCATAAATGGCAGGACGTACCTTTTTAGTATAATACTCTGATTGGTCATAGTAAAAAGTACCAGAAAATGGATTACCACATATTACTAAATATTTAGGATTGTACACCGAGTTATTTGCCTCGGTTGCAGAGTTTATTGTGGAGCTGTGTATTGGAAATGAGTAAATATGTCCCGGATGTACTGTTCCATACGTTCTACCTGATCTTTCCCCCTTCGTCTAAGGTTTATATCCACGCTGCCGGTCCAAACAGTCTTTTTGGTTCGCATGTCAATTAGTAATATCTCAATCATACCTTCAATATCTTGTTGTTGTGAGTAATAACTGTAATTGGGATAATACCATGAATAGGAATTGTAATAATTATTGTCGGGAGCGTCTTGACTTAAACCTGTGCTTATTTTGTATTCGACTTTAAGGTCCGGATGTGAATGAGTTTGAAAGCCTTTGGCAACAAGTTGATTGTGGATCACAGTATCTAGTCGCTGGTAGGTTTCATGTCCCTTACGCGAGAGCGCCTCGATCTTTTTGTGGGGAGCAATAGTGAAGGTTTGGTACCGGTAAAAGTCAGCGGTGGGATGGGCATAGGTAATGATCCTCGGGCTGCTGCAACTTTGGAGCAACCACAACCCAAATAAACACATATAAATAACAGGCGCTTTTTTCACCAAGGTAATTTACAAAATCTAGAAGTAGCTGGCAAAGCCAAATTGGTAACCTACGGTGCGTGTAGTGGGGTTACCCAATAGGTCACGTTCCCATTGATAGCGGAAATTTGCTTTTAACACGGTATTGGTACCAAAGCGCAGCCCTATTCCTGGCATAATCGATACGATCTGGTCATACCGGTTGGCTCCGGTTTCGACAAATGTACCAACGTTGTAATCGACATACTCAAATCTAAAACTGGTATTGATGGTAGTATTTTCCCAATGCCAGATACGCCCTTTGCGGATGGGATAAATGAGATCGGTGTGCATTCCCCATTGTTTATCACCGAAAGCGGGGCCTAAAGAGGCGGGTACATCAATATTGGCCATAGCCCACTCACCGAGTATGGTAAATTTTTGAATTTGGAGATTATAGTCCAATGCCATTAAGCGCAGACTTCTCTTTTCGTCGATAATCAGACCATCCTTTTTGTAAGTATTGTAACGGCCACCATAGTAGGAGATACCTAGTTCACCTAAAGAAAAGATTTTGTATCCTACCCGTCCTGTAAGCGTGGGGCTGCCGTTATTGTCTTCTTCAAAACGACCTTCTGCTTTCCCGGAAGGCAGATCTGTGCGCCCAATAGTATTGTCAACCACACCATCCTGTAACCCGTTGACAATGTAGATCTCGTAAGTAAGCAGGTTTTTCGCCAGGGAAAGATCTCCATGGAAACCGAACCCTATTTCTGAAAGCGTAGCTGGAATGATGGTAGTGGAGACCAATGGCCGGTCAATAAACTCCCATTTAGGGCCATCATGATTCTGATTGAAATAACCGATGGGTGGTAATAAGATTCCGGCACGGAATACCAAAGCCGGGTCTAATTCAAAGTCAAGCAGGGCCGTTTCCAGAGCGATCTCCTGGGTTCCGTGCTCGAATTCTAATTCAGAAATGAACCTAATAAAATCACCCACGCTAGCGTATAGAAAAATATTAAACCGTCTTAATTCCATAGAAAAACCATCACTGACCCCTTCGGTGGAAAAGTAGTTGGTATTTCCTTCAATGTAGCCACCGATAGCAGCTGAGGCAGCTCCGAATTTATTTTGCAGCACGAAGGGCCGGTTAAATATGGCTTCTTTGTTGGTGGTTTGAAGGCTATCATTCTGAGCCAACAATGGGGCCAGATAAACCATTGATAGTATAAACACCAGTAGTATCTTTCTAAAAAGACTCATTGAATATAGATTGTATTTTCGTCATCCCAGGTTTTAAATGACCTGAGGTCTTCCTCTGCCGGTCCGTTTATTACTTTTCCAGCATGATCAAACTGACTACCATGACAGGGACATTTTAATGATCTTGCATTGGGTCTTACTTCACACATCTTATGGGTACATTCCAGAAAGAGTGCTGTATATCCCTGATCGGTTTGTTTAACAAAAATTGGCGCTGACAGGTTAGGATTTTTCACTAGTACGAACTCTGCATCACCCCACTGCGACTTATCAAGTACTATTGCGTTGTTTTTGACTTCTCCTGATAGGTACTTTATGGGTGTACAACCTGCCAACGAGATCAATCCACAGCTGCTTGCCCCGGCAATGACGGAAGTGGTCTTTACGAATTTTCTCCGGTTCCAGTTCATAATGAATTTAAGAAATTTAGCACTAAATCTTTTTCACTCCGATCTAATTGCTCAAATGACTCTTTGCTGGACTCTGATTCACCACCATGTAAAAGGATGGCTTCTTCGATGGATTTTGCTCTTCCATCATGAAGTAGATGTACAGAACCACCCTGGCTGTCAGCAGAAAGACCTAATCCCCATAGTGGCGGTGTTTTCCACTCTGAACTTAACTCCGAGACTTGGACAAACCCATCGTCCAATTGGGGGCCCATATCGTGTAACAAAAGATCAGTATATGGATGAAACACCTTATTAGATAAAGCTTCAATGTGGCTATTTTCGGTTTGTAAAGTAGGAAAATGGCAATTGGCACAGCCGATATCTTCGAATAACCTCTTACCTGATTGAATCAGCTGGTCTTCCTGATTTCGTGGTAAGGGAGGCTTAAGAGTTTGTAGATAAAAAACCACATTTTGCACAGTAGCAGCGGTAACTTCCGGGTCTGTAATGGGATCTGTATTAATGTTGGAGATCGCATAGTTTATGGGATCTTCCAGATCAAAATCAGTGGTAATCCCCATATCTTGTTTGTATGCGCCAACTGTTTGATGAAGCAGGTCCAGCGCTCCTGATTTTTTACCAAAACGGCCAATAAATTGGCCTTCTGAATTAGGCATATTCCATGGCTGTGGTTTATAGAAGTCAGGCGGAGTTACATAGTTTACTTCTCCACTCACTATGCCTGCTGCTTTTTGGAGGGCCACTAATTCAAGTATGGCTTTATCTGGTACTGATGCCAGCAGTCCCAAACCAGTAACCGGTGGCGCAATTAGATCGGTGATGGCATTAGCTTCGGGGGGAATTTCTTCAGCTATATACCCTTTGATTGCCCGATTTTGTAGTTGTGGCCCACCCAAATCCAGAAGTTGGTCGAACTGATTGCCCTCCATCCGTCCAAATCGGGTAAGGATTGTGGAAGGATGACCCTTGCCGTCTCCGGCGTGGCAACCACCGCAAGAGGTAGATACAAAGATAGGCCCCAGACCGGTTTCCGGGGAGAAAATAGCATCATTGAAGGCAATGTCACCTGCCAGAAATATTCCTAGTTGTGTAGAAGTCAGCCCTTCAATTGGTCCGTCCAGTATTTCGTTCTCTTCAGGTGGACTCACCAAAAACTCTTCACATCCTATTGCAACCAACACCAATCCTATTACCAGCCACTTTTTTAAAGCCATTTGTAAATAATATTTATACAAAAGTAAATATTATTATGATAAATAACAAAAAATATATTTAGGTTAGTCTAAAAATAAATAACAACCTGAAGACCAGTCTAGAGGTCTAATGTATTATATTGAAGATCAGCATGTCCAGTCACGGTAAATTATGATTCATCATTTTGGTTTTACAGCATTAGCTAAATATCTAATAGAATTTCATTTTGCTTACCGAGTATTCTATGGTTTGTGTTTTCTCCTATGGTTGGGTGTAGCAGAGGTTACAGCACAAATCGAAAATCCTACCATTGTCAGCGAAGCAACCTGGAAGACTGTTGATCTCAGAGTTAAGGGTACGCCACCGGAATGGGCCCTGTGGGAGCGACATTTGTTAAAATTTCTTTATCCAGCTGCCTTAGAGTTCGTAGACAAATACACCAACCCAGACGGCACCTTGATATGGCGGGATGAATGGCCCGGGGATGGATGGATCTGATGATGGCTATGAAAGTTTTTACAACTTCCCCTTGTACGCAGCATTGGGAGGACCAATGGAAATGGATACCCTGGCGCGTTTCCTTTGGGAGGGTGTGACCGGGCAATTTACCGGTTATGGCCAGGTTTATGATGAGTTCGATGCTGGTTATGACTGGATGCATCATGGTGAGAGCTATACCTATTTTTATTTCTTTGGCCTGACCGACCCCCTGGACAAAAGATTTCGAGACCGTGCGCTTAAATTCGCCGCACTTTACATGGACGAAAGCTATGGCAACTATGACCCCAAACTAAAGATCATCCGTTCGCCATTAACTGGCAGCAAAGGTCCGAGATTTGTGAATACTGCCGAAGATTGGGTGACACACCGGCCTATCCTGGCTAATTATTTGTTACCCTATGAAGATATTCCCAATGTGGATTCCAGCGCAGCCTGGAATGATGATGATAAATTCCCTTTCATATTGAAAGTCATGAACGATAGAATGATGAAAGGAGACGTGCCTCTGAATCTGGCAGCAACAAGTCTTATCTTAAATGCATTCATGTATACAGGGGAATCGAAATATAAAGATTGGATTGAGGGCTATGTAAAAGGATGGATGAAAAGGGTGGATGAAAACAAAGGGTTCTTACCAGATAATGTAGGTCTTTCCGGGAAAGTGGGAGAAAATATGAACAATAAAAAGTGGGGCGGCTACTATGGTTGGCGTTGGCCACATGGGTTAATGAATCAGATGGAGGCCACGGTAATTGGCGCCAGCAATGCCTTGATGGTGAGTGGGGATTCGAACTACATGCGACTCCCCAAGTCAGTGATCAAACTGGTGGAAGACCAGGCAAAGGAAGAAAATGGCGGGCTGCTGGTTCCCCACAGGTTCGATGACAATGGTTGGTGGAGTTATCGGCCTATGCAGCCCAAATATCCCAGCCATCTTTGGTACATGTCCCGACTGCCTGAGGATTGGCAGCGGGCCAAAAAATTAACAGATACCGCTAAATGGAATCATACTTACTACAAAAAAGGCAAAGGTGACTCTGAAAACACCGCCTCATGGATGGGTTTTCTGGAAGGGACAAATCCTGATTTTCCGGCAGAAATACTACAAGCAAATTATCGAGAAGTGCTGCACCGGTTGCAAATGATCAGGGATGACACGACTACTCCAGAAGATCAGGATGTACATCATTTTTTCGTCAGGAACCCGATTATTCTCGAAGGACTGGTCCAATTGATGTTGGGCGCTCCCAATCATATATACCATGGGGGCTTATTACATACCAGTGTGCGATATTTTGACCCTGTGAATAAACGTCCTGGGATACCTCCGGACGTGGCTGCACTGGTGGAAAGGATTACCTCGAAGAGTATTACCCTGAAATTGGTTAATTTACATCCATCAGAAGAACGACGTGTTTTGATCCAGGGCGGAATGTTTGGGGAACATCAGATAAAGCGGGTACGTCAGGTGGTCAATTATCCTTATCAATTTAATACGGTTGATTCACCATATATTGAGGTAAAGCTGGGACCTGGAGCTGTTGGTCAATTGGAGCTGGATATTGATAGATTTCAAAATCCACCGTCGTATCGGTTTCCCTGGCACCAGTAGGCGAATCTTAGGTCTCAGATCTCAGATCTCAGGTCTCAGATCTCAGATCTCAGGTCTCAGATGATAAATAATTATCTGATGATGACACGGGGGCATGAACTTAAGGTTTCGGTGATCAATATTAAATGCAGAAAACCAAAGAGATAAATGAAATTTAATTATAACAAGAAATGCAAAAAGATTACGCAATACAAATAAGCAGTTCCAATCTGCGCTTCGGGCCGGGAGTAACTCGAGAAGTTGGCATGGACATGGTGGATATGGGATTGAAAAGAGTACTCGTGCTGACCGATTCGAATTTGAAAAACTCCTTTCCTGTTCAGACCGTTGTTGACGCACTAAAACATAATGGCATTAGCTTCGACATTTTCGATAAGGTACGTATTGAACCAACTGACGTTTCGTTTAAATCCGCCATCGCGGTAGCGCAGGACGGAGACTATGAAGGTTTTATAGCGGTAGGTGGTGGTTCTACCATTGACACTGCTAAAGCCGCTAATTTATATGCTACTTTCCCCGACGATTTTTTGGCTTATGTCAATGCCCCAATCGGCCATGGAAAACCCATTCCCGGGCCGGTAAAACCTTTGATTGCCATCCCTACCACGGCCGGGACAGGAAGTGAGACCACAGGAGTGACTATTTTTGATCTAACCGAGCGCCATGTAAAGACGGGTATTGCTCATCGATACCTCAAACCGGCCTTAGCACTGGTAGATCCTGAAAATACGCGCACCATGCCGCGGGTTGTAACAGCGTCTTCGGGTTTGGATGTGATTTGTCATGCTCTCGAATCCTATACTGCCATCCCGTTTAACCAACGGCCCCTTCCTGAGCGCCCAATTCTAAGGCCTGCATATCAGGGGAGTAATCCAATAAGCGATATTTGGTCTTTGCGGGCCATCGAACTGGTATCTCAATTTCTTGAACGTGCTTATCGGGATCCGGATGATATGGAGGCCCGGTCCAACATGATCTTGGCGTCTAGTATGGCAGGCATGGGTTTTGGTAATGCCGGTGTTCATCTTTGTCATGGCATGTCTTACCCTGTTTCAGGCATGGTACGTGATTACATTCCTGATGGAATTCAAACCCCTCATCCCCTGGTACCCCATGGAATGTCGGTGGTTCTCAATGCACCGGCTGTTTTTCGATTTACGGGTTCTGCCTGCCCGGATCGTCATTTGAAGGCAGCTGAATTGATGGGAGCTGAAACATCTTCCCTAGGCAATAAAGTTGAAGAGGCCGGCCCTATGTTAGCTAATGAACTTATCAAACTTATGCAAGCCCTGGATATTCCAAATGGCTTGTCAGCCATTGGCTTTACTGAAGCTGACATTCCAGCATTAGTGGAAGGTACATTACCACAACATCGAGTGACCAAACTTTCACCTCGGGAAGCAACGGCGGATGATCTAGCTATACTCTTCAAGGATGCAATGCAGTGGTGGTGAGCTTATCCAAGGTTTGAAAATTCAGCAGTAGTTTGATAGGAAACTAAATTAATATTATAAAAAATGAGAATTGAACACATTACTTGCTATGAAGTGATGGTGCCGGCTAAACCCGGCACCGTGGACAGTGAGAGTATCAATAAACCGTTGCACCAGCTACCCCTGGGAGCCAGGGCTGGATGGAATGTACAATTTGATCAGCTTTCTAAGATCGTGTTGAAACTGGAGTTGGATTCGGGAATAACAGGATGGGGAGAATTGTATCGCAGTCACCACTGGCCGTTAGTCCAGGACATAATAATGACCTTGCTGGGCGCCGAATTGGAGCAACTCTCATTACAAAAACTTCCTTTTACTTTTTGTCGGGAATACGATGGATTTGAATGTGCCATATGGGACGCCTATGCAAAAGCCAAAAATATGAGAGTGGTGGATCTTCTCGGTGGGCCATTACGAAACAAAGTCCGAGTGGGAGCCTGGTCCAGTCATCGCCATACAGAAGAAATAGCTGATCTTGTATCCGGGTTCAAAAAACAGGGTTATGATTGCATAAAGTTTAAAAGCGATCTGGAGGACGACGTGGTCTCATGGTGCGAGATAATTGCTGATGCAGCCCCTGGGATGCAAGTTATTATTGACCCAAATCGGCGCTGGGAATACCCCTATGAGGTCCGCAAACGCCTTGATGGGTTACAATCTGTAGGGAACGTACTTTGCCTGGAGGACCCGATTTCTCGTTGGCAGCTGACTGAGTTTGCCGAATTACGTCAATACAGCTCGGTTCCAATAGTTCTACATGTATCGCTTCCCTATGTGTTGCAAGGACAACGTATTAAGGATGCCATACAAGCCATACAATTGGCAGCAGTAGATGGATTCAACTTTAATTGTGGTTTAGCCGATTTTCAGCGCCTATCTCATATCGCACATGCTGCCGAAGTACCTTGTTGGCATGGCTCAGAAATTGATCTGGGCATATTGGAAGCTATGTATGTACACTCATCGGCTGCTGCGGCCACTTGTATCTGGCCTGGGGACATTTTCGGACGGATGATACGGGAGCATGATCTGCTAAAGGAACCGTTGAAAATAGAGCCACCTTTTGTGCACTTACCAACGGGGCCTGGACTGGGTGTGGAACCTGACATGCAGGCTATCGAGCATTATTTGGTAGATAAAAAAGAATTTCACGCTAGTGCACAAACCGGATTTAACAAAACCACTTCTTAACCACTCTCCCCTCGGGCGGTTTTGATAATAAACAAAAAGTGATCGCGAAGAATGCCGAACCAACCAGGTCCCAAATGAAAGGTTGTACACCTAGAAACTGGTAAACAGTAAATCGGCCTTCAAGGTTGAAGCCAATGATATAAAGCAAAAGGTGCGTACCACAACCACCGAGCATTCCGGCAATAACCCCGGACTTATTCATCCTCACCCAATACAGTGCCAGTGCCATCGGAATTAAGAAACTCCCTGCCAAACCACTACTGGCAAAAATAATCAAATTCTGAAGATATCTAGGAGGATCAAGAATAGCAAAAAAGGCCGCAATTCCAACCATTGCGGTGACCGTAAAGGTCAGTATTTTCAAGCGCCTTTGGGAAACATCTGGATTGATATTGCGTTGATAAATATCTCGAACCAGCCCGGATGAGACCATCAATAAAAAACTATCAACGCTGGACATTATAGCAGCAAACGGTGCAGCCATGATCAAACCGGCCAGCCATGGTGAACCGGCGGATATGGATAGATATTGAGCTAGCTCCGGCATGACACGATCAGGTTCAATTTCCATCCCAGGTAACAGTACCCTGGCAGAACAAAAGATTATCACTAGTGGAAAGTAGATGGCAGCATAATAAATCGTTATCATTATAATGGATTTTTTCAAAACTGAAGAATTTTGAAATGCCATTTGACGAACCATGCTGGCAGGCTGACCGGATCCTGAAAACGCCCAAAATACAAAAAAACTCAGAGCCATTCCCATGGACAAAAACCCCACCTCATTGTTCTGGTCCGGCCCAGGTGCGCTCACGTATACTCCGGCCTCCCCGGCACCTGATTTATACTGAATTCGATCGATCATTTCAAATTGGATTTCCACATCCATTTTCAGTGGCTGGATACGAGTCTTCTCTTCAGGTGTATTGATGATCAAAACTGGAATCACCTCACTTTGTGTTTCTCCACCACGGATGAGTGCCGGTTCGCCCGAGCGCATCAACTCAGTATTTCCGTAATCATCTGACAGTTCGAGCCACTCACCTTTTTTAATGGTCAAATCTTGGTAGAGTGGGGTCGATACCTTAAGAATTACTTTACCATGATCAGGTGGGATCATTTTGGCCACTTTCATAGTTGCATTATTTAAGCCGCCTAATTGATGTAACACTAGAAACAGCATAATTATTACCCCAATTACCATGACTATCCCTTGCATGACATCGGTCCAAACAACCGCCCGAAAGCCTCCATAAGCTGTATAAACTATCACAGTGCTGGAAAAAACTACCAAACAGAGTAAATAGCTTGGCGGCGTGTTACGCAGCAATGCCAATTTTTCGGTCCAGGGAGCGACTATAGTTACCATCGATTGAAAAATTTGGGTGTCATCCAGCAGAGTAACCAGAATTTCACTGCCTGCCTTGAATTGTGCCAGTAGATAGAAGAACATGAAAAACGTGAGTAGGGAGGTGGCGATGAGGCCCACCGTTGGGCTTTCAAATCGTGCTCTGAGAACGTCCGGCACAGTAACCGCACCTGCTTTTCGAGCCACATGGTTCAATCGCTTAGCCAACAATGTGGTAGTCACCAACGGGACCATCATGAAACTGGCAATCCATAACGCCAACACCCAACCATGGGTATATATTAAAGAAGGGAACCCCATAAAACTACCACCAGATGCATTGGTAGCGGCGAAGGTTAGCGCAAATGCCCAGACACCTAAATTCCGACTTCCCAAAAAATACTCATTGACAAATTCTCGTTTTTTACGAACCCGGCTGGAGAGCCAGGCCAGGAAAAAGACCACTATCAGGTAAATTGCAAAAGTGATCAGGGCTGAATTGGTGGCAGGTAAATTCATTATTGCTGGCGGTTTGCTCCTTGTTTATCGGAATCAGCGGTCTCGGGGCCATCGATCGGCACTTCTTCATTTTCTTCCAATTGATCATCCTTCACAATGAAAACAGCAAAGCCTATGGTAGTAAGCATAGCCAATATCCATGGCAGGCCAATTCCCCAAAAGACCCATTCCGGAATCCCTAGTACCGTTGAGAATGTGTCCGGATGAAGATTATACCCATAACTTAAGGAATAACTAAGGACCCATATTGCGAAAACAATCCAGGTCAATAAAATCAAGAAAGTTTCTCGGAGGCTGTTTAAGTAAACGGGATCAAATTTATGTTCGCTTTTCATAGAGTTGAGTATAATTAATTGATAATATAATATAATATTCAGATTTCAGATCTCATTTGGTAGTCCAATCCGTTCATACTACCAACAACAGAGCGCTGCCAATCTTCTAATGCTATTTTCATGTTCGAAACCCGTTCTGGTTGAAAATCGGTTATATTTGTGCTTTCAAAAGGATCACTTCCCAAGTTATAAAGTTCCCATACCACACTGTCCGATCGATGCTCTATCCGGTGCAGTTTCCAAGGCCAGTCAAGCCAGGCGGCATGCCCGGGCAAACTATCATAGGAATATTGGGTATTTATCAGCACGTCATCCAGGCGTAAACGTGCTGAATCACCAGTAATACTGCCAGTCTTTTGTGCCTCAAGAAGTTCAGCCATCCATTCTGCGCTGGGAGTACGGATGCCTGGAGCAGGATAGTGCCAAAACCCCATTGCCTCTGACCTGCTATCCATTCTATTATCTATCAAAGGCACCAGGCTAATGCCATCCATTGGACGGGTTGAATCTGGCGGCAGGCCAACGATCTCAGCTATCGTGGGGAAGATATCTGAAGTATTGGCGGGAACCGGGGTTACTCTTGGTTGTCGGATTCTGGCCGGCCATTCCAACATAGAGGGAACCAACAGGCCGCCTTCATAAACCTTATCTTTGTGTCCCCGTCCACCGGGCGCACCAATTTCCGGTAAAGCACCGTTGTCACTCAGATACCAGAGGATTGTGTTGTCATGATTTTTAAGTGATCTTAAAGTTGTTCTCAATTTGCCAAATGCCCTGTCCATGGCAGTTATTTCACCATAGAAATTCTGTAATTCGGGCGTCTGATCAGCATACAACTGTTGGTCTTTCTCTAATGCTTCATGCGGCAGATGGGGAGAGCCAAACCAAATGATTGCTAAGTATGGTTGATCTCCTCTTTCATGTTTTTGAATAAATTTCAACGCCGCATCAACGATCACCATGGAGCTTTCTCCTTCGGTTTGTACGGCCACACCTTCCCTGCTGAGAATAGGATTATTGTCAAAAAAATTTGGAGCAGAAAGCCATTCATCAAAACCACTTTCCCCTGGATTTACCGGGCTGCCTTGCCGCACGGACCCTAAATGCCATTTACCGAAATGACCGGTCACATAACCTGCGGATTTCAACAATTCTGGTATGGTAAGCTCTTGCGGCCTCAAAGTTCGACCCCAGGTAAAGCAGGCAAAGCGGTTTGGATGACGACCGGTCAGAAAGCTTCCCCGGGTTGGAGAACATACTGGTGCGGCGGCATAGAACCGGTCGAAACGCAGTGTTTCTGCAGCCATAGAGTCAAAGTAAGGGGTTTGAATTACAGGATGCCCATTATATGCCATGTCTCCCCACCCTTGATCATCAGCCATGACCAGTATGATGTTGGGTGGCCTGGGAGCGCTCATCGTTTACAGGTTTACAACCAAACACAAACGAGAGCATCACCAGGTAACAACAAGGTTTGAGCATTGTACAAAAGCTTTTATTTTATTCCATCTTCAACTAACATAGCCTGATGTTGATCGGGCCCGTCGCCGTACTTTACCATGGCATTTTCCAATTCTTGGTGCATTTCTGCCCTGATTTCCAAATACTCCGGATCTTCATAGACATTCTGGAGTTCACTGGGGTCATTGTTAAGATCGTACAATTCCCATTCATCGATGTCGTAATAAAAGTGGATGAGTTTGTAACGGTTTGTACGCACCCCGTAGTGTCTTTTTACGGCATGAACCCCGGGATATTCATAGTAGTGATAATAAACACTTTCCCTCCAATCCGTATTCTCTGATTGAAGCAATGGGAGCATACTCTGACCTTGCATGTCTTCGGGTATTGGCAACCCGGCAATATCTAAGAATGTTTCTGCAAAATCCAGGTTTGACACCAGGTCAGAGTTCACCGAACCTGGAGTAACTACCCCTGGCCATTTGACCATGAGCGGTGTCGAGAAAGATTCTTCATACATAAAACGTTTGTCAAACCATCCGTGCTCACCCAAATAAAACCCTTGGTCTGATGTATAAACCACCACCGTATTTTGAGATAGCCCTGTACTATCCATATAGTCTAACAGTCGTCCCAGGTTATCGTCAACAGAGGCCACACAACGCAGGTAATCTTTCATGTAGCGCTGATATTTCCATTTTGCAAGATCTTCCCCCTGCAAATTAGCTGCACGGAATGCTTCGATCTCGGGGTAGTAGGCATCCGCCCAGTCCTTTCGTTGCTGCTCATTCATTCTGGTATACATACGCTTGGCATATCCCTCTTTCATTGCTTCCATCTCTTCAAAAGTGAAGTTCTTATTGTCCCATTCCAGATGCATATCATTCATGATGTGAAGCTCCTGTTCCCTGGCCGCTGTACCACGTCCCTCATATTTATCAAAAAATGTCTCTGGGATGGGGATTTCCTGATCGTCATATAATGTCAGGTGGTCCGGACCTGGCAGCCATTTCCGGTGAGGGGCTTTGTGCTGGTAGACCAGGAGGAAGGGTTTGTCAGTGTTCCTTTGGTCAAGCCAGTCGATGGCTTTGTCTGTGATGATGTCTGTCACATATCCTGTGTATTGTACGGTGTCACCATTCTTTATGAAGTCAGGATTATAATACTGACCTTGTCCGGGTAAAACTTCCCAGTAATCGAATCCAGTGGGAGCTGATTTTAAGTGCCATTTACCGATCATTGCGGTTTCATATCCTCCAGCCCGGAGAATCTTGGGATAAGTTTGTTGAGTGCCGTCAAAGTCCTTGATGTTATCTGTAACTCCGTTCAGGTGACTGTACTTTCCTGTCAAAATGGTGGCCCTGCTGGGTGCACATATAGAATTGGTAACGAAGCAGTTGTCGAAACGCATGCCATCGCGGGCGATTCTATCGATGTTTGGAGTTTTATTGATCACACTGCCATAAGCGCTGATGGCCTGGCGGGTATGGTCATCCGTCATTATGTAAAGGATGTTCGGTCGCTGTGCAGGTACCGGACCCTGATCAGTTTTTGATTTTTCCTCACTGCAGTTAGAAAGGACTAGAACCAGCATGGAGAGGAATGATATACGGTAATTGATTATACTATTTAAGAAAGTCATTGTTGATAGATTACAATTCTGGGCTAAGTTAAATATATCTTCTTATATTTCATTTCTAATTTTCATTTGAGGGCAATATTAACCCAGATCTGTTTGCTATATGAAATCAATTATCATCAAATTATTACCCCATTAATTATGAAAGAGCACCAAAATCAACAAACCCGAAGAGGCTTTATGAATTTGCTGGGTCTTGGCGGCCTAAGCCTGGCAGGAATGGCATTTGCACCTATTGAGGAGCAACTGGAATACACAACTCAAAAAGTAAATCGTAATTCAAGTCCGTCCGATCTGAAAATTACCGACATGAGAATTGCCGAAATAAGCGGAGTGGTTTTCAGGACACCAATCGTTCGTATCTATACCAATCAGGGAATTATTGGCCACGGAGACGTGCGGGACGGAGCAGCTAAAGAATATGCCCTATTCCTGAAAAGCAGGTTATTGGGAGAGAACCCCTGTAATGTGGAAAGACTGTTTAAGATCATTAGCCAGTTTGGACATCACGGCAGACAAGGT
>PVMK01125459.1_pt1 | contig 36470 bp, 36 predicted proteins | sample 1853481 | NCBI WGS metagenome assembly PVMK01 (sample SAMN08533507, study PRJNA380276) | Marine sediment metagenome, whole genome shotgun sequencing project. | reverse complement strand
CACGTTTTTTAATTCCAGCCCTGAAAAAACACAATCAAATACGTCCAAAATATGACGCATATGAATGCCAATGCTTGAATAATATGGTGCTACTGAATTATCTGTATATTGACTCTCATCAATGGCATTTAATAACTTTATACCGCGTTGAAGATTATTGGTAATTGCAGAAATCATTAAATAGTTTTGTTTATCTGTCGCTAATATAACAATATAATTAATTATTAAGTGAAGTTAAGGCTAATATACTTAATACAAAAAATAATACGCTCAATACGTAATTAATATTACGCGCAATAAACTGAACTCTCGTTTCAATTATTTTTGCAAATTGAATATATACAGCGAATAAAGCGACGGTTCCTAAAAAGGCACCTGCTACAAAAAAGCTGATATAGGGCTGCTCCATTATGATCAGGTCTTTATCATGTAAGAAGGAACTAAAGAAAAAATAATATGGGATTGCAAGCATATTAATAGAGGATAAGAACATCCCAATAAAGAAATAATTTCCCTTTTTTTTGTGCCTTCAGCCTTTATTTTTTTTCGTGCCTGAAAAAAGAAAAAAACAGAAAGTCCCAACAATACAAAAAAACCACCAATTTTAAGTCTCTCAATAACCTCCGGATGTTTTGTGAAATATTTTGTAAAAGACAAAGCGATCAACGCTTGAGGTATAACAATAGTAGCTGCACCCAAGGCAAATAAAAAGGCTGAATTTTTATTCTTTTTAATTTTAATCCTTAATGAGGTCATATTCAACATTCCAGGAGGTGCGACTCCAATAAATGCCATTAAAAAACCATATAATAAATGTATGAAAAACTGCATAGAATAGTTCTTAAACCCGCTTTATGTAATAGAAAATTTATTACGTCTTGAAGCCATTGCAAAATATACCATTTCACTACTTTTTGAAGTTTAACCATAACGACCCCGAGTGCTCGGGGTGCATAAACTACTAAAAAGTCATATTTTATTGTGATTTCAACCCTCATTACAAAATTCTATTACATAATCCGGGTTAAAACAAAAATACTAATCTTCAGGTTATTGCTAGTCCAAAACAACAATATTCTTAAAATTTCTTAGCGAAATCAATTTGAAACCTCAACATATGCATGTTTATGGTTTCAATTCCTGGATTATTAGAATAGATATAATTGTACATTATTCTTGTATAAGAAGTTAAATACCAATTTACTCCAAATGTAAAATTATTCAACTTGCCCTGATCTACTGTCATAAGATCGAATGAAGAATATCGAGCGGCCAACTCCACTGCCCCCCATTTATCTTTAAAATTGAATTCCTTAATTGGTTTTACCCTTCCAAATGCATTTTTTGAACTTCGTGGCCTATGCTCACCTGTTAAAAAGTAGCTCACGTACCCATAATAGCTAGGTACAAATGATTTGCCATTTTCTGTTGAAATACCGGCGTTTACATATTCTCCCTGGACAGACAATGACCCAATGGTATACGCGGCTTCAAAGCCTCCTATCAGAACATTATTAACATCATGAAAAACATGAAATAGAGAAACCTTTGCCATATCGGCTTCGGGTCGTACTGCAATAGCGTAGACCTTATCCGGAGCTTCATCAATTTTTACCGGATTCTTGTGTGTAAAGCTAATACCCAGATGTAATAACTCGTTCTTAGACGGTTTTTCAAAGGCATTTATGGTTAGTCTTGAGGAGAGGTTTTGCCCCTCTGTCAAATGATAGTTAATTCCTCTTATCTCCTCTCCATTTGCCGTATATGCAATTTGAAAGCCAATTCTATTCTTCCAAATATTAAAATTCTCATACATAAATCCGGTCTTAAACGTGAGCATATAAGATGCAGGAGTTGCCCGTTCCATAAAAGTAATAAATTTACTACTCGTTATTTTATCTAAGTTAAATGGAACAAGGACGTTTCCGATTGTTAACCTCCCTCCAATTACCGGAATGTCCTTAAAATAGATATGTACTTCTTTAAATTGAAAAACAGTTCTGGCGAAATCAATTTGAAATTTAAATCCAATATTCTTTGAAAGTTCGCCAAAGGATTCCAATGTGGCTCTTCTGATTTCAGTCCCGGTAAATGATGCTTCCGGTTCATTCTTATAATCAAAATTTCCATAGTCAAACATCAATCTTCCTGCAATAGTAAAATTTGGATTAAATTTGTTATTCTCTTCAATTTCTTGGGCATTGATCGAATGAAATAAAATTACAAACAGGATTAATGATACTCCTTGCCTCATAATAAATTATTGATTTTGAGGAGCACAATGTATGACCTATTTCTCGGCCATTATATGATTTATGTCAACAATAATATTTATTGTAATAAGCTGTTAATTAACTATTTAAATATTTCAAACCATCGCATTATTTAAAGAAATACTTCCGTACCAAATTATTGATATCTTCAGAAAGTCGCAATTTGACTATTAAAACAGAAAAAAGAAGACTAACCATTAAACTTTTTAAAATAATACTCAATAATGGGTTTATTGAAAATTTCCAGAAATAAAAAGTAAAAAATAAAATACCTATTATTAGTAGTACAATTTTAGTGTTATTTGAATAAGGATGGATGTGTAATTTTGATCTGATATAAATTACTTTGATCAGGCCAAAAATCATTACAACAATCAAAGTAGCTAATGCCGCACCATCAATACCCAACATTTCAATAAGAACTTTATTCAGCATAATAACACTTATTGCCATTGCAATAGAAAAATAAAAGAATACCCTATAATATTTAGAATTTGTCAAAATGGCCCCATTGGTTCCTAAAGATAGTTTAAATAATTCAGCGATTGAAACCATCAAAACGATATAAACTCCCACTGAATATTCCGGTCTATCAATAATTATATAGATCTCATTAATGTTAATATTAATCAAAAGAAAAAGTAAGCCCCCAACTATCAGTAAATTTATAGAAGTCTTTTTATAGAGAGATTCCACATTGCCTAAATTCCCTTCGTTTAACTCCTTTGCCGTAAGCGGATTTACAATTTGCTGCATGGCTCTTGATGGTATTCCGATGACAGTTGCTATAAAAACGCCAACCGAATAGTAAGCAACTTGTTCTATTTTTTCCATTTGAGGAATCATAAATTTATCGATCTCCAATAAAATACTTCCCGCAGAACCCGCCAGAATGATATAAAATGAGAATGATATTATTTCTTTTATGTTTCTTGGTAAAACAAAATGCTGTATTCGGGGAAAGTACAATTGAAACGCATAGATTTTTATTATGACCATCCTAAGTGCATATACAATCACTATACCATATATAAATTGATCACTATTCAACCAACCAAAATGTACGGAAAACAGCAATACTGTAACACATACTCTCCCAAAAATTTCTCGGATAAAATTTCCAAAAACAGATTTCATTTGAACCTTACTCCAGGCATAAAAAACTTCAAAATATCCCATTAAAATGGCCACTATAAATATAAGATAGGAATATTCTTTAATGATAATATTCTCTCTTGACAATAGGTCTGCTATATAGCTATAGAACATTGTTCCAATAAATGCGAGAGGTATGATAATGAATAAGGGTAGGATAATCGCTGTTGTTAAAAAATTATCTCTATCCTGTCTGTCTTTATAGGAAGAATAAAATTTAATAATGGTATTTTGCATTCCAAAAATTAACAGAGGCATCAATATATTGGATGCGGATAACAAAAAAGTTACCAAACCAAAATAAGCAGCCTCTAAAAAATGCGTATACAAGAAAAGTACATTGATTCCACCGATAGCGAAACCAACAAAAATTATTAGCGTATTCTTAAACGATTGATGTAAAACGACTCCCATTTAGTTACTTGTCTGTATTAATCTATTAGTCAAATAATTAAATCGTAAAATTAATAAAATTGCCGAGGCGGTCAAGCCTGCTAACAAGCCTATCCATATTCCTTGTGAACCTAAACCAAGTTCTAAGCCCAAGAGATAACTAATAGGAAATCCTATGATCCAATATGCCACAAAGGTAATATATGTTGGTATTTTTACATCTTGCATTCCTCGAAGGGCTCCCAAAACCACTACCTGTAATCCATCCGATAATTGAAATAAACCGGCTATAAGCAAGAGTGAGGCGGCAGTTTCAACAACCAATACATCATCTATATAAACAAGAGGAAGTACATCTTTTAAAACAAAAAAACCAATAGCAAAACAAAACTCGATAATAAAAACTTGTAAAAATATAGAAATACTTATTCTTTTCAGTTCGGAGAAATTTTTTAAACCTTTTTGATTACCAACTCTGATGGTTGCCGTAACACCCAATCCTACAGCTATCATAAAGGTCATTGATGCTAAATTCAGGGCTATTTGATTAGAGGCCTGATCTATAGTGCCTAAGGTGCCTGCCAACCAGATAGCGGCGGTAAATACACCTACTTCAAAAAGCATTTGCATGGCAGTAGGAAAACCTAAGATAATGATTTTGTAAAATTCAGAATTTTGAATTTCTTTAAATTTAATTCTTCTAAAAAAGGGGATAAACTTATCTTTTGTCCTTAATATGAGAACAATAAAAACTACCATCGCAATTCTCGATATTAAAGTACCTATTGCAGCTCCTACTAACTCAAGACGAGGAAAAATCCATAATCCGTAGATAAGAAGAAAGTTCAGAATAACATTAAGAATGTTGGCAATGACTGTTGCGTACATCCCGTATTTTGTTTGTGAAAGGCCATCTGTAAACTGTTTAAAAGCCTGAAAGATCATTAAGGGGATCATGGAAAAAGCAGTGATCTTCAAATAAGGAATGGCCAGTTCTACTACCTCTGGTGGCTGATCCATAAATCTCATTACCGGGGTTGCAATTACTAGCATAAGAAACATGGATAGTCCTAATAGTGTGCATAAAATCAATCCATGTTGAAAATGTTTTCTTCCTTTTTCTGTATCATCTTCACCATCTGCCTCAGCAATTAATGGTGTGATCGCAAAGGAAAACCCAATGCCTAACGAAAAGGCTATAAATACAAAACTATTGCCTAAGGAAACTGCAGCCAAAGGAGCAGCTCCTAATCTTCCAACCATTATATTATCGGCTAAACCAACCAATACATGCCCTAAATGACCAATCATGATCGGATAAGCCAATTTAAAATTGTATTTAAATTCGGAGGTATATAATTTAAGGTTCAAAATGTTAGCAGACTATGTATCTATTTTAATAAGAAAACCACATCAAATTGGTTTTGATTAACAAAATTTTATTCATGATGGACAAAAATAGGAAAAGACTATTCTTAAAACTATATTTATTTGGTTTCTTTAAGATTGTAAATTGAATTTAAAATCGGGATGAGAATATTTTTGTGTCCATTTAACCTATCAGAACAAAATATAAAAATTGATTCATGAAAAAATAGATTTTCCTTATCTTTGAATTTTAAAAATGAAGCTATTCATTTTTTTGATAACCAAAGCCTAAATTATGAGACCCCCATCAATTAATTTTTTGTTTATTTTTCTGTTTATTGCTCAATTACCATGTTCGCTCAAGATGTTACCACAGTGACCGCCAGTAGTGAAGATATCAGTGATAATTTAGATTTAGAAGCGGTAGCCTCTTTTTTTGGCGTATCCAAGGATTTAGAAGATTTTGAAAAGAGACTCAACGGTCCAGATACTCAAATATCAAATTTAGATTTAAATAATGATGGTGAAGTTGATTATTTAAGAGTAATGGAAACTGCCGACGGAAATGTGCATCAAGGCCGACATCGAAACCTGCATCTAGGCCAACAACAAGACAAACCTCAAGACCTTCTGGCAGTTCTTATTCAAGACCTAGTAGCGGGGCTTCCCGCTCTTCTTCAAGACAAGCGCCTTCGAGATCCAGTGTTAGAAGAACGAGAAATTAATAATTAAACATAAAACAATAAAATATTATGAATACAGATGTAAATGGAATTCTCACCACCATAAAAGGATTTAGCCTTGAATACGGACCAAAATTAATCGGAGCGATAATTGTTTGGATTATAGGTTCATTTATTATCAAAAAAATAATTAAAGCTTTTGAACATGTTCTTGATAAACAGAAGACGGATGCATCTCTAAAACCCTTCCTTAAAAGTATCGTAAGTATATTGTTAAACGTTTTACTGATAATAAGTGTCCTTAGTATGGTTGGTGTTGCAATGACTTCCTTCATTGCCATTCTCGGTGCAGCTGGTCTAGCAGTAGGTTTGGCGCTTTCAGGTACTTTACAAAATTTCGCAGGTGGTGTTATGATATTGCTATTTAAACCTATTTCAATTGGTGACTTTATCGATGCACAAGGGCATAAGGGAACTGTTAAAGAAATACAGATATTTAATACAATTCTGACGGATCTTGATAATAAAACCATAATAATTCCTAACGGTGGCTTATCTACCGGTTCAATAGTAAACTACTCTACAGAACCTACTCGAAGAGTTGATATTTCTGTCGGTATCGCATATGGCGAAGATGTAAAAAAATCCAGAGAAGTTTTACTTGAATTAGGTAAAAATGACGATAGGGTCTTGAAAGATCCTGCCCCATTTATAGGTGTAACAGAATTGGCTGACAGCTCTGTAAATTTAACTTTTAGAGTCTGGGTTAATTCAGTCGATTATTGGGGAGTTTATTTTGATATGAATGAAAATGTTTATGATGTCTTCAATAAATCAGGTGTTCAGATACCATTCCCTCAATTGGATGTTCATCTTCAGAAATAATGACTGAGAACATACATTATATTGAAACATAATACAAGGCTAACAATTGAGTTATAGTAATTAAAGCTGTTTTATTTCACGTATTTTGTTTTTTTCATAAAACTAATTACTACAAAACTCACAAAGAAAAATAAGGAAAGAAGTAGGATAGATAATTTCATAGACCCTGTAATGGCTACTGCTATTCCAAAGATAAATGTTCCCCAAACTATTGCCAGCTTTTCGGTAACATCATAAAAGCTGAAATATGTTGTATGGTCCTCAGTATCTTCAGGAAGTAATTTAGAATAGGTGGATCTGGACAAGGTTTGGATGGCACCTAATACCAAACCAATAAATGCACTTATCAGATAAAATTTTATTTGTACATTCGGATCATCTCTATCTAATAAATAACCACTTAAACTTGCCAATGCCCATATTATAATTGTGATTTTTAAAGTCGTAATATTTCCAATCTTTTTGGACATTCTTGAAAAAACATAGGCTCCTAATATCCCAAGTAATTGGATAACAATTATAGCAATAATTAAATTGCTTGTAGGTAAACCCAACTCGGTTGATCCGTAAACCGTTGCTAAAAGTATAATGGACTGAACACCTATGCTATAAAGAAAAAATGAAATTAAAAAATTTAACAATATCGGTAAATCCCTAAGTTCAAGCAGCACTTTCTTAAGCTCTAGAAATCCCCTAAAAATATAATCCTTTTTAGGTTTTCTATTATATGTATTATATGGTAAATATTTAAACGTGTATTGTGCAAATCCCATCCACCAAACTCCAACCATTAAAAAGGATATTCTAGGGGCCAAATTAGGGTCTTCCAAACCATAAAGTTCAGGTTTCATAACCATACTCAAATTGAATATTAATAAAATGACCGAACCGGCATAACCATACATAAAACCTTTTGCACTCACAGCATCTTGCTGATCACCATAGGCTATTTGAGGTAAATATGCATTGTAAAAAACCATACTTCCCCAAAATCCAATGCTGGCCAAAATTACAAATGTAAGCCCCAGCCAAAGTGTCTCAATACCCTCAAAAAAAAACAAGGCCATTACAGATAGAGAACCCAAATAGCAAAAAAACTTCATATAGCTTTTTTTATTACCAACAACGTCTGCAATTCCGGATAACACCGGTGAAATTATGGCTACAATTAGAAATGAAAAGGATAAGGCGTATGTGTACAGCGAAGTATTATTGATCTCGAATCCTAAAAAATGTACTAAGCCACTATCTGTTTGTGTAACAGATTCATAATAAATAGGAAAAATAGCAGTACTTATAACCAAGGGGTAAACCGAATTGGCCCAATCATAAAAGGCCCAACTTTTAATTAGTTTTTTGTTTCCTTTTTCTAGCATAATCACTTCTTGTGTTCAAAAAATTGACCGACAATGTACAATTTTTTTAATTTTTTAACTCTTCGAATTAACATTTTCTTAACTTTTACACAAATAAATAAAATGGTTAGCTTTGCAACATATGAAAGATGATCAAAAAACCAATACTAAGAATAATTCATTTACAGTACCCAAATATATCATTCTCTTCGGGAAATTTTTACAGTTTATTTCGCATGATCTGACCACCAGATTTGTTGTCAAAATGTTTGAGACCCCATTAAAATTTTCACCTCCTGAAAGAGAATTAATGATGCAAGAAAGTGCAAAAAACAATTTATTGAGTATAGATGGAATTAGAAAAAAAGTAATGGTCTATACTTATGGATATTCCCAAAAAAAAATATTACTGGTCCATGGATGGTCAGGTAGAGGGACACAGTTATACAGCCTTGCTGATAAGATATTAGAAAATAAAATGATGGTAATTTCATTTGATGCTCCTGCCCATGGATTATCACATGGGTCGAGGACTTCACTAATGGAGTTCATTATGAGTATCCGTCAACTAGAAAAAAAGTTTGGACCATTTGATGCAGCAATTGGCCATTCCTTAGGTGGAATGGCACTAATGAATGCTGTTGCCAGCGGCTTAAAAATAAATAATCTCGTAGTAATCGGAGCGGATAATTCTATCATTGAAATATTTAAATCCAATGTTGAAAAATTTTCGCTGAAGCCTTCAATTGCCCAAAAATTAATAGAATTGGTGAATAGCCGATTAGGTATTAATGTTGAAGATTACTCCTCTGAAAATGTTGCAAAAAATATAGATATACCCACCTTAGTAATTCATGATAGTGAAGATAAATATGTGCCTGTAAGTAATGCTTTTGTCATTCGACATAGTCTAAAAAAAGGAGAGCTTTTAATGACCAATGGACTGGGTCACCATAAAATTTTAAAAGACCCTGATACCAACCAGCGAATTATAGATTTTATAAGATGAAACGAACATGAATAAATTTAATCAATTATTTTACAAAAGGAAATGATTGTCCCGAGTACTCGGGATTCTCAATTTTTTAATTAACTTATTAGTAAATAATTACAAAAATTTAAACAAGTGAAACAATTAACTATTACATCAATTTTAATTATAATATTTTGTGCTACTTTAAAAGCTCAAGACAGCAAAAAAATGAATAAAAAAGTTAAAAAAACGGAAAAAGAATGGAGGGCTATTTTAACCCCTGATCAATATTTTATTTTAAGACAAAAAGGTACGGATGTACCTGGCGATTATGGATATACAAATCATTTTGACAAAGGCACTTATCTATGCGCAGCCTGTAATGCACAATTGTTTGAATCAAATACCAAATATGAATCTCACTGTGGATGGCCATCGTTTGATGACGCCATTCCAGGTAAGGTTAAATTTGTTAGCGATAATACTTTGGGTATGAAAAGAACAGAAATAATTTGTAAAACCTGCGATGGTCATCTTGGACATATCTTCGATGATGGACCAAAGGAAACTACCGGAAAAAGATACTGTGTAAACAGCACTTCCATCACTTTTGTAAAATCAGAAGATTAGAACTTAATATATATAACTGACATTGGGTTTCAGGTATTTAAAACTATTATCGACTAAGGATTGTCGTATTTTTATCCAAGAAATAGCTCTTTCAATCAAATCCCACATTTAACAAAAGATTAAGTAGGATTAAGATTCTAATTATTTTAATTTGCAAACCATGAAGCAGGTTATCCTTTTGTTATCATTTATTTTCTCACTCCACACCTATTCTCAAGAGAGCAGAATTAAGATCACCGGTAAAGTGAGAAGTGATTCTTTAGTAGTTGAAGGTGCACATGTTATCAATTTAACTTCAAAAGTTGGAACTGTAAGTGATGCTCTCGGAAAATTCAAAATTCCAGTTAAATTGAACGATACTATTCTATTTTCTGACATAGAATTTAAAAATATTCAGGTTATTGTTAATGAGGTTAATATCTATGAAAAATATTTAGAGATTGACTTTCAAGTTAATATCAATGAGTTAGATGAAATAATTATTGCTAATAATATGGCCGGATTATTGGGTTTGCCAAATTCAGATAAAGATCCATTAAGTCAGGCAGAAAGAAAAACAAATTATTATAAAAAAGGTGGTGCTATAACCAAACTGCAAGGACTTTTCTCCGGTGAAGCCAAAAAAAGGAGATTACTTCAAAGACTGAGCGAAGAGGATGAAAAAACGAGAGCTTACCAAATACAAATACTAAAGATTAGAGAATACTTTAAGGATGAACTTTTTATTAATTCGCTTAAAATTCCTGAGGAAGATATCAATAATTTCATTAGTCATTGTCTTCAAAAAGGAGTTATCCAAATGTATAAAGGAGAGAGGTATTTGGAAATTATTGATGTCTTTATCGCTTCCACCGAAAGTTTTAAAAAATTAAAAAACCCTGCTTTAGCCCCTGAATAAAAAACCGATTTTTAAAAATAAGGTCGGTTGAAAACAAAGAAACTCAATCTACAATTTTCCATATATATTTACTGGCCAAAGTTTTATAAGGATGCCAACCATCAGCAATTTCATTAAGTTTTACTTTTAGCTCTTTCTTCTCTAAATCTATTTGGTACAATTTCTTCATCCCTTTTTGTATACCCAAATCATCTATGGGGAAAACATTAGGCCTATCCATTGGAAACATCAATATCATTTGTACTGTCCACCTCCCTACCCCTTTAATTTGAGTTAAATACGCAATTATCTCCTCATTGCTTTTAGACCATAAATAGTCAAAGGATATGTCATTTTCTAATGAGAATTCAGCTACATTTTTGACATATCTAACCTTGTTATTTGACAAACCAATACCTCTAAGCAAATCGTGTTCCATTGTCAATAAATTTCTTGCCTTAGGATATCCATTCACAAAAAGGTCTGTAAATCTATTCCAAATGATTTTCACTACCTTAGTAGACAGTTGTTGGGATACAATAGAATTTAGTAACGACGTATAAATATCCACTTCAAGCTCAGGCCTTACAGAGCACTCCATTTTATTAATCGCCTCCGTTAAAATTTTGTCTTTCTCTAAGAACTTTAGAATTTCACTATAGGGTTTCAAATTTCAACTTAAATTGGTGAGATTATTCTATTAATCCTGCAGTTTTTGTTACAATTACATCTTCATTTTATTGAAGAAGGTTTATTACATTTGCAGGCATAAAAATAACATTTTCATACAATATGAAGGAAGTAAAAATATTATTCTTAATTCTGATCATTCCTTTATTCGCTTTTGGGCTGCATAAATATTATATCAGTTTGACTAAAATTGATTACGTTGAGGAAGAAAAATCAGTACAAATAACCATGCGCTTTTTTATTGATGATATTGAAAAAACACTTGAGAATAGGTACGGAATTGAACTTGAACTAGCTACGAAACAAGAAAACAAAAAAGCTAATATCTACCTGGAGAGGTATATAGCCTCAAAATTTGAAGTTATTATCAATCAAAATGTTAAATTATATAAATTTCTGGGAAAGGAATACGAAAACGATGTGGTTTTTTTCTATCTAGAAATTACTGATATTGAAATGATTAATCAAATATCTATACAGAATAGGATGCTTTTTGAAGAATTCCAGGATCAGGAAAACTTCGTGAAAATAGACATCAATAATTTCAAAAAAACTTTTGTTTTGCGCAAAGAAAATGATAAAGAAATGTTAAACTTCTGACCAGATAATCATCGTGCTTGCGAAATATATTACTTTCGAAAATTCAAATTTAAAATCAATTAATTAGGGATGAAAAAAATTACATATTTGCTATCTTTTTTACTTGTTACAACGGTCTCATTTGCACAGGAAAAAAAGCAAGAGATAAAAGCAAAACAAGAAGGTCATACTAACATCAATAAATTTAGACAATTAAAAGAAGAGCTTCCCACTTCAAATACTTATCGTACCGCTTCAGGTGCACCGGGACATGAGTATTACCAACAAAAGGTAGACTATAAAATAGATATCATTCTAGATGATGAGAACCAGCGAATTTACGGAGAAGAAACTGTTACTTATCACAATAATTCACCGGATGATCTGGAATATTTATGGCTTCAACTAGATCAAAATATAAGAGCTGCTGATGCGGCAACAACCGACATTAAAACCAGCGGCCCGTCCATAATTTATAACCCAAAGAAATTCACGCAAAGTTTTTTGGGAAAACCTTTTGACGGTGGGTTCAAATTAGATTATGTCAAAGACATTAATGGTAACGATTTAGCTCATACTTTAAATGGAACAATGATGCGAATTGATCTGCCTCAGATCTTAAAATCAGGCCAGAACACGTCGTTTAAAATAAAGTGGTGGTATAATATTAACGATCATACAATCAATAGAGCTCGTTCCGGTTACGAACACTTCAAAGAAGATGGAAATAATTCTTACGTTATTGCACAATTTTTTCCAAGACTTGCCGTCTATAATGATGTAGAAGGCTGGCAAACTCTTCAATTTTTTGGAAAGGGTGAATTTGCTTTGGAATTTGGAGATTATGAGGTAAATATAACTACTCCGGCTGATCACGTATTGGAAGGGACAGGTCATATTTTGAACAGGAGGGAAATGCTTACCAAAAAACAATGGAAAAGGTATGAAGAATCGCAAAACTCTTTTGACAAACCGGTAATCATAGTTACCCAGGAGGAAGCGGAAGAAAGTGAAAATAGTACTTCAGAAAAAACTAAAACTTGGAAATTAAAGGCAGAAAATGTTCGTGATTTTGCTTTTGCCAGTTCACGTAAATTCATTCTTGATGCGCAAGCTGTAAAAATTGGAAATAGAACAGTAATGGCAATTTCTGTATACCCAAAAGAAGGCAATCCACTTTGGGAAGAATATTCAACAAAAGTTGTTGTAAATACATTGGAATCTTACTCTGAACAAATGTTTGATTATCCTTACCACAAAGCTATTTCAGTTCATGCAAAACAACAAGGAATGGAGTATCCTATGATCTGTTGGAATTATGGCAGACCAAAACCAGATGGCTCTTATTCTACAAGAACAAAAAATGGTATGATCGGGGTTATTACACATGAAGTTGGCCATAATTGGTTTCCTATGATCGTAAATTCAGATGAACGCCAGTGGGGGTGGATGGATGAAGGTCTGAACACTTTTGCTGAACTAATTGCAGAACAAAGGTTGGAAAAAGGGTTCCCGTCAAATGGATTTCCTAGAGGTGTAGTTGGTTATATGAGTGGCAGTCAGGATGGAATTGCTCCGATCATGAGCCAACACGAGAATGTCTATCAAAGTGGACCTAATGCTTATTCAAAACCTTCTGCCGGTTTGTATATGTTAAGAGAAGTTATTCTAGGTCATGAACTATTCGACAAAGCTTTTAAAACATATGCTGAACGTTGGAAGTTTAAACACCCTACTCCCGCCGATTTTTTTAGAACAATGGAAGATGCATCCGGTACAGATCTAGATTGGTTCTGGAGGGGATGGTTCTACACGACAGACTACAATGATATTGGGATAAAAGAAGTGAAAAAATTTGTAGTTACGGATCAACCAACAGAACGTGCCAGAAATATGTATAAGCGTTATGGTGTAAATGTAGAGGATTATCTTCCCGCACTTTTTTTAGTAAATACTGATAGCGAGGAATATACCGATGAAATGGCAAAGATTGAAGACCCTTCAAAAGACATTCCTTTTTTAAAGGAATACTTAGCCGATAATTTTTCACCGGAAGAAAGAGAGTCCTTGAAAAATACTAAATACTTTTATGAAATTATATTTGAAAAACCAGGAGGCTTAGTAATGCCAATCTTAGTGGATTATGTATATACTGATGGTTCAAAGGAAAGCAAATATTATCCAGCCGAAGTTTGGAGATTTAACGATAAAGAAGTGAAAAAAATTCTTACTTCAGATAAGGAAATTAAAGAAATTATTATTGACCCTAACCAGTTAACAGCTGATGTGGATACAGAAAACAATACATGGCCCAAAAAGGTAGAAGATTCACAATTTGACCAGTTCAAAAAGAACTCTGTTAAGAACTAAATCAATTATTATTAAAAGTCCTAAAAAGATAAATTATTTATTCTAAGATTATTATGAAAAAAACAATATTAACGGTGATAACAATTAGTTTTATAGCTTTTTCCTTTACCAATATAAAAAAGACTAATTATAAGGTCAACACAGTAATCTCAAAGATCAATTGGAAAGGATTCAAGCCTACCGGATCTCACTATGGAACGATCGATCTTGATAATGGAAATATTATTATTAAGAATGATAAGATCACTGGAGGTGAATTTACAATCAACATGAACAGTATTGTTGATCTGGATATGCCAGCGGATAATGAATACAACGCTAAATTAGTGGGTCATCTAAAAAGTGCCGATTTTTTTGATGTAGAAAAATATCCTAATGGATCCTTTCAGATTAAGGAGACCGAAAATAAAGATGGTAAAACTTTAATCAAAGGCGAATTAACCTTAAAAGACATAAGCCATCCAGTTTCTTTTTTAGCAGATATTAAAATTGAAAACGGTCAATTAACTTTAAAAAGTGAAACCTTTAAGATTGACCGTTCTAAGTGGAATATTCGTTATAAATCGAAGTCATTTTTTGATGATCTAAAAGATAAGTTTATTGAAGATGACATGGAAATATCTATTGAAGTAATAGCGAATAAATAAAAGGTATAAATCAAGATCCCGTTAAAAAACAGGATTACCCCCGGGAACATAATATATTCGGAACTGGAGGCCTGCAACGCCATGCCTTTGGCAGATAAACCTGCAGGCGGGTTCAAATTACATTTTTGGGTTGTTTAAAAACTCCTTAAAATGAGTTTCACTAATAATTATTAAAAATAGGCTGTCTGAGAAGGAAATTATAATGTCATTCTGAGCGTAGTCGAAGAATCTAAATATTTAAATACCAGTATTTTGAGATTTCTCCATTGCAGTCGAATGACAAATTAGACCTTCTCAGACAGCCTATTTTTATACATGTATTGCAAATGTATCTTTTAACTCGTTTATTATAAAAGTACTGTGGGTGCTGCTTATATGATCTAATGTGGTTAATTTATTATTTAAAAACTCCCGATAAGCGTGCATGTTTGTTACAACAATTTTCAATATATAATCATATTGTCCGCTTACATTAAAACATTCTAAAACCTCCTCAAAATTAACTACTTCTCTTTCAAATTTATTTACATATTCGTGTTTGTGTTGGATTAATTTTATCTGACAAAAAACTACAAATGCTTTGTCTACTTTTTCCTTATCCACCAGAGCCACATATTTCTGAATAACACCGTTTCTTTCCAGTTTTCTTACACGTTCATATACGGCAGTACTAGATAAATTTAAATGCACAGACAACTCCTTTGTCGTAATTTTGCTATCCTTTTGAAGATAATCTAATATTTGCCTATCCGCTTTATCAAAAATCATATTGTAAAAAGTTCTAAACTATCTAATTATTTAATCTATCTTATGTAAATATAACTACTTTTTATAAATTATATAGTTTTATTATCTATATTTTACATTATCTATTGATTTTATCACTATAAAAGTATAATTTTGCGTTATAATCCTAAAATTTTTCATTATGAAATTTCATCCGGCCGATAGTATTCAAGATTTACAGTATTTTGGTGAATTTGGTGGTGTCAATCCATCTATTTCAGATTCATCAACCTATACTTTTTTGGCTGCAAAATCCATGTTGGATACCTTCGAAGGAAATTTAGAAGGTTGTTATCTTTATTCACGTCATACAAGCCCTAGTAATTTGTATTTAGGCCAGGCTTTAGCAGCCATGGAAGGAACAGAGGCTGCCAATGTTAGTGGCTCAGGTATGGGAGCTATTACACCAACTCTAATGCAACTTTGTAATGCCGATGACCATATTATTTCAGCCAGAACTATCTACGGTGGAACCTATGCGTTTTTAAAAAATTTCTTTCCAAAATTTAATGTTCACACTTCCTTTGTAAACATAACCAACTTGAAAAAAATTGAGGCTGCCATAACAAAAAATACCAAGGTTATTTTTTGTGAAGCTGTAAGTAATCCGTTGTTAGAGATAGCCGATCTAAAATCTATATCCACAATGGCAAAAAAATATAATTTGAAATTAGTGGTTGATAATACATTTTCGCCTCTAAGTATTTCACCAATAAAATTAGGGGCCGACATAGTTATCCATAGTTTAACTAAATTTATAAATGGCACAAGTGATACCGTTGCCGGTGTAGTGTGTGGTTCCAATGAATTTATTGATAGTTTGCGAAATGTAAATGACGGCGCAAGTATGTTACTCGGTCCTGTTATGGACAGTCTAAGATCAGCAAGTGTGTTGAAAAACATGAGAACCTTGCATATCCGTATGAAGAAACACAGTGAAAATGCCATGTATTTGGCTGAAAAATTTGAAATTGATGGCTTACCTATTATTTATCCCGGATTAGAAAGCCATCCACAGCACGATTTATACAAAAGTATGTACAATGAAGAATATGGTTATGGCGGTATGCTAGCATTTGATGCCGGATCTTTGGAATTGGCAGATGATTTAATGGAGCTCATGCAAAAAAGAAATTTAGGATACCTGGCCGTTAGTTTAGGTTTTTACAAAACATTATTTAATGCACCGGGTACGGCAACCTCTTCTGAGATACCTGTGGAAGAGCAAATTAAAATGGGGCTTTCGGATGGATTAGTCCGTTTTTCCATTGGTTTGGATAATAATATTGAACGTACGTATCAAGAAATGAAAAAATGTATGCAAGAAATCGGTGTTCTAAAGGTTTTGTCGGAAACGGTAAATTAAAATCGTATTAATTATTGTTTTACTTATTATTCACTCTCGTACAATCGTAATCTGTTTCGGACTGCATCTATTTCACTTTGAAGATCATCAACCTTGTGTAATAGGTTAAATACCACATCAATACCTTCAATATTTACATTTAATTCATGATGAATTCTTATCATTTTTTCTACATCATTAATTTTATCCTGATGTAGACAGGATACTTTTTCGATTGTTGTTATTTCAATTAGACCAGCTTCATTCAGCTCTTTAAAAAATGATGTTTCTACTTTGTAATGAGAACAAAGTTGAACTAACGGGATGAAATTTATCGCTTTCATATCTATCTTAATTTAGCCAATTCTTCAAATAATTTTTTCTCTTTATCCGTAAGATCAGTTGGTGCATTTAATTGATAAGTAACGAATAAATCTCCAAACTGACCTTCCTTTTTGTAAACCGGAAAACCCTTGCCTTTTAGTTTTACTTTGGTTCCATTCTTCGTTTCCGGTTTTACTTTTAATTTTACTTTTCCGGTAAATGTACTTACATTTATTTCTCCGCCTAAAATTGCCTTGTACAGATCAAGGTCAATGACAGTATACAAATTATCTTTATCTCTTTTAAAACTCGTATGATTGGCTATTGAAAATTTGATGTTCAAATCACCATTTGGCCCTCCATTCACACCCTTACCTCCATGTCCTTTTATTTTTATTATTTGCCCATTTCTAACACCTGCCGGTATTGTTAAACGGATGTTTTTTTCATTAACCGTTAAAGTTCTTTTATGGGTTTGATAGACATCTTTTAGATCGAGATGCAATTCTGCATTAAAATCTTGTCCTCTAAATTTTGCAGCTCCCCGTGCCCCTTCAAAACCTCCACCGAACATGGAACTAAAAAAATCTGAAAAATCTGCTTCTGAATAATTTGAAGAATGTCCCTGATGAGCAGCTCTATGGTATTGTTGCTGTTGCTGTGCTTTTTCAAATTGTTCAGCATGTTCCCAGTCCTTTCCGTATTTGTCGAATTTTTTACGATTTTCCGGATGACTTAAAACTTCATTCGCCTCATTAATTTCTTTAAACTTCTTCTCAGCAACCTTATCGTCAGGATTCAGGTCAGGATGGTATTTTCTAGCTAATTTCCGATATGCTTTTTTAATTTCTTTTTCGGTAGCCTTTTTATCAATTCCCAGTACTTTATAATAGTCTATGAAAGTCATTTATTTCAATTTGCTGTTAAACATAGTGAACTCGAGAAATCACTCTCAAATTTACAAATTTATCATTAGCTTCTAGATAAATATATTTCTAAATAATTCTGTAGAACGCGAATTTCAAAGATGTATTTTTTCTATTGAGACCTGAATATCAATGATAATGTTATCCCTCTTATGCACAAAAATCCTTTACAATTATAGCAAAAATGACCTACCATTACCTTCTATACGTTTCAAAATATTTGAAGTATCTCCTTTTATGAATCGCTCTCCAGTAATATTTTCGAATAGCTCAATATACCTATTGGATATTTCCAATATTTTATCGTCATTCATTTCAGGAATTACTTGTCCTTCCAATCCCTGAAAACCGTTTTCGATAAGCCATTGCCGCACAAACTCTTTGGATAATTGTTTTTGGGATTCTCCTTTCTCTTGTCTTTCTGCATACCCATCGGCATAAAAGTATCGGGAAGAATCCGGCGTATGAATTTCATCTATTAATACAATTTTTCCATCTTTGGTTTTCCCAAATTCGTATTTGGTATCTACTAAAATAAGTCCTTGCTTGTCTGCTATTTCGGTACCTAGATCAAAGAGCTTTCTCGTGTAATCCTCTAAAACCAAATAATCTTCTTCTGTAACAATGCCATTGGCCAGTATATCTTCTCTCGAAATATCTTCGTCGTGCAGCCCTCCATCAGCCTTGGTGGAAGGGGTAAGTATGGGTTGAGGAAATTTGTCATTTTCTTTCATTCCTTCCGGCATTGCTACCCCACATAATTCTCTTTTCCCATCGCGATACTCTCTCCAAGCATGTCCGGAAATATAGCCACGTATAACCATTTCTACTTTAAAAGGAGTACATAACTTCCCAACGGCTACATTCGGATCTGGAGTTGCGATCAACCAATTTGGAACGATATCCTTAGTTTTCTCCATCATCAGATAAGCTATTTGATTTAGAATTTGCCCCTTATATGGAATTTGCCTTGGCATAATGACATCAAAGGCTGATAATCTGTCACTCGCAATCATTACTAGCAAGTCATCATTAATATTATATACTTCTCTCACTTTTCCTTTGTAAACATTTTTTTGCCCGGGAAAACTAAAATTGGTGTCGTTTATTGTGTTCATTCTTTAAATCTATTTAATGGGCTCCTAACTAATTTGAATTTTTATTATAAATCTCGAGATTCAATTTTTTCATAAGCATTGATAATTTTTTTTACCAATTTATGCCTAATTATATCCTTATCATCCATTGTTACTCTGGCAATTCCATCAATCCTGTCAAGCGTATGTAAAACTTCTTTCAAGCCAGAAATCTGCTTTCTAGGCAAATCTATTTGTCCGGGATCACCGGTAATAATAAATTTTGCATTCTTACCCATTCTGGTCAAAAACATTTTCATTTGATTGTGTGTTGTGTTCTGTGCTTCATCCAAAATTACAAACGCGCCGTCCAATGTTCTACCTCTCATAAAAGCCAGAGGTGCTATTTGAACAATTCCCTTCTCAATAAATGACTCAAGCTTTTCATAGGGTATCATATCGCGCAAAGCATCATAAAGGGGCTGCATATAAGGATCCAATTTCTCTTTTAAATCACCGGGTAAAAACCCTAAATTTTCTCCGGATTCCACAGCAGGTCTGGTCAATATAATTTTTCTTACCTCCTTATCCTTTAATGCTTTAACTGCTAATGCAACCGCAGTATATGTTTTTCCGGTACCCGCCGGACCAACAGCAAAAAGCATATCATTTGTCCGCATAAGATCCACCATTTTCCGTTGGTTCACGGATAGTGCTTTGATAAGTCGCCCATTTACGCCATGTACCAAAATGTCGTTTGACTTTTTTAAATCACTAAATTCGGATTTAGCTGCTAAAATTCGCTCAATACTATTTTCGTCAATCTTATTATAACGGTGAAAATATTTTGTGAGCATATCAAAACGTTTCTCAAAATCATCTAGTAAAACAGGTTCCCCAAAAATTTTAAGTTGGTTGCCTCGTGCTACAATTTTTAGTTTTGGGAAATGCTTTTTTACCAATTCGATATTGGCATCATGTGTTCCAAAAAAGTCTTTTGGATTTATTTCATTTAGTTCAATTATTCTTTCGTTCAAACGGAAATTATTTAGTTTAAAATATATTTAGTTAGTAGGCGTTTATTTATTTATTTGATTAGATTTGTATCACAAAAGTAGTACATTTAAATATATCCCTAACAGTAAATATTTCATAAATTTGAGTTTATAATTATTGAAATATATTGTATTAAATTCCTTGATTAAAAATATGCCAATTATTACATTAACTACTGATTTTGGTACTAAAGATCACTTTGTTGGAGCAGTTAAGGGGGCTATTTATAATGAGTTAAAAGATGTGAGAATCGTTGACATTTCACATCATGTTACACCTTTCGGAATTACTGAAGCAGCCTATATTTTAAAAAATTCATATCAAAATTTTCCTAACAACACTATTCACATAATCGGTGTTGATTCTGAAATTAGTGTAGAAAACAGACCCATTGCCATTGAGATGGATAATCAATTCTTTATTTGTTGTGATAATGGAATTATCTCTATGATTACTAATGAAATTAACCCTGATAAAATTGTTGAAATTACAATACATAATACCGGGGATAAAAAGTTTAGCATTTTAGATGCATTTGTTAGAGTTGCATGTCATATTGCAAGAGGTGGGAAACTCGATGTTGTTGGTAAACAAATAGATGAAATTAAAAAATTGTACGAGATACAGCCTTTAGTGAATGCTGAGGAAAATAAAATTGTAGGAAGTGTTATCTATATTGATAATTTTGGTAATGTTATCAGTAATATTTCGGAAAAGACATTTAATAATGTCGGGAAGGGTAGAGAATTCGAAGTAGTTGCAAGAAATTATACGTTCAAAACAATCTATAAAAAATACAATGATATTGTTGATTATTCCATACCTGCAGACAAAAGACAGGATGATGGAAAAAAATTGGCGATTTTCAATTCAGAAAATTTTTTAGAAATTTCTATGTACCGTAGTAATCTTAAAACGGTTGGAGGAGCATCTAGCTTATTAGGACTCAATTATCGAGATAATATAACGGTACGTTTTTTATAAAAATTAGAAGATCAGGCATGTTTGTAAGAATTGTTAAAATGAGTTTTAAACCGGAAAAGATTGAGGAGTTTTTAAATAATTTTGAAGAATCGAAATCAAAGATCAGAAATTTTAAAGGTTGCAGTTTACTGGAACTATATAGAGATAAAACAAATCCCAATATATTTTTTACCTATAGCTATTGGGATCATGAACGAGATCTGAACAACTACAAAAACTCAATATTATTTAAAGGTGTTTGGGAACAAACAAGAATTTTATTCAACGAAAAGCCGGTAGCCTGGAGTGTTGAAAAAATGGTGAGTTTGACATAATACATTAAAAAGAATGATTGCAATTTTAAGAAAAGAGTTGAATTTATTTTTTGCATCACCGGTAGGGTATTTAGTAATTTCCGTATTTCTGGTAATCAATGGTTTATTTTTATGGGTATTTAAAGGAGATTTTAATATCTTAAATGCTGGTTTTGCCGATTTGAACAGTTTCTTTTTTGTCACACCATGGTTTTTTATTTTTCTGATTCCCGCAATTACCATGAGAAGTTTTTCCGATGAAATAAGACTCGGTACTATAGAAATATTAAAAACCAAGCCAATTAGCAATTGGGAAATAGTTCTTGGTAAATATTTGGGATCATTTATTCTTATCATTCTGGCCCTATTACCAACACTTACTTATGTTTACACCATAAATCAGCTTGGAAATCCAATAGGAAATTTAGATTTCGGATCAACCTTAGGTTCTTATTTTGGGTTGCTTTTTTTGGCCGGTGCCTTTACTTCCATAGGCTTATTTGCTTCTACATTGTCCAACAATCAAATTGTTTCTTTTATTATTGGAGGTATCTTATGCTTTATCCTTTTTTATGGATTTGATGCTATGGAAGAGCTAATCAGCTTTGATAATTTTCAGCTGGCAAACTTGGGAATGAATAATCATTTTAAGAGTATTAGCAGAGGTGTTATTGATAGTAATGACATTGTCTATTTTATTAGTGTTTCCTATTTATTTTTATATTTCACTAAACTTAAAATTGATTAAATCGGTCATAGACAAATGAAGAGCAAAAAACTCTATATAAAAATACCTTTATTATTACTTGGGCTGGTTATACTTAATCTCTTGAGCAACACCTATAGCAAAAGAATTGATCTAACCAAAGATAGAAGGTATACTCTGTCCGAAGAAACGATTCAAACAGTTAAAAATATTGAAGACCCTATTGCGGTTAAGGTTTATCTTCAAGGTAATTTTCCTGCTGAATTTAAAAGGATTCAGATAGAAACTAATCAGTTCTTAGAAGAACTAAGTGCAATAAATGATAACATTCATTTTAGATTTGTCGATCCATTAAATCTATCCGATGAATTGATAAAAAAAGGATTACAGCCTAGCCGACTTACAGTTCAGGAAGACGGACAAATGTCGGAAGCTATAATTTTTCCCTGGGCTACGATCATTTATAAGGATAAAGAGGTAAATGTTCCCTTACTAACTAATAGTATTGCATCTTCTCAAGAGCAACAATTGCAAAGATCTATTGAAAGTTTAGAGTACCAATTCGCCAGTGCATTTCATAAAATCACTTCTAATAAGGATAAAAAAATTGCGATTTTAAAAGGTAATGGAGAACTAGATGATATAAAATTATTCAGCTTTCTAAAAAAATTAGGTGAATATTATAAATTGGCGGAGTTCACTTTAGATTCGGTTTCATCAAATCCTCAGAAAACGCTCAAAGATCTGTCTGCATATGATTTATCTATTATAGCCAAACCGTCAGAAAGATTTACGGAAGAAGAAAAGTTTACTATAGACCAGTACATCATAAATGGGGGTAAAACTCTGTGGCTGGTTGATAATGTTTATGCAGAGCTGGACAGCTTAATGATGAATGGAAGTTCGTTAGCCTTCAATAGAGATTTAAATTTGACCGATTTATTATTTAATTACGGTGTGAGAATAAATTATAATGTTACAAAGGATCTACACAGTTCATCCATACGATTGGCATCCGGCAATGTTGGAAACCAAACACAGTACAAAGATTTTTTGTGGCATTACTACCCTTTAATTCTATCAAATAATGATCATCCTATTTCTACTAATTTAGATCCAATATTATTAAAGTTCCCAAGCAATATGGACACTTTGCAAAATGGCATAACAAAAACGGTTCTACTACAAAGTTCTAGCAACACTAAACTCATTGGAACCCCTGCCAACATTTCATTAAACGAGCTAGCATTAAAAGCTACTAAAGAAGAATTTAATAATGGAAATCAAATATTTGGAGTTCTTCTCGAGGGGGACTTTAAATCTGCTTATTCAACAAGGGTAAAACCATTTGAATCCAACACATACAATCAGATGAGTAAAAAAAATAAAATGATCATTATTAGTGATGGCGACATCATTGCAAATGAAGTTTTTAGAGGAGAACCTCTCCCTCTTGACCAGGATAAATGGACTGGTCAACCATTTGGTAACGGTTCGTTTTTATTAAATTCTGTACACTATCTACTAGATGATTCTGGTATCTTGCAACTTCGTTCCAAAAGACTACAAATTCAGTTTTTGGATAAAGAAAGAGCTTTTCAGGAGAAAGTTTTTTGGCAAGTTTTTAATTTACTTTTACCATTATTAATATTGACTTCTTTTGGAATTATCTTTTACTACACAAGAAAGAGAAAATACAGTTCTTAAAATATTGTTAAAAAAAACACTAGAAGATACAGGGGCATCTCAAATTGATGTACCTTTATTACCTAACTTTTTAAAAATCAAAACTAATGAAAATCAAATTATTTACTTTTCTATTTGCTATAATGGCAATTTCTATGCAAGCTCAAATTAAAACCCCTGCTCCAAGTCCATCTTCAGAAGTTGAACAAGTTGTTGGACTTACCGAAGTAGAAATTGAATACTCTCGCCCATCCATGAGAGGAAGAACTATTTTTGGTGATTTGGTGCCTTTTGGTAAGCTCTGGCGAACCGGAGCAAATGCGAGAACTAAAATAAGTTTTAGTACTGATGTAACGATCAATGAAAAAGAATTAAAAGAAGGTACTTATGGCTTATTAACTGTCCCTAATTCAGAATCTTGGGAAATTATTTTTTATACGGATGCTGATGGCGGAGGTGCTCCGGAAGAATTAGACGAAACGAAAGTTGCATTAAGGGTTACAGCTAAATCCGATAAAATGAATTTCAATATGGAAACTTTTACCATTGGATTCGGCGATTTAGCTGATCCGAATTCGGCGATGATGTATATTATGTGGGAACAAACTAGTGTTGGAATAAAAATAGGTGTTCCTACAGATAAAATTACAATGAAAAGCATCGAAAGCACAATGGCAGGCCCATCGAGTGGTGATTATTATCAGGCAGCGGTATATTATTTAAACTCAGGGAAAGATATAAACCAAGCAAAAGAATGGATTGATAAAGCGCTCTACGGAAATGACAATCCTCCTTTCTGGCAACTTCGTCAACAATCTTTGATATACGCTGCTACAGGAGACAAAAAAGGCGCTATAGCAACTGCTCAAAAATCACTTGCGGCATCAGAAAAGGCCGGAAATGCTGATTATATTAAAATGAATAAAGAATCTATTGCAGAATGGAGTCAGTAATGCATAACACTGAAAATAAGGTTTATTGGATTATTTAATGACCATACCTAGTGGATGGATAGACTCTCTACTTTAATTTATCAATAATTTTAAATAAAAAACATACAACATGAGAACAAAACTTATATTATTATTTACACTTGTAACTTTTATTACCTGTGGGCAATCGAGTCCTTCCGAAAAAGCAGAAGGGAATATCGATGAGATAAACATTAAAATTGAATACAGCTCTCCAAGAGCAAAAGGAAGGACTATCTATGGAGGTCTTGTCCCTTATGGAGAGGTATGGCGTGCCGGAGCAAATAAAAACACAACTATTGAATTTAGTAACGATGTGAAAATTGAAGGCCAAGCTTTAGCCAAAGGTAAATATGGATTTTTTATAATACCCGTAGAAAATGGTAGCTGGACAGCAATTTTTAACAAAAAGAATGATGCATGGGGTTCTAATTCCTATTCCGAAGCGGATGATGCGCTGCGTATTTCTGTAGACGCTTCTTATTCAAAAGAAGGCAAGGAAAATCTTGCATATAAAATCAAGAAAAATGCAATTAAATTTGAATGGGCAGACAAGTCATTTAATATGAAAGTGAGTAAGTAACTCACTGAATAATTTATATTTAAAATCCACAATAATATTGTGGGTTTTTTATTTAATTAAATTTCGGTTTCATAATTACCCGGTCTCAGAACTTGCAGAATCCATGCGATTATCATTATAACAGCACACCCGAGTAAATTTAACCATAAATAAGGTAAAATATCTGCAAACCAAACTCCTATTATTATTAATTGAGTGATGATAGCCGCAATAAAAACCGCATTACCCTTTATATACTTGAAGAAAAATGCCAATAAGAATATTCCTAAAATATTCCCATAAAAAATTGAACCAATAATATTTACAAGTTGTATAAGGTTATCAAATAGATTAGCAACACTAGCTACCAGAATTGCCAAAATCCCCCATGCAAGAGTAAACCATTTGGTAACCGAAACATAGTATTGGTCAGATTTACCGGGAATATTTCTTTTATAGAGGTCAATGGTCGTTGTCGATGCTAGCGCATTTAGTTCAGAAGCAGTGGACGACATTGCCGCTGATAATATTACAGCCAATAATAATCCAATCAATCCTCGAGGCAGATTATTCAGTATAAAATGAATAAAAACATAATCTTTATCGTTGGTCTCCTGACTTTCATCCGCCTTTAATATCAAATCCCTAGCTGCTTTTCTGTTTAAAACGTCTAATTCATTTAACTTTTGAATTTGTTTCAAAGCCAATTGATCAGAATTATTGTCAGCGTATTGAAATTGAGCAATTTTCATTTCTTTCTCAATATCCACCTGCTTTTTTTCAAGAACTATATATTCATCAGCATAAGCTGATTTCTTCACAATCTTCGTTGCAGATGGATTAAAGTTTAGCGGCGATGGATTAAATTGATAAAATACGAATACCATGATACCCACTAATAATATAAAAAATTGCATGGGTACTTTTAGCAAACCATTAAATAACAAACCCATCTGACTTTCTCGGACAGATTTTCCGGATAAATATCGTTGTACCTGAGATTGATCTGTTCCAAAATAGGACAGCATTAAAAAAGTTCCACCAATTATACCTGTCCACACGGTATAACGATTATTCAGATCGAAGGAAAAATCCAATATATCCATTTTTCCACTTGCCCCGGCAATTTTCAAGGCCTTTTGGAAGGTGATATCTTGAGGTAAATAATCAATAATAATAAAAAATGCGGCAAACATACCAATGAATATTACAGCCATTTGTTGCTTTTGCGTAACACTAACTGCTTTTGTACCACCACTAACTGTATAAATGATCACTAATACTCCTATAATAATATTGAGGGTTACCAGATCCCAGCCTAATACTGCTGACAGTATAATTGCGGGTGCAAAAATTGTAATTCCTGCCGCTAAGCCTCGCTGAATTAAAAATAAAATAGCGGCCAAAGTTCTTGTCTTTAGATCAAATCGACCTTCTAAATATTCATATGCCGTATAAACTTTAAGCTTATGATATATTGGAATAAAAACCAAACAGATTATTACCATTGCTATTGGCAAGCCAAAATAGAACTGAACAAAACCCATTCCACTATGAAAGGCCTGTCCGGGTGTGGAAAGAAAAGTAATAGCACTGGCCTGTGTTGCCATCACTGAAAGACCAATGGTCCACCATTTTGCCTCATTTCCCCCACGAATATACTCTTGAACATTTTTACTTCCTCTGGTCTTCCATGCACCATATCCAACTATAAAAAACAATGTAAAAAGTAAAACTACCCAATCTATTATTGCCATATCAGGAATAAATTTGCATTAAAAAATAGAACAAAATGATATAGACCATATTAGCAATTAATACAACTGTGTATTCTTTTTTCCATTTATAGGAAACCGATTTAGAATTATCCTTCATAACTATATTATTAATCTTTCAACTCGCTCTTATTACTTTTTCCAACAGATAATAAATTTGTATATAATCTATAAGCACCTGGAACGCCGGCCGGCAATTCTCTAAAAAAACTTAGTCCGGTATAAATAAAATAACCTTCTCCATATTTTGCAACAAGTAAACTCCCTTCTTTTGGGCTTTCTCCTTTATCATACATGGATAATAAAGGAGTAAACTCTGAACTCCAGCCGTCAGGAAAATACAATCCACGTTCCTGAACCCAACCCTCAAAATCCTTCTGAGTTATTTTATTTGGAAACTGCATTACTTCATGATCCGGCTCTAATATTATAACCTCTGAGTTTTCATCTGTAACCCGATCTCTTGACAAGTTGATCTCCATAGGAGCTACTGCATCCACTTTCAGTCTAAAATTAGTGTTATATTGAACTATTAATGTTCCCCCACCTTTGGCATAGTCATGTAATGTTTCCTGATAAAATTTTGCCTGATCATTCGTGTTATATGCTCTAACTCCTAGAATAATCGCGTCAAAGTTTTGTAATTTATCTATGGTTATTTCTTCTTCATTTAGTTCTACTACCTTATACCCAACTTGTCTCAAACTTGCCGGAATCTCATCTCCTGCCCCCTGTATATAACCAATGAGTTCTCCTTCCTTATGAATGTCTAATCTAACAATTTTACTTTTTGATGGCATCAATACACTTTGAAAAGGGATATGATCATATTCTATTTCTATTAATTCATCTGAGAAAATGGTTCCATTTATTTCTACTTCTGGCGAAATTTCTCCTTCACTTTGAAAGTTAGGAGGTGTTAGTTCAAAGGTAAAAGATTCTTCGATTCCTTTTTCTGCAATGTCAAGCACAAATTTATTCGGAGATACATCCCATTCATCCGGGATGTTTAATGAAATTATTCCCTTTAATTTTGGCCTCCAAGCTTTTACTTTAACTGTTATTTCCTTGGAATCATCATCTGCAAAAATGATAACATTATCTGTAATACTAGCCGTAACTTCCGGTACGATCTCAAATGGTCTATATACTTCTCCTTTTACAGGGTCATTGTATTTATAGACAATGTCTTTCACTATACTAATAGACATCCCATTAATTTCAAGCTCAAATACCGCCGTAAATTCTCTTGGCGCTTGAGGTAAACCAATGAGCTCGGGATCTGACACTTTATACATGCCCAAAGATCCATCCTCTCTTAACCAGTATGCACTTGTATAGCGGATGTCCTTGGGTATAATCCCTTTAATCTGGAATTTATGATTTTCGTTATTCCTAAGTGTAGCATTCTCTATCTGTTCCTTATTCAAATATCCAATACCTACACTTTTCAATTTAATTGCTGCTTCACTCCTGTTAATAGCCTCAATACTTATACTCACTTCACCCTTTCTCGTTGTAAAAGACTCATTAGCAATAGCTTCTAAAAATAGCCCTGCACAGGCTTGAATCACTTTTTTAATCTCCTCTGACTTTTGGTCTTTCCAATGATCATTCTCGAGAGCTTGAATCAATTGATATACAATCATCAATTGATCAATACTGGCCGAAGGATTTGTAAAATCGTAATCTTTTTCAATTATCAAAAGAAGTTCACCAATTTCTTTACCTCCCTTGACTCTTGTCCAAGTAGTATTTACCCCGTCAAAGAGATTGGTTTTATCATTTGGAAGGTCTCCCTTAACTAATTCTAAAAATTCAGAAGCATTCCCTCTGGATCCTGTACTCCCGAAACCTTGGCTCTTATGCATGCTTCTACTTAAACTGGACACTTCGTTATTTGACAATCCAATTGCCGAGTAATAGGTTCCAGTATTAATTTCTAAAAAATTTGTCTTATCCGCATTATCAAAATTTTCCCTACTTCCATAAAACCACCATGATGTGTTGAAAAACTCTCTTCTTGGCTGCCACACATCAACATATTTTAATTGATCCGTATACTTTTTTTTATTTCCTGCCAAATCAAAAGCCTCGGCACTTAGAACCGCTGATGTCGTATGATGACCATGTGTTTTTCCAAAAGTTTCAGGCTTATGGCTAAATCTGTTGATGATAATATCAGGTTGAAATTTTCGAATTGCCCAGACCACATCGCTTAAGACTTCTTCCTTATTCCAAACTTCCAATGTTTCAGTAGGATGCTTTGAATATCCAAAATCATTGGCACGAGTAAACATTTGCTCGCCTCCATCGGTTTTTCTTGCCGCCAATAATTCTTGTGTACGTATAACACCCAATTGTTCGCGAATTTCAGATCCTATCAAGTTTTGTCCTCCATCTCCTCTGGTCATAGATAAATATGCTGTTCTGGCTTTAATATCATTTGAAAAATAGGAAATCAAACTTGTATTTTCATCATCAGGGTGTGCCGCTATATAAAGAACCGAGCCTAAAAAATTTAATTTTTTAATTGATTGGTGTATTTCAATAGAACTAGGCTTATTTGGTATTTGTGATTTAGCCGTAATAGCATAAGTCAAAAATGCCAAAAGTAAAAATATTTGTCTCATTAAGAAATTTATGTGTTTATGTTTAACAAATCTATAAAATTAAACCCTTACATTCTTGGGATTAAGAAAACCTTAACATTTAAAGGATAATAGAAAATTCTAACTAATTTTATTTTTGGGTTCAAGTTTAAATAATATATTTGTATTTCCTATTTTAATGATGGATTAAGATCCTTAAATATAATAAATCTTTTTTTAGATGAAATTCATAGTTTCCAGTACACAATTGTTAAAGCAGCTCCAAATTTTAGGAGGGGTTATTAATACGAATAATACATTACCGATTCTTGATAATTTTTTATTTGAATTGGACCAAAGTCAGTTAAAAATATCTGCTTCAGATTTGGAAACAACGATGAGCGCCGTAATTGATGTTGAAGCGGATGAAAGTAATTCTATTGCCGTACCTGCTAGATTATTGCTCGATTTTTTAAAAACATTACCTGAGCAGCCCATCACTTTTAAGTTAGATGATAATAACACCTTTGAGATAAGTTCTGATAGCGGTAAATATGCCATTCCTTATGCAAATGGGGAGGAATTTCCAAAAGCGGTTGAATTAGAATCCCCAAGTTCAACCTCCTTATCAGGGAAGATACTAGGAAATGCCATTTCAAAAACAATTTTTGCATCCGGAAATGACGATTTAAGACCAGTCATGAGTGGCGTGTTTTTTCAGTTTAGCACTGAAAACTTAACATTCGTTGCAACCGATGCACATAAATTGGTGAAATATGTTAGAAACGACGTGAAAGCTAATGAAATGGCAGAATTTATTATGCCTAAAAAGCCTTTGACCTTGTTGAAGAATATCCTGGCTGGTACTGAAGATGATGTCACAATTGAGTATAACGATACAAATGCAAAATTTATTTTTGGTAATACTGTATTAATTTGTAGACTTATAGATGGAAAATATCCTAATTATGAGGCTGTAATTCCAAAAGAAAATCCAAACAAATTAACCTTAGACAGAAGTCTATTTTATAATTCTGTTAGAAGAGTATCCATTTTTTCCAGTAAAACTACGCATCAAATTAGATTAAAAATGGCTGGGACGGAATTGAAAATTTCTGCTGAAGATCTGGATTTCTCAAATAAGGCAGACGAAAGATTGCAATGTAGTTATGAAGGTGATGATATGCAAATTGGATTCAACTCCAGATTTTTATTGGAAATGCTGAATAATCTGAACTCAAATGAAATCCTATTAGAAATGTCTATTCCCAATAGAGCTGGTATATTGACACCTATTGATGGTTTAGAGGAGGGAGAGGAAATAACGATGCTCGTGATGCCTGTTATGTTAAGTGAATAAAGTATTTAAATAAGTAAAAAATATAAAAAAACCATGGCTTGAATGTCATGGTTTTTTTGTTGTTATTAATTCCTTAAATTCATGGAAGTCTCAAAATCAAATTTGTTTATTTAAGTCATAAACATCTAAAAAACATTCTGAGTCTTTTTGCAGTTTTAAGAATTAATAATAACTTACACACAGAAGGAGTATAAACGCTATACGTTTATGAATTGTTGTAGCCAATTAAAAAGGTATTCTGAGGTCAAAATTATTTTTTAATGATTAACAAGTATTTCTATTATTAACTGAACACTCTAGAGATTATTATGAAACAAATTAATCCATTTTTAACCTATGTATTTATTGTATTATTATTCATGATTAATGGTTGTAAAAGAGAAACAATAACAACTGTTACGTCATTTGACGGAGTAAGTATCAACTTTGATAATGAGGGTAAGGGTGAACCTGTTATTATTTTGGTTCATGGTTGGTCAAACACTAAAAGTATCTGGAAAACTCAGGTATCACACTTTTCAAAAAAATATAAGGTAATTGCTGTCGATCTTCCAGGTTTTGGTAAATCCGGAAATAATCGCAGTGAATGGACGATAGCATCATATGGGGAGGATATATCAAGTATAATCCAACAGCTTAATCTTAAAAAAGTAGTGCTTGTGGGTTTTTCATTGGGAGCACCCATTGTTATAGAAGCTGCTAATAAAGTGCCCGATCATGTAATCGGCGTAGTATTGGTCGATGAACTGCACGAGGTAGAAATGCAGATTCCTCCTCCAATGGCCCATTATCTTGTTGACAGTGTGTATATGGATTTTGTTAATAATCCTACCAAGGAGAAGATGGTTGGAGGTGGATTCGTTAAAAAGAATGTTGACTCATCTTTTAATCGAATTGTGTTATTATTAGAGGGTGCTTCACACATTGGCTGGAGAGAATCTCTAGAAGGCTACATAAAATGGAAAAATGAACATTGCACACATTCGATCAAAGCAGTCAAGGCTCCGATTATTGCCATAAATTCAGATCGGCAGCCCACAAATGTAGAAGCCTTCAGAAAGTATGTTCCTACATTCAAAGCTAAAATTGTCGAAGAAGTAGGACATTTAATAATGTGGGATAACACTGAGGAGTTTAACCGGTTGTTGGAAGAGAGTATACAGGAGTTTATAAGGGACTAATGGAAGATCAGACAGAAAATAAACTCCAATGCTAACTGGCCACAACAAAGAACTCCTATGAAAAACCTCAATCCAGTTCTTTAAATTTAATATTTAATTTCATTTTTATAATAATTTAGTTGTGTTGGATTGTTGAAATCCAATTGACAATTAAACATTGACTTCGTGTTTAATATATCAAACCTTAAGTCTCTCATGGTTTTATGATTGTTTGGTAAAAAGATAGGGATAGGAAAGATTGACAATGAGAGAAATGAGGTTTTAAAATGGAGTTTATCTTGTCATATTAATATTATACCCTACAATATTTTTACTCAAATAACTATTTTTCTATTTTACATTAGTTTAACAGATAGAAGAAGGAGAGGAAATTACGATGCTGGTCATGCCTGTTATGTTAAGTGAATAGATTTTGATAATTATAAAATTAGATGATATCCTATAAACCATGACTTAGAAGTTGTGGGTTTTTTTTCTTTATAGTTACTTTATATACTGATATTTATCAGTTTTTGATAAGAAATAAATCTGGCAATAAACAGTAGCTATGATACTTGATTGATGAACAATAAATGAAAGAAAAAAACAGTTCCAAAAAATCATTTAACTTTGTAAAAGTACTCTCTTATTTTTTAATCTGAAAAGTTAATTTTAGGTTTAAGACACACAATTTATTATGGCATATTAAAATTGTTTACTCTTAAAACATTAAATTTATACAGAATTGTCAATCCCTTAAATCTCAGAGGCTAATAATGAAACCTGTAATAGAAATTTTAAAACCCGCAATATTTATAATTGTTTTGTGTGCAAGCTCATCTTATGGGCAAGTCTTAGATATTCCTCGTGCAAGCCCTAAAGCAACTGTTAGTCAGTTAATAGGCGTTTGTAAGGTTGAGGTAGATTATGGAAGGCCAAGTGTTCGTGGGCGTAAAATTTTAGGTGATTTGGTGCCTTATGGTAAGGTTTGGAGAGCGGGGGCCAACGAAGCGACCGTCGTTTCTTTTAATTATAATATAAGCATCGCAGATAAGAAAATTCCTGCAGGAAAATATGCATTGTTCATGATTCCGGAGAAAGATAAATGGGTTGTAATATTTAATAGCGAGTGGAACCAGTGGGGAGCTTATCATTATAATAAGAATAAAGATGTTCTTAGGGTGAATATCATTCCAAAAAAGAATGTACATGTTGAAATATGTACTTATGATTTTAATGAAGTGAGTAAAACCGAAGGTGTTTTGAATGTCAGTTGGGAGAATTTCAGTATTGGTATACCCATCAAAACAGATACGCATGTTCAAACGGAACTTGAAATTAAGAAAGTAATCAGCGCCTCGGATAAAAATTGGTATAATTATTCTGCAGCGGCACAATATTATTTCTATGAGCGTAAAGACGTAAAAACTTCATTAGAGTATATTGACCAGGCCATAGCTCTTGATGCACCCAATCCTTCCCCATGGATGTTAAAATCGCAGATATTGGCATCACAGAAGAAATATTCTATTGCGATTTCACTTGCAGAAGAAGCTTTAAAGGTCTCTAAAGAAAATGACTTTTTTTTCGAAATTAGTGAAAATGAGGAGAATATCGAAAAATGGAAAAAGTTATTATAGAGGTTTTGTGACATATTATGTTAAACCTTATTATACCTCGGGAGTATATTTCATGGAACGGGTATAAAGAGATTAACCCGTGATACTCTGCGAGAAGCAAATACCTCTGAGGTAAAAGATTTAAAGGAGGGAGAGGAAATAACAATGCTTGTTATGCCTGTTATGTTGAGTGATTAGTATTATCAGATTTTTGTTTAGATATTATAATGAAACCATGGCTTTTAAGTTGTGGTTTTTTTGTTGTTATTAATTCCTTATAGTTGATTAAAAAATCTGAACTTTTATAATAATCAGTATCTTACACAGATAAGGTGTATAAACGCAATACGGTTATACAATTGTTACGCTTAATTTAAAAATGAATAAACGAGCAACCATAATTCAAGGAATACAGAATATTCAATTAAAATATTTAAGCATTGTATTGATTGTGTGTTTTGCATTAAATGCATTTTTTAGAAAATACTTGATAGGAAAAAATGAAATACTCGACATCATTTTAGGCTCATTACCAAACTTCGTTGCTGTTTTTGTAATTTCTATCTTTTTAACTGATCAAAAAAAAGTTGTTGGAATTTATAAATACATAATTATTTTAGCCATTACGTCGCTGTTTGTATTTGAAGAATATTATCCAACATTTACCGGAAATAAAATATTTGACCTTTATGATATTTTAGCTTCTGTTTTAGGAGGACTCTTTGCCATTATTTTAACATGGTTTTATAGTAGTATAATAACAAAGCACAACATTGCATAAACTACATAAAAACGTATCTTATACTAACCATTGCAGCACATTCAGCTATCGATGACTATAGTTGGAAATGGCTTGATAGTCATGGTTTTTTTTTATTTCTATACTGATATTTATCAGTTAATTATAAATAATATGTCTGTAGATTTATCAGATGTAGAAAATATATAGTCTCTATACTCAAGAATCAATTTTCTCTCTTGCTAAAAACAGAAGACTATTTAATAAAGGAATTGAATTAAAAGTAAGTAATGACGAGGGATTCGGAGAGTCGCACATATAAGAATATATAAACAATTAACTATACACATCAGTTAGGCAAAATGCAAAGAGCGACAGTATATCAAATAAAACATTATGATAAAAAAAACGATTTTAAAAGGCATACTGATTTCTATTTCAGTTTCAGTATTCGGACAATTTGAGAATTATCAATCATTTGAACAACTTGACTCGTTATCTCAAGTATATTTTCGAGCAAATAATCTTGATTCAGCAATATTAACGATTGAATATGCTCTTGAAAATTATCCGGGAAATGATAAGAAAGCTACTTTTATTCTTGGATTTTTATATGTGCGGAATGGTAATGATACAAAAGCAATAAAAAATTGGAGTTACGGACAAAAGAAAGGGTACTTCTATGGTTTAAACAATGGAATGTTTAAGAAACACTTTGGAGAGAATGAAGATTTTAAGATAATCGCCAAGACTGATTTAATAATTGGTGAAAGACTTGATTCAAATTCCCATATCGAATACGAAATAGTTAAACCAGAAGACTACTCTGAAAACAAAACATATCCCTTGATTTTTGTTTTTCATGGCAATGGTAGAAATATTCAGAAAGCTAAACAAATTTGGACATCTGAGACTCTGACTAATGATTTTATCGTTGTTTACTTGCAATCTTACATACATACCAATTCTTATGATTACAAATGGACTTTAGGAGATGATAAAACTACCGCAGAATTAATGAAGATTTATAATGAAGTTGTTAAATTAAATTTCACTGACACCAACAAGATTACATTTGCTGGTATGTCAGCGGGAGGAATGATTGCGCTTGATTATGGTTTTAAGAATATTTTGTCATGCTCGGATTTTTTACTCAATTGCCCAGTTGTTCCAGATATTAAGGATGATTTGATTAATGATTTTGTAGATAGAAATAAGGAAATTGTGATAATATCTGGAGAAAAAGATTTTGCATTGGAGAAGCAGAAGGATTTGATTGAGAAAATCAAGGAAAAAGAAGGACAAGCAGATATAAAAATTATTGCAGACATGGGACATCAATTCTCAAATGATTTTTCTTCTTTGCTGGATAAATATTTAAATAAGCTGATGGAATAATGCACATTTGCCTAACAAAAAATATACGTAATGTGGGCTGAGTGCTGAATATAAACAATTTAACAATTAATAAACGGTTGTGTAAAATGATAGTGCAGTGCCTTGAAATCCCGCACTACACATATTCAGGTCGTTGGCAACAATTTATATGCATAAACATTAGAAATTTGAGGAATGGAAAAAATTTGGATAATAACAATAGCGGTAGGAATTTTTTTAATAATAAATTTTCTTT
>PVMK01119540.1_pt1 | contig 36479 bp, 41 predicted proteins | sample 1853481 | NCBI WGS metagenome assembly PVMK01 (sample SAMN08533507, study PRJNA380276) | Marine sediment metagenome, whole genome shotgun sequencing project. | reverse complement strand
ACCCTACGTCACCCGAACTATCTTTGAATTCCTCATCTTCGTCAACATCGTATTCTCTTCCACTTTGAACAATTGCATATGGAACAAGCTCCAGTCCTATGCCCTGGGAAGGATTCTTGAGCCCTCTAAGAACCCCGGCATTCTGAGGACGTAATAAACCTTGATTTCGTTTATGACCCGCCCAAAGTAATTCTTCGGTTTTACGTCGGACTGTTCGTTGAAAATTGACGCCCCAGACTTCGGATTTAGGATTAAAATTCAAACTCATAAACGGAATTCTGATTTCAACGGACCAACCAAAATCACCAATATGGGTCCAGGCCTTCCAAATGCCATCCCAATCCATATTTAAACTTTGTCCCTGTCCTGAAGATATCAATCCATCCCCTCTCAACCCAAACGGATTTATCTCGAAAAAATAGGCCCCGCGTTTGTTGTTAAACGTATCGAATATCCATCTAAACCGATCATCCGTATCTAGGGAAGCATCCCGTCTTTTTTGAAAGGCTTTTATTCCAGCGGGGTCACTGTCATGGAAAATTGCAGCTATGTAAAGATTGTGCGCATCAAACGCAACTCTTATTTCTGTTTTTTCGGTGGGTTCGTTTCCTTCGATCGGTTCCTGCATTAAAAACCCCTCTTCGGCATTAATATTCATCCAAAAAGCTTCATTTACGTGACCGTCAAGTCCAAGCTTGCACTCATTCAAAGGATAGGCCTGAATTTCCTTTAGTTCCAGTTGTTCATTAACTCTGTTTTGACTTGTTCCAACAAAGTAACATACGGAAGTAAACCCCAATAACACGGTGAATTTTGAGAATTTGGGAATGAATGAAGTGCAACTCATATATTCTCATTTTTAGGGGAGATAAATATATTGAATTCTGCTTTAATAAAGCCTTTAGAAAGTCCACCTGCTCCGGATAATAAGTCAATAAAATTCATAACGTGAATTTACTAATAAAAAATTGTACACTAATTTCATAATGACCTTATACGATTTAAGACTTTAACTCTTGAAGAAAAACAAGAACTATAATTTTAATCTAACCAAATACCATCATAGAACTGTAAAACGCTCTAATTGGTCGATGTGTAAGGCTTAAATACAGTGTTATAAACTTCAGAAATTTGAATTATAATTACTATAGGTAACAACGTGTATAGTTCATTGCTTATTTAACTGATAATAATCATAGAAATTGGTATTTTAGTTGCGAGAACCACGCAACTAACCATACACAAAACGTTACCTGCAAGCTGAAAATCACCTCTCAATATGAAAACAAAACTTATTTTAATTTTAATGGCAATTCTTTTAATGGGGTGCTCTGGAAAATCTGACAAAAAGAAAACAGAAAATAAAATAAGCGATAGTGAGTTTGTAGAAGTTTATGAGGAACCTAGACATCAACTAGTTTTTGAAAATAAGGATTTCAAAATTTTAGATATTCAGATAAAACCGAATGATACAACCTTGTTTCATCGACATAGAAAACCTATGTTTTATGTTTCACTTGGTTGGCAAAAGAGTTCTGCGCAATCACTAAATATGGATTGGAGTCAACCTACTGCTCAAGGGATTCCGACTGGAGAAACAGTTTTGGATTCTTCCTATCTAGCCCAAAATTTAATACATAGAGTTACTAACGTTGGAACAAAACCCTCAAGACTAATAGGAATCTTGAACACTAGTAACGGATTGAAAATAAATAATGAATCGAATTCTAATCAAGTAAATAACAGATGGTTTCGCTCAAAACACATAGAATTGAACGAAAATGATACTCTTGATTACCAACAATTAGAATTTTCTACAATAATTATTATCGTGTCAGGCGATGAGATTGAGGTCATAAAAGACAATAAAAGTAGAATACATAATAAGAAATGGCTACAGGTACAAGATATGACTCAATTGAATAATTCAAGTAATAGTAAAATTGAAATGATTCAAATTGAGGTTTTGAATTAAAAAGCCAGCAGGTAACACCGTGTATAATTAATTTGACAAACTCCCAAAACACAAACTATAATTTCCATCTAACCAAATACCATCATAGAACTGTAAAACCCTCTAATTGGTCGATGTGTAAGGCTTAAAATGGGTTGCAGAACCCTTTTGAAACCCAAAAGGTGCGACATAACCTCTTTTTATTCGGTTATTCAATACTTGTATAAAAGGTAAGTTATAACCACTTATTTTAGTAGGTTATTAGCACCAATTTGATTAAGTTCGTATATACTAAACTAACGTTGAAAGCAATAATTAAATTTTACCGAATATCAATTAAATCACAATATAATCATGAAGATATTAAAAACTGGTGAGGGCTTTGCTGAAGTAACTGGAGGAAAAGTATGGTACAAGATTGTTGGAGAAGGAGATAAGACGCCTCTCCTTTTATTACATGGAGGGCCAGGAGTTCCAAGTTACTATCTTAATCCGTTGGCGGCTTTGAGTAAGGATCGCCCAGTAATCTTTATTGATCAACTTGGTTGTGGAAGATCTGATCGCAAAATTGATACTACCTTGATGACGATTGAAAATTATGTTGAACAACTTGAACAAATTAAAATAGTCCTCGGCTTGAAAGAGTTTTACCTCTATGGACACTCTTGGGGAACAATGCTGGGAACAGAATACTACTATGCCTATCCAGATGGTATAAAAGCATTGATTTTAAGCAGCTCATCAATCAGTATACCTATGTGGTTAAGAGATGCCGATACATTAATTTCAACATTGCCCGATTCTATTCAAACAGCTATAAATACGAATGAAAGAAACGGTACTTACGATTCGCCTGAATATCAGCAAGCGGTCCTTACTTATAATCAGAACTTTTTAGCAAGAAAACTTCCATGGACAGCCGATCTAGATAGCACCTTTGCACAAATAAATGAAGAAATCTACCAATTTATGTGGGGTCCCAGTGAATTTACAGCCACAGGGAATCTAAAGGATTATGATCGCACTAACAAGTTGAGTGATATAAAAATCCCTACACTTTTTATCACAGGAGAATTCGATGAGGCTCGTCCAACAACAGTTCAATATTATCAAAGCCTTGTTCCCAATTCCAGATTTGTTATGATTGAGGATGCAGCGCATTTGACTATGCACGATAATCCAGAAAAAGATATTCAAACAATAAGTAGTTTCCTGCATGATATTGAGAGAAATTAGATAGTATTATCGAAAACTCACTGCTGTCAATGGAAAATACTAACTGAAATAAGTTTATGGATGTCGTAAAAAAACTACCCACAACAATGGCTATAATTCATTGTGGTATAAGATTTAGTTAATTGACATACTCCCAGAACACAAACGATAAAATCCATCTAACTTAATACTATCATAGATCTCTAAAACGCTCTAATTGGTCTATGTGTAAGGCTTAAAATAAGACCCCATACCCTCGAAATAGCCTAACACGATAAAGGGCTATAATACTCTACATTAATTTTTTGAAACTGATATTCCTCATATAATACTGACTTATAATGATGTACCTTATAGTAGTGTATAATTAAAACCTTATATTATGAAAACATTATACAACTTAACAGGACTAAAAAGCAAATGGGCAAATATTTATATAGCCTCTGAACTTGCTTTAATTATTTTCACATTAGCGGCATTAATACTTTATTTATTATGAAAGTAATAATACCTAAAAATTATTTATGTAACCCTTTTATTATTGGTTGGTACATTTTGTTTAATCCATGCAATAGTTAATCCTATTTAGTATGACTTACGACCAATGGAAACAACAAACTCCAGAGGAAAGAGATTTAATGAAAATGTGCATCAACTGTTATGCAATAGATAAGTTTTTTGTTGAGGCTATTTATGATGGAGAGCAGGCGAGAATGTGTCCACAGGCACACATCTAGCAACATTATTTCATTTTGAATCACTTTATATGGTTGATCTAATAATATTATTCGCATTTTCATCTTCGGTGCTGTGGGCTGGTGAATTGTATAAGTTTTTAAATAAAAAGAAATGATTATCATCGTATTTGGATTACCAGGATCGGGCAAAAGCTATTTTGCTTCAAAACTTGCAAAGAAGCTTCGGGCAAGATATGTTAACAGCGATGTGATCAGGAATCAACTATTTGTTGTCAAAGAATATTCTCAGGAGGAAAAAAAGAAAGTTTACGGTGAAATGGTCAGAGAAATGAAAAAAGCCATCCAACAAAACGCAAACATCGTTTTAGATGCTACATTTTATAAAAAAAGTATTCGAAAGAAATTCAGCGAAGCTGTTAAAGAATTTGGGCAAAGTATTATATTTATAGAAGTTTGGGCCGATCAAAAAATTATTATAGAACGTTTGAGCCGGAAACGACAGTATAGCGATGCAAATTATTCTGTTCACCTTTATATAAAAGAAGTTTTTGAACCGATGAAAAGAGAACATCTTATACTTCAGTCAACACAAGGAAATATAGATGAAATGTTGGATGTGGCACTCAAATATATTCAAAAAAGTCATGAATAAGTACGAAATAAATGAGCTCAACCAACATGGAACCTATAAAGGAGAACTTCTTAATGGAAAGCTGGTAGAAACTCATATTTCATGGGTTATCTTGACCAAACAATTTGCCTTCAAGATCAAAAAGAAGATGCAGTATTCTTTTCTAAATTTTTCTTCACTTGATAAACGTAAGTTTTATTGCGAAAGGGAGTTATTATTAAATAGAAGATTTACAGATATTTATAAGGAAGTACTTCCAATAAAAAAAGAGGATAACAGCCTATATATTGGAGTTGGTAAAGGTAAAACTATTGATTATACGGTAAGAATGAAAAGACTACAAACAACCAAACAAATGGATCACATGTTACGGAAAAACCGTGTTAATAAAGCACAAATAAAGGTTCTTGCCAAAAAGATAGCTGATTTTCATCAAAGAACAGATATTATCAATACCCCTTTTAATAAAGCCCAGGCTAAAAATAAATTCAATGATATTTTAAGTGTTGTAGACTGGATTAAAATAAATTTGGGAAATAGCTATGCTGATCTTATTGAAAAAGCTGTTATGAGCAGTAATACATTTTTAGACCAAAACGAACAATTCATTGCAAAGCGGATCAAGGAGGGCTTTTGGCGTGATGGCCATGGTGATTTACACTCAAAAAATATTTTTCTCTATAAAGACCCGGTTATTTTCGACTGTATAGAGTTTAATGACGCTTTCCGGCAAATAGATGTACTCAACGAAGTTGCTTTTTTCTGTATGGATCTGGAAGCTTTTCAACGAAGCGATCTAAGCAAACAATTCATGCAAACTTACCTTGAATTATTTCCTTGTATGAAAAACCAAAATGAAGAAAAACTCTTTGTCTATTATAAATGTTACAGAACCAATGTACGAGCCAAGGTAAACACATTAAGAGCTATGCAGTCTGTTGATAAAATTGAAATAAGCAAATTTGGTATCGAGATAAAGAAATACTTGAAATTGATGGATTATTATAAGGGCGAGTTTCATTCATTAAATTAACGGGTTCTGTCGCATCTAGATTAGCAAAAAACTAAAAATCTATCTTTACCTTCAAAAAAAGAGATGTTCAAAGGTCATTGTTCCCCCAAAGCTATCATATTACATGCGGTGTTATAATCTTCAAAAACAGTATAAAAGTGAATAAAAATAAACAATATGGGCGTACAGTACGCACGTGTACGCACGCGTAGTGCGTTGGCACATAAAACTATTGGATCACAAATTCATTAAAGATTGATTCCATTGTTAATTCACAAAGTCCCAAAACACGTGCGATATTTTTCTTCTAATCAAATACCATCATAGAACTCTAAAAAGCTCTAATTGGTCGATGTGTAAGGCTTTAAATGGATATAATCTTATTATAATTTCTTGTCTTTAAGTAATGAGAAAAAGGAGAAAAAATAAACGGCGTTATAACTACTTTGATAACTACACAAACAAAGTAAAAGGGAGTGTGGTGTTAGGATTTGTTTATGTTGTTATAGCCATTGTTGCTTATTTAATTTATTCTATATTTCAATGACCTTATACGAATTTAATGCTCTAACCTTTGAAGAAAAACAGGCTTAATTCTTAATTATTATGCAAATCATGTGCAAATGAAAAATAAAAAAGACCTTCAATCTCTTGAAAGCCTTTATTTATAGGTGACCTCGACAGGATTCAAACCTGTAACCTTTTGATCTATAATCAAAAGGCTTTTTTTATAAGTAAAATTCAAATGGATATATAAAATAAGCTAAAGAATTTAAATTATCTTTTCTTAGTTCAAGGCAGAAAACGCAGATTTAGCCTAAGCTATATTGAGGCTTTCTAACGAAGAAATGAGGAAAGAGAAACAAATTATTAGACTGTTTAATTTATCCTTTTGGTATATCTAACTCGCTTTTTTGTTCTCGTTTAATTGATACTTCAAGGCACCGGAAGGGCACTTGTTAATTTGTTCAATAATTCGTTTCGATTCTGTTCCGTCTAAATTTATCCATGGAATAATTGTAGTTCTAAATACATCGGATAATTCTTTGGCACATTTTTCTGCATGAATACACACGCATGGTTCGAAGGTTACAGTAATGTCATCATTACTGAATACATTAGTAAAATTTTCCATAAGTAGTTCATGTTTGGGGTTATGAATCTTTTATAAATCTATATAATGACCCTCTAAAGGACTCATAATATCGACTAAATGTACAAAAAATCCGATAAAAACCAAATTTTTGTTCAAAAATCCGATAAATTAATTTTATTTAATTTGTTGTTTTCCCGAAAATATCAAGTAAACTCCGAGGTTAAATGAAATTTGATTGTAGGATATTTTTGTAGCGTCATTTGCAGGGAAAACCTCGAATCGGCCAGATATACCAACTGATTTTGCTTATCCCGGGCCAAAAAACGCTGTTTTACTCTTTTAAATTCTTCAAATTCTGCATTTTTATCATCTTCAGGATCGACCCAACAGGCTTTGTGGACATTTAGATTTTCGTAGGTGCATCTGGCAGCATATTCATGTTCCAGTCTGTGCTGGATGACTTCATATTGTAAGGCTCCTACAGTGCCTATTACTTTTCTTCCATTTAAATCTAAAGTAAATAATTGGGCAACACCTTCGTCCATCAATTGATCGATACCTTTATAGAGTTGTTTAGATTTTAAGGGATCTGCATTATTAATATATCTAAAATGTTCCGGTGAAAAGCTGGGAATTCCTTTATAATTAATTATTTCGCCTTCGGTTAAAGTATCACCGATCTTAAAATTGCCCGTATCGTGCAAGCCTACAATATCACCGGGATAGGATACATCTATTATTTGTTTCCTTTCAGCAAAAAAAAGCATTAGGGCTCGAAAATTTCATTTTCTTATTATGCCTGACATGTAAATAGGGGGTATTTCTTTTAAATTCCCCTGAAACGATCTTAATAAAGGCCAGTCGATCCCTATGGTTTGGGTCCATATTCGCGTGAATCTTAAATACGAACCCTGTAAATTTGGGTTCTTCAGGTTTAACCAATCGTTCTTCACTTTGTTTGGGCCTTGGCTTTGGTGCAATAGTTATAAAACAATCCAGTAATTCTCGAACTCCAAAATTATTAAGGGCAGATCCAAAAAAGACCGGCTGAATATTTCCACTTAAATATGCGTCCTGGTCAAAATCGGGATAAACCCCACGTATGAGGTCAATTTCCTCTCTTAAGGTATTTGCCGCAACGTCCCCAACAAGACCTTTTAATGCATTAGAGTTTAAATCGGAAATCTCTGTAGTATGTTCAATATGTTTTTTACTATCGCCGCTAAAGAGATTAATATTCTTCTCCCATAGGTTATAAATGCCTTTAAAATCGTATCCCATACCAATAGGAAAGCTCAGCGGGGTGACCTTCAGGCCTAATTTTTGTTCAATTTCATCCAGAAGATCAAAAGCATCCTTACCTTCCCTATCCAGTTTATTGATAAAAACAATTATGGGAATGTTCCGCATGCGGCATACTTCCACCAATTTTTCGGTTTGTTCCTCAACTCCTTTAGCTACGTCGATCACAACAATTACGCTATCTACAGCCGTTAGTGTTCTAAAGGTATCTTCGGCAAAGTCCTTGTGTCCGGGCGTATCTAAAATATTGATCTTGATCCCGTTATATTCAAAAGCCAATACAGAGGTTGATACCGAAATACCGCGCTGGCGCTCAATTTCCATGAAATCGCTCGTAGCTCCCTTTTTTATCTTATTGCTTTTTACGGCTCCGGCTTCATTAATGGCTCCACCGTAGAGAAGTAATTTTTCTGTCAAGGTAGTTTTTCCCGCATCGGGATGGGATATTATTCCAAAAGTCCGCCGCCGATTTATTTCACTAATAAAACTCATATATTCTCTTCCAATTGGGTTGCAAAGATAATATTATTAGGGTGATTTAAAATTTTTGATTACAGGTCTTTTTATTTTTATGATGACATTGGCGGATTTTATAATTTTACTTGGTATTTTTACATTATGATAGAGGAAATCGTCATTCTTGTGAATGAAAGCGATGTGCAATTAGGGCTCATGCCTAAAATGGAAGCTCATGAAAAAGGCGTATTGCATCGGGCTTTTTCAGTTTTTATTTTTAATACAAAAAATGAGCTGATGCTCCAGCAAAGAGACCATCGTAAATATCACTCTCCCGGGCTATGGACCAATACCTGTTGCAGCCATCAAAGAGAAGGCGAAGAAAATATTGCGGCAGGGAAACGTCGGTTGAAGGAAGAGATGGGATTTACCACGGATTTACAAGAGACAATTTCGTTTATTTATAAAGTGCCTTTTGATAATGGTTTGACGGAGCATGAATATGATCATGTGCTTATTGGTAAATACGACGCTCCCCCAAAACCTAACCCCAGGGAGGTTGTTTCCTGGAAATGGATGCCACTTGATGATATCAGGGAGGATATGGCCTTGAACCCTGAAAATTATACCGCATGGTTCAAAATTATATTCGATAAATTTTACGTACATATACAAATAACATGAAGGTAACAGTTAGCAGGAAAGCACATTTTAATGCGGCACATCGGTTGTACAGAAAAGATTGGAGTGAAGCAAAGAACAATTTAATATTTGGAAAATGTAACAATCCCAATTTTCACGGACATAACTATGAGCTTATAGCAAGTGTTACCGGTGAAGTTGATACCGAAACCGGATATGTTATGGACATTAAGACCTTAAAGGGTATTATAAAAGAAGAAGTGGAGGATGCATTCGACCATAAAAATCTCAATATCGAAGTCCCTGAATTTGAAGGGTTGAATCCCACCGCCGAGAATATTGTTGTGGTTATCTATAACAAAATAAGGTCGAGATTGGAAACTCATTTAGAACTTGAGGTCACGCTTTTTGAAACACCACGCAACTTTGTAACATACTCCGGGAAATAGTTTATGGCCAATACATTGTATCCAATAAAATTCAATCCCATTTTAAAGAGTAGAATTTGGGGTGGGGAAAAATTAAAATCCCTGCCCAATAAAGATTCTAAATTACGGAATATCGGGGAAAGCTGGGAAATTAGTGATGTGCAAGGCAATATATCTGTAGTATGTAATGGACCCCTGGAGGGAAGCACATTGAGATCTCTTTTACAATCCCTGAAAGCCGATTTAATAGGCGAAAAGAACTACAGCATATTTGGTGATAATTTTCCCTTGTTAATAAAGTTTATTGATGCCAGGGAAGATCTCTCCATTCAACTTCACCCAAATAACGAATTGGCAGCAAAACGCCATAATTCCTTTGGAAAGACCGAAATGTGGTACGTGATGCAGGCCGATATCAATGCGAACCTAATCGTGGGTTTCAACCAAAAGGTAACCCGTGAGAACTATTTAAAGCACCTTGAGAATAAAACACTTACCGGGATTTTAAATTTTGATAAGGTGAGCGCGGGCGACTCCTATTTTATCGAAGTTGGTCGGGTACATGCTATTGGGGCCGGTGTAATGTTGGCCGAAATTCAGCAGACAAGTGACATAACCTATAGAGTTTATGATTGGGACAGAGTAGATGACCAGGGGAATTCCAGGGAACTGCATAACGATTTAGCTATAGATGCCATAGATTTTGAGATGAAAGATAATTTTAGGGTGTCTTATTCTACATCGGAAAACCAATCCAATACCATGGTGAGCTGTCCTTATTTCACTACGAATTTCCTTCCAGTAAATGGTAGCATCAATAAGGACAACGATAAAGACTCCTTCATTATATATTTGTGTGTTGAAGGCCAGGTTGAGATCTCTACAGGTAACTTTTCAGAAGGCCTGAAAATGGGTGAAACCGTTTTACTTCCGGCCGCTGTAAAAACCTGGCAAATTACCGGGAAAAATGCTAAACTATTGGAAGTATATGTGTAATTTTGCAGGCAAATCCATTAAACAATCAATATGGGAAACGTTAGAGACCTAAAGAAAGATATCAATTATGTTTTAGGCGATATCATCGAGGCCGTTTATATCTGGGAATATGCGAATACAGATAAAGACACTAAAAAAAGTGAAGCCATCATAGATGAGGCCATTGCAACCTTCGACGAATTAATTGCCAAAGTTAACGACCGAAGTGTTGAAAATAAAAAGGCCCACTTTAAAGCCATCCATAACGCGCTTGAAGATAAAGGCAAAACTTTGATAGAAAAAATCAACAAGCTATAGATCAAAAAAACTCGCCTAAGCGAACTTTTCTTAGTTTTCTTCGTTTAGCTTACGCTCTTTTATAAAGGCACCCAACTCTTTCCCGTATTTGGAATTTGCAATATCTTTTTCCAGTGAGTTATAAATAGTATCCAAAAATTTTATGTTGGCATCAAAAATTTCGGCCAGGGCAACATAAGGCGCAACCTCACTGTTTTTATTATTTAAGGCAAAATTTACCGTATATAGATACTTGCGTTTAATAAGGTTATCCGTATTTGCATTTACAACATCAATAAGCGAATCGTCTTCACTCTTTTGAGCTTCAAATTGCTCTTTAAAGAGGTCTAATCGTTGATTATTAAATTTGGAAATGATGGAACGGTACTCTTCAAATTTTTCCTGTTGTACGGAGCCCCTGATTTTGGCATCGTATGCAAAACGTTTTAAGGTCGTATTGATTTCTGTGATGCCCTTACTGGCAAAAAAAGAAATTCTGTTTTCATTGAGGCTATTATTATCCAGGGTTAAAAATAAAACTTCGGGTTCTTCCAGGGTACTTTGTAATTCAAAAGTAACTTCCCCGTTTATAACCAATGAATCTAAGGTAACCGTGGCGGTATCCTTTAATTTTTGAAGATATATGGTCCCTTTTTTCAGGCCTTTTATATTGCCTGTTACGATGAGATCGGGTTCCTTCTTTCCACAGGAAAACACAAATAATAATAAAAGTATGAATAATGCGCTTTTCATTTACAAATAATTATGAAGGCAAATATCATATAATTATAGGGTTTAAAAAAATTTAAGAAAGACCAATATTTAAAATTAACCAACGGCGGCCAACTCCATTAAAATAGTACATACAATGGCGGCTACGGTGCCTATGGCATATCCCAAAACGGCCAGCAAGACCCCAACTGTTGCCAGAGATGGATGAAACGCCGCTGCCACTATGGGAGCAGACGCTGCACCCCCAACGTTGGCCTGGCTGCCTACCGCTAAGAAAAAATACGGCGCCTTAATAAGTTTGGCGACCAGTATTAAAAGCCCGGCATGGATGCTCATCCAAACAACCCCAATGGCAATTAAGCCTGTATTCTCAAAAATTAAAGTCAGGTCCATTTTCATCCCAATAGAAGCAACGAGAATATAAATAAAGACGCTACCAAATTTACTGGCCCCGGCTCCTTCATAATTCCTGGCTTTGGTGAACGACAATAATAAGGCAATGAGGGTTGCAATACTTATCATCCAAAAGAATTTAGACTCTAAAAAAGTAAATATATTTCGGGTTGTTGCAGCTTCTATACCGGCCACGAAGCCACTAAAGAGATCCGCAAGGGCACCGGAACTTAAATGTGCAATACTTACCGTTGTAAAAGCAATGGCGGTGATAATCATTAAATCGGTTAAAGAGGGAATGCGTTTTACCTTTTCCGCAAAGGATGAGACTTTATCTTTTAAGGATTCTATCGAGGAACTATCGGCCTTTAACCATTTATTGATGCGGTCGGATTTTCCAATTCCAATAAGTAATATAGCCATCCAAATATTGGCGACAACGATATCGACAAATACCATTCCGCCATATAATTTTTGATTATAGCCGTATATTTCGAGCATTGCGGTCTGGTTGGCCCCGCCACCGATCCAGCTTCCGGCAAGGGTCGAAAGCCCGCGCCAGACAGCATCCGGGCCAACGCCGCCAACAGTTTCCGGCGAGATCATAGAAATAAGTAAAATTGCGATCGGGCCCCCAATAATAATTCCAATGGTGCCTGTAAAGAACATGATTAAGGCCCTCCATCCTAAATTAAAAACGGCCTTTAAGTCTATGCTTAAAGTCATTAATACCAAGGCTGCCGGCAGCAAGTATCGACTGGATACATAATACAGGTTTGTACTGTGTTTAACGATATTTCCGGACGCGTCTGTAGTTTCCCATTCCGGAGCGATGAGCCCAAAGGTTGTAAAAACCGCCGGGATCATGTAGGCCACGAAAAGGCCCGGTACGATTTTATAAAACCGGGGCCAGAATCCCGTCTTTATGGATTCGGTATAAAAGATAAGACCCAAAGCAAGCATTAACAGGCCAAATACAATGGTGTCGTTCGTAAATAGTGGTGTGTTATCCATGTTTTAAAGATTAAGCCAGTAGGTTACTTTTACATTAAAGGAGCGCACCCGGGGAGCAAAAACAGAATCGGTAAAGTAGTTGTCGTTATAAACAACGAACAGATCGGACAATGGAGCAAAACGCCATTGTAATCTTGTATTTATACTAAAATTATCTTCCTGGCCACTGTATTGAATAAATGTGTCCCAGAATACACTCTTATTAAAAGTTACGTTAAATCTGGGGCCTACAAGCCATATCTTTTCATTCGGATAAGGGTCGGGCAGATTGATATTATCGTAGTTTATTTGGATCGAACTTCTAAAATAAGGTTGTATCTTCCAGTTTAATCCCGCTTTGATCGAAAATTTATTACCATTAAAGAATTTACCTATAGAGGGTTCAATAGAATATGTAATAACCTTTCGCAGATCCGACCGGTAACTTACCTGGACATCGGTATAATAGTAATCCTCGTTTGCCGGAAGGGGAACTGCTCCATCGGTATCTGTAGGATCGAACTCTTCGTATAAATGGGTATACCGGTTGGACATCTCCACCTCCAATTCGGCGGTATTATTGAATTCGGCCTCCCATTGCGTCATGATGGTATAGTCGGAATTTTCAAAATTCAATGTTGGCTTCCATATAAAAATTGGGAATATGGAGAAACTATGCTTGTTGAGACCTCCTTTTTTTGGCCAGAAAATCCGTTTTACTTCAACATAGGATTTGTAAATGTCCGTACGACGTATAAATCCCAGGTCCGAACGAAAGTTTTCACCAACAAAAAGGCCTTTAAATCTTAGGTTCCACTTTCGGCTAAAGTATTGTGTAATGGCACCGGCTGAAATGTCTTTATTACTTGCTTCCGGTGAAAAGGACTTATGAAAATAGTAATTTCCAACCCAGGTATTATCTTTGGATGCTAATTTGTAATCGATACCAAGGACCCGGTTATAATTGTCTTCGGCAGCCAGAAAATCATAGTCCTTGGTCGTTTGTTTATTAATGAACATCACGCTCAAATTCGAACGGGTAAACATCTTTTGCTGCATGGCCAGAACAGCATTGTTCGTTGCGGGAATTTCGTTGGGGATATCTTCTGCGGTTTGGACGTTAAGAACTCCAAGGCGGAGGTTATTACTAAGCTTACCACTTAATCTCACACCCCCGATAATATCGTTTTCGATATTATTATCGTCCTGATCGGTAGCGATACCAATACGCCTTGAAAAAAAGGGATTTGCATCATGGCTATCGCCAAAGTCTGAAAAGAGATCGCTATTGTCGATAAAAAATTGTCGCTGTTCCGGTAGTGAAATCTCAAAACGGGTTAGGTTGGTAACCTGTTGGTCGACTTCCACCTGCGAGAAATCGGGGTTGAACGTAAGATCCAGGTTCATGCTGTTTCCAATAGAAATCTTCGCGTCACCACCAACTCTAAATTTATTGTCGGAATCCACAGTTTCGTAATCTTTGGAAACTATTGTATTTATATAAGGAATGACCGATATAGGAGTCTTCGATTTTCGCAGAGGCCGTTCGAAGATCATGTCTCCCATATACGCCAAGTTGAATATCCATTGATTTTGAGGAATATTGATCCAAGTGTTATTCTCATTCTCTCGAGAGTCGAAATGGTAACAATTAAATCGCCATTGGGTTTCTCCTTCGGTATATTTAAATGCCGATAACGGGATAGTCCATTCCAGGATATAATAATTTGCATGTATTGCGGCCTCGCACAACCACTTGGTATCCCAGGCCATATTGAACCCATTTACATCATTGCCACCACCCGAAAGTAACATATCGCGTTGAACACCATATGCGTTTGAGCCAAAAATAAAGGCATTTGTACCGTCATTAAAGGTATCGAACATAAGTGTTATATTATCATTGGCCCTTGCACCAAAATCGCGGCGAAAAGAATGGATGTTATAGTCATTTCCCGGGGAATTGACCTTAATTCCTATATAGAGATTGTTGTCGTCATAAAGCATTTTAATCGCAGCCTGTTGCCTGGACTGCAATGAATCGGTAGGAAACCATTGCCAAAAATCTGTCGCTGGTTCAGCCCGATCCCAGGCCGGTTCGTCTAAAACGGCATCAACGATTATGGGGTCATTTATGTACTTAACGTAAACGGATTTAGTTTTAATTTGGGAAAAACCAATTGAAACTGAAAATAAGCAGATTAAAAGTATTAATTTTTTCAATATTAAATGGTTAGAGGTTACCAAAAATAAGAGAATAATATATAAACCCGCTTAATTTATTATAAACTTTTAGGAATTTTTAGAAATTTAGAAATTTGAGTTTTTAAGGGTTGGAAAAAGGATCTGCTTTTAACAACAAGACAACTTCTTACGATTTTTATTTGTAATTACTTATAGCAGTTACAACCGTTACCTCTAAATAAATTTGAAAAAATATCACTGATTTCTCCCCCATCCGTTCTGAATAAGAATATGTTAAGGCTCAGGCTAATTTGTGATGGTTTATAAGGGTATATATCACCTATATTGATCCCGAAAGCAGAATGTTGGAAATCCTGATAATTATCACCCGATTCGCCTTCGGTTTCTTTAGATCCCAACTCATAACGTAGGTCAACTCCAAACCTTTTGAATTCTAATTGAATCCCAAAAATTAAATTGGAAGTTGTCTTTTCAAAATTAATGGGATTTGCATCTGTATTGTTGTTAGCACCCTCTAATGTCATTTTATTAAAAAAGCTGAAACTGGGACCTAAATAGATAGAAATAGGATCATACACTTTATATCCAATTAATATTGGGACATCGGTTTTTGTGGCCTTCCAATGTGATGTCCTTAAAGGAAAGTCATAATTATTATTATTGAACACAAAATTTATTTCCGGTCTTACATAAAAATTTCCAAAAGCAACATTAAAGAATACACCAAATTGAGTTCCTATTTCTTTATTGGGAGAAAATATTTCATCAGGGTGCCCAGTTTCAAAGGAGCCTCCTCTTGAATTTATATCACCGATGCTATAATAATTTAAGCCACCTTTAATGCCAACGGCATATTCCTGCGCATTAGCGAAAGAAATCATTGCAAATAGAAAGACTAATATCAGGGGCTTTTTCATATTTATATTAGTAGGTTAATTATGCATAAAACTATGTGAGTTTTATATACAACTCACAATTTTATCGTTAATTGCCTATTTTTTCTCGTTAACACTGTTAATTATCTGTTCAAGATACCAATATTATCGATGAAATACACCAATAAAACGTTACAAATAAAACACAAACTGATTTAAATAAAAAAATTATTTTGTAAATAATGCCCTTTTTATTCTATTATAGAGTATTTAAATTCAATTCATAAAAGTTACAATCGTATCGATTAATTCTAAAGATAGTTTTCTAAAGGTCTCATTATAAGATTTTGAATTTTCTAAATTATTGCCATTAATTGGAACCAAAACATGGTTCATTCTTTCTATTATCTGTATTTGAGCATTTTTGGCAGATGCCTTTAATAGCTGGGCTTCATCGACCGAAACCTGGAAATCATTTGAACCATTAATAATAAGAATTGGAATATTAAGTTTACCGATTTCAACTTTTGGGTCGTACCTCATCCAACTCATCATGAAGGGCTGTACATCTATATTAAAAATCGAACCAAGGGCCACAGGGTAATCTTCGGTTGTTTGTCCTTTCCTTAAAATGGAGAAGACACGTTTGGTGTCATCGATAAAATTTGGGGCTGTGTTCATAATTTGGTCTGTAATGAGTTCATCTACAGGTTTTCCGGCACCGGAAAGAGATATAAATCCATCGGCAATATCTTTTGCTGCAATCATACCGACTAAACTGCCCTGACTATGGCCAATAAGGTAAATTTTGTTAAAGTCGCTTTGCGATTTAAAAAAATTTAACACCGATATGGCATCCGTTATAAAATCATCAAAGGAAATATTTGGAGCGATAAATCCTCTTTTAATTTGTTTTACTATTCTTTTGTCGTATCTAAAAGTTGCTATTCCGTTTCCCGAAAGTGCTTCAGCTAATTTTTTGAGGGAATTATTTTTTAATAGATTCTGATTTCCATTTCTGTCGGTAGGGCCTGATCCCGGAATTATTATGGCAAGATTTGGTTTAGAATTTTCTTGAGGCAGGAGCAGGGTACCGTCTATATATTGATTAATAGTAAGTTCTTTTTCGTTCCAAACATATTCTTGAGCATACATTCCAAAACTTAAAAATATTAATGTAACCGTTATTTTAAAGCATATTTTAACAGGCATCATTTTAATGACAGATAAAGGTTTTCCAATTACTTTGTAATTTAAAATAATTGTTTTTAATACTAACGGTTTTTTGTAAGAAATTATTCTAAATCATATCAATAAGTACATAATAATGGGGAATTTCTTAGGAGGCAGTTCGTCGATTATATTTACATTTAGACTTAATATGTTAAAAAAAAGTGTATTTCATCGAATAAATGATCATTATTATCGACAAATTGAATTTTAATTCTACATTTGGTCTGTACTAAAATTTAGTTTTTAGTTCAATGGATTAATTAATTAATATTTGCATTATGTTGTTGGTATTAGTGACCCTAAATCAAACTTCGTAAAAATACGCAAATTAAGAAAAACCGAGATTGAGGGATCTCGGTTTTTTATTTTATCACTTCGGCATTATTCAAATTCGCAATCCATTTTCAAGATATCTATCGTACAATTATAATATCTCGTATTGACAATAATTTTAAAATTAAATTTTTTATTTTAGCTCAAAAGGTCAGAATGATGAGATTTAGTTTTCCTTTATTAATTGCATTAATATGCACTTCGACGTTTGCACAATTACCAGATAATTTTGTTTACCTGAGTGATGTAATTTCAGGTATTAAGATAGAATTACGTTATTTTTCCAATCATAATTTTGTTGGTGAACGTGTGGAAGGCTATAACTCAAACAGGCTTATACTTACAGAGCAGGCTGCTAATGCCTTGAAAAATGTTCAGGACGAACTGGAGTTAAAGGGGTTTTGCCTTAAGGTATATGATGCTTACAGGCCGCAACGTGCTGTTAACCATTTTATGCGGTGGGCCGAAGATTTAAATGATACCATAAACAAGGAAGAATTCTACCCTGATGTAAAAAAAGAGCATTTGTTTAAAGAAGAATATATAGCTTCACGTTCCGGACATAGCCGGGGAAGTACTGTCGATTTAACGCTTATTGATAATGCCACGGGTGAAATCATAGATATGGGAAGTCCATACGATTTTTTTGGAATGGCGTCATGGGTGGATTATGAGGATATAAGCGAAGATCAAATGGTGAACAGGCAATTGTTGCAAACGATCATGAAAAAGCATGGATTTACAAATTATCCCAAAGAATGGTGGCACTTTACACTGCAAGATGAACCTTTTCCGGACACCTATTTTAATTTTGTAATAGAATAGTCATTTTACCCGATGAGCGCAATTTTGCTTTCAAAATCCTGGCAGCTTATTTGCCGGCATTGATCCAATGATTTATCTTATCTTCCAAAAGTGCTAAAGGCACGCAACCGGTTTCTAAGACCTGGTTATGAAATTGGCGTATATCAAAATTCTCGCCCAGTTCCTGTTCTGCTTTGGTACGTAATTCCCGTATTTTTAATTGCCCGATCTTATAGGATAAGGCTTGCCCGGGATTAGCCATGTACCGCTCAACTTCCGAAATGATGCTCGCCTCACTTTCGGCTTCATTGTCCAAAGAGTATTGTATGGCCTGTTCTCTTGTCCACCCTTTAGAATGTAAGCCCGTATCCACAACCAGACGAATGGCCCGATGCATTTCGGCACCAAGCATCCCAAAATACTGATACGGATCGGTGTATAATCCCAGTTCTTTACCCAGGGATTCGGTATATAAGGCCCAGCCTTCGCCATAACCACTATACCATAATGTTTTTCTAAAATCCGGTAATTCCGTACTCTCCTGTGTTAAGGATATTTGATAATGGTGCCCTGGAATTGCCTCATGTAGAAATAAAGATTCATCCGAATTCGTATTGTATTTTGTAGCCTCGGGAATGGGGGTATAAAAAATACCGGATCGTGTGCCGTCTATAGACCCCGGATTGTATTCGGCACTTGAAGATGCCTCTCTGAATGCCTCTGTACGCCTTACCTCGAAGGTGGTTTTTGGCTTTACTTCGAACAGCTTTTCCAATTGTGGCTTCATGCGCTCGTGAATAGCATTAAAGTTGTCTATAACCTGTTGTGGATCGGTAAATGGCATGAGTTCCCTATTATTTCTTACATGATCAAAAAAGGATTTTAAATCTCCGGTATATCCAACTTCAGCCTTTACAGTTTCCATTTCCTCCAAAATACGAGCGACTTCTTTTAGGCCCAACTCATGAATTTCTTCGGCAGTCATGTTAGTGGTAGTATATGTTTTAATTTGATGTTCGTAATAGGTTTCTCCATTAGGCATGGCATCGTAACCACTACTTTCCCTACCCGCATCCAAATAGGTGGTACGCAAGAATTCATGTATGTTTTTATATGCAGGAATAACCTTTTCTAAAAGGGCTTTGGTATAAGTTTCCGCCAGGGTTTTTTTGTCCCCGGCCGAAAATTCCTCAGGGAAATTCTTTACCGGATTAAAGAATAAATGTTTATCAAGATCATCTGTTGTAAGCGCTTCAAACTGTGGAATGACTTTCACAATAAGGGATTTAGGAAGAACATATCCAAGGGAGATGCCTTCTTTCATTTTGGTCTCTGCCGTGGTGAGCCATTCTACATAACCGTCCATCCGTTGTATCCAATTGTTATAATCTTCGACCGTTTTAAAAGGCTGTGCGCTCGAGCCACTGGCCAACTGGCCAAAGATGAGATTAACGGACCACATTTGATCTATAGGCACCAAATCCTGCCTGTAGTTTAAACGATCCAAATTGATCTCACATTCCCATTTTAAGATCGCCCTGCTCATTTGTTCACTTTCGCTTAAATTCGCATCACTATATTGGGCTAACTTATCGAGATAACTATTATAATACGTTTTTGATTGGGCAATATATGCATCCGACAATGTATTCGGGAAGCTATTGTTATACCGATTATCTCCCGCAGTAGTTGCGTTAAGAGGATTTAATATTAAGCCTTCCTCGTAATATTCTTCGAGCATTGTATTAAAAGCTGCACTCATACTGTTATTGGCTTTAGTAGTTTTGTTAGTATCCATTTTGCAGGAGGTCATTAAAATGGTAATCAGGCTCAGGGCGAAAATGTTTTTTTTCATCAATTTCTTTTTTTGAACGCGAAATACCGTCAAAATAACAAATAAAAAAACCGCTTCTTTCTTAAGAAACGGTTAAAATTGATTGGCTAATCTAATTTTTAATCTACTAATTTTTTAGTTTGGATAAATCCTGTGTATAATCCCAGACCGGCCATAATAAATATGATCGAAGGATATAAGGCTTCTGCATCCATCACAGTATAGGTCCGTAATATTAAGGCTATCAAAACCCCAAGGCCAACTCCCATAAATAAAAAGGCCAGATTAAGTACCAGCACTTTCCAGATCGGTGCTGCATGCTGCCTTCCTCTTGCAAAAATACTCGCGTCTGCTCCTTTTTCTATTAATGCCAGGCGCTCTTTGTTTCGTGTTGAATAGTATAAATAAAATACTCCGAATAAAGAACCAAATATTATTGCTAAAATTGCTATTTCCATAATTGTTTGTTTTTAATTGATTATTTTTATGAGTTCATAGCTTATGACGACAGGATATTGAATATGGTTACAACATTTCTTCTTTTTTTATTTTTTTTGAGAAATATGTAACCCAAACCATAAATATATAGTCATAGTTACACATGACCATCGACGACCAGGTTTATATAAATAAAATCTTAAAAGGCGATTCCAATGCTTTTGCTGTACTGGTAGACCGTTATAAGGATTTGGTATATACCCTTGCGATGCGTATGGTTAAGAATAAGGAGGAAGCCGAAGAAGTGGCCCAGGATACTTTTATAAAGGCCTATAAATCTTTAGCAAAATTTAAAGGGGAATCAAAATTCTCCACCTGGATTTATAAAGTGGCTTATAATACATGTCTTGACAGGCTAAAAAAAATTAAGCGACAGTATAACACGGTCGCAATTGACGAATATACGGAGCATCAGGTTATATCCATTGATAATGCCCTGGACAAAATTGAAGAACAGGAAAAGCAACAGGCAATTAAAGCTTGTTTGGAGCTTTTGCCGGGTGAAGATAGTTTTTTGTTGACATTATATTATTTTGAAGAACTGTCTTTAGACGAAATTTCCAAAGTTACGGGCCTAAAGGCCAATAATTTAAAAGTAAAGCTTTTTAGAAGCCGTAAAAAGTTGGCGAATGTATTAAAAAAGAAATTAGATAATGAAACAATTGAAAGTTATGGAGGATCATACAGAACAGCATTTTGATAAATTGGCAAAAAAAGTAATAAAAATGTCATTGCTGGAAAGCCCGTCTTTAGAATTTACCGCAAATGTTATGGCGGGAATAGAGGCCGCCCCGGTAAACGATATTACCGTTTATAAACCTTTGATCTCAAAACGGATGTGGCTGACAATTTCTATACTGATCTTGGGTAGTTTATCTTATGTTATTTTTGGAAACGGAGTAGAAGATTTAGGATGGTTTGACAATGTAGATTTGAGCATAATCTCTAATAATAGAGTAACGGAAGCCCTTTCCGGGATGACAATTTCAAAAACCCTTGCCTATGCCATAGGAATCTTTGGCCTGGTATTTTTTATACAAATACCTATGATGAAACATTATTTTGATAAACGAATGTCCCTTTAAATTAAAACTATATCTTATTGTTTGTGCCGGGTGAGTCGTGCCGTAATTAATGCCAAATACACAGCAACAATAAATAATAGGGGAGCGGTAACAACACCTGGGGTATATTCTTTTTGTATTATGGACCATATGGGATGTCCTATACCATTTATAGTTTCGAGAATGATCCAGAACCATAGTATTCCGTTTGCGGCCGAATAATTTCCACGAATGGGAAACCACCAACATAATATTCCAAAGGTTAAAAGTCCGATATTGACTATTAAAAATCCTTTCTCATGATTTTCGGAAAATAAGGAAGTTAAAAATTTTGCCGGAGGAAAGACCTCCCAAAGCCTCCCGATATATTCTTCAATAGAATGGGCGGCCTGAATTAAAACAAGAATTAAAAAACCCGATTTAATTTTGCTATTCATGAGTGAGTTGGTTTATGATGTCATGATGTTCGGGAAATTTTGAAAGTAACTCTACTCTTTTCGGAAGTACGAAATCCATGAAATCGAACCCGGGGGCGACCGTGCAACCCACTAATGCATAGCTGTCCTTCATTTCCACATGTGCCGCAAACCAGCGATTTCCGGGGACAACAAATTGCGGTTTTTCGCCATTACTAAAATTCCGGCCCAGTATCACATTATAATATTCGCCGTTGTCATTGATCATATGGGTCTTTACCGGGGAGCCATCGTAAAAGTGCCAGATCTCATCTTGATTGATCTTGTGAAATGCCGAAAATGTATTGGAGGTCAGCATAAAGTAAATGCATGTCGAATAGTTCCGGTTTCCATTATAGACATCTCCCATGGAATTCTGATCAATCTCACCAGTACTCCTATAAGTTTCTTTAAAATAACCACCTTCCGGGTGCGGTTGCAGATCCAGATCCTTGATTATTTTTTCAATTGCGTTCATTATTTTATAATAAATATGCATTTTCAATGATAGACCTGAGTTTTTTCTTAATATTTTCTGTTGCAAATGAATGTGCTATGGCCTCAAGGCTGCACTTTTTGAAATGTTCCCTGTTCCAATTAAAAATTTGCTCCATAACGTCATACTCGTGCGACAGGGTAACATTAGATATGGTTCGACAATCGGTGTTAATACTCATCGATACACCGGAATTGTATATTTTATCGGCGGAATGATCTTCTATCTTATCAAATACATTTACCTGAATATTACTGGTTGGGCAAACTTCCAAATGTATATTGTTCTTTCTCAGGAAAAGCAATAGCTCATCATCTTCGACACTTCTTACACCATGCCCAATTCGTAAAGGATGAAAATTCTCCAAAGTTTCCCAAACACTATCCGGCCCTCTCGCTTCGCCCGCATGAGCCGTACATTTAATACCCGTGCTTTTAGCAAATTGAAAAGCTTTTATATGATTGTCTATAGGAAAACCCGCTTCATCGGCTGCAATGTCAAAACCGACAATATGAGTGCCTTTATATTTATCTACAAGATTTACGGTTCTAAAACTTTCTTCTTCACTAAAATGCCTTAAAGTGCACAGAATGATCCCCGCTTCAATACGATACTTTTCAATGCCTTCGGCCATGGCTTTATTAACGGTCTCCACAACCTCTTCTGGTGAAAGTCCTTCCATTATATGCAGTAATGGTGCAAATCGGATTTCGGCATAAATTACGTTATCTTTCTTTAATTGTTTAAACAAATCCAGGGTAACAAGTCTCAGGCTTTCTTTAGATTGCATAAGTTCATAACTCCTTTGGCTTCGATTGATATAGTCGGCCAGGTTGGCACATTTGGAAGGTGCAATAAAAGATTCTTTGTATTCTTTTAAAGTCACAGTGGGTTTAAGCTGTTTGACAATGTCATAGCTTAAAGAGCAGTCTAAATGCAAATGGAGTTCAATTTTTGGCTGTTCGGAGTAATTCATTTAGTATTTGTTGTAATGGTTGGTAAAATAGGTCTTATTGGAATACTGCAAATTTAAGTCAATTTTATCGGGAATAACCTGCCCTTGGGTTTGAACGAAGTTAGTTGTTTTTTTCGGAAATTCAACTGTATAAGTTTTTCAAATTGAGGGCGAATATATTTACTCAATGCCATCAATTACTAGCCAAATACATTTGCACTAAAAGTATGGTATCCATATAGACATGGGCAAGAATTAAGACCCAAAGCCTCTTTTTCATAAAGATATAACAAAGCCCCAGAGCCAAGCCCATAAACCCAGTTTGAACTATGCCCATAGGTCCCCAGCTATAATGCGCAAATCCAAATATAACAGCGCTTAAAATGACGGCTACGATTTTACCGCTTTTACTATTTAGACCCAACTGTGTAAAGCGATTAATTAAAAAGGCTCTGTAAATGACTTCCTCTCCAAATGAAGATACTATATAAACTCCTATCAGGGATATAAAAAGCATGGGTAAATTATCTTACAAAAAGGCATAAGCGCTCATATTGGCCTGCTCAGGAATGCCGGTAATATTGGCCATAATTATGGATCCGATAATAAATCCGACCATAGCAAAAATAAAAACCAGCAAAGACAATCCAAATACTTTTAGAGCTGCTTTAGTGCTTGTCTTATTAAAACTTAATCCGAAATCCTGCCAGCCTTCCCCTCTTATTTTAAGTCCCATCCAAACCAGTATTAACATCATTATATTGGCAATCCATACCACTGCCTGATTATAGATAAGAGCATTACTATCCGGTTTTGCAAAAATTTTGATAATGATAAATGCCGTTAAAAATACAGCAACGATCTCCATAATTTTGGCGAACGTATTTGTTAGCAACATTTCTTTAAGTTTATCCATTATTCTGTTTTGGGATAATAATATTTAATAATGACAATATCTAAAGATAAGCGATTGCTGTAAGTTGGCAAATATAATTGTGATTTAAGAGAAGCTGAAATTAATAAGAATGTCTTTATTTAGGGAAATAAGGTGTCCACAATAACATCGGCCGCAACCTGGCTTCCTGCTAAGGAAGGATGAAACCCATCTGGGCCGTAATAATCAAAATTATTGGTTGTGTCAAAATGGGATTTCCAGACCTCCCCAACGGGGCACAATATAGCATTGTTGATTTGTGCCGCATCCCGATGATTTTGTATAACGCCGGCAAAGGTATGATAATAGGTAAGAGAAGGCCACACCATATAATAACAAAGTTGGGCATTGTTGGTATTGCATAAGTTGCTGTAGCGGGTACCGTATTCGATTAGAATATCCCTTCCTTCCTGTTGGGACGACGGACCTTGTTGAATGATAACAAAATCGAACATTTTGCTTTCAATATATTGCTGCACCTCTCCAATGTCCCAATGATCTACAATGGCGAAATTAGGGAGTGCCACCATTTTTACTCCAATGGTTATTCCTTTTTGTAGCGCATTACTTTTTACAAGTTCCGGGAGGTTATTCGTGTAAGTAAGGCTGTTGCCAATAAATAATATGTTATAATCGGAATTTGAAAGCTCTTCAGGTAAATCCAACTCGGTACTTACAGAATCGGGCATATCACTAAGACCTTCCGAAATTTCTTCGGATGTATTACAATAGATTAAAAGTGGCAAGAGAATTAAATAGAGAACTCTTCTTTTCAATTAATTTAGACTTTTTGGTTTTATATATAGATACATATATATACAATAGGTTGCGTAAATGGATTACAGATTTTTAATGAGTTTTGAAAATTACAATGAAAAGACCCTGTTTTTTAAACCCTATACTGGTATGAATACCGGTTATCGATGGATTTTAATTTGATTTCTTCAATGACGTCATTCAATTTTAAGAAAAGTTTAGTGTAGTTGGATCGTCCTTTCTCTAATTTTAACAAGCATTCGGTAATTTTAGTTTTTCCTTTGTCAGACAGGAAATAAAAATTAACAGTTCCGTTTTTAGGTGGTTCCGGATAATCAATTTTGTTTCCTTCAATCGAGATTAGATGCCCAATGTTTATAAACTCTTTAACAACCGACTGAACACTTTCATGTTGTCTTGATGCAATAAATCCATCACCGGAGCTTAAATAAATACTGGCATGCCCATTGAGAAGCGTAACCACAGTCGATACTTCAGGACCATTGGCAATGTCGGTTATAATTCCATAAAGCTTGTTCGAAACATTTGGAAATTGATTCCCCAGTTGTATACGTGTTGTGGAAAATGCAACCTTCCGTAATTCCAGGTAAGGGTTATGTTCAATTTGTTCTACTCGCAAAGTGCCGTTTTTAGTTACTTTATGTCCTTTATTCATTAATTTATTGACCAACGCGATTGCATGTGTTAATCTCGTTCTGCTTAGAATGAAAATCATTTTATTTATCTGTTTTCGATCTAGCAATAGTTGCAACTTTTCTTCATTCTTAGCACATTGTAACTGAATACAATGTGAAGATAGATAAAGGTGAGAACCGAAAAAATAAATATGTATTAAGTGATCAATATATCTAATAAGTGGAAAACATTGAACTTGGGCTATGGGTTGTTACAGTGGTACCAAATGAATTCTTCCAAAGTTCGGATTAGAGGGACATTGTGGATTATTGAAAAGCGATACTGTTGACAAAAGAAAAACCACTTTGATTAAACAAAGTGGTCTTCCGGTTATATATGGATTTTCTGCCATACTGAAACAAGTTCAGCACTATTGGCAGAAAAGACGAGCTACTTTATCATATCGTAACTGCGCTTGATGAAATTTGTTAATTCTTCACCCTTAAGTAAGCCCTGAGACAAGCGTGCTAAATCTAAACTTTGATTTATTAATCGTTCTTGTTTCTTCCTGGTTTTAGTACTCAAGATCTCACCCACCAATTCGTGGTTTGTATTCACGACCAGGTTGTACATTTCCGGCATATTGCCCATACCGAACATACCGCCTCCACCAGTTTGTTGCATCTCTTTCATACGGCGCATAAATTCCGGTTGAGTGATTATAAACGGAGCCGCATCGCTATCCATTGGTTCCAGCTGTACCATAAATTTTTCGGAAGGAACAACTTCTTTCAACAACTCATCTAATTTTGTTTTTTCTTCGTCCGATAATTTGGATATTTTAGTATCCTCCTTTTTTATAAGATTGTCAATATGGTCGGCATCAACCCGTGCAAAAGAGATCTTTTCTTTTGTGGTTTCCAGCTTCTGCATTAAATGACTTACAATTGGAGAATCTAGAAACAAGACTTCGTAACCTTTGGCTTTTGCAGCTTCAATATAAGAGTGTTGTGCATCTTTATCGGAGGCATACAAAATCACGAGTTTGTCATCTTTATCGGTCTGGTTTGCTTTAATTTTATTGTACAATTCCTCATAAGTATAGTAAGTATCATCCACCGAAGGATACAAAGCAAAGGCATCTGCTTTTTCAAAGAATTTTTCTTCTGAAAGCATACCGTATTCAATTACGATTTTAATGTCATTCCATTTAGCCTCAAAATCTTCCCGGTTATTGTTAAACAACGATTTTAGTTTATCGGCGACTTTACGAGTGATGTACGACGATATTTTTTTTACGGCCCCATCGGTCTGTAAATACGAACGCGAAACATTTAACGGGATGTCAGGAGAATCAATGACACCACGAAGCATGGTAAGGAATTCGGGGACAATACCTTCAACATTATCGGTTACAAAAACCTGTTTTTGATACAACTGAATCTTATCCTTCTGAATGTTCAGCTCATTTGTCATCTTCGGGAAATACAAAATTCCCGTAAGGTTAAACGGATAATCTACGTTTAAGTGTATGTTAAATAAAGGCTCTTCGAATTGCATCGGGTACAATTCTCTATAAAAGTCTTTATAATCTTCTTCTTTCAGATCTGCCGGTTGTTTGGTCCAGGCCGGATTGGAATTGTTGATGATATCATCGACAGTAATTTTTCTATGGGGTTCTGTAGTTTCCTTACCCTCCTTGTCCTTAGTTGTTTTTGGTTCGTGATCCGGGTCGTTTATTTCCTTGGTTCCAAATTTAATAGGAATGGGCATAAACTTGTTATACTTCAATAACAATTCACGAATTCTACTGTCTTCAAGAAATTCTATGGAGTCCTCGGCGATATGAAGGATGATCTCTGTTCCCCTGTCTTTCTTTTTACTTTCAGTTATGGAATACTCGGGACTACCGTCACAAATCCAATGTGCTGCCGGCTCATCATTATAAGATTTTGTAATGATCTCAACCTTTTCGGCTACCATAAACGAAGAATAGAACCCTAATCCAAAGCGCCCAATGATTTCCGCATCATCACCCTTGTCTTTGAATTTATCTAAAAATTCTTCGGCGCCTGAAAATGCGATTTCATTAATATATTTTTTAACCTCCTCGGCTGTCATACCAATACCATGGTCAATAATATGAAGCTTTTTCTTTTTCTCATCTATTTTTACCTCAATTTGCGGACTGCCATATTCTACTTTAGCCTCTCCAATATTGGCAAGATGCTTTAATTTCATGGTAGCATCTGTGGCGTTACTTATAAGCTCACGTAAAAATATTTCGTGATCGCTATATAGAAACTTTTTAATTAAAGGGAAAATGTTTTCTACTGAAACGTTTATATTTCCTTTTGTCATGATATTTCTGTTTTAATATGATTAATATTGTTTTTCTGATATTGGCAACAAAAATGCCAATTTGATAAATGTGACAAACTGACACGATAAGTTGAAAGTGCCTAAATTCCCTTAAGTATAAAAAGTTAGATCATAAGAGTTAATTTATTAATTTCCTAACATATAGCTTAACAACAAAGGAAAGATCATTTGAGTTTGCAATTTTTGATTTGTTATTTGAAATTTTATTTGAGTTGTTGTACTTTGCCTAACAAAAATTGATGAATATGTACAATTCAAAAATTATTGGTTTAGGCGCTTACGTTCCGGATAATATTGTTACAAATGATGAGTTATCCAGACTTATGGATACTACGGACGAGTGGATCCAGGAACGTACCGGGATTGAAGAACGAAGATGGATTGAAGAAGGTAGTGATGATTCTTCGGCGGTTATGGGTGCCAAAGCTGCAAGAATTGCCATTGATCGTGCTGGTCTCACCAAAGATGATATCGATTTTATAGTATTTGCCACCTTAAGCCCCGATTATTATTTTCCGGGATGTGGGGTGCTAATTCAGGATTTAATGGATATGAAAACTATTGGGGCACTGGATGTAAGGAATCAATGCTCCGGTTTTGTTTATGCGCTCTCAACTGCCGACCAATTCATTAAGACAGGTATGTATAAAAATATATTGGTTATAGGTGCCGAATACCATTCCAATGGGTTGGATAAAACAAGCAGGGGCAGGGGAGTATCTGTGATATTTGGGGATGGCGCAGGAGCATGTGTATTATCAAGAACAGAAGATAATACAAAGGGTATTTTATCTTCACATTTACATAGTGAAGGGAAGTATGCCGAAAAATTAGTAGTTAAATCACCAAGTATAGGGCATTGGGTTCCTGAGATCATTGCTTCTGATGGTGAAGATATTTCTTATTTCCCCTATATGGATGGTACTTTTGTCTTTAAACATGCTGTTGTTCGTTTTAGTGAAGTGATTATAGAAGGCCTAACAAAGAATGGCCTGAAAAAGGAAGATATTGATTTGTTGATTCCGCATCAGGCAAACCTGCGTATCGCACAATTTATTCAAAGGAAATTTGGATTGCGGGACGATCAGGTCTTTAATAATATAATGAAGTATGGGAATACCACCGCAGCTTCGGTAATTATTGCCCTAACCGAAGCCTGGGAGCAAAATAAGGTTAAGGAAGGGGATAATGTGGTATTAGCTGCATTTGGAAGTGGTTTTACCTGGGGGAGCGTCATTATAAAATGGTAATTCCTATTCCTGCGCCCGCCTAACCGAACGGGCAGGAAAGCAGGAATCTCATAATGCGAAGACCGGAATGACATATTAGGTTATAAAAAAAACCGAAACAAAAGACTGTCCCGGTTTTTTTTGCTATTAACCAACATTAACACTTATTAAAAATGCTCCTACTATAAGACGCTGATTTTTAATTTTTATTTCATGGCACGGTAAACTTTAACCAATTTTAACAGTTTTAATAAAAAAAACCCGAAGTCAAAACCTCGGGTTGTCTTATTAATAACTAAACATTAACACTAACCATCAACTATTATGAAAGTTATTAATAATTTATTTATTTTTTTAGAAGAGTCCTCCTCCTTCTTTTTCATCTTTATCTCTACGTTTACGAGATTTAGCCCTGTATTTTCCGCCTCCAAAGCTATACGAAAGACTGGCTGATATGGTATTAGCTTCCCAGTTAAATTCAATCTCCTGTTCAAATGGTCTGCTTCCTTTGCCGGCAAAGTGCATCGTATTGAAAACATCATTAAAGTTTAAATTAAAGTTGGCTTTGCCTTCAAGAAAACTATAGCGCATTCCCAGATTTACAAAATACATTGGGTCTATTTCAAATTGAATGTTTTCATTTGCCCCGCGATAAAATCCAAATGCTGTAAATGATAAACTCTTGCTGACACTAAAATTATTGAACATTCTAAAGTTATATGCCACATTATTCACTTCAACCGTCTCTACAACTATATCATTCTCAGTTGCAGTTTCGGGCGGAGCAGTTAGTCTTTCACTAATACTTCTTTGCGTTTGAGTATATAAATCAAAGCTTCCGTTGATGCTCCACCATTTTGTAGGACGATAATTAGTAGTAAATTCAAAACCAAAAGCCGAAGTATCCTCAAAATTATCATCTGTTAAAATAATACGATTTAAATCTGCTCTGTCAACAAATACTTTAAAGTTTATTTCATCTTTTATTTTTCTATAAAATAAACCGGCGGTGATACTTCCTTTCTCTAATTGTCTTGTAAAATTAGTTTCAATTGAATTGGTGAATTGTGGTACCAATTCCTGATTTCCAAACTTAGAAATTAGGGGAGTACTAAATTCGGGTAAAGGATTTACTTGTCCTACTCCCGGTCTGTCAACACGCCTGCTGTAGTTTAACTGATATGAATTTTTTTCAGATGGACTATATGTAATGAAAGCAGATGGATATACTTCAAAATAATCATTGTCAAAAGGTGAGGAGGTAACTGTATTGGTTTCAAGATCAGTTTCTAAAGCCAGAGTTTCAACTTTAACATTTTCGGCACGTAATCCTATTTGATAGTTCCATTTTTCAAATTTCTTACTATAAGTTGCGTATGCCGAATAAATATCCCTGCTATAATCAAAATAGGTTGTAGTAGGAATGTAATCCCCTAACATATTTTGAGAACGCCCGTCCGATTCATAATTTATAGTATTGTTGAATAATCTTGCTTGCAGCCCTAATTCTAATTTAGTGGTTTCGGATAAAGGATCAACATAATCTAAATTAATAGTTGTACGATCTCTTTCGGTATCGTTAAGCTCAAAATAGTTAGGTCTTATAATAAATCCACTAAAAACGTTGTCCGTTCTTGAATCACCTCTATAGATGTCATAATCGACTTCAAGTTCAAGGTTTTGACCTTCTTTGCTAAAATCTAATTTGTAATCGAAATTATATTGATGAGATTCGTTGTCTCCATCATTAAAGATCATTTGATTTTGGTCGAACGCACTATCACTTAAAAAGATGTCAGTTTCTGCATCTGTTCCACCTTCAAAAAGATTTTGATTGGTGAAAACCGAAATAGTATTCTTATCGTTTAAATAAAAATCAAGGCCGACTTTAAATGTATGAGATTTTCTTTCATTTAAGATTTCTACAGTTTGAAGTGTATTTTGCTCAATTCTGTCTATCCATCCCCAATTTGCATTATTAGAAATATTGTTACTATAGTTGCCAAATAAATTAAATTTACCATTACGATAATTCATATTCAATGAACTATTAAATTTTGCTTCCTTTTCATAACTCAAACCAACACTGGTACTACCATTAAATCCTATCATTGTATTTTTATGTAACACGATATTGATAATTCCACTCATTCCTTCAGGATTATATTTAGCCGATGGATTTGTAATCAATTCTATAGATTTAATTGAAGTAGAGGGAATTTGTCTTAACAATTGTGCTGTTGGAATATTGGATAGTTTTCCATCTACCATGACACGTACATTGGAGTTACCACGCATGCTTATATCTCCGGTTTGAGCATCTATACTAACCGATGGGATTCCAACCATTAGTTCGGAAGCTGTACCACTGGCTGCCAGGTCTTTTCCTATAGTAATAACCTTTCTATCTACTTTTTGAGTTATTGTTGAAACTTCAGCGATAACAGTTACTTCGTCCAGCCCGGCGGCTTCTTCTTCTAATAATATAATGCCGAAATCTACATTACGGTTACCTCGGGCAATTTCAATTTCTTTTACCACAGATTTGTAACCAATATATTGTATAGTTACTGTAATCTTCCCTTCAGGAATTTTTGTTATTTTAAATTTACCATCTTCCAGTGTAATTCCACCTGTTACAATTTCCCCTTTCGAGTTTTTAATTATTACATTTACATAGGGCAATGGTACATTAAGAGCGGAGTCTATAACTGTTCCAGATATGCGTCCGTCAACAAGGACTTCATCTTCGGTTGCATGTGCGTTAAAAATTAAAGCCAAAGATAACACACACAGAGTGATTAGTTTTTTCATCGATTTTTGATTGATTGGTTGATTTTTTATTGTTTATATCAGATAGACGTTTATTTTTAAATTATGTTACCGGTTTTAACAGCTCTTAACAACAATTTAACAAACGATAGCGAATGACCTGTATTTATTAAAGAATTCATAATTTAGCGGAGCCTGTAAAAAACTATTATGAACAAGAGAACTTTAGTGTTTGGGGCATCCAAAAAACGATATAGATATTCGAATATTGCGGTTCGCAAATTGAACTCCTTGGGATACCCTGTTGAGGCATTTGGTCTAAAACCGGGAAAAATATCAGGGATCAACATTAATACTGAATTAGTACCATATAAGGAAATAGATACAATTACCATTTATCTTAAGCCCACAATACAGAAAGAATACTATAATTACCTCATTGCATTAAAACCCAAACGTGTTATTTTTAATCCCGGAACGGTAAATCGGGAGTTTTTTTCAGAACTGCGGAAAAATAACATTGATTTTGAGGTGGCCTGTACTTTAACTTTACTTGCGACGAATCAATATTAATCCAATAAAAGTGATCAAACCATTTAAAGGGAGCAACTCGTATCCAACCACATAACCTCCAAGATTTTCAGGAGGTATTTGTCCTAAAACATAAACTATTATTACAGAACAAACCGCAACGATCCAAACGTATTTATCTTTGATCTGGTGGTTGGTAAATATTCCGAAGGCAAATAATCCAAGTAAGGGCCCATAAGTATAGCCAGCGACTGTTAAAAGGCCATCAATTACATTTCTATCCAGTACATGCTTAAAAATGATAATCACAATTATTAATAAGGCACTCATAATGAGATGTGTCTTCTTCCTGATTTTCTTTTGGTCTTGTTGAGGTTTTTTTTCAATATTCAGGAAATCTATGCAAAACGAAGTCGTTAATGAGGTTAAAGCGCTATCTGCACTACTGTAAGCCGCTGCGATTAAGCCCAGGATAAAAGTAATTGCAACCGTGATTCCCAGACCACTGTTTAAAGCAATTTCGGGAAATAACAAATCCGTTTTAGGATTGCCGTCCATGAGCGGAATTGCTATATTGTTTTGCTTTGCATAAATAAACAGTAAAGCACCCAATAACATGAACAAAAATGTTACCCCAACCAAAACAAAACTGAAGGACACCATATTCTTCTGGGCATCTTTAAGCGTTTTGCATGTGAGGTTCTTTTGCATCATATCCTGGTCCAAACCTGTCATACAAATGGTAATGAACATTCCACCAAGAAATGATTTAACAAAATGACTCCGTTCTAAAAAACTATCGGTAACCAATACCTTACTGTATTCCTTCAAATCATTGGAAGCCAAAAATTCACTAAAACTCCATCCCAATTCCTGATTAATAAAATATATAGATAAGCAAACGGCTATAATCATAAAAAGTGTTTGTAGTGTATCTGTCCAGACAATGGTTTTTATGCCGCCTCTCTTGGTATATATCCAGATCAATAAAATGGAGATTACGACCGTAATTTCAAATGGAACATTCCAGGAATCAAAAACAAATTGTTGCAAAACGATTGTGACCAGAAATAATCGGAATGCAGCTCCAAGTACCCGGGAAACAAAAAAGAAAAAGGCTCCCGTTTTATGGCTCATAACACCAAAACGATCTAAAAGATATTCGTAAATGGAGGTTACATTAAGCCTGTAATATATGGGCATAAGTACATAGGCAACTACAAAATATCCTACCAGATATCCCAGGACGACCTGAAAATAGCTAAACTGCGAGCCTTCCACCCAACCCGGAACAGAAATAAATGTTACACCCGATAGCGATGCACCTACCATTCCAAAAGCAACGACATACCAGGGGGATTGCTTACCGGCCTTAAAGAAATCGACGTTACTGTCGTTTTTACCCGTAAAATAAGAGATGAGCATAAGCACACCAAAATAGGCGGCTATGAGAAGAAGAATTTGCGTTGCATTCATAAAATTTAATTCCGAGCCAAAATACAAATTCCGATTGTATATGTATAATTCTTAATCTAAAATTGTAAATTCGCAGTTATGGAATTCTCGTCTAAATTGCTCGAAAATGCGGTAAACGAAATGTCGCAATTGCCCGGTATTGGTAAGCGTACTGCGCTTCGATTGGTATTGCATTTATTACGCCAACCGGAGGATCAAACGACACAATTGTCTAAGGCATTGCAACTTATGAGAAGTGAAATTAAGTTTTGTAAAAACTGTCATAACATAAGTGATGTGGAGCTTTGCGAAATATGTTCGAATACCTTTAGAAACGAGGAGATAATTTGTGTTGTTGAAGATATAAGGGATGTCATGGCCATAGAGAATACCGGCTCTTTTAGAGGAATGTATCATGTGCTGGGAGGTAAAATTTCTCCAATGGATGGCATTGGGCCCAATGATTTAAATATTGCCACATTGGTCGAAAAAATAAAGAAAGTAAAAATAAAAGAACTTATTTTTGCCTTAAGTTCAACCATGGAAGGAGATACAACCAACTTTTATATTTATAAACAAATTCAGGATCTAAATGTGATCATTTCAACCATAGCCAGAGGAATCTCCGTTGGTGATGAAATAGAATATGCCGACGAAATTACTTTAGGGCGGAGTATCGTGAACAGAATTCCTTTTGAAACATCTTTAAAAGTATAAAATTATATAAGCTTCAATCAGTTATAGGATTTTAGAATAACTTATAATGTTTTGACTTTTAATTAATTTATAATAAAGGATTTCAATTTGAACATCTTAAAATAGTGATCTCTAAATATATTTAATTAAGGAATAGGTAGAATAAAATGGCACAAAAATTAAAATTTTTAAATAAATTTATGAAGCCAGGTTCAAAGTCCCTATTGTATATTGATTAATAATGGATGACCAAATAGCAGTTTTATTACCACATTATAATAATCTTAATGGTTTACGTTTAACTTTAAGGTCACTTTTACAAGAATCCGAAGAATTTACATTGTTTATTTTTGACGATGGGAGCGATGATTTTAATTCAATTAAAGGTATTTCGAAAGACTTTGGCAGCCAATTAAAAATCGTATTAGAAACAACCGATACGAATAAAGGCATTGTAAAAACTCTGAATAGGGGATTAAAATACATCCTTGGACTAAATAAGTTTTCCTTTATTGCAAGGCTGGATGCGGGTGACATTTGCATAAATGACAGATTTAAATATCAGAAGGCAGCTTTTTTGGCAGATAAAGATCTTGGCTTAATAGGATCTTGGGTTAGGTTTGTGGATATGAATAGAAAACCGTTATTTGTTTTTAAACCTCCTTCAAGCCCTTCTCGTTTAAAAAAAGCCATTTATTCCTATAATCCTTTTATACATCCTTCGGTTATGTACAGAACAGAGGTGGTTAATCAATTAGGGTTTTATCCAGAAAATTACCCGGCTTTGGAAGATCATGCATACTTTTTCAAAATCATCAAGATATATAAGGCTAGTGTTATTGAAAATATTTTATTGGAGTATGAAGTAAACCCTGAAGGAATATCAACATTGAACAGAAAAACTCAAACCAGAAGTAGAATTAAATTATTTTTAGATGAATATAAACTTGGTATTTATTCAACCATAGGTTTATTAAGAGCTTTGGCAACGCATATTTTTCCTCAAAAAGTATTGGTTTTATTAAAAAAAGAATTTTTTTATAAATAATTATGGAAGTTGTTACTTTAAATAAGGAAACTTTTTTACTCAAGTGTAAAGAATTGATTGCTAAAAATGATGTTAAGCCGGATATTGTTATAGGAGTTCTTAACGGCAGAGGTTTTCTCATTGATAAAATAATTGGATAAACAAACCGCAATAATCATAAAAAGGGTTTGTAAAGTATCTGTCCAGACAGTGGTTTTAATGCCACCTCTATTGGTATATATCCAGATCAATAAAATGGAGATTACCACCGTAATTTCAAATGGAACATTCCAGGAATCAAAAACAAATTGTTGCAAAACGATTGCGACCAGAAATAATCGGAATGCAGCTCCAAGTACCCGGGAAACAAAAAAGAAAAAGGCTCCCGTTTTATGGTTCATAACACCAAAACGATCTAAAAGATATTCGTAAATGGAGGTTACATTAAGCCTGTAATATATGTACTTATGCCCATATATTACAGG
>PVMK01117420.1_pt1 | contig 36483 bp, 28 predicted proteins | sample 1853481 | NCBI WGS metagenome assembly PVMK01 (sample SAMN08533507, study PRJNA380276) | Marine sediment metagenome, whole genome shotgun sequencing project. | reverse complement strand
TGAATACCAATGATAAAAGCTATATGGGGCTTGATATCCTGGCTGTGAAGAGCCTGGGGGAACATTGGTCAGCAGGGATTCGCACCGACATTCTTTCCTCATCGTATAACAACACCGATCTTTCATTGGAAATATTACCCTCACTGGAATACAATATTTTCCCCTACTCCAAATCCACCCACAGGCAACTGCGATTTCTCTATGGGATTGGACCTTCCATACGGAGGTATAATGACACGACCATCTACAATGTAAAAGAAGAGGCTTTGTGGTTTCATGAACTGCAGGTTGCTTACCAGGTGCAGGAGAAGTGGGGCTCCATCAACGTGGCGCTGGAAGGATCAAATTTCTTTCATGATTTTTCCAAGAACAGAGTGGAACTTAATGGGTATATAAGTGTTCGCATTTTAAAAGGACTATCCGTACGGGTAGGAGGAGCAGTCGCGCGTGTAAATGACCAGCTTTCGCTGGTGAAAGGGGAGGCCTCCGAGGCTGACATTTTGCTTCAGCTTCAGGAGCTTCAAACCAGCTATAGCCTGGAAGGAGAGTTGGCCATAACCTACACTTTTGGATCCATTTACAACAACATTGTGAATCCAAGGTTTGGGAATGGACGCAGAAGGTATTAGCGGCAAGCGATAGGTGGTTTGCCATGAGTTACAGGTTTTTAATCTCGTTCCATACTTCCTTAGGAATTTCAACTCCATGTTCGAGGTGAAGGAGCCTTTTCTCCCGGGAACCCTGACCAGGGTAACGGGCATTTGGGTTTTGCTCCCGGTTAAATGCAAGGGTTTCATCCACCAGTACCTGGAGCTGATCTGAGGAGAAATAGTTTTCCACATCCACTGCGATAAATACCTGGGAAAGGGATGTCTCATCTGGCAATTCACCAATTTCTCTGGTGGTATTCCCCCCCGACAGGATAGCTGCAGCAAGGTCCAGAACCAGTGACATGGCACTTCCTTTCCAGAGTCCTGTCGGAAGAATTCGCTCGCTTTCCAGTATCTCTGCAGGTTTTCGGGTCAGTTTGTTGTCACTGTTGAATCCTCCGAACTCGGGTAGATCGGTGCCGTTTTTCAGATGCCATTCAAGTTTCCCATAGGCATATTGACTCATGGCCATATCCAGTACAATGGGATCTTCTTTGTGAGGAATAGCCATTACGAAGGGATTGTTTCCAAGGGCTGCATTTGTGCCACCCCAGGGGGGCATGTTGGGGAGTGTATTGGTCCATCCCATAAACAGGTAACCCTTCCGGGCCACTTTCCAGCCATAGGTTCCTCCTCTCATCCAGTGATTGGTATTGCGAAGTCCCACACATCCGATTCCGAAGCTTGATGCAAGCTCTGTACTTCGGTTTGCACAGAAAAGTGCATTTGTAATTCCAGCTCCGCCCAAACCGTCCCATCGTTCAAGCGCTTTTAGTTCATTGACTTTTTCAGGCAGAATGCCTGGTTTGACCACACCGTTTTTTACGTCGTTGATAAACCTGGGAAAGCGGTTGATGCCATGTGAAAAGACCCCATCAAATGTGGATTCGGTAAATACAAGTGCCAGTTCGGAAGCTTCCGGTTCTTCAAATGAATACTTCTTCAGAATAGATAGTAATCTGTCCTTGAGATCGTCGAAATGTACCTTCATCATTTGGAAATTGGTTCGGCCATTCCCAAAGGTAATAGATTAATCTCCTACAGGGCTTATATTTCCCACTCCGCTTATATCTGAGGAAAGGGTTGGACTTCCCTTGTAAAAAACATTCCCCACTCCCGAAATCTGCACGTAAAGGCTTTTTACCACACTTACCTCACAGTTTGCCGATCCTGAGACTCTGATCTGGCAGTCATCCACCTCCATGTCAAATGCTGAAACATTTCCGGCACCTGTAATATAGATATCCAACCTCTCCTGACCGGTTCCTTCCAGATGAAAATCACCTGCCCCGGTAACAGCCACATAGGTCGCCACAGGAATCACTATGTCGGCCCTGATCTCTTTATCGGTATTCACCGAAACTCCCTGTTTAAATCCAATTTGAAGGATGTCGTTTTTTACTTCATAGGTCATCACATCCAGCACCTGCTGCTGTGCACTCAACACCAATGGTTCAGCTTCTCCGATTTGGATATTCACATTGCATTCTCCGGTCACACTTACACCAGTAAAATCACCTGGCTCCACTTCCATGGATACCACATCCCCGGATCCGGCCACAGTGCCTGCACCGTGGTTGTTGCATGAGGTGATTCCTAAAACAAGGAGGAGAATCCCAAAAAGTGCTCTGTTCGTTTTCATGCTCTGTTTTTTAATAAAGAAACATTCCGCCATTAAAGTTGCATGGATTGACCAAGATCCCAAAATTTCTTTTGTACTTTCACCTGCTTAACAATTCCCGCGTTATGAAACCCTATAAATTACTAGATATTTTTTTGCTGTGCCTGGTTTTGTTTGTATCCATCGGATGCAATCGCTCCCCGGTTGAAACTGCAATGAAGGGTCTGGAGAATCAGGTAGAAGGTACAGAGGCCAAGAAGGAAAAAGTGACTCCCTTACTGGCTGAAAAACCAGCTTCTGATCCGGTCTCTGAGGAGGCGCTGCGGCAGGCTGCACTGGATGGAATTATCACTGAGGTGAACAAACAACTGGAAGCGGGAACTGCGGTTGATGCGCTCGATCCCGATGGGCATACTGCACTGATGTTTGCTGCTTTTAACGGTCATTCGGAAATTGTACTGAGACTTTTGGAGGAGGGTGCTGATTTAGAGAAGCGTGATTTTATGGACCGGACTGCCCTTCTTTATGCATCTACGGGTCCATTCCCTGAAACCGTTAAGATACTGCTGGATAAGGGGGCCTTACCCAATGTGGTGGATTCTGATGAGCATTTTTCGCCGCTTATGCATGCTGCCGCTGAGGGAAATCTCGGCGTGGTGAAAATACTTGTTGAATTTGGGGCAGACCTTTCCCTTATGGATGTGGATGGTGATGACGCGGAGTCATTCGCCAGACAGGCCGGTCATCAGCAGGTAGCGGATTACCTTCACTCCATTCGATAAGCTGAATATTATTTTTATATTTGATCGCCTTAAACCTATTGCCATCCTGCTAGTCAAAAACAGGATATTTGTGACCGTACGAAGAGAGAGACCTTAATACTGAAAGTAACATTCGGCAAATGACGTTATTGATGCAGAAGGTTGCCCCAGCAATCATCTTAGGCTTTTTTATATTTCTATTCCCTGTATTTGGTCAACAAAATGGTCTGCAGGCTGACCGTGGTTCATATGCCCATCAGGTGAAAAAGGGATATGGACTTGATCAGGATCTGGTCAATGGTCTTCAATACTACAACCGGCACATGTATAGCACCGGAGACCCATACTTTCATCAGAATCAATTTCAAAAAGGCTCCATCACCATTAAAGGTGAGATTTTTTATAATGTGAACCTGAAGTTGGATATTCATTCACAAAATGTGGAGCTTGAATATGAAAATATCTCGGGTGGCAGAAACCACGTGATTACCGTATTCGACCAGGTGGATGCATTTACCCTGGGAGATTTTCAGTTTCAGAAACTGAGTATTGAAATGGGAGATGAAAATTACCACCAGGTTATTTCAACCGCCTGTTTTACCGTATATGTGTTTTGGGAGAAGGGATTGTTGCCTTTAAGTGGAAGTACTACCCATATAGAGCAATTCACTGATGAAAAACATACATACTGGCTTGATCTGGACGGAGAGCTGATTCCGTTTAACAGCCGGAAGAATTTTTCAGAATGTTTTCCTGAAGAGGATCAGAAAGAGATCAAAAGGCTGTTGAGCAGAAATCAGTTTAAATTTCGAACTGCTCAGGTGGATGAAATAGTCCGTAATGTGGAGTCCGTTTGTAATCTACTGGAGGGCGGAGAGAAGAATTGAAACGGATTGCCTTCATATGGATCCTGATTTCTTTCAGCTGGGGAGCTATCCTGAATGGGCAGGTCACTGACATCAAATTCCATGGAGAATTTAATGACCTTCCTTTTGTGGAGTTTGTGGAAAAGGTGGAGGCCCAAACAGGTGCCTCATTCTATTTTCTCGAAAAGTGGATAAAAGGGATCAGGGTGACTGCTTCCGGAGCCAATATTTCACTCAGGCAAACCCTCGATAAAACCCTGCTCCCTGCAGGTCTGAACTATGTGCTGATCGATTCAACCCAGATCTATCTCTCCGATCAGTCTTCCCTGGTCGACCGATTACCTGTTTATTCTGAGAAGGCGATTGTGGTGGAAAACAGAGCAGATCCGGACCAGTCAGTGACTTTAACAAGCACCGAACAGAAATACATTGACGGCAGAAAAGCAGGCATATTGGAGACCCTTCACGTGGGGAGTGCCAAGGAGGGAGAAGGTAAGTCAAAAGCCGTAATTCACGGAAAACTGACTGATATAGAGTCCGATGAGCCTTTGATTGGAGCCACTATTTATTTTGAGGAACTGAGTCAGGGAGCAGCCACAGATGTGGATGGACGTTACAGCATCATCGTTAAGCCCGGCAAGTATACAGTGGAATTTAAGTGCATGGTATGGAGGAGAAAACCTGCTACCTGGAGGTGCATTCAGGCGGAAATCTCTCCTTGGCTCTTGAAAAGAGTGTGATATCCCTCACGGAAGTGGTGGTGCATGCCAACCGGTATCACAATGTGAGGGGAACTCAAATGGGATTTGACAGGTTAAACTACAAAGTGCTGAAAGAGGTCCCGGTGGTGATGGGCGAGAGGGATATATTAAAAGTAGTACAGATGCTTCCGGGGGTTCAGAGTGTTGGAGAAGGAGCTGCAGGGTTTAATGTAAGGGGGAGCTCAGCCGACCAGAATATGATCTATATCAATAAGGTTCCGGTATACAACAGTTCACACCTGTTTGGATTCTTCACCTCATTCAGCCCCGATATTGTGAAGGATTTCACCCTCTATAAAAGTAATCTCCCAGCCTCTTATGGGGGCAGACTGGCCTCTGTTTTCGATATTTCAACCCGCCAGGGAAATATGAATAAATATACAGCCCGATCAGTCCGGTTACAGGTCATTTAACATTTGAAGGACCGGTAGTTAAAGATAAGGCCGCAATGATTCTGACTGCACGCTCCACCTATTCTGACTGGATTTTAAAACAATTGGATAGTCCTGAACTTAGAGAGAGCAGCGCAAAATTTCACGATCTGGCCGGAGCCTTTACCTGGGAACCAGGTGAAAAAACATTGATTAAAGCCTTTGGATATGTAAGCAAAGACCAGTTTTCCCTGGGAACCACCAACGACTATGCCTACTCAAACATGGGTGGATCGGTGAATGTCAGGCGAAGAATGGGCACCAGGATGAATGGAGAATTTGCACTGGTATACGGTGAGTATCAGTTTAGCACCATTGACAGGCAGGTTGAATCTGAAGCTTATTCTCAGGACTACAGCATCAACCACTATGAGGCGAAAGCTGATCTGTCGTGGTTGTCACTTGGCAAACATAAGCTCACCTATGGAGCCAATGCCATTTATTATGACCTTGACCGGGGCACTGTTGAGCCCTGGGGTGATCTCTCCCTCAGGATCCCGGTTGAGCTGGGTGTTGAAAACGGAGTGGAGGCTGCTGTCTACCTGGCTGACGAAATCACCCTCTTGCCCTGGCTGACGCTCTATGGAGGCCTCCGATATGCAGTATATAAGTCGCTGGGCCCCGATGAGGTATTGATCTATGGAGAGAACCAGCCTCTTGAGACCGGAAATGTAATTGATACCCTCCATATTGATCAGAATGAGGTATCGAGCACCTATACCAGCCTGGAGCCCAGGCTTGCGGTAAACCTGATGTTAGGTCCCAATAATTCGCTAAAATTCTCCTACAACAGGGTCAGACAGTTTATGTTTATGTTAAGCAATACCATTGCCATCTCACCCACCGATCAATGGAAATTAGTTGATTATCACATTAGGCCACCCTTTGTGGATCAGTACTCTCTTGGATACTATCTGGATATTCCAAGGGGAAGTGTAAGTACTTCACTTGAGGTTTACTATAAGTCCATATCGGATGTGGTGGATTATAAAGACGGTGCCAGTTTTATTAGTACGCCTCATACGGAAACCTTAATTCTGCAGGGAGACCAGAAAGCCTATGGTGTGGAGGCTATGATTAAAAAGGGGGCAGGGAAAGTCAGTGGCTGGCTGGCATATAGTTATTCACGATCCTTTATGCAAATCAGATCTCCATTTCCCGGTGAAAGCATCAATGCGGGTGATCCATATCCATCCAATTATGACCGTCCTCACAGCTTAAGCGTGGTGGCAAACTTTAAGCTGAACAGGCGGCTTAGCTTCTCCTCCAATGTGGTTTATATGACAGGAAGGCCAGCCACTTACCCTGTTTCCATTTACTATGTGGAAGGAATGCAGCACGTGGATTATTCTGATCGGAACAGTTATCGGATTCCTGACTATTTCCGCCTGGATTTCTCTCTGAATCTGGAAGGAAATCTAAAAGAGAGAAAACTCTTTCACAGCTACTGGATGCTGAATTTCTATAATGTCACCGGCCGGCAGAATGCATATTCTGTCTATTTTCAAAACGATGATGGGGTGATCAACGGATATAAGCTTTCAATTTTCGGACAGATGATTGTCACTCTGTCCTGGAACTTTAAATTAGGAAACTATGCCAGTGAATAGAATCCATCTTGTCCTCTTGTTGCTGCTGGTTTGTGGTTCCTGTGTTGAACCTTACGAACCTGTGATTAACGAGTCGCAGGATGTTCTGGTCATCAGTGGAGCAGTGACGGATCAGCCTGGATTTCATTACGTAGCTATATCCAGTTCAGCGCCTTATAATGCCCCTGAGGTGAGGCCCATATCAGGTTGTGTGGTATCTGTGGAGGATGAATTGGGTAACATGAGGGTGTATGTGGAGCAGGAACCTGGTTTATATGAAGTAAACCTGGAGAGTGCTTTTCTGGGGGTGGGAAAATCCTACTCAGTTTACGTGGTGACTCCCAATGGAGGTGAGTACCGTTCCAAGTATGACACCCTGCTTCTTTGTCCCCCTGTGGATACAATCTTTTATGAGATCCAGAGTCAGGGTACATCAGATCCGGAGGTAACATACTACGGACTGCAGTTTTACAATAACCTTGTGGGTGTGGAAGGGGGAGCCCGAAGTTTCAGATGGGTACTTAACGAAACCTGGGAATACACCTCTCCCTATTACGCTGATGTAATCTTTGATGGACACGGCTATGATAATTTTAATGGATCTGAAATAAATGTTTGCTACATGACACAAGGTGTTAACGGCCTCTACACAGCATCCACACAGGCGCTGGCAGATAATCGTTTGAACAAGAATGCCCTGAACTATGTATCCAATCAGAGCCCGAGGATATGCTATAAATACAGTTTCCTGGTAGAAGAACAGTCGCTCACCTCCGAAGCATTTACCTATTGGGATAAAATGAAAGCAGGTGCCAGCGGCGGCGGATTGTATGAAACCCAACCCTCCAGTACCATTGGCAATATTTATAATGTCAACAGACCTGAGGAGAAGGTGCTGGGTTGTTTCTATGCCACTCAGAAACAGAGCAAACGGATTGTGGTTGAGAATTTATTTGATTTTGAAGTAGACCATTTCAGGTGCACCCTCGATACCATCTATTCCCTGGATGATCTGGGTAGCATATTTCCCTATATAGGAATTTCAATCGGACAAATGCCACCGGGCCCTCCCTGGCTGATGGGGCATCAACAGTGTTTTGATTGTCAGCTTTATGGCGGCACCACCGAAAAACCCGATTTCTGGTAGAGATGAAAATCCACAAGCTCATATATCATTTGTTCTGGCTGGGGGCTCTCTTTGCAGGGAGAAACCCGGAGGTTCAGGGACAATCACCTTTTGATCCGGCATATCATTCAGAAGCGGTAAAGATAAGTGAGCATTTGAACCTTTTTACCGACCGTTCCATATATGCGGTGGGTGAGTCTCTTCAATTCAGGGCCGATCAAACAATAAGTGCAGTGGAACCTCAGGATTGGAGTAGTGTATTATACGTGGAACTGGTCACGGCTTCAGGAAACGCGGTTGCACAGGGTAAATTCATTCTGAGGGATGGGATAAGCACCGGCAGCCTTCAAATTCCCTCCGGGACACTTACAGGTCTCTATTATCTAAAATGCTACACCCGCTGGATGCGAAACAGCGGACCGGGAACATTTAGCTTTACTCCTCTTAAAATCATCAATCCAAACCGAATGGAGGTGGCCGATGGAACCCACGGCTTTGGGTATGAGTCTAACATCACTCGCATTGCATACAAGCAAGGCGAAATTAATTGTTCATCTAATGCCTCACTCTATAGCAGGGGTGAAGAGGTTACTCTACAGCTAAGCGGGCCGCTCAACTCTTACCTGGATCAATTGAACTGCTGCATCACTGTCGTGCCTCTGGGAGGCATCGATACCCTGTCGGGACAACTTCTTCTTCCTTCGAAAAAGGTTGAAACGAAGGAGTTCAGTATCGATTATCTACCCGACATGGGTAAGGGTCCCTCTATGTCGGGATCTGTAGTTCTCTCTGACCAGACCGCAGCTCAGTTTACCACACTTCATTTCACTCTGCTGGGTGAAAATCCTGATTTTTTTGCCACCGTTACAGATGCCAATGGAAGGTTTGCACTCTCTGCACCAGCCCGTTTCGGAAGGCAGGAGTTTTATGTGAGTCCCAATTCAAAGGCAGACGAGTTGTTAGAGGTAAGGATTGATCATGATTTCGATGTTGCTCCCATACCTGTACCGGCAGTAAAGTTTGGATTGTCGGAATGGGAAAGAAACATCGCCACACGCATGGCTCTCACTATGCAGCTTGCCCGAGTCTATGGAACACCTCTATCCCTTAATGGTGAACCAGAAAAGAGGGAGTCCCCCCCACCTTTTTACGGCTCCCGGGTACAAAGTATGTATATGGATGATTATGTAAATCTGCCTAACCTGGAAGAGGTCTTTATTAATTTGATTCCCAACGTGAATGTGGTGAAGAGAAAAGGGGAGGTCTCTCTTTCAATAGAAAGCGACAACAGAACTATAGAGATTTACGAACCCTTGATCATGATTGATCATATATCTGTGTTTGACCAGGAGGCCATACTTGCTTTACCCCCGGAGAAGATCCATAAAATTGATTTAATTAATGAGATCTATTTAAAAGGGAATGTGACCTTTGGGGGATTAATATCCATTTACTCTAAAAGTGGAGATATGGCTGGGATCGATCTGCCACCCGGATCCTATTTTTTCGATTTCCAATCTTTCAATCGCGAGGATACGGGATTTGCGGTATCACCTGCTCCCGGCGACCGGATACCCGATATGCGGAATACCGTGTTCTGGAAAAACGATGTGATTATTGGGAAAGAGGAGGTGAATAAGCTTACCTTCAAGGCACCTTCAAACCCGGGTCAATATGTGATCCTGGTGAGGGGTGTGACTCCAAACGGGGAAATCCTTTCCGCCACCACCAGATTTCAGGTCGAATAACAATTCTGATTTAATCGGTTTTTATTATTTTTTTTGGAGATTAATCCCGATTCTGATTCCACAGTCAGAATATAGATTCCTGCTGGCAGTTCCATCAGATCCATTCTAAAAGAATTCTGCCCTTGCCAGATCTGCAAACTCCTCTCTTCCACCCAACGACCTGTGAGGTCCCGAAGGGAGAGTACAAGCGGGTTGACTCCAGGAGTCCCCGTGCAGTTCATACTCACATTGAGCCAGTCTGAAGTCGGATTTGGGAATACACTTAGTGTAAGCGAGGTTTCAACCACAGGAAGGGTATGAGTGATCAGGTTTGACTGTAAAGGTGTCTGGGGATACAATGCCATCCAATCCACTGAGCCATCGGGGAACCGGCCATATGATTCATTGGCTATTTGAGGCCCAAAATGAATGGAGTCGAGCCAGAGGAAAGAATCTCCAATTTTCGCAGAGAGTCCGATAAATTCACCTGCAGAACTTAACTTGAAATTCAAATGCAAAGGTCCCTGTGTCGTATCGTTATCTGCAAAAAAGAGGATATGATCTTTCGAGTTCACTGTGGTAATTTCCGGATCAACTGAGGGTATTTGCCATTTGGTGGGTTCCATGGGATCGTCGGTGAAATAGAATCCAGACAAATCCACTCCATTCTCCCCTGAATTGTAAAGCTCTACCCAATCTTCATTTTCACCATATTCGTCGGTATATGTGCCCTGGTTTGAGGCCATAAATTCGTTGATGCAGATTTGGATTCGCGGATTGAGCTCCACAGGACTGGAGATGGCCTTTATGGAAGTTTCGGCAGAGAGCTTGAGAGTCATCTGTGAATCCTCATAATACAGGGTGTCGACCCCATTTTGGATCATTCCCAGAAGTCCAAGGTCGAATCCCAGATCTGAACTGGCGCCCTGGTTCTGGTGAATCTCCACAGCAATCAAATTGTGTCCTGAAACCAGACTGCCCTGTTGGATGAGGTGTCTGAAATATCTGTTTTCATCATCACCTCCCACGCCGGTCAGTGCCACAGTTTCAGGATACACATCTCCCGAGGGCATATTATACCTGAATACCTCCATTCCGTTCAGGTATAGCACAGCTCCATCGTCGTGAAGCATATCCAATGCCAGTTCACTGAAACTTTCAGGATTCTGGATCTCAAATTCATGCCTGAAATAGTAGGAAATATGTTTGTTCTGATCATCGACACCAAAATCCAATATGGTGGATTCTCCTCCATCACCAAATCCAAGTTCTCCGAAACCTTCCTGCCAATGGGAATCATCATATATTTTGGTATTCCAGCTATCGCCCGGATAGATTCCGGTATCGTTATATTTCCAGGTGCTATTTCTGGGCAGAATGATGGAGTCCAGAACATTCATGGTGATTACCTGCCACCCATTAAAAATATAACCGGGTGTGGTCCGGAACTCCAGATCCAGATCCAATCCAGCAGTATAGCTTCCTTTCATTCCTGACAGAGGCAGGGATACATCATTTACATTGATCTGGCCCGATTTTTCTAAAGGCTTAATCTCAAGGTTAATCTCTCTGCCCAGGGCGAAGAAATTGCGCATATTCTCTCTCACATGGCCGGGCCTTTCATTGGCAAATAGCCTTAGCTGGTCCACAAAAAAGTGCCACTCATCAATTCCGCCCCAGGGTCTGCCCCAGCGTTCCGCATGTGCAGGAAAAATATCATAGAGCCGGTAATAGAAGGAATCGATCACAGAATTGACCCGCTCTGGCAGGAAGGTGGTATTCAGGTGAACCTGGTATTTCTGAATAAACTGTTTACGGTAGGTCTCGTTTTCCAAAAGTCTTCTTATCAAGAGTGTGGACCAGGCCGGATTGGGCCAATCCTCCAGATCCGGTGCGGTGGCGAAGGATAACATATCGATGGCGGGATCGAAATTGTAGATTCCCATGGTAAAATCGAGGTCAAACATAATGTAACGCCATTTGGAACCATTGACCCTGTCACGCCAGTATTTCTGATTGTTGCCAGGCCAGTCGCGGTTGGCAAAAAAGAGATGGGTAAAGAGGTAGTCAGTGTAGGAATTTAAATCGATACGCTCTTCCACATACTTAAAGTTATCGTCCGACTCCAGAGAGTTATCATTCAGGTAGGTAGTCAGTCTCTCGTATTCATCTAATGTGCCGGCAAATACTTCACTCTGGTTTTCGATAAAGTCCACATTCTCATCAGGGATTCCATAGTTGGAGGTCACCCAGTGTTCGTTCACCTTTTCACGAAGGTTATGAATACCCCAGTATTCTCCGTTAAGGAATAGCTGCACAGGCTCATAGGCCTGCCCATCTATATCCATAAGCGGATCGACCACTGCCTGGATCACCCCATCGCGGATGTATGTATACTGGTTATCATTGCCCGAATTTCTCAGGATCAATCCCTTGAAGGAATTTGCTTCTTTCTGAGCGAAAAAGGGGTAATTAATTCTGCTGCTCCCATATTTACTCCGGGCAAAGATGGCCAGGGACTTCATGGGAGCGCCTCTGCTGCATCCTCCATGTATCTTGGTGCCACCATCGTGTTGCACCCTCCTCTCACCCTGCAGATCAAAATACTCAAAACTCAGGGGACGTTCCCAATCCATATTCCAGTTTACAGGTACATCCATACAATATCCCGTTCTGCCATTGGTGCCCTCTACATAGATTCCGTATTCATCATCAAACAGGTTATAGGGATCGGTAGCTATGGATACCACAGGCAGTGTAAATCCCTCACTAAAAATATAGGAGCCTGTGGATATGGCTCCAGGCTCAAATCCATCCACCCAGAGCTGTGCTCTGATCACGCTGTTTTCAGAAACCACAATGGGATTGGTATAGATGGGATCATCCGGTCCCGGGGGCGATCCATCCAGGGTATATCGAATGTTTCCTCCTGGTGTATCGGAGGTCATATGCACCTCCACCGGACCGCTGTGGATGGCTGGGGGTGGGTCAAAGGCAACTCCACCTGAATAGAGAAACCCCGTTCCATTGTCATTGGCTGCTCCGGGAGTGGGCTCCTTAAAATAGAGTCCTGATCCATCCATGGAGAATCCATAGGAGATGTTTTCATGCATGGCAGGGAAGGAGAGAGAGTCGTAAAGCACTCCGGAGCGGTTATGGAGCAAAATAGTTTCACCGGAGACATCCAGCTTGAAATTGGTGTGGCTGCCATATAAGGTGCTGTTGGTGCCGTCGGCCCATACCAGGTGGTAGGCACCTGGAGAGATGTAGGTTTTTGGAGGGAAGCTCCATTTAGTTGGTTCGTCCGGATCGTCTGAGAGGAAGTATCCGGCCATGTCCACCAGGTACCCTGTGCCATTGTAGATCTCAATCCAGTCACCCGGTTCTTCTATGACCGGATTATAGGCTCCGGAAGTATTGACTGCCATCACCTCATTAAGTACAAGCTGGGCTCTGGCAGGTTGAAATAGAATCAGAATCGGGACCAGGAAATAGAGGGTTGAGGTGCGCATATCTTTATAGAAAGGGAGTAAAGTAAATAATAATATTGAAAGCTTAGGTGTGAAAAAACAATAACTTTAAGGCCAGAAACCAGCCATATGGGGGACAAAGGGGAAGATTTCCCACTACAGAATTACTACGCAGATATCTATAAATCATACGATAGGGTAAACCGTATATTTACGTTTGGGGAGACCGGCACTGGAGGAAAAAGGCTGCAGTTGAATGTCTTAATACTGATCCGGAGCAGGTCTTGGATCTCTGCACCGGAACCGGTGATTTCATTCTCGAACTGGCACAAATGGCCAGTGGGGATATTCAACTGACCGGATATGACTTTTCGCCGGATATGCTGGAGGTCGCCAAGGGAAAGTATGCCCGGATCAGTGAGCAAAAGGAGATTCCCAAACTCACATTCTTAGAAGGGGATGTGGGCGAAATGCCTTTCGAGGACAAGAGCTTTCATGCCATCGGAATTACATTTGGCATTAGAAACCTGGTGTATGAAAATTCAAATGCAAGCAGGCACCTGTCAGAAATTTTAAGAGTTTTACGTCCCGGAGGAAAACTGGTATTGCTCGAAAGCAGTCGTCCCGACAGTGCTCTCTGGCGATTCTTTAATACCCTTTACCTGCAATTGATTTTACCCTATCTGGGCGGGGTAATCTCAGGGAACCTGAAGGCTTACAGGTACCTGGCCCGCTCTTCCAAAAACTATTACTCCATGGGGGAGATGGGGAGTATTCTGGAGGATGCCGGATTTGAGGTGGTTAGCGGGCAGCCCCTTTTTCTGGGTTCAGTAATGCTGTTGGTTGCCCGTAAAAAATAGAGGGAATGTGTATATTTGAGGCCCATAGATAGCCAATGAATACGACGGAACTAAATAGGATTTGCAAAGGGACCCTCATTGACCTGCTGGATATAGTGTTTACCACCATCTCTGATAACACCATAGAGGCCACCATGAAGATCCATCCAAAGCACCATCAGCCTATGGGTTTTGTACATGGAGGTGCACTTCTTGCCCTGGCAGAAACTGTAGGAAGTGCCGGTTCATTTCTCCTTGTTGATTCTGACCTGTTTCATGTGTTTGGTTCGGCGGTAAATGGCCAGCATCTGGCCCCGGCCCGGAATGGGACACTTTTTGCCATCGCAAATCTGACTGTTCTTACTGATGTTAAACATGTATGGGATGTGGAAATAAAGGATGAAAACGGAAAACTTATTTCCATAAGTCGTGTTACAAATAGTGTTAAACCTAAAAACTCTGAAGCTCCACGCTGATCAAAGACTATGAATCAAGGTCTTATAAAAATACATAAAGATTGTATCTCTAAGAATATACCTTTTGTTACCTACCGCCTGCCCCTAAAGGAGCATTCAAACACCTATATTCAGACCACACCGGGTCAGGTGGAATGGAAATCCATCCTGGATATATCCTGCAAAAAAGGATTTATTATGGCACCTTTCGATACACGAAACGGACATAAATACATTCTGATCAAACCCGATCTGTGTGTTGATGCGGGTGATATAAGCCCTGACCAGTTGGAAACCATCTCAAATCTCAGCCAGCAGCCTTTGCCTGTCTGGAATGGAGAATATCCGGTGGTGACAGGAAGGGAGACCTACATGGAACAGGTCAAAGCCATTAAGATGTCTATCTCCAATGGAGCTTTTCAAAAAGCAGTTCTATCGAGAATCAGGGTTATTGAGGGAAATCACATGGATATGGTTCCAAAACTGTTCCAACAGTTGTGCAAAATGCATCCCAATGCCTTTGTCTATCTCTTTAAAAGTGATGATAATTTCTGGATCGGGGCATCTCCTGAACCCTTGCTCAGGCTTCGCGATGGTAAGATCTCTACCGTCTCACTGGCAGGAACCAGACCTTTTGCCGAGAGGCACATGGATGTCAACAGGTGGACTGTAAAGGAGGTACTGGAACAGGAATATGTGACCCGTTATATACACGATGTGTTGCGCGCTTTCAATGTGAAGGATTATCGGGTAAGCTCGCCCTATGTAAAAAAGGCTGGTAACCTGGTTCATCTTCGTACCGATTTCTATCTCGATTTCGAAAAGATTGCCAACAGGATGTGGGAATTTGTGGAAGCCATGCACCCTACACCGGCAGTGGCCGGACAACCCAAAGAAGATGCCATACAGTTTATAAAGAACCTGGAACCCCACGACAGAAACTACTATACCGGATTTCTCGGTCCCGTGAGCGAAGGGGAGGAGATCGATCTTTTTGTGAACCTCCGGTGCCTGAAAGTGACACCTGGATACCTGTCGTTATATGTGGGAGGAGGAATTACACTTGATTCTGATCCGGCCGATGAGTGGAACGAGACCAGGTGGAAAGCTGAATCACTGCTCAAGATTTTACGCTCCTACATCAAAGATCTTACCAACAAAGATGATGCACAACCAACATATATCTGATCTTGGCGTACTCCTTCAAAAGAGAGGGATCAGGCATGTGCTTATCTCACCCGGTAGCAGAAATGCGCCTCTGATTCAACTATTCACTCACCATCCGGAATTTTTTTGCTACAGTATAGTGGATGAACGTTCGGCGGGGTATGTGGCACTGGGAATGGCTCGTGAGCTTAATGAACCCGTAGCCATTGTGACCACATCAGGGACTGCGGTGTTGAACCTCTCTCCTGCAGTGGCAGAGGCTTTTCACCAGCATATCCCCCTGGTGATTTTAACGGCCGACCGGCCCATGGAAAAGATTTCCAGTTTCAATAATCAGGTGATCGATCAGGAGGCCCCCTATTTCAACCATTCCAAGGGATTCTATCAACTGCCATTTGAACTCAGAACCAGGGAGGAACTGGAACGAGCTCTGGGCGCGGTTGACCAGCTTTTGGAAGAAGCGACCAGGCATATGCCGGGACCAGTGCATGTGAACATCGGACTGCAGGAACCCCTCTATGAGAAGTTACCAGAGCCACTTCCTGATCTTTTCAAGTCTATAAAGCCCACTGACCAGGAAAAGAGCAAGCCGTATTTAATGCCGGAGCTGACTCAAAAAAAAGTGCTGTTTCTGGCTGGGATGGAATCTTATGAAAAGGAGGTTGCCCCCCTGTTAATCAGACTGATTTCCAGCCTGGAAGGAGTAGTAATAGCGGAAAATATAGCCAATCTGCACTCTATCCAGTTTATTACCCATCCAGAATTGCTGCTTGCCGGTGCCACGGATTCGGAGCTTTTGGAGCTTACTCCCGATGTGGTGATCTCCCTTGGAGGGCAGGTGGTTTCTAAACGGCTGAAGTTATTCCTGGAATCAGTGAATGGAGCTGTTTTTCTGGAGATTGAGGAGCATCCCAATTCAGTACTTGAAGAACTGGGAAGGGTAATTGGCCCAGAGAACGGTACCGGGAACAACAGTTACCTGGAGAGGTGGAAAGAGATAGAATTCAGGGAGTCGGAGCGGGCTGCCAGGTATCTTGCTGAAGCTCCATTTTCCATGTTTACCGTGATTCAGAGGATACTTGCCCAGGTTCCCGGGGGTAGTGTGGTTCATCTTGGGAACAGCTCCACCATACGATACTCACAGTTACTTCCCATACGCCACGACCTGGTCTACCATTCAAACAGAGGCACATCCGGAATTGACGGATCGGTATCAGCCGCAGTTGGAGCGGCCTTGGTGTCTGAAAACCTTCATCTCTTGCTGGTGGGGGATTTGAGTTTTGTATATGACTCAAATGCACTTTGGAATCAGCATTTCCCGGATAATTTGAAGATTGTAGTACTCAATGACGGGGGAGGAGGAATCTTCAGATTGCTAAATGGACCCGATCAGATGGATTTCTTTGAGGAGTTCAGTGTGACACACCACCCGGTTTCCCTTGAATTGCTTTCCCTGGCATTTGGAAGGGAGTTCCAATACGTCAACAGTATGGAAGAGCTGAACAAAAAAATGGTCCATATGTTTCAGCCCGGATCCGCGGTAGAGATCCTGGAAGTGGATGTCACAGAGAGTGAAAATAGTCGTATCTTTAAGGAGTTTTTCAACCTAAATCATTAGCATACATGCAGGTAAGAGAATGGACATCCCTCAGCGAATTTGAGGAGATCAGGTTTGAGTTTTTTGAAGGAATCGGAAAGATTACCATCAATCGTCCCCGTTACTACAATGCCTTTACACCAGATACCACCAGGGAGATCAGTGAGGCGCTTGTTCTATGCAGGGAGAAACCGGAAATCAGGGTGGTGGTCCTTACCGGTGAAGGTGATAAGGCTTTCTGCAGCGGTGGGGATCAAAATGTAAAAGGTTTTGCCGGATATGTGGGTAAAGACGGGGTGCCCAGATTGAATGTCCTGGATGTACAGCGTCAGATCAGGAGCCTTCCTAAACCTGTTATTGCCATGGTTAATGGTTATGCCATCGGGGGAGGACATGTACTCCATGTGGTCTGTGACCTTTCCATCGCTTCGGAGAATGCAAGGTTTGGACAGACTGGACCCAAAGTAGGAAGTTTTGATGCAGGATTTGGATCCTCTTACCTGGCCAGGCATGTGGGACAAAAGAAGGCAAGGGAGATCTGGTTCCTGTGTGAGCAGTATACCGCGGCGGAAGCTCTTGAGATGGGACTGGTAAATAAGGTGGTTCCCCTGGATCAGCTGGAAGAGACCACCATTGAATGGAGTAAGAAAATAATGAAACACAGTCCCATTGCCCTGAGGATGATCAAGTCAGGACTCAATGCCGAGCTGGACGGACAGGCTGGTATTCAGGAGCTGGCCGGAAATGCCACCATGTTATACTACATGACCGAGGAGGCTCAGGAAGGTAAAAATGCCTTTCTGGAAAAGAGAGATCCGGATTGGGATCAGTTTCCCAAGTTGCCCTAGGCTTGTAAATGAAAGAAAATCATTAGTTTTGTGACTGTATGAACTCAACCCGCATATGGATCAAAGCATTTCGACTAAGGACTTTGCCTTTGGCCATGTCTGCCACTATCCTGGGAAGCTTTCTGGGTTATGCCGAAAATCGGTTTAAATGGGGTGTATTTATCTTCGGTTCTCTGACCACACTTTTTCTGCAAGTCCTATCAAATCTGGCCAATGATTATGGCGATGCAAAAAAGGGTACCGATAATGAAACCCGACTGGGGCCCCTGAGGGTCACCCAATCGGGTTTGGTAAGCCCTAAGCAGATCCGGGCTATGATCGGATTCTTTGTATTCTTAAGCCTTATATCAGGTTCACTTTTAATATGGTTTGGCCTGAGGGGCGGTGATTTGATGGTCTATTCCATCTTCTTTATTCTGGGTTTCTCGGCCATATTTGCAGCCATAAAATATACCATGGGCAAGCGACCCTATGGATATGTGGGATTCGGTGATATCATGGTATTTATTTATTTCGGGATTTTGGGTGTGGCAGGTACTTATTTTCTGCATACCCAGTCACTACACCTTACCATCCTTCTTCCTGCCTCTTCAGTAGGCCTATTCAGTGCGGGAGTATTGAACCTGAACAACCTGAGAGATTATGAAAATGATGCAGCCAATGGCAAGAATACCCTGGTGGTGAGAATGGGGGTTCCCTGGGCCAAAACCTACCATGTGATTCTTTTACTTAGCGCTCTGGTTCTGGCTGTGTTATATACCATTCTTCACTTCAATTCCTACTACCAACTTATCTTCCTCTTGCCATTGCCTTTGTTGATTTCGGATATTAATAAGGTGATTACCAATACGGTACCTGTGGAGCTAAATGCAGAACTTAAAAAACTGGCCATGGCCACCCTGCTCTTTTCATTGTCCTTTGGACTTGGTCTTATACTTTAATGATCCGGGCATCTTATATTAAACACAATCTCATTTTTAAACGCCCTGCCGGCACCTCAAGGGGGGTGCTGCAACAAAAGGCCTGCTGGTATGTGGTATTGACTGGCGAAGCGGATGTCAAGGGATTGGGTGAGGTCTCCTTTATTCCAGGCCTCAGTGTGGAGGATCCCCATGAAATAGAGATCCAGATCGATCATATTTGCAAATTAATAAACAGGGGTGAACTAAACCCTGCTGCCGATCTGCCCGCATTGCCGGGTTTAAGATTTGCTTTGGAAACAGCCTTGCTGGACATGAACCAGGGGGGATCCAGACTTCTCTATCCCTCTGATTTCACCAGGGGACTGGAGGGGATTGCCACCAATGGATTGATCTGGATGGGGGATCCTCAGCAAATGAAAAAACAGATCAGAGATAAACTGGAGGTTGGGTTCAGGGTATTAAAGATGAAAGTGGGAGCCCTGGATCTGGATTCCGAAATTGAGATCCTCCGGGGGATACGGACCGAGTATGGAGTAGATGATCTGGAGATCCGGCTGGATGCCAATGGGGCCTGGAGTTTTGAGCAGGCACCAGATATTTTGGAGAGCTTTGCCAAATTCGGAATCCACTCCATTGAGCAGCCCATTAAACCGGGTTTGACCGGGGAGATGGCAGAACTCTGCGCCAGCGGAGTATTACCCATAGCCCTGGATGAGGAGCTGATTGGGATTTCAAGTAACCGGAACAGAGCCTGGCTGTTAGAACAAATAAGGCCAGCTTATGTTATAATTAAACCCGGACTGATCGGTGGTTTTGGGGTGGCTGAAGAGTGGATCAGCCTGGCTGAAAAACAGGGTGTGGGGTGGTGGATTACCTCGGCACTTGAATCCTCCCTGGGATTGAATGCCATTGCACAATGGACCCATAGCCTCAATGTGACCATGCCCCAGGGGTTAGGTTTAGGCACACTCTACACCAATAACCTTCCATCACCCCTGGAGATGGCGAGGGACTCTCTGTGGTACCGTCCACTGAAGAAGTGGGATCTGCAAGCGATTTGGAGAATTTAAAAAACAAGTATGGAAATGAATCCTCACTTTAGACTGGATGGTAGATCATATGATCGGGAAAAGTTAATAAATTTCCACCTCCATGATACGGACCAGAGCACTCCTCAATGGAAAAGGGAGATTCTCGATTTTATCCGGCTTTATCTGGATTCATCCATGGGAGAGATTACTCAATACACCAGTGGAACTACCGGCGATCCTGGAAGGCATATCCTGCTCAGGGAATCCATGCGGAAAAGCGCAGAAAGAACCCTGAAATATTTTAAGCTGAATCCTGGTGACAAGGCATTGATGTGCCTGCCCATCAGGTATATTGCGGGAAAAATGATGGTGGTCAGGGCCCTGGTAGGGGGACTTGATTTGATTCTGACTGAGCCTTCAGGGAGACCTCTCAGGGAGCTTAACCAGACTGTGTCATTTGCAGCCCTGGTGCCTCTTCAGATACACGAATCCTTGAAACATGGAGATAATCTGACGAGGATTTCCAAGCTGATTGTGGGAGGGGGAGAGATTGGCCATGCCTCAAGGAAAGTGCTTGAATGCCTGAGCAAGACCTCTGTGTTTGAATCATTCGGAATGACCGAAACCTATACCCATTTCGCAATAAGGAGGATCAATGGGGAGAATCCTGAATTAGGATTCAGGCTTCTTGAGGGAGTTTCTATCAGTCTGGATCCTCGGAATTGCCTGGTGGTCCTTGTAGAGGGGGTGACCCAGGGTCCGATCACCACCAACGACCTGGTGGAAATAGATCCTGCAGGACGTGGATTTAAATGGTTGGGCAGGTACGATCATGTGATCAATACAGGAGGAATAAAACTTATCCCTGAGTTGCTGGAAGAGCAGATTCGAAGGTCCCTCGGTAAAGATTGCCTGCTGCTATCCGAACCTGATGAACGACTGGGAAGAAGGGTGATCCTGGTGGTAGAGACTGCACAAACAGATCCTCCCCTTGAGGAGTGGCTTGGTACTTTGAAATCCTTTCTATCTGCCTATGAACTTCCCAAGCGAATTATTACCTTGAAGGAGATTCCCAGAAACCTTTCCATGAAACTCGACAGAATGGCCACCCAAAAGATAGTTTTAAGCTAATTTGATATGCCATGAAAGCACATTGAAATAGAATGGATAGCAAGGAGATTGACCGGATTTTTTACCGGGATGGATATCGCATAGCGAATTCGCACCTTGAGAAGGAGGTCACTGCACCAAACCTTTTGGCTGGAATACAAAGTCTGCATAGGGGAGTGGATGACCTGCTGGAAGCATTTCTGAGGCGGTCTGCTGGCGAAGGCAAGCCGGCAGAGTGTAAAAAGGGCTGCAACTGGTGTTGCCACCAGGCAGTCTACGCTGTTACCCATGAATTGCTCCAGATTTCCCAATACGTTTTTAAAAACTTTTCTTCGCAGCGAAGGGATCAATGCCTGGAAAGGGCACAGGAGAAGGTTCTCCTCAAATCTCCCTGCCCCTTTCTGGAATCCGGCTCATGCAGTATATATCCTGTAAGACCCATGGGATGCCGGATCTATCTCTCCTCCTCGGTCAGGGCCTGCAAAAGGGAGTATGACGATCCCACCAATGATCGGGAGTTTCCCGACCTGTTTGAGTTTCCTTTGAGGTCGGGTCGCATGTTAAACCAGGGATTTGTGGCCTATCTGAAACAGATGGGATTTCAATCTTCAGAGCTTCCCATTGAACAGGGTTACTCCTCTCTGCTTTCTTTTGGTCAAACCATGGAGGGGTGGATAGAGAGCAGGAACTCTTAATGTGCTATCTTAGTGGCATGGACCAGATCATAATTGGAGTAGTTCGTGAAACCAAAAATCCACCTGATAAACGTGTTCCACTAACTCCTATTCAGTGCAAGAACTTGCAAAAGATACATAAGGATCTTAAAATTATTGTTCAGCCCTCAAACAAGCGTTGCTTCTCAAATGCGGAATATGTGGCTGAGGGAGTCTCTGTATCGGAGGACCTCTCCATGTGCCAGGTTTTGATGGGTGTGAAAGAGGTTGTGATCGATTCTCTGGTGGCTGGTAAAACCTACCTCTTCTTTTCTCATACAGCCAAAAAACAGCCCTATAACCGGGGGCTACTAAATGCGGTGGCAGACAAAAATATTCGACTGGTGGATTATGAATACCTTACAAATGAAGCTGGTGGCAGGGTAGTGGCCTTTGGGCGTTGGGCCGGGGTGGTAGGTGCCTACAATGGACTGCGTGCACTTGGATTACAAAGCGGAATGTTCCACCTGAAGCCTGCTTTTGACTGTTATGACCTTGAGGAGGTAAGAACTGAATTAAGAAAGGTAAATGCCGGAAGAACCAGAATTGTCCTTACGGGTGGTGGCAGGGTAGCAGGAGGGGCAGTAGAGATCCTTGAAATGGCGGGTATCCCATCCAGAGATCCGGATAGTTTCCTGAAAAATGAATTCGATCAGGCAGTCTACACCCGGCTTGATCCCTGGCATTATACCAAAAGGAAAGATGGGGCTGAATTTGATTTTGATCATTTTGTGGCTCATCCCGGGATGTATGAGAATAGCTTTCAATCCTTTGCGAAGAGAACAGATCTGTTTATTGCCTGTCACTTCTGGGATCCCAATTCCCCGGTGCTTTTAACCAGGGAGGAGCTTCTAAGGGATGATGTACCCCTCTCCATTGTGGCAGATATCAGTTGTGATATTGCAGGTCCTATCGCCTCCACCATCAGGGCATCATCTATAGCCGAACCCTTCTATGGATATGATCCGGTGACGGGGAAGGAGACCAAGCCCTTTCAGAAAGAGTCTGTGACGGTGATGGCTGTGGATAATCTTCCCGGTGAGCTGCCCAGGGATGCCTCGGCAGACTTTGGAGCCGCACTGATGGAGCATGTGATCCCTGAAATACTGGGGCTGGCCGATACGGGTATGCTTGATCGTGCTTCCATAACATCTCAGGGAGCACTTACCCAACGCTATGCTTACCTTCAGAACTATCTGGAAGGAAAAGAGTGATCAGGTGAAATTAATTCACGGTTCACTGACACAGGGCAGCAGCGCCCAGAATGGCGATATTTGGGGTTTGCGTGAATTCCACCTGGAATCCTTTGAGTGCCGAGGGAAAAGCGAAATCCTCAATTGATTTCCACATGGAAAGTTCGAAAAGGTAGCTGGCCCTGGCCACCGAACCTCCAATTATAATCAATGCTGGATCCACCGCCATTTTGATGGTTTTGATGGCATTGCCCAGGTGTTTCCCAAACTGCTGGTACGCTTCAATGGCCCAGGACTCCCCTCTGTCTGCTGCCCGGGCTACCTCTTCACCATTGAGTTCGAACTCCCTGAGGAAGAACATACCACTGCTGTAGTTTTCGTAGATTCCCTCCAGGTAGGGCATGGTCCCGAATTCCCCGGAACAACAGTGTGCATCGGGCAAAAGAGCCCCATTTTTGATAATCCCCGATCCCATCCCGGTTCCAAGGGTTATTCCTACAAAATCAGAAGTTCCGGCGTGTGCTCCATAGCGATACTCGCCCAGTGCAAAACAGTTGGAGTCGTTGTTAATGCTTACTGGAATATGGAACATTTCTTCCAGGAGGTCTTTCAGAGGAACTTCTTTCCATGAAGGTATATTTAACACATCATACACCACTCCCCTTTCCCTGTCCACCAGTCCCGGTACTCCAATTCCGATTCCGTTGGTGGATTTTTCCTTAAGTGAAGCGATCAGTTCGGAAATAAGCTGAACGGTGTCCATATAATCTTCCGAGGAGGCGTTGATTTTCTCTTCCCGCAAAGATTGTAGAATTCCATGGGAGATGTTACCTGCAGCTACTGTGGTGCCGCCCAGGTCTATTCCTATGAAAGAATTGATTCCTGCGCTACCCATTTAGTTAAAGTGCTTTTGGTCGCCCCCTTCATTTTTGTCTTTCCATTTGTCCATGTTGGTAAGACTCCAGACCAGACCAAATCCACCAACTCCCAACAGGACGAACCCTACCGGCCGAATGATGGCCAGGTTAATGGTAAGCACGATGCCTATGGCCAGAATGAACACGCTGATGATCCATAAGCTTTTGTAGTCACGGGTTTTTTTCTTCTGGTACATCTGTCAGGACGAGTTTTTAAGATTTGAAGTCATCTGCAAGGGATCCTCTGCAGAGAAGATGGTGTTTCCCACCACAAATACATCCACTCCAGCCTTTATCAGTGCTCCAATATTCTCTTCTGTCACTCCCCCGTCCACCTGGATCAGTGTTTCAGCGCCAGCATCATTTATCATTTTTTTCAGCTTCCGGATTTTATCCCAGGAGCCCTCAATAAATTTTTGTCCACCAAATCCGGGGTTCACTGTCATAATCAGGACCATATTCAGATCCGAAAGAATGGGTTCCAGCAGAGAGACTTCTGTATGAGGATTCAGGGATACAGCAGGCTTCATGCCCAGCTCCCTGATTCTCTGTATGGTCCTGTGAAGGTGTGTACAGGTCTCATAATGAACTGTTAACCAGTCGGCGCCGGCATCCCTGTATGCTTCCAGGTAGCGATCCGGATCCACTATCATCAGATGCACATCCAGGGGTTTACTGGATACCTTTTTGATCTGTCTGATCACCGGGAATCCAAAGGTAAGGTTGGGCACAAATACCCCATCCATGATATCCAGATGGATGAGATCGGCTTCAGATTGGTTTACCATTTCAATTTCCGACTCCAGGTGAAGAAAATCGGCTGTGAGGATAGAGGGTGAAATTAGATGTTGACTCATAGGTTTGTCTTTCCAGTAAAATTAATCTTTTATGGCACAATGCGCCAAATTCAACTCATTTTATGTGGGTCTTGGTCCTACCATTCATTACCTTTAGGACCCAAATTTTGTGATATGATTGTATACGAAGAGATAATATCCCAGCGGACCGGTATCCCGATTAGGCAGGTGAAGAAAACGGTTGAACTGTTGGAAGAGGGTGCCACCATTCCGTTTATCAGCCGATACAGAAAGGAGCATACCGGTAGTCTGGATGAAGTAAAGATCACCGAAATCAGAGATGAACTTCATAAACTGAAGGAGCTTCAGAAACGACAAACCTATATACTTAAAACCATTGAGGATCAGGAGAAACTCACGCCCGACTTAAAGAACAGAATTGAGGCTTGCCTCGACCCCGTGGAGCTTGAAGACATCTACCTTCCCTACAAAACCAAGCGAAAAACCAGGGCTACGGTGGCCCGTGAACGTGGGTTGGAACCACTTGCCAAGATCTTATTGAAACAACAGGAGATGCATGTGGAGAAGGCCGCTGCTTCCTTTGTAAATGAGGAGGTGGAAAATGTGGAGAGTGCGCTTCAGGGGGCCAGGGATATTATTGCCGAATGGGTGAATGAGAATCAGCGCGCCCGCAAAACGGTGAGGTATCATTTCGACCGGAGTGCGAAGATCTCCTCCAAGATGGTCAAGGGTAAAGAAGAAGAGGGGGAGAAGTATAAGGACTACTTTGACTTTAGTGAGCCACTGAAAAAGTGCCCGGGTCACCGGATTCTGGCCATGCGCAGAGGGGAGCAGGAGGGTTTCCTTAAACTCTCTTTGGAACCTGAAGGAAGCCGGGTCGTAGATGCACTGGATGAGCAATTTGTGAAAAGTCCCTATGATGTGGGACAGCAGGTGGCTGATGCGGTGAAGGATGCTTATAAACGTTTGATGTTACCCTCCATCGAGAATGAATACAAAGGAATATCGAAGGAGAAAGCAGACCAGGAAGCCATTAAAGTATTTGCTGATAACCTGAGGCAGCTGTTGCTGGCCTCCCCCCTGGGGCAGAAGAGGGTTCTGGCATTGGATCCCGGATTTAGAAGCGGGTGCAAACTGGTATGCCTTGATGAACAGGGAAATCTGATACACAATGAAACCATCTTTCCTCATCCTCCACAGTCCGATCGTGCAGGTTCCACCCGTAAGATCTCTTCTCTGGTGCAGCAATATAAAACCGAAGCAATTGCCATTGGCAATGGAACCGCCAGCCGGGAAACAGAGCGCTTTATCAGGTTAATCCGCTTCCCTCACGATATTGAGGTTTATGTGGTGAATGAATCGGGAGCCTCCATCTATTCGGCTTCCAAAATTGCCCGGGATGAATTTCCCGAATACGATGTGACCGTCCGGGGATCGGTCTCCATTGGGAGGCGACTGATGGATCCGCTGGCCGAACTTGTTAAAATAGATCCCAAGTCCATTGGAGTGGGTCAATATCAACATGATGTGGACCAGTCGAATCTGAAAAAGAGTCTGGATGAGGTGGTGGAGAGCTGCGTAAACCTGGTGGGTGTAAATGTAAATACGGCCAGTAAACACCTGCTCACCTATGTGTCGGGACTGGGACCAGTACTTGCTCAGAATGTAGTGGATTACAGGCAGGAGATCGGTGGTTTCAGCTCTAGAAAACAGTTGAAGAAAGTGGCCAGGATGGGAGAAAAAGCTTTCGAGCAGTGTGCAGGATTTCTAAGGATAGAGGGGGCCGATAATCCCCTGGATAATTCGGCGGTCCACCCGGAGAGCTATTTTATAGTGGAGAAGATGGCCAGGGATCTGAAGGTAGACCTGAAACAATTGGTCAGTGATGAATCACTTGTGAAGCAGATCGATCTGCAAAAATATGCTGGGGGCGAAATAGGCCTTCCCACCTTAAAGGATATTCGGGAAGAGCTTGAGAAACCAGGAAGAGATCCCCGGGAACAGATTGAAGTGTTTGAGTTCGACCAGGGGGTTTACAGTATCGACGATCTAAAAACCGGAATGGAACTGCCTGGAATTGTGACCAACATCACCAAGTTTGGTGCCTTTGTGGATGTGGGTGTTAAGCAGGATGGCCTGGTCCATATCTCACAGCTGGCTGACCGTTTTATTAAGGATCCCAAAGACATAGTAAAAATTCATCAGCATGTGAAGGTGCGGGTACTTGAGGTGGATGCAGGCAGGAAGAGAATTCAGCTCTCCATGAAAGGAATCAAAAATTAGATGTTTAAAAACGGATCTCTTACCAGACTCTATAATCCCCCGGTTTTTCAGGGCCAGAATAAGAGAAGGAACTATTTCGAGGGCTGGTACTTCAAACTGGTAGATGCAAAGGGAAATCACATCTGGTCTGTGATTCCGGGAATCTCCTATTCTGAAGACCCACACAGCTTTATCCAGGTGATTCATGCCCAAACAAGCCTTACCTATTATCAACGGTTTCCAATCGAATCATTTAAATTTGAGAAAAAGGAATTCAGAATTAAAATCGGTTCCAACTTTTTTGCTGACCGCCATCTGGTCCTGGATATACAGTCTGAAGACCTGCAAATTAAGGGAGAGGTTTCCTTTGGAGGTGTTCAGCCATTTCCGGTTAGTTTGCATTCTCCGGGGATCATGGGCTGGTATGCTTTTGTACCCTTTATGGAGTGCTACCATGGTGTGGTTTCTATGCAACACACACTCCGCGGTAGCCTTAAGGTGAATGGATCTGACATATGTTTTGATGGGGGACGGGGTTATATAGAGAAGGATTGGGGAAGAAGTATGCCCACCGATTGGATCTGGATGCAGTCCAACCATTTTGATCTGGATCCAAAGGTCTCGTTTATGCTTTCGGTGGCGCGGATCCCATGGCTAAATGGCCACTTTCCGGGATTTCTTTCCTTTCTCCAACTCGAGGGAAAGGTATACAGATTCGCCACTTACAATAGATCAAAGGTAGCCTCCCTCAATGTTACTGAGGAAAAGGTAAAGCTTGTTCTCAGAAACCGGGAACTGGTTCTTGAAGTTGAAGCATTAAGGCAGGATGGGGGCATGCTGAAGGCTCCCAGGCATGGGGCCATGGACCGGGAGATACAGGAGAGCATCATTTCAACATTAAAACTTGAATTGAAAAACCGAAGGGGTGAAGTCCTCTATAGTGATACAGGAAGATATGCGGGACTCGAGATTGTGGGGGATATGGTCCAATACTATTGAAAACCTGGAAATAATAGCTAATTTCGAAAATTAACAAAAACTCATGATGCGAATGAAAGCCACGAATTTGGTCGTGCTGACCCTTATTGCGGTAACGACTATTCAGTCATGCAAAACAACAGATATGAAAGCACCGGTTGCTGCTAAGATACCAAAAGAATTAACCATTCACGGAGATACCAGGATCGATAATTATTACTGGCTCAGAGAGCGGGAAAATCCTGAAGTGATCTCCTACCTCGAGGCCGAAAATTCTTACAGGGAATCGGTGATGAAAGATACTGAAGGTTTTCAGAAAGATCTTTTTGATGAAATTGTAGGAAGAATCAAACAAACTGATGAGAGCGTTCCTTACCGAAAGAACGGGTATTATTATTATACCCGGTATGTGGAAGGAAAAGAGTACCCGGTCTATTGCAGAAAGAAAGGTTCCATGGAAGCCCAGGAGGAGATCCTTGCCAATGTGAATGAAATGGCAGAGGGATATGCCTACTACCAGGTGGGAGGGATGAGTGTAAGTCCGGATAACCGCTACCTGGCCATAGGTATCGATACAGTAAGTCGAAGAAAATATACCATCTATATTAAAGACCTGAAAACGGGAAAAATGCTTAATGACCAAATTCCTGTCACCACCGGTGGTGCCTCCTGGGCCAACGACAGCAAAACCCTTTTCTATACACAGAAGGACGAAGAGACCCTGCGAAGCAAAGCCATTTTCAGACACACCATGGGGAGTTCATCTCTGGAGGATGTAATGATATTTGAGGAGAAGGACGAAACCTTCAGCACCTATGTCTTTAAATCCAAATCCAATAAATATATGATCATCGGTAGTGCCAGTACGCTAACCAATGAATACCACTATCTGTCTGCCGACGATCCCCATGGTGATTTTAAGGTGGTTCAGGCACGAACCCGGGGTCTTGAATACAATGTGGCCCACTACGGGGATCACTTTTATATCATTACCAACCTGGAGGCCACCAATTTCAGGTTAATGAAAACACCGGTGACTCAGACAAGCAAAGAAAACTGGCAGGAGGTTATTGCTCATCGTGAGGATGTTTTCCTGGAAGGCATCGAGATATTCGAGGATTACCTGGTGGTGGAAGAGCGAAAGGAAGGACTTACTCAATTGAGGGTTTTACCCTGGGATAAAGGTGCAGAGCATTACATCGAAATGGGGGAAGAAGTCTATACCGCATGGATCTCCATCAATCCCGATTTTGACAGCAAGTTGTTGAGATTTGGCTATTCGTCCCTTACCACACCAAATACGACTTTTGATTATGATCTGGCAACCAGAGAGAAAGAGCTCCTGAAGCAGGAAGAAGTGCTGGGAGGTAATTTTGATCCGGCCAACTATGAAGCAAAAAGGCTCTATGCGGTGGCCGATGATGGAAAGAAAGTCCCCATCAGCCTGGTCTACCGAAAAGGAATTACATTGAATGGAGAGAATCCAACCCTGCTCTATGCATATGGTTCCTATGGTTATACCATGGATCCTGGATTCCGCTCTACCCGATTGACGCTGCTGGACCGGGGTTTTGTCTATGCCATTGCCCATATCAGAGGAGGTCAGGTTTATGGACGCCCCTGGTATGAAGATGGTAAGTTGCTGAAGAAGAAAAACACCTTTTTTGACTTCAATGACTGTGCAGAACATCTGATCAGGGAGAACTACACCAGTACCGATCACCTCTTTGCCATGGGAGGGAGTGCCGGTGGATTGTTGATGGGTGCGGTGATCAATCTTCAGCCTGAATTGTACAGAGGTATCATCGCAGCAGTTCCTTTTGTGGATGTGATTACCACCATGCTGGATGAGGACATTCCATTAACAACAAGCGAATACGACGAATGGGGAAACCCCAATGAGAAGACTTACTACGACTATATGCTGAGCTATTCACCTTATGACCAGGTAGAGGCCAGGGCTTATCCGAACATGCTGGTTACAACCGGACTTCACGACAGCCAGGTGCAGTACTGGGAGCCGGCCAAATGGGTGGCCAAATTAAGGGAGATGAAGACCGATGACAATCTCTTACTTTTGTATTGCAATATGGAAACCGGTCATGGCGGAGCATCCGGCAGGTTCGAGCAATACAGGGAGACTGCCATGGAGTATGCCTTCTTGTTGAAGTTGGCGGGGTTGAGTGAATAGATGGGTAATTGGTTGGAGGTTACAACTGGCTTCGCCAGGTTACAAAAAAACAGAGATGGGACAGGAGACATTTTTTGAGAGAAAGCTGGAGTATGAGATTGATGCATGGGACTTATACAGTGCATTAAATGAGGGAGAGCAGATTGTGGTTATTGATGCCCGATCGGCTGAAGCTTATGAAACTGAACATATTCTTGGAGCCGTCAACCTGCCTCACCGGGAAATGAGTGAGCAGAGTACTTCCGAATTTAAAAAGGATTCTTTGTATGTGATCTATTGCGACGGCATCGGATGCAATGCTTCCACCAAGGGTGCATTAAATATGACAAAGCTGGGATTCAGGGTAAAAGAGCTGATGGGAGGCCTGGATTGGTGGAAAAGAGATGGATATGTTACAGGAGGAACCCAATCAACCGGAGGCAGAGGAGTCTCCTGCGGCTGCTAACCCACTAACCCACTACCCACTAACCCACCACCCCCTCACCCACTACCCACTACCCACCAACCCACTAACCCACTCCCCCACTAACCCACTCACCCACTAACCCACTAACCCACTAACCCACTAACCTACTAACCTATTAACCTACTAACTTACTATCATGCTACCAATAACCACCACCACCACATACAGAGTTACCTATGCCGATACGGACCAGATGGGAGTGGTCTATTATGGAAACTATGGCAGGCTGCTAGAGATTGGCCGGACCGAGATGATCCGTGAACTGGGCATGCCCTATAATGATCTGGAGAAGAGTGGGATTGTGATGCCGGTCTATTCGGTGGAGTCCAGGTACCGGAATGTACTTAAGTATGATGAGCTGGTCACCATAGAAACCACTGTAAAAGAGGTGCCCACGGCCAGGACTACATTTCACTACCCCATCTCCAATGAGGCACGCGTTCTCTCCCATGAGGCCACGTCAGTGCTGTTTTTCCTTGATACCAAAACCAACCGGCCGGTGAGGGCACCGGAAATGCTTTTAAATGTGCTAAAGAAACACTAGGGCTTGCTTAAGGTGAGCAAGGTGATTTCAGGCATGATCCCAATCCTTCCAGGAAATCCGGTATAACCCAGTCCCCTGTTCACATAGAGGTACTGACCGTTCTCCCTGTAAAGGCCTGCCCAGTGCCTGTAGGTCCACTTGGAGGGACTCCACTTAAGTCCCCAATCTCAATACCAAATTGCATTCCATGGGTATGACCCGATAGGGTAAGTGCGATATCCTCCTTTTCCCGCACCTGCAGGTCCCAGTGGGAGGGATCGTGTGATAAGAGGATCCTGACCAGCTTGGGATCGGTGCCTGTCATGGCTTCAGAAAGATTGCCCAATTGAGGGAAAGGGGGCTTGCCCCAATTCTCCACGCCAAGAACTTGCAATGAGTCACCATTCAGGGATATGGTTCGATGCTCATTTAGAAGGAGGTCAAATCCCGAGGCTCTGAACTGGGATCACCCGCTCCAGGTTGGCCTCTTCTTCTGCCACCGATTCCCACTGGTAATAGTGACCGTAATCGTGATTTCCCAGTATGGCAAATTTCCCCAGAGGTGCTTTCAATTCGTTCAGTATTTGCACAAATGGATCAACTTCCTCTGAAAAGTTATGGACCAGATCGCCCGTAAAGAGAAGAGGTCGGGTTCAAGCTGATTGACCATTTTAACCACCTTGCGGATGTGATTGGGATTGTGATAAAAGCCGGCCAGATGGATATCCGATAATTGAACGACTTTTAGCCCATCAAAGGATTTTGGTAGTTCTGGTATTTCAATGGACTTTTTAAAAACCTTCACATGGGTTTGACCCCTGATCATCCCCCATCCAAAACTAATGAACAGAAGCAGCCCAGAATCGCCCGGAAAAGAAACCATTTTCTGTAGGATCCGGCATCCTTATTAAGCAGCCGTCCAAGCGGTCACCAATCGCTTATTAACTGTGTGCGTTAAAAAGCAGTTTGGGCAGGTAAAACATGAGGAAGATCCCCATGATTAGCATGACGCCAAAGAAGCGGCAGGATCCCGCATCTGCTGGAATAGAGAACCGGCTCTGATCAGGAGGATCAACATGAGGACGGTAAACCCCAGTATACCATTATAAAAGGTCTGCTTCCGGAGATGGAGGGAGGTATTAAATTTTGTATGCCTCTTATTGCGTAGAGGTCCATGGCCACTACAAAGAGGGTGAGTATTGTGAATATCAGGAGAGATCTCATAGTTATTTAGAACAAATAATTGGTAAAAATGCTTTCCAATGAAATTAAGGATTGTATTTTTAAGAGCATGAGAAAATCCCCACAAATACCCGTAGAGTTGATTCCAATGATGTTTCTATTGATTTTTGGAATCCTCAGGACCCATGCTCAGAATGAAACAAACTCCACAGACCTTTTGTTGGCTCCCCTGCCAGAACTTTTGGTGGGTGGGGATGGGTCTGGCATCTCAGATGCTTCAGATTGGGAACAATTTCGGAGGGATGAGATTCTGGATCTCTTTACAGATCATGTATATGGTCGGGTACCGGATTCTGATGTATCCATCACACACCATGTGAAATTCATGGATAGGTACGCTCTGGGAGGCAAGGCAGTAATGAAGGAAGTGGAGTTGGTGGTGAGTAATGGCTCAGAAAGCATGGAAATTACCATGTTAATCTACCTCCCCAGGGAGTCCAAAGGGCCGGCACCCCTCTTTTTGGGACTTAATTTCCATGGTAACCATACCATTCATTCCGACCCACAGATCACTGTAAAAGAAAACTGGGTTATAAATAGTAATGCTATTGGGGTAACTGAACATAGTGCAGACGAGCGATTCAGGGGAGCGCGGGCTTTGCGCTGGCCGGTAGACCTGATTCTTTCCAGGGGCTATGGACTGGCGACAATATGCTGCGCAGATATTGATCCCGATTTTGATGACGGTTTTAAAAATGGATTTCATGGTTTAATGGATTCACAGGGCGAAACCCGGGAGAAGGAAGCCTGGGGATCTATTGCTGCATGGGCATGGGGATTGTCAAGGGCCATGGACTATTTTGAGATAGACGCAGATATCGATCCCGAGAGGATCGCGGTAATCGGCCATTCCAGGCTGGGTAAGACCTCCATGTGGGCAGGAGCGCAGGATGAAAGATTTGCACTGGTGATTTCCAATAATTCGGGATGTGGGGGAGCAGCCCTCTCTCGCCGTGGCAAGGGGGAGACCGTGGGCAAGATAAATACCTCCTTTCCCCACTGGTTTTGTGACAAATTTCAGGATTATAACGACAATGAAGCGGCCTTGCCTGTGGATCAGCATATGCTTATGGCCCTGATTGCACCCCGTCCTCTCTATGTGGCCAGTGCAGCTGAAGATTTATGGGCCGATCCTTATGGCGAATATCTCTCCCTCTACCATGGGAGCAGGGCTTATGATTTGTATGGAAATCCTTCATTGGAGGATGATCAGATCCCGGAAGTGGATCAACCCATTCGAAGCGGAAGCCTTGGGTACCATGTCAGATCAGGCAAGCACGATCTTACTCTTTATGACTGGGAGCAGTACCTGGATTTTGCAGAAAAGCAGATGCCTCCAGTGATTGAGGAGACTGAAAAGTTTCCTGTAACCCAGGAATGGATAGAGGAGCATATTAAGAAGTCGCCTCCCCGTTTGATCCTGACACCCGAAGTTGAGAAGGTGGTCAGAGAAAAACTGGACCAGGGAGAACCTATTACCCGCAGAGGATATGAACTGCTTCAGCGGCGAGCAGAATCCATTCTGGACCTTGAACCGTTGACCTATGAGAAAACAGGACGAAGGCTTCTGGGGGTTTCCAGGGAAGCCCTTGGCCGGCTCACTACCCTCGCGCTTGTATACCGCTTTGACCGGGAGGATCGGTATTTGAAAAGACTGGAGCAGGAGTTGATGGCTGTTTGTTTGTTCGCCGACTGGAATCCCTCCCACTTTTTGGATGTGGCTGAGATGGCAGCAGGTATAGCACTGGCACTGGATTGGGCGGGTGGGGCATGTCGCCCGAAGTGGAGAAACTGGCCAGGTTGTCACTGGTTGAGAAAGCCCTTAAACCCGGCATTGCCTCCTCCTCCAATAATTTCTGGATCACGGCCCATCACAATTGGAACCTGGTATGTCACGGTGGATTATCTCTGGCAGCACTTGCAGTTTTTGAGGATGAGCCGGAGCTTGCTTCAGCCATACTCAACCAGGCGGTAGTATATATGCCGATGGCACTGGAACCCTATGCCCCGGGAGGTATCTATCCCGAAGGAGCTTCCTACTGGTTTTATGCCACAACCTATTTAACAGTGACTATTTCCGCTTATGAAAGTGCCCTGGGAACCGATTTCGGATTCACATCAGCCCCGGGTATCATGGAGAGTGCCGTTTTTAGTCAGGTACTGGCCGGACCTTCGGGGGATTACTTCAACTACTTTGATTCAGGTCTGGAAGGGTTTCATAGCATGCCCCATTTTGGAATGCTTGCCTGGTTCTCAGCCAGGTCGGGTGAGGAAATGGATTGGGCAGCCTATGAATCTTTGCTAAAGAGTGAGGTGGCGGATCCAAAATATTTAAAAGGCCCCAGGTTTTTCAGCACCCATTTTCTGAATTGTGCACTTCTCGACAGTGAAGCAAAATCTTCCTACAAATGGCCAAAGGTATGGTCGGGAGAGGGAGAGGAGCCCGTTGTGATTTTCAGAGACCATGAGAATATGCCGGATGCTTTCTTCCTTGCCGCCAAAGGGGGAATGGCATCTGATAACCATGGCAATATGGATGCAGGCTCATTTATCTTCGAGCTGGACGGCGTACGGTGGTCGGTGGATCCCGGAAACCAGAGTTATCACCCACTGGAAGAGCTCATGGGTTTTGATTTATGGAACAATGCCCAGGATTCCCGGAGGTGGAGCCTGCTCACAAAGAATAACTTTGGACACAGTACCCTTAGTGTGAATGGAGAGATGCACCGGGTGGATGGACGATCGACCCTGATTCGAAAGGATATTCGTGGTGATGTCCCCTCTTTTACATTTGAGATGACTCCTGTTTTCGGATCTTCTATTGAGCAAGCCGAGAGAAACTATTCAAGAATATCCGATACACGATTTCGCATCACCGATGACTTTCTCTTTTCTGCTAACACCAAATATCTGACCTGGCAGATGATCACGCTGGCAGAGGTAAAAATAAAGAAGGATGGTGTGGTTCTGCAACAGGAGGGAAAAAAGCTCTATCTGGACATAGAGGTGGATATTCCCTATAAAGTGATAGTGAGGGATCTTTCGCCACCCCCCCTCACTTATGATAAGGATATACCAGGCTTAAAGCGGATTGAAATCCGGTTAGAGAGGGAGGCATTCACGGGCAACAGCGGATCAATTGTTGTAGAACTCACCAACGATCCAAGGTAATGGCTAAGGTAACGTCCCAGCTGCGATCCCCCTGTCACTGGATTCTACCTCTGCTAGCTACTGTTTTTATGGCTTGCAGTTCAGTGGAGAGACCCAATGTGGTCTTTATCCTGGTGGATGATCTGGGATGGAGCGACCTGGGGTGTTATGGGAGTACCTTTTACCATACACCGAACCTGGATAGCCTGGCGGAAAACTCCATCAGGTTTACAAATGCTTACTCGGCCTCCCCGGTATGCTCTCCCACACGGGCAGCCTTGATGACCGGCAGGCATCCGGTGCGAGTGGGAATTACCGATTGGATCCCGGGGAATTCGGATGGTCGTCTAAACAAATCCTTGCTGACTACTCCTGAGGATCTTCACAACATGCCCCTGGAAGAGGTGACCATGGCTGAGACTTTCCGTGACCAGGGCTATAGGACTTTTTTTGCAGGGAAATGGCACCTGGGAGAGAGCGAAGAGTTCTGGCCCCTGTCACAGGGATTTGAAATCAACCAGGGAGGGAATCACAAAGGATCACCCACTTTCCCGGGGGGTAAGGGTTACTATGCGCCCTATGGCAATCCTTGTTTGTCAGAGGGTCCGGAAGGGGAGTACCTGACAGACCGGCTCACCGATGAGTCGATCCGTTTCATCGAATCGGCAGGAGAGGATCCCTTTTTCATCTATCTCTCTTTCTATACAGTGCATACTCCCATCCAGGGTTGCAGCGATTATGATGACCTCTACCTGGAGAAGCAGCGATTGTTACCCGATAGTGGCAAAATTAAGGTTAGAGAGGAACATGATGGGATCACTCGGATCAATCAGAGCGATCCCAAATATGCAGCCATGGTGCATTCCATGGATGCCAATGTGGGCCGTTTGCTTAATAACCTTAGGGAGAGCGGTAAGATGGAGAACACCATTGTTGTATTTACTTCCGACAATGGAGGTTTATCTACCACCTCAAGAGCGGGACCCACCTCGGTGCTTCCGCTGAGGGCAGGGAAAGGATGGTGTTATGAAGGAGGAATCAGGGTGCCCCTGATAATT
>PVMK01124161.1_pt1 | contig 36485 bp, 33 predicted proteins | sample 1853481 | NCBI WGS metagenome assembly PVMK01 (sample SAMN08533507, study PRJNA380276) | Marine sediment metagenome, whole genome shotgun sequencing project. | reverse complement strand
ATATCAGCCAGTGCTAATGCCATCGATGCCAACAGTACCGCTGGCGTAACACTTGCCCAGTGGTTAATGGAATTTGTGCAGCACAATCGCGCCGATAAAAGCCCCACCGAGCACACCGGCAATGTCGGCGAAAACAGTCAGCAGGGGCAGGGCAATCATCAAGCCCAGCACCCGCGGAATAATCAGGATCTGGTTGGGGTTGAGGCCCATCACGCGCAAGGCGTCCACTTCCTCGGTCAATTTCATGGTGCCCAGCGCTGCTGCGAAAGCGGAACCAGACCGCCCGGCCACCATGATTGCGGCAAGCAAAACGCCAAGTTCGCGAAAGATGGCGTTGGCAACCAGGTCAACCATGAAAATATTGGCGCCAAATTGCTCCAGTTGCCGGGCGCTCTGGTAGGCCAGTACGACACCCATCAGGAAACAGACAACCATCACGATCGGTATGGCCGCCGCCCCGGTGGCATGAACCTGACGAATGGTTTCCCCGACCACCAGGCGCGAGGGGCGCTTAATTCCATCGAGAACAGCCCGGGCGATATAACCCACCGAGTCGATCGCCTCAATGGTGTTCTCGCCGACCTTTCTGATTCCGTTGCGCCAGTAATGGCTGGGCTTCGGGTCGAAAAATCCGGGGATATATTCCTCTTGGGCCGCGATGTCGATGATGTGTTGCAGGAACTTGAAATGGGTGGCTTTGAACCCGGCGAATTCAGTCTCGATCTCCAGTTCTTCGAAATCCATGGATTTTTCGTACAGGACCCAGGCGCCGGCGAGGTCAAAATCCTTGAGGCCGCCGCAAGCAAAGCGGACACGATTTTCAGTTCCCAGATCTATCTCATCCAGATTCTGCTGCAGGGTGCTGAGGTTATCGAAAACCCAGTGGTCCTTCAGGCTGATCTGCAACAGCCCCCCCTGTCTTTCCACTGTAAGGAATTCATTCATTCCATTTGAGTCTAGCAAAAATGAACTACAATCACCGTTTCGTACCGTGCCCCGGCGAATCATGGAAGTCTGGACTGTTCTGTTTCCCATCCTTTTGACGGACATCGTCAACCCGGTGTTATTCGCCTTTATGGTCTATGCAGCGGGCGCCAGGCGGCCGGTGCTGCTCAGTAGTTCCATGTTGCTGGGCCACACCGTGGCCTATTTTTCGGCGGGTATCGTGCTGGCGCTGTTCATGGAATCGATAACAGTCCGGCTTTCAAACCCACGCATGATCGACTTCGTCATTGAACTGATCCTGGGATTTGCTTTGCTCTGGCTGGCTTTTGGCAGCAGGAAAAACACCGGTAAACGACCTGATGAGGAAACTCCGGATCTCACGGTTTTAAGCGCTTTTGCTTTTGGCGCAGTGGTGAATTTTATCGGCATCCCGTTTGCCGTGCCGTACTTCGCCGCGATCGACCAGATATTGAAAACAGACCTTTCCAGCACGGAAGTTGTCCTGATGCTGCTTTCCTATAACCTCGCCTACGCTTTGCCTTTCGCCCTGGTGCCGGTGTTGTCAGCGGTGATGGGAGAGCGGGCCAAACCCATCCTGGGCCGGATCAACGAGGTTCTGGATAAGATCAGTGGCTTCCTGTTGCCGGCCATGCTGGGTATCATTGGCCTTGCCCTGTTGGCGGATGCCCTGGTGTATTTCTTTACCGGTTCTTCGCTATTTTAGATCTATCTCCACCAGAGTACCTGGCTGGTCAACCATTATTTTAACGTCTTCGAAATCAGGCCGGCCAAACCAGGGTCGAACATTATTGGAGTAGCCATAACTTTCCCCGCCAAAGCCGAGGAAACCACTGTCGAGTTCTCCGTTGTCGTTTGCATCGTGGACCACGATCACTGCGTACTCACCATCAGCAAGGCTTACAAATTCGGTTTCAAAGCTGCCATCTTCACCCGCGGTTCCGGACTGTTGCAGAGACGGTTCAATCATGAAGGTTTCTGCGGAATCGAATAGCGAAACTTCCACGGTTCCGGCCGCGGGGGAAAGGCCTGATACCACGACCCTTACGCTCGGTAACTCTGCCAGCACCAGGGCAGGGCTCAGTAATGAGATGAAAAATGCTAATTTAATATACTTGCTGAAACTCATTGATTGTTCCTTTTCAAAGTTGATGGAAGGAGAGTTTCGATGCGCTCCCTCACATCCTGGCGGTCGACCAGGTCATTCACGAAATCCAGTTTACCGGAGTCAAGAACCAGAACCTCACCCAGGCTGTAGTTGCTGATCCACTGCTCGTAGAGACTTTCCAGGCGTTTCAGATAGGACAGCGGAATATCCTGCTCCATCCGTCGGCCTCGCAGGCGAATACGCTTGCGCAGCGTTCGCATCGAGCAGCTCAGGTAGATCATCAGGTCCGGCGGTTGAATCGCCTGCAGAATGTTCTGGTAAAAAGCCCAGTAGGTTCGCCAGTCACGGTTGTCGATTTTGCGCATCTGGTGCAGCGCCGTGGCGAAGATTTCTGCATCCTCGAAGATTGTCCGGTCCTGGATCACGACCCCGGATGTGCGGTCTGCTTGCTGGTGAATGCGAAATTTGTTGCTGAGAAAAAAAAGCTGGGACTGGAAAGCCCAGCGTTTCATATCCCGGTAAAAATCAGGCAGGTAAGGGTTTTCATCGTTCGGCTCATAGAACGGCGAAATATCGTAAGTCTGGGTCATAAATTCGAGCAAGGTCGATTTACCTGCGCCGATGTTACCTGCAATGGCAATAAATTTTCTTTGGCTCATGCGCCCGGTAGTCCAATCCTGCCGACAAAGAAATTCATTATACTTTCCTGATGAAACCTCAATGGCGAATATTTTTCCTGATGGCGATCTCCCTGGCGCTGACTTGTCTGGCTCCGACCGGCGCGGTCGCGCACGAGGGAGACGACCATGCCGCACCAGAGCCGCAATCCGGTGGGCGGGTGCTGGGCAGGATCAGTTTTCCTACCACCACCAACTCCCCCGAAGCCCAGCAGGCTTTTATTCAAGGGATGCTGCTGTTGCACCTGTTTGAATACCCTTTTGCCAGGGACGAGTTCCTGAAGGCGCAAGCGCTCGATCCGGAGTTCGTGATGGCCTACTGGGGCGAGGCCATGACCTACAACCACCCGATTTGGGACCGGCAGGACCTGCAGGCGGGTCGCGCCGCGCTATTGAAGCTGGGCGGTAGTCCCCAGGAAAGAATTCCCAGGACGTCGGCGCCCCGGGAGCAGGGATTCCTGGCGGCAGTGGAATTGTTATACGGCGGCGGCACCAAGGCACAGCGCGATCTCGCTTATATGCGGGCGATGGAACAACTGGCGGCACGCTATCCGGATGATCATGAGGCCCAGCTTTTTTACGCCCTGTCGCTGTTCGGTGTGGAGGCCGGTGTGAGGGATACGGCGACGTACATGTTGTGTACGGCGCTGGCGCAGGATGTGTTCAGTGAAAATCCAGAACACCCGGGCGCCGCTCATTACCTGATCCATGGTGTGGACGATCCGGTCCACGCCGTCCTGGGACTGCACGCAGCGCGTGCGCTGGCGCTGATGGCGCCCGATGCCGCTCATGCCCAGCACATGACGTCTCATATATTCACCGCAGTGGGTATGTGGGATGACGTGGTAAAGGCCAACGAGGCGGCGATAGCGGTACAAAATGCAATGCGCGAGGAACGGGGCATGGGCCCCCGTCACTCGGGGCATTATAATTTCTGGCTGCTTTATGGCTACCTGCAACAGGGCCGGCTTGATCAGGCCCTTGAACTTCTCAAGGCCGCCTATGGCGAAGCACAGGCTGAGGGCAAAACCCCGGGCGATCGGATGATACTCGACCCGGATCGTTCGCTGATTGGCTCGGTCGTCCAGATGTGGATGCGGTATGTCATTGAGACCCGCGCGTGGGACAGCGAAGTCGCCAACTGGTCATTCAACAGTGGCGATGCATTTGATCCCAACCTGAACATCAGTTTTATCCGCGCAATGCAGGCAGCCAATGCCGGGCTCGCCGCGCAAGCAGCCCAGTACCTTGACCAGTTCAGGAGGCTGAAGCTTGAACTGGAAGGGATTATCTCCCGCCAGCAAGAGCGGGCGCCGACCGATCTGCTGTACCTGGAACGCCTGGCCGTAATGGAACAGGAGTTACTGGCCGCGGTGGAATACGCCAGGGGTGAGTCAACGCTGGCGGTCCGCTATGCCAGTGAGGCCAGCCGGCTGGAAGGGGAGATGACATTTTCATTTGGTCCGCCATTTGTCGACCTGCCTGCGGCAGAGTATTTGGGCGACCTGCTGCTCGGGTCCAGTCAATACGCTGATGCCACCATAGCCTATGAAATACAGCTTGAACGCAGCCGCCAGAAATCACGCTCATTACTGGGGCTGGCACAGGCGCAGGCCGGACTCGGAAATGAAGCGGAAGCCCGCTACACCCGCGACCGGCTGGACCGGATCTGGGCCGGCGCCGACGAGGCGGTAAAAAAACCGGATTAAAGCTCTTCAGCTAACTCCCTGGCGTGGGTAACTCGATAAAGACCGCGCCGTCGAGAGCATCCAATACTTTCTTGTCTCGCCCATAAATATCTTTGAAAAACATGATGTTACCATTGGCATCTAAACCAGTTGTGAGGTAAAGAATGATCACGGGAATGCTGTTTTCCAGGCTGATGCGCTGCGTTTTCCGGGATGCCACGATGGCCTCCAGATCCGCTTGCTGATATTTGTCGTCATTGAGCAGCAACTCGGCCAGCGTCAACGGGTTCTCGATGCGGATGCAACCGGATGAGAAGGCCCGCTCGGGGTGATCGAACAACTCCCGGTGCGGTGTGTCGTGCAGAAATACGAAGTGCTTGTTGGGGAAAATGAATTTCACCGTGCCCAGCGAGTTGTTGGGTCCCGGGTCCTGTCTCAGCGTATAGGGTACGCCCTTGCTGTACTGGTTCCAGTCGACCGTAGCCGGGTCCACGATTTTACCTTTGCGATCAATCACCCGGATGTTCTTCGATGCCAGGTAATTGGGATTACGCTTGATTGCGGGCAGCGTGTCATTACGCAGAATGCCAGGCGGTATGGTCCAGGTCGGGTTGAATTCCATGTACGCAATGTCGCCGCGAAAGACCGGTGTTTTGCGGTAGGTTTTTCCCACCATGGCGCGTGTCGTCCAGACCATTTCTCCGTCCTTGAAGAAAAATGCCCTGAAGCCCGCAATGTTCACGGCAACCAGGGTATCAGCGGCCTCCTGGTTGACCCAGCGCAGACGCTCCAGGGAGGCCCGCAACTGGTCTACTCGCTGTTCCACCGGCACATTCATTGCGGCGATCGTCTGCTTGCCAACGATGCCATCTGCGTCCAGGGAATGGCGTGCCTGAAAAGTGGCAACAGACTCTTTCAGTGTTTTGTCGAATTTAGTTGATTGAGTACTCACGCCCTGTGGCAGGTCACCGGTGACCGCCAGTCTTGCCCGGATCCTGGCAACCCTGGGATCTACATCATCCAGTCTCAGGGTCGGCCCCTTCGGCACCGCGGGCCAGCCACCCTGGGCGGCCAGTTGCCGGTAGTGTTTGAGCCAGTATTGCAGACCCTGGTAATAAGGCCCTGAAGGGGCAGCAAGGTCAATAAAACCCTGTAAGGAGGGCGCATCCAGGATTTCATGCAGGGTCTTGCTGGGCGGTTGGTCGCGGAATGCCTTGCGCCTGAAATTGATGTCAGGGTCCAGGTTGCTGGCTTTTACCTTGCCCAGTCGGCGGTGGTAAGCGTAGCGCAACAGGCTCTCAGTAAGCATGATGTCGGCTTCCGCATCGATTTCCGCGGATGGGTTGTCACGCCGCTGCGCCAGTATCCGGTGCAGCTGATCAATATTGTAATCGGCCGGGTCCAGCCCGTGATCGGATGCTTCTTCGATCAACTGCATCAGTTCATGGATATTCGCCTCATCGGTCCAGTACGGCCGGAATGAATTGTCCTGGTAGACGTCCACGATGATCTCCTGGGCCAGGATCTCCTCGCCCTCGATGACCAGGTTTTCCTGATTAAGCAGTTGTTCAATGTCTCCGCTTACCTGCGCCGCCGCGGTGGCGCTAAAAAAGAGTGCGAATATCAGTGAAGCCAAACTCATATTTTTCATATTCAATGGAGTATCCCGTTTTTGTAATTTAATTGTTTACCAGCGCCTTACGCGGCCGGTATCGACATGTACGAAATCTGTTTTCTCATAATAACCGACACCGCCCAGTTTGAGGGCAAGCGCCGTATCTCTCAGTTTTCGTGTATCCAGGCCGCGCAAGCGCACATCGATCGCCTTGCCGAGAAGATGCTGACTTTGCCGTGCGACGCCCTTACTTTTGCTGTGCAGATATCGATTCGTTTCCTTTGAACGGTAGCCGGATATGACCTCATAGGTGTTGTTGTTACCGATCACGCGCTGAATTTCCCAGCGGATATCCATCAGCTTTGGGTCAATCTCGTGTTGTTTGCCGTCACGCCAGTCAGCAAGGAAAACACGGAGTTGATCTATCGGTTCAAGCAGGTAGAGCCCATTTTCGTAATAGGTCACTTCCAGTGTTTCAAGGGTATGGGTGTGGAAGAACTTCAGGGTCCTGGCATCACTCGTATCCCCTGCCATAACGGGCATGAATACGAACAGCAGGGCAGTGCTGAAAAAGGTGATGATTCTCGGCATGGGCGGATTATATGGCAAGCTGACCAATGCAGTGCATAATGCACGCTTACATATCAACCCGTAGACGGAAGAATTCCATGAATGAGCAAATGAAAACAACCCTGGCAATCATTCTGCTGGCAGTCCTTTTAACCTCATGCGGTGCTGGTGATCCACCCGCTTCAGAGGCTGTCATCGAGGTGGAATCACCATCGCTGAAAGCCGATTACAGGAATGTCGATGTTGTTGCGCTGCACACCGCAGATCAAATCAATGCGGCCTGTGAAACCGAAGTAGAGGCCTTCAAAGCCGGGATCGCGGCACTGGAAAGCGCTGGGGAAGGCACCAGCTCCGGAGACTACCTTGAGTACCTGAACAGCCAGTTCGTCAGTGGTGACAACATGGCGGCCCTTACCGGAACCATGGCAGCGGTGCACCCCGATGCGGCCGTGCGAGACGCTGGTGACGCCTGTGGCCAGGCAATGACCGCGGTCTATTCCGACCTGACCCTTTCGCGTCCAATTTATGATGCCTTGAGCGCTATGGACCTCTCTGCCGAAGATGCCGGTGTTCAGCGTTTCGTGGAGAAACTGCTGCTCACATTCCGCCTGTCCGGCGTGGACCAGGACGCTGAGACACGCGCCAGGGTCAAGGAACTCAATGACACCATCGTCGCCATCGGGCAGGAATTTGATCGCAATATCGCCGATGACGTGCGTTATCTCGAACTCGATTCCATCGAATCCCTGGCCGGCTTGCCGGAAGACTATATTGCAGCACATCAACCAAATGATGACGGAATAATCCGGATTTCCACGCAGTACCCGGACCTGTTTCCACTGCTGGATTACGCCGAGAGCGACACGGTGCGTCGTGACATGATGATGCTCTACCTGAACCGGGCGTATCCACAAAACGAGGAGTTGTTACAGCGACTGCTGGCCAGGCGTTTCGAGCTTGCCCAATTACTCGGGTTCGACAACTATGCTCAGTTTGTCACCGTGGACAAGATGGTTGGTTCACCGGAACGGGTTGAGGGTTTTCTCGAAGAACTGAAAACCTATACGGCGGAAACCCAGGATCGCGATTACGACATGCTGTTGGCGCGCCTGCGCAAGGACCAACCGGATGCTGAACGGGTCCAGAGCTGGCAGAGGCGCTATCTCAGCGGGAAAGTGCGTCTGGAGCAATTCGATGTGGATTCCAAGGTTGTCCGCCAGTACTTTAATTACACTGCTACACGGGACGGTATTCTGACCCTGGTCCAGGATCTCTTCGGGGTGCAGATCAAGCCCTGGAATACCGAAACCTGGTACGAGGATGTTGAGACCTACGAGCTATGGGATGACGGGGAATTGATTGGCAATTTCTACCTGGACATGCACCCTCGTGAAGGCAAATACGGGCATGCGGCGGCTTTCCCGATGCAAAATGGCATCACCGGCGTCCAATTGCCCATGGTCAGCCTGGTCTGTAACTTCCCCAGTGGCGATGAACTGATGCAACACGGCCAGGTGGTCACCTTCCTGCATGAATTTGGCCACCTGTTGCATTTCCTGTTCGCCGGTAAGCATCACTGGTCTAATATTTCCGGCATCAATACCGAATGGGATTTCGTGGAAGCACCCTCGCAAATGCTGCAGGAGTGGGTCTGGGATTACGACACCATTTCACAATTCGCCCGTAATACAGAGGGTGAAGTGCTGCCGCGTGATCTGCTCGAGCGAATGGTTGCCGCACGGGATTTTGGTCTTGGTATGGGCACCCGGCGCCAATTGGGGCTGGCTGCGCTGTCCCTGGGTCTGTATAACCGGGACCCGGAAGGACTGGACATCAAGGCTTTCAGTGACGATATCGCCCGCCAGTTCACCCGTTTTGAACCGCTCGAGCAAGCGCATTTCTATGCATCTTTCCCACATCTGAACGGCTATTCTGCGATCTACTACACCTACCAGTGGTCACTGGCGATCGCGACCGACCTGTTCACGCGATTCCAGCAAGAAGGACTGCGCAACGTGGAAACGGCCGGCGAGTACCGGGACATGATCCTGGGGCAGGGCGGCGCCAGGCCGGCGGCCGAACTCGTGACCGAATTCCTGGGCCGTGAAGTCAGCTTCAAGCCATACGCCGATCGTCTCAGCGGGGCCGGACGTGTAAAAACCGGTGACGGGGAATAGGTTGGATTGTGTTCGTCATATGGTCTCTCTCTTGTTATATATGAACAATAGAGGTACATTATTCTGTACATGTACATAAATAAGGATCGCCGTCATGAGAGCACTTAGTTACACCGCCCTGAGAAACACATTGGCAAAAACTATGGAAAAAGTTTGTGATGACCATGAACCTATTATTATTACAAGAAAAAGTGAAGGTGCAGTTGTAATGCTTTCGCTTGAAGATTATGAGTCTCTTGAGGAAACTACTTACCTTCTGCGAAGCCCCAAAAACGTCAGGCGGCTCTTTGAATCCATTACTCAACTTGAAGAAGGCAAAGGGATAGAAAAGGACTTGCGTGAGTGAAACTCATATTCTCTGAGCATGCATGGAGCGACTACCTTTACTGGCAAAGAACTGATAAAAAGATTCTTAAACGCATTAACCTGCTTATAAAAGATGTTCAACGTTCTCCATTCGAAGGAATAGGCAAACCAGAACCCTTAAAACATGCTCTTTCAGGATACTGGTCCCGGCGCATCAATGAAGAACATCGTTTCGTCTACAAAGTCGATGCTAACAACATGTTCATTGCACAGCTTAGGTACCACTACTAGGCGTTCATACTGACGAGAAGTGCATTAGCCGTCGTGGTCCAATGTCGGCGTGATCTACTACACCTGCCAGTGACGGGGAATAGGTTGGATTATTAACCGGGGTTCAAACTGCGCACGGCTGCTGATTGCCGCCTCAGATAACGAATAATGTCGCTGGATTCATAAATCCAGCTAACGCCATTGTGTTCGTCCTCTATCCGCAGGCAGGGCACTTGCTGTTTCCCGCCACCGGCAATCAGCTCAGCCCTGTTTTCAGGATGGGAAAGAATGTCTTTTAAAGGTAGTTCCAGCCCCATTAGCCAAAGGGCCAGGCGGACTTTGATGCAAACGGGGCAAGAGGAATAATAGAACAGTTGGTGGCCCGTGAGGCTATGTTTTATTCTCATATGCCCTGATTACCTCTACTACCTGTACTTTGTATGACTCATACCACTTTGACCGCCCAAGCTCTTGAGCAAGTATATGCTCAGAGTTGCTTCTCCATTTCTGTATTTGATTTTGATTCTCCCAATAAGAGATTGCAATCTCTTCACGGCCCTGGGTGACGGAGACAAACTCGGTACATCCATATTCTCCCAGGGCCAGTTCTTTCATTCGTTCTGCCACCCGAGAGTATTCTTCATCGAGTCCGGCAATTTTAGCTCTAAAAATTACGGCGTACATTTTTCTCAGTATCCCTTGATCAATGGAAATGTTATCAGGACTATAAAATATATTTGCACTGGATGCCTGCACCGCTGCTTCCGTGTAATGTAAAGTTCCGAACACGGGTCTACTTGTCGAATTCGAAAGGATAGAGGCATGAAATCAAACAGCAGGATCAAATCCTGGGAAATTACCAGCGAATCCAACTACCGTAACCGGAGGCAGTTTATCCGAGATGCGGGCCTGGCCATTGGCGCTGGCGTTGTTGCCAGTACGCTGCCGTTGGGTGCGCGTGCCGAAGGGCTCGAACTGGATACGGTGCCCGGGCCGTACAGTACGGATGAACAGCCGAACTCCTGGCAGGACGTCACCACCTACAATAATTTTTACGAGTTTGGCACCGGCAAAGAAGACCCCTACGAAAACGCGCAGGACTTCAACCCCAGGCCCTGGAGCGTGAAGGTGTCGGGCGAGTGCGCCAAGCCGGGTGATTACGACTACGAGGACATCATTGCCCCGCATAGCCTGGAGGACCGTATCTACCGGCACCGCTGTGTCGAGGCCTGGTCGATGGTAGTGCCCTGGGTGGGTTTTCCGCTCGGTGACTTGATCAAGAGGTTCGAGCCCAATTCGGATGCAAAATACGTGCATTTCAAGACTCTGTACGACCCCAAACGCATGCCGGGCCAGAAAAGAGCGGTGTTGCGCTGGCCTTATTCCGAAGGGCTGACGATGGCTGAGGCGATGCACCCATTGACCCTGATGGTCGTGGGTATCTACGGCAAAGAACTTCCCAACCAGAACGGCGCGCCGCTGCGCCTGATCGTGCCGTGGAAATACGGCTTCAAGGGGATCAAGTCAATTGTTGAAATCGAGTTCACCAAACGTCAGCCCAGTACCTCCTGGGAATTGGCAGCTCCGCGGGAATATGGTTTTTACGCAAATGTTAATCCTGAAGTCAGCCATCCGCGCTGGAGCCAGGCACGGGAGCGCCGGATCGGCTCTGGCCTGTTTGCCGCGAAACAGCCGACACTGATGTTTAACGGCTACGCCGATGAGGTGGCTGAGCTTTATGCGGGCCTGGATTTGCGCAAGCACTTTTGATGACGCAAAAGTCGATCTGGAAATTGAAGGTCGCGTTATTTCTGCTCTGCCTGGTTCCGCTGGCAAAGCTGGCGCTGGAAACTTTTGGCGTTGCGGGCATGAGCCTGGGCGCCAACCCTATTGAGGAATTGATCCACCGCCTGGGGAAATGGGGTTTGAATTTTCTGCTGATCACGCTGGCCGTGACGCCGCTGCGCCGGCTGACAGGGAAAAGCTGGTTGCTGCGCTTTCGTCGCATGCTCGGGCTGTTCGCCTTCTTCTACCTGCTGCTGCATTTCCTGACCTACGCGGGTCTGGACCAGCGTTTTGATTTGCCGGTGATTTTCGAAGACGTTGTGGAAAGGCCATTCATCACCATCGGCTTCACCGCCTTTGTATTTCTGATACCGCTGGCAGTCACATCGACCAATGCGATGATGAAACGGCTGGGCCGGCGCTGGCAGAAATTACATCGCCTGGTTTACGTAATTGCCATCCTTGGCGTGGTTCATTTCTACTGGCAGGTTAAACTGGATACCCTGGAACCACTCATCTATGCAGCCATTTTGGCAGTATTGCTTGGCTATCGACTCAAAGGCAGAAAACATGACCGTATTGCGCACTCCCGATGACCGTTTTGAAAACCTTTCCGGGTTTTCTTTCCAACCCAACTATGTGGAGGTACAGGATGAGGATCTTGGAATGCTACGCATCCATTACCTGGATGAAGGCCCGGCCGACGGGCCGGTAGTGTTGTGCCTGCATGGAGAGCCGACCTGGAGTTACCTGTACCGGAAGATGATTCCCGTTTTCGCGGCGGCTGGGTGCCGTGTACTGGCGCCGGACCTGATTGGATTTGGCCGCTCCGACAAGCTCTCTGAACGCACGGACTACACTTACGCCAGGCACCTTAAGTGGATGGCCGACTGGATCGGGGCGCTGAACCTCAGGAACATCACCCTGCTGGGACAGGACTGGGGTGGCCTGATCGGCTTGCGCCTGGTCGCTGAAAACCCGGATTTGTTCGCACGGTTTTCATTGTCCAATACCGGCCTGCCAACGGGTGACCACGAGGTTAATGAAGCCTTTCATCGCTGGCGGAAATTCAGTCAGGAAGACCCGGTGTTCGATACGGGGTTCATCGTGAACCTGTTCGGAACCGGTGACCTGACGGACGCAGAAGTCGAAGCATACCGCGCGCCTTTTCCAGCAGATGAATACAAAGCCGGCGCCAGGCAGTTCCCGGTGTTGGTGCCAACCGACCCGGACAACCCGGCCTCAGAAGACAACCGCCGCGCCTGGAAGGCGTTGATGCAATGGGAAAAGCCGGCTTTGATGTGTTTTTCAGATGCGGACCCGATCATGCGGGGCGGTGACAAGCCGTTCTTGAAGTTGGTGCCCGGTACGCGGGGGCAACCGCATCTAACGCTGAAAGGGCGGCATTTTATCCAGGAAGAAGATGGGGAGAACTGGGCGCGGGCGGTCGTGGACTGGATGAAAAGCTGATCATTAGTCCCCTTTTTCCGGCGCGAGTATCGACATTGCCTTTTCAAGCATCTCACGGGCGTAGAGCTTGTCAGTGTAATCCAGCTTTTGAAAATCAATGGACAGGTTGAAGCCTTTGAGCTGTGCTTTCATGTGTTCGTGCTCTTCCTGAATCGTTTCAATGAGATCCAGAACTGTGTATGTCAATACCGGATATGCAATACCTTTTACGGTAATCTGAGTGTTGTGCTCACATGCAATTTCATCCTTGATCAAAGAGAAGGTATCTTCCGAAATCAGGATTTCATCGACGCCGGCTGCCGTTTCCAACCTGCTGGCCAGGTTCACTGCCCCGCCAACAATGGTGTAATCAAGTCGTTCGTCGGAGCCAAAATTTCCGACTGTGCAAAACCCGGTATTAATACCCATGCGAACGCGCAAGGGTGTTGATATGCCCAGGACGTCCCACTCACGCCTCATTTCCAAAAGTTTCTTTCGCATGCTAATGGCCATCTTGATGCATGCAATGGCGTCTTCTTTTTCTCCAAGAGATTCGGGATCCCCGAAGAAAATCATGATGGCATCCCCGATGTACTTATCGATGGTTCCGCCATGATCCAGTGCAATCTTGGACATTTCGTTAAGATATTTATTAAGGACGTTCGTAAGCACTTCTGATTCGACCCGGTCGGTCAGTTCGGTAAATCCTTGAATATCTGAGAAAAATATGGTGAGCTTCTTGCGATAGGATTCAATTTTTACATCTTGTTTACCCTCGAAAATGTTCGTGTACACTTGTCGCGAAAGGTATTTGGCCAACTTGTTCGATAACGCCTGCAGTTGTTCATTCTTTATCTTCACTTCTTCATTGAGTTCTTCCAGACACCTGGCTTTTTTTGCGAGTTCCTTTTTTTGAGTCTTCAGCTTGAGTTCGTGTTGTGTCCGCTCGGTGACGTCACGAATGATGCCGCTGTAAAACACTTTTTGTTTAACCTTCCAGGTGGAGAGAGACATTTCGATAGGAAACTCGTGTCCATCCTTATGCAAACCGCTCAACTCAACGGTATGCCCGATAACATGGTGCTTGCCTCCTTTTGCAACCCGCTCAATGCCCTTTTGATGTGGCTCCCGGTATCGTTCCGGGATGATTGCCATTAGCGGGCCGCCCAGCATCTCCTCTTCCGTGTAGCCAAAAATGTGCTCTGCAGCCTTGTTCCATGACTGGATATCGCCTGCTTCATTCGCTGAGATGATTGCGTCGTTGGCGCTTTCGGTTATCGACTGAAACTTCAATTTGATGGCCTGGTTAAGTTCCTCCATAAACTTGCGTTCACTGATATTTCGGATGATGCCGCTGTAGTGCCTTTCATCGCCAATGAGCCATGTCGACAGCGACAACTCTACGGGGATCAGGTGCCCATCCTTGTGCAGCCCGGATAGCTCAGCAGTTTTGCCTATGACATGGTGCTCACCACCACCTGAAACCCGTTCAATTCCCTTGTCGTGGGGTGACTTGTATTCTTCAGGAATGATGATGGTCAGGGGCTTTCCAATCACTTCGGCCTGGTCGAATCCAAAAATGGAAGATGCTGCTTTGTTCCAGGAGAGAATAACCCCCTTCGAATCAGCGGTGATGATGCCATCGTTTGCTGATTCCATGATCGAACGCGTACGCGCTTCGGCTGTGCGTAGCTCATCCTCCATCTTTACCCGGCTGGATATGTCCCTGATGATTCCACCATAACGCCGGCCGTCATCGGTGTCCCAGGTGGAAAGTGATAGTTCTATCGGAAATTCAGCACCATTTTTACGCCGGCCGGCCAATTCGACGGCGTTACCAATCACGTGCTGTTTGCCACCGGATCCTACTCGTTCCAATCCCTGATCGTGAAGTTGATGAAACCTTTCCGGAATGATGGCATGAAGAGACTGCCCGATCATTTCATCAGCAGAAAAGCCAAACATCGAAGCTGCCGCCTGATTCCACGAAATGACATTTCCTGCCTGATCTATTGCGATTAAGGCGTCGGTCGTGCTGCCTGCGATTGCTTGCAAATGATCGGCGGAGTTTGGTGGTTCTTCACTTATATGCATTCAATAAATTGTACACCTGGATTTAATAAATCAGTAGAGAATTAGTTCTCATTCAACTTTTGGAATATCGATACTTGAACCGCCTGCGGTTCCGGTAGGGGAAAACATCGGCCTGGTTTCCACATTCAATATTTTCCTTGACCTTTTTCCACCAGGCTGCAGTCATCAGTTCCGCATGGTCCTGTTTGAAAACGGCCATGTCCTTTTGGTTGGCAAAGAAGAACGGCCCGAAGGTCTCGGGAAAAACGTCGTTTTCCTCGACCGAATACCAGGGCGTGTCTGACATCTCGTCATCGAAGTTGCGTGGCGGCGGTATTTTGCGGAAATTACATTCTGTTATGTAGCAGATTTCGTCGTAGTCATAAAACACCACGCGGTCATGGCGCGTTACCCCGAAGTTCTTTTTCAGCATGTCTCCGGGAAAGATATTGGCGCCCGCTAAATCCCTGATCGAGTTGCCATAGTCCCTGATGGCCCACTTCCGTTCGGCCTTTGAGGCCTGGGCCAGGTAGTTGTCCAGCGGATGCATCCGTCGCTCGATATAGATGTGCCTGATCACCAGCATTTCGCCATCGATCTCGATGGAACCGGCCGCCTCTTGCTGCAATTGTTCCATCAGGGATGGATCGATCCGGTCCATCGGTATAGCCACGTTGGAGTATTCGAGTGTGTCTGCCAGGCGCCCGACGCGGTCATGGTTCTTGACCAGCAGGTATTTGTCTTTCACATCCTGGCGCGAAGCGGTTTTGGGTGGATCGAAACGGTCCTTGATCAGTTTGAACACAAACGGCATCGAGGGCATGGTGAACACCAGCATGACCATGCCGCGAACACCGGGCGCCACCTGGAAGGTATCCCGTGAATGCCGCAGATGGTGCTGCAATTCCCGGTAGAAAATGGTTTTTGCCTGTTTCTGCAAGCCCAGCATGGCGTAAAGATCAACTCCGGATTTCCGCGGCATGATGGAAAGCAGGAAGGACACATAGGCTGAGGGCACTTCCATGTCCACCAGGAAGTAGGCGCGGGAGAAACTGAACAGGATGGCAACATCCTTCTGGCGCATCAGCAGGGAATCGACCGTGACCGTTTCGTTCTCATTGCGCAGGATCGGAATCACAAATGGCTGCCGGATATCGCCGTTGATCAGCCTGCCGACCACGTAGGCGGCCTTGTTGCGGTAAAACAGGCTGTCGAGTACCTGGATCTGTAAATTGGGCTGTGCTTTCCAGTGGGATGAGCGCCGTTCGACCAGGGCGCGCTCGAGGTAGCGAATATCGCGGCGCAGGTTTTCAAACGGGGTGGTCAGGCCGAAACTGGTCAGGATTTCCAGGAAACTGCGGCGCACACCATCGCTTTCGGGATAGTAGCTGCGATAGGTTGGCTTTGATCCACGTAAATGCTGCGTGCTGATGGCGGGTCTCCAGAAAATGTACTCACTCTTGTAGTAATCTCTATGAAGAACCCTGCAAGCAACTGAATTATAAAATGTTTCAGCGCACTCAGCTTGCAGATGATCCATCAGTAAGCCGATGAAGACAATCTTGATTCGGGGCCAGAGGTCATTGTTGGTGCTCACCGCCGGGTACTCGCGTTGAATCGCCTCTACCGTTTCCTCCACCCGTTGTTCGTAGCCCAGGATGCGCTCCGCGCTAACCTCGACCGACCGGGGCCAGTCAGCACGCTCAAAGCATGCTTTGCCTTCGCGGCTGTATTGGCGAAAGTGCGAGTAATGCCGGTTGAAACCATCGAGAATGGTTTGCGCGACCCCCGCCCAGGTATCCATGTTCAATACGTTTACCCCCGTCCACGGTCCAAGCGCGATAGAGTTGATTTTCAGGAAACCATTATCAACCATGGCAGGACACAATGTATAATCTCTGTTCGGCTATGAAGGAGTTTTTATTGTGAAAAGAATTGTTATTTTGCTTGCAGCAGCTTTTATGTTTAGCAACGTTCAGGCCAAGGATGACGACGGTGACGACATCCAGGTTTTACCCGAGGAAGCCCAGGCTTGCGCTCTGCCAGCATCACCTGATGCCATTCCGGAAGAGGCGACTTACGACGACCTGTTGAAAGCCAAGAAGCAGATCGCAGTTTTCCAGGGTGAGATCGAGGTGTTCCGCGAATGTCTGAATGCTGCCGATGAAAATCCGGACAACACAAGCGGTAACAAGGCGGCCATTGTTTCTTCCCATAATTATTCGGTTGAAATGGAAGAGCGCGTTGCAGAGCGTTTCAACGCTGCGGTTCGCGGCTACAAGGAACGCAAGGCCGCTGCTGAAGGTTAATTTTCCACGGGCACCGGCAAGCATGCCGGTGTCATGTAACTTCAAGGAATCACCATGCTGCGCACGAAGCTGTTAGGAACTTCGCTTGTCTCCCTGTTTTTGTTCATCTCCTGTCAACCGGCGTAGCCGCCAACGACGGTCATCCGCTGGCCGGGATCCCGTTGCGATCAATCGGTCCGGCGCTGACCTCCGGCCGGGTATCGGATTTCGCGTTTCATCCAGACCAGTGGCAGGTGCACTACGTGGCCTTTGCCAGCGGCAATCTCTGGAAAACGGAAAACAACGGTATCACCTGGAAACCGGTGTTCGAAAACGAAGGTTCCTATTCAATCGGTGTGGTTGAACTCGATCCGGGCAATCCAAACACGGTCTGGGTCGGCACCGGCGAGAACAACAGTCAACGCAGCGTTGCTTTTGGTGATGGAGTGTACAAATCACTGGACGGTGGGAAAGCCTGGAAGCATATGGGCCTGAAGGACTCGGGTCACATTTCAATGATCCGTATTGATCCTGCTAACAGCAACATCGTGTGGGTGGCGGCGCAAGGCCCGCTGTGGAACTCAGGCGGTGAGCGTGGGCTGTACAAGACCACCGACGGCGGTGAAAACTGGTCCAGGATCCTGGATATCGACGAAGACACGGGCGCCAACGAGTTCGTGATCGACCCGGCCAATCCGGACGTGATCGTGGCATCGAGTTACCAGCGCCGGCGGCACGTGTGGACCCTGATCAACGGTGGTCCCGGAAGCGGCATCCACAAGACCACTGATGGTGGCAAGACCTGGCGGAAAATCAGCGAAGGGCTGCCCGAAGGTGAACTGGGCCGTATTGGCCTGGCAGCGGCGAATACATCGCCGAACACCCTCTATGCCATTGTCGAGGCAGACGAAGAAGGTAAGGGCGTCTATCGCAGCACCGATTTCGGGGAAAGCTGGGAGAAGCGTTCCGATCACATGACGACCAGTCCGCAGTATTACAACGAGCTGTTTGTCGATCCAAACAATGCGGACGTGGTCTACTCGGTGGATACTTTCACCAACCGCTCTGAAGACGGTGGCAAAACCTGGAGCCGGCTATCGATCAAAAACAAGCATGTAGATGACCATGCCATGTGGTTTGACCCACGCGATAGCAGGCACTTTTACATCGGCGGTGATGGAGGCGTCTACGAGACCTGGGACCGTGGCGAAACCTGGCGGCATGTCACCAACCTGCCGGTCACGCAGTTTTACCGTGGCACTCCCGACAATGATGTGCCGTTCTACAACGTCTGCGGTGGTACACAGGATAATTTCACGCTGTGCGGCCCCAGTCGGACGCGCTACACCGACGGCATCACAAATGCAGATTGGTGGATTGCCCAGGGTGGTGATGGCTTCAAGGCACAGATCGATCCGAGCAACGCCAACGTTGTGTATGCGCAGTACCAGTACGGCGGCCTGGCTCGGTTCGACCGGATTACCGGTGAACGGCTGGCCATAACACCCCAGCCCGGAGCGGATGAAAACGCCTACAAGTGGAACTGGAGTTCGCCTTTACTCATTTCGCCACATGACAGCAGCCGCTTGTACTACGGTTCGGAGTACCTGTTCCGTTCCGATGACCGCGGTGAAAGCTGGGTGGCCGTGAGCGGCGACCTGTCACGGCAAATCGATCGCAACCAGTTGGAAGTCATGGGCCGGGTGTGGAGTGTTGATGCGATCGCCAAGAATATGTCCACTTCCATGTACGGCAGTTTGATCGCGCTGGACGAGAGTACCCTGGTCGAAGGTCTGCTCTATACCGGCACCGATGATGGCCTGATCCATGTCACCGAGGATGGTGGGCAGAACTGGCGCCGGACGGATGCCTTCAAAGGCGTGCCTGACATGTCGTTGGTAGAAGACATCATCGCTTCACGCCATGATGCGAATGTCGCTTACGCAGTGTTCGACAATCATAAGCGCGGGGACCACAAGCCCTACGTAATGAAAACCATGGACCGTGGCATCAGTTGGGAATTGTTGGTTGACGGACTGCCGGCCCGGGGAACAGTACATACCATTGCCGAAGATCACGAAGATCCAAACCTCTTGTTCGCTGGAACTGAATTTGGCCTGTTTTTCAGCAATGACGGTGCCAGCAACTGGCAGCAACTGACGGGCTTGCCCACCATCGCCGTGCGTGACCTGGAAATTCAGCGCCGTGAGGGTGACCTCGTTGTTGTGACCTTCGGACGCGGGTTTTACATTCTCGATGATTACGCGCCCTTGCGGACGCCAGATTCAGAACTCGATTCCGGAGCCACCCTGTTCCCGGTGCGCGATAGCTGGTTATATAACGAGGACGATCGCAGAACCGGGGGCGGCCGGGGCTCGTACGGAACGGGTCGCTACACTGCCGATAACCCACCCTATGGCGCCGTCTTTTCTTATTATCTTGCTGAAGACCTCCAATCGCTTAACAAACAACGCCTGCAGGCTGAAAACGACAGTGCCCAGAAGGGTGAGGGCAATCCCTATCCGAATTGGGATCAGCTGAGGCGCGAAGACCGTGAAGAAGCGCCATCCATCACGCTAATCGTTAGTGATTCGGCCGGAAACTTAGTCAGGCGGATCGATGGTCCGGCTGACAAGGGCTTCCAGCGGGTAGCCTGGGACATGCGTTTTCCGGCGCCTGATCCGATCGACCTGGAGCCAGCTACGGATCGTGCTCCATGGGATAGTCCACCAAAGGGACCGATGGTGCTTCCAGGGCGTTACAACGTGACCCTGTCAAAGCGCGTGGAGGGCAGTCTCGAAGAAATCGCCGGCGCACAGACCTTTGACCTCAAACCATTGTTCACCGGTGGACTGGTGGCGGATGATCGCGCGGCAGTTCTTCAATTCCAGGTGGAAACAGCCGGGCTTTACCGTGTCGTGATGGGCGCAAACCGTGCCGCTGGCGAGATCGAAACACGCATCGAGCACCTGATGAAGGCAGTGGAAGATACACCGTCCACTTCCGGGCAGCAGGCCGCGGCGGTGCGGGCCCTGAACTCGCGGATGCAGGATTTGCAGGTCAGGCTGAATGGCGATAGCACCGTTTCAAACCGTGCCGAACCTGTGCCACTGTCCCTGACAGGAAGGATTAATACCATTGCCAGCGGAAGTTGGGACAGCCAGTCGGCTGTGACCGGAAATTATCGGGATTCGTATAATATAGCGGCCGAACAATTCCCGCCCATCCTGGCTGAGTTGAAAGCGATTTCTGCGGACCTGGTCAGCCTAGAGGCGGAATTGGAAGCTGAGGGCGCTCCCTGGACTCCGGCCCGTTTACCGGATTGGCCAAATTAGTCCGCAGACATAGTTGTTGAACTGCGGGCCTGGTCCAGGCGCTCACGCAAACCGGTAGCCCAGCGCTGCAGCATACGGCGCGCATCGGCGTTGTTGGAGACGCTGGTGGTCCACTGCATGTAACCGCGCCGGGGAGATTCACGACGATCACTGGCCGTGACAATCAGGTCACCGGTCACCGAATCGTAGATCTCGAGTTTCAGCGTCATCCTGCCGGCTGATTCAGTAAACTGCCGATTAACACCGGAGGTCGGTGTGTCCGGTGCGTACACATCCAGGTCTACGATCCGTGGTGTGATTCTCATCACATTGTCGGCAACTTCGTCTACAACCTCATAGCCACCGTTCTTGCTCAGCTCCTCGGTGAAGACCTTGTCGAACAATTCGGAGAGGCTGCTCTTGATTTTCTCCATGTCCGAGGCCTTTACTTTGAAGGTGTGGTAGCGGTTCTGGTCGCGCTGCCAGCGCTTGCGGAAAGCCACTGTGGCCGTGTCGAGCTGGATCTTGTCATACACACTCCAGTCGATATCGGGGGCGGCGTATAGCTCACCCCGGCGGTCTTTCTCAACCAACTCCAGGCCTTCAAGAGATACTTTGGGAGGCTCAGATTTTGCGAGGATCGTTGCCGGGGTGGCAATGATACCGAGGATAAACAACGAACTCATGAGGGTTTTGTTCATATCAATCTGTCCTGAAGCGGTAGTGTATTCAATAGCTATGATATCAAAAGACCCTGTTGGTTCGATTATTATTTCAAGTAATTCAACATGGTATCTGCGTCGCTTGTCTCAAACGGATCTATGGGGGCGTTGTCGCACTTGCCTGGCTCAGAGAAAAGCGCCGTGACCTGGCCGTTTTCCACCAACATCGAATATCTCCAGGAACGGGCGCCGAAGCCAACGTTATCTTTGCGCACCAGCATGCCCATCAGTCGCGTGAAATCACCGCTGCCGTCCGGTAGCAATTTCACTTTTTCGACGCCCTGGTGTCTGCCCCACTGGAACATCGTGAAGGCGTCGTTGACGCTGAGGCAATAGATTTCATCCACGCCCAGTGCCCTGAATTCATCGTACTTGTCTTCGAAGCCAGGCAGGTGCGAGTTGGAACAGGTCGGCGTGAATGCGCCGGGCAGGGCGAAAACAATGATCTTCTTGCCGTCGAAAATATCTGCCGAAGTGACTTCCTGCCAACGGAAGGGGTTGGGGCCTTCCACGGTCTCGTCACGCACCCTGGTTTTAAACGTTACGCTGGGAACATTCATACGTATTGCTTGAGTCATTTTGTATTCCTTCTTTGAATGATGGGTGGATCATAGGCACTAAAGCATCATATGTAAAATCGATTAGAATTATAGCTACGATAGCTAACGGCAATGATAGTCCTTCCTTGTACGTTGATCTCTGGTAGATTAGTTGCCGGGCAGACCCCCGGGGGAGAAGCAGTCGAATATGACCCAGGCGATCACAACGCCACGGCTGAGCCAGGCAGCGCTGGCTCGTATTCTGGATGTCACGCAGAAACTGGCGCAGCCATATGACCTGCTGCAGATGCTGACAGAAGTGGTTGAAGCTGGTGAGTCGGTGCTTGCTGCCGACAAGGCAACGCTGTGGCTGTACGACGCTGCCAGGGATGACCTGATCATGAAAATCCCTTCGTTCAAGCCGGCCCCCCGAATGGCTGCAGGCGAAGGACTCGTTGGCGAGTGCCTTTCGAATCGCGAAATCATCAACGTCCCCAACGCCTACGCAGATCCCCGATTCAGCGGGGCAGTGGATAAGGTGACTGGCTACAAGACACAATCGGTTCTGAATGTTCCATTACTGGGCCTGGAAAAGGAGCCGGTCGGCGTGCTGCAACTGCTGAACAAGAATGTGGGTGTTTTCGATGCAGGCGATGAACTCCTGGCATCCACGCTCGCTGCGCAGTGTGCTGTCGCCGTCCAGCGAATGCAGTTGACTGAAGCGCTGTTATTGAAAGAAAGGCTGGACGAGGAAGTTGCGCTGGCGCGGGAAATACAAATGAGCACCTTGCCGACCGAAATGCCCAGCGTGGCCGGCTACGATCTGCACGGTCAATTTGTCCCTACCGGTCATGCTGGTGGTGACTTGTTCGATCTCGTCGTACTTAAAGAGCAGTTGTTCATCCTGATGGGAGATGCCACGGGTCACGGTTTTGGTCCAGCATTGTCCGCAACCCAGATGCAGGCCATGCTGCGCGTGGCGTTTCGCTGCGGGGCCTGCCTGGACGAGGCATATCGGCACGTCAACAACCAGCTTGCCGAAGATCTTCCGGATGACCGCTTCATAACGGCTTTCATGGGCTTTCTCGACCCGGCAAGGCATAAAATCCGCTTTCACTCCGGGGGGCAGGGGCCTATTTTGCATTTCAAGGCGGCTGACGAAAGTTGTGAATGGCATCGGCCAACTACATTTCCGGTCGGAATAATTGACCTGCAGCAAGCGGGCGATGCACAGATCCTGGAGATGGCTCCCGGCGATGTGCTGGTGCTATTGTCCGATGGTATCTATGAGTATGAAAGTAAGCAGGGTGTCCAATTTGGCGAAGAAAGAGTCGCCCATCTTTTGGAGTATCACCACCGCTTACCCATGGTGGAATTGAGTAAGCAAATTCTGAATGCAACGTATGAACATGGCGAGGGTGTTTCCCAGCAGGATGACATAACACTGGTCTTGCTCAGGCGACTACCGGAGGAACATTGATGCAAAAAATGTACAAGCGAAGTTTTGATCAAATCCAGGCTATCGTCGCCGACACCGACCGCTTTTTCGCAGCGGAGACATAGACGAGTCCCTGCGCATGAAAGTGGATTTGTCAGTGGAGGAACTGTTCGTCAATATGGTGAGTTACAACACGGAGACGGTTAAGGGACATACTCATTGAGATGCGCCGTATTAATGGAGGGATCGAGGTCAGCCTGACGGACTATGATGTTGATAGATTCGATCCCTACAGCGGCCTCGGAAGTGGATGTTGATGCTCCCCCTGGCTGAGCGCACGCCGGGTGGGCTCGGGGCTTTACCTGGTATTAAAAATGGCAGATTCGATACATTACGAATACCATGACCGAGAGCAAAATTACTTTTACCAATAGTATGCAGCAGAGTGATTGAACGGGATGTTTGAGATTGAATTCAACGAACGTGGCGAAGTGGCCATCAGCGGGCGGCTGGATGCAGCGCAGGCGGCCACGGGCCCAGGAATTTCTCGATGCGGCTGGCGACCAGTGCGTGCTGGACCTGACCGGCCTTGAGTATATTTCCAGTGCGGGGCTGGGGGTTCTGCTTCGAACTCACAAGCGCCTGATGACCGTTGATGCAGGTCTTGAACTGGTTAATGTAAACAAGCACATAGCCGACATATTCTGCTATTCGGGATTCGACAAGTTGTTTGTTATCAAGGCCGCATGAAACTTTTTTTCCAACTTTTATGGCAGTGAGCTGTAGTTATGAATAGTAACGGTCGCGATCATGCACTCATTGAACGATGCAAGAGTGGTGAACGGCAGGCGCTCGAAGAGTTGGTCGGCCTCTATGAAAGGCCCATATACAACGCCGCTTTCCGGATTCTTGGCAATCCGGACGACGCCGCCGATGCGACCCAGGTGGTGTTTTTGAAAGCATTCGAGCATTTGGGTCAGTACGACCCCAAATATAAATTTTTTAGTTGGATATACCGAATTGCAGTTAATGAATCCATCAATCAGCTAAAGCGTGGTAAAAGGCAGCAAGTTCTCTATGACAACGAAGTTGCAACTACCGACAGCCCGGAGACGGCACTTACAGCCGCCGATCTGTCACGCGAGATTCAGGATGGCTTGATGGTTTTGAAAGAAGACTACAGGACCGTAATCGTGTTGAGACATTTTTCAGATTGCAGCTACGCACAGATCAGCGAAATACTGCAAATTCCGGAAAAAACCGTGAAATCGCGGCTCTATTCAGCACGGCAGTTAATGAAAGAGACATTGCAAGCCAGGGGCGTGCACTGAAAGGATAAGGAAAGATCATGCTGGAAGAACGCACATTACATCTGATCAACGCAGACATCGACGGTGAATTGACGCCCGATGAACGTGAGGACCTGGACGTCATCCTGGACTCTTCGAGTGATGCGCGGGCGATGAGGGCGGAGCTTCTCAGGCTGAGCAATTTGCTCGACAATCAACCTGAACAGATACCGCCACCGGACCTTTCAAAACGGATACTCAATAAACTGGCGCCGCCACCGAGGGCATCCAACTTCTCCCTTTCGAGCCTGTTTGCTTCATTCCAGCCCGCAACCGCCGGCCTGGCCTTTGCGGCGGGTTTGCTCCTGACGGTAGGGGTCTACGAACTGTCGCCGAGCGACCAGCCTTCAAGTGAAACGGCCAGTATGGTCGGCACCATGGTAGCGAGCCAGTCAGGCAGCCAGGATTTGTTGAAAAACGACGTCCTTCTCAAGGGTGATGGGTTTTCTGGAACCGTGTCTTTGCGCAGCACCGACGGGGTTTATGTTTTGAATTTTGATCTCGACTCCAGGGATATGACGGAGATCGAAGTAGGCCTTGACCGCACGGGTCTGTCATTCGGAGGTTTTGCCGAAACCCGGAGTGATGCAGACAAGGTATTTGAATCAGTGACGATGTTCGGGGGGACTTTGCGTGTGGTAAACCAGGGACGACAGCAGTTCGCAGTATTCCTGCGCGTCAATAGCCATGAACAGGCTGTTGACGCGGGGTCAATTACCATTGATTTTTCAAGCGATGGTGATCGACTCTATGCCTGTTCCTGACCTCCGCGCGCCCTGCGCTTTTTGCCGGTGCGCTTTTTGCCGATATCGGTGACAGTGAGTACAGCGAAGATTATTACAGCCTGGTCTTGCAAGTGGACCTGGTCTTCAAAATTGCCCATAGGCTCCCGATGACACTGTCTTTTGGTTATGCGTATGGGTTTGCTGACGGTGACAGGGGTGAAAGCGAATGGTTGGTTTCGCTCAAGCTATTTTAAAAAATGCCGCTTGAACTTCTCGCCAGGGCTCCGGTAGGTCTGTTGCCCGTGCTGATCTTCCTGATGATTCTGGTCTACATGGACAGCTATAAACTGCTCAGCCTGAAGTCCGTATTGATGGTGATCGTGGCGGGTGGGCTGACCGCGATTGCCGCCATGTATGTGAACGGCTGGTTGCTTGGCGCACTGGACATGCCGTTCAAACCGTATTCGCGGTACGTGTCGCCCGTTGTCGAGGAAAGCCTTAAAGCGCTGGTCATCGTTTACTTGTTCCGGTCGAACCGGGTCGGCTTCCTGGTTGATTCGGCGATCATGGGCTTTGCGGTGGGCACAGGTTTTGCACTGGTCGAAAACTATCAGTACCTGCAGTTCAATTCATCGGCCAGTTTTGCTGTCTGGATCGTTCGCGGATTCGGCACCGCCATCATGCACGGCGGGGTCACGGCCATGTTCGCAATCATGTCGCAGACGCTGACCGAGCGGCAGATGAAAATCAATCCACTGTACTATCTGCCCGGCCTGGCAGTGGCGGTGTTCCTGCACTCCATCTTCAACCACTTCCTGGTGGCGCCGGTCTTGCAAACACTCGGAACATTATTCGTTCTGCCACCGCTGATTCAAATGGTTTTCCATCGGAGCTCAAAAGCACTGCACGACTGGCTTGAACTTGATTTTGACGCCGATGCCGATCTGATCGAGATGATTGATTCCGGACAGTTTTCCGAATCAAAAATTGGCCAGTTCCTCGAAGACTTGCGCGGTAAGTTTGAAGGCCCCATCGTGGTCGATATGCTCTGCTACCTGCGGGTTTATACGGAACTGGCCATTCGTGCCAAGGCCGCGCTGATCGCACGTGAGAACGGCCTCGAGTTACCGGTAGGAGAGCGCACCAGGGAAAAGTTTGAAGAACTGCATTACCTGGAAAAAAGTATCGGCAAGACCGGTTGCCTGGCGATGAAGCCCTTCCTTCAGATCGAGCGCAAAGATCTCTGGCAGATGCACGTGATCGATAGGTAGGAGCGAATTCATTCGCGAATGAATTCGCTCCTACAATAATGGCACATCAACTTTTCATCATTCCCATTGTATTTTCTATAGCAGCCAGAAAATTTAAATCTGATTGCCTATAATTAAGAGAGAAGGTTCGTGCTTTGCAGGGAGCACGTATGATCAGCAAGCCCAACAAGTCCCTCCTGGGGCATTTGTATCAGCGTAAAGTCATGCGCGTTGGGTTCGCTTACATCCTCATCGGCTGGGTGATAGGTATGACCGACAGCGGGAGGATCTTTTCGAAATCCAGGAGGATATTGCAGGCCATATTGCCGAAGCCTTGTACGTGACTCTGAAACACAGCCATCTTCACGAGCAGAGACAGGTTGATCCCAGGGCTTATGATTTTTTCCTCCGCGGCAAGTATTACTTTGCAAAATGCGCTGCGGAAAATTCCGTTTACGCACGCCAGTTGTTTACGCAGGCATTGCGAGTAGACCCAACCTACGGTCGGGTATGGGCCTGGCTGGCCTATTCCTATGGTTTTGAGTACATGTTTTTGGATGGCACGGATACCAACCGTGATGAGGCTCTGCGGGATCCCATCGTTCTTTATGATGCGGCCTGCTTCTACGCCATGCTCGGTAAATCCAGGAAAGCGCTGGACTCCCTTGAGAAATGTGTTCTCAAGGTCGGCAGCATCAATCGTGAATGGCTGGAGAACGATTCTGACCTGGATAGCATTCGTGATCATCCGCGGTTCGCCAACATCATTGCAGCTATTAATTGACAGTAGGAGCGAATTCATCCGCGAAAATAATCGCGGCTAAAGCCGCTCCTACGCTGATTCTGATCCCATTTTGCATGACCATAGTCAGATTCGCTCAAGGCGCGGAATGGTACGGTTACCCGGTTCATAATCAACCGAGTATTACCATGATCAAAAAGCAGAAATCCTCCTTGAAAACCCTGTTGACGGCCAGCCTGGCCATTGCCCTGATTGGCTGCTCAGAAAAGGCCGAAGAACCGGCTGATGCCGGGATAGCAGACGTGTCTGATGAGCCCGTCGTGGAAGAAGTTGTGATGGTCGATGAAAGCAATCCATTCTTCGTTGCATGGGCCACGCCTTATGGCATCCCGCCCTTCGACGCGATCCGTAACGAGCATTACAAGCCGGCCTTTGACGCTGGCATCGAAGAACAGCGCGTTGACATCACCGTGATCCGAGACAATCCCGAGCCGCCTGCCTTTGAAAACACGATCGAAGCACTGCAGTTGGCCGGGGAGTCGCTGAGAAGGGTCAGAAGCGTTTTCGGGAATATTACCGGTACCGACACCAATGATTTCCTGGAGGAACTGGATGTAGAGATCAGCCCGGTGCTGACGCGGGAACAGGACGCCATTTACCTGGATGAGAAAATTTTCGGGCGCGTCAACGCCGTTTACGAGGCAAGGGAATCGCTCGATCTGGATGAGCAGGCGCTGCGCCTGGTCGAACTCACACATCGCGATTTCGTGCGGCGGGGTGCGGCACTGGATACTGAAGCCAAGGCCCGGATAAAAGACATCAATGCGCGGATTTCAGAGCTCAACACGGTGTTTTCACAAAACCTGTTGAAAGAAACCAAGGCGTTCGAACTGGTCATTACTGACGAGGCAGACCTTTCGGGCTTGCCGCCGAACATGATTGGATCAGCCAGCCTGAAGGCAGAGTCCAAAGGTCAGCCGGGCGCGTGGATATTCGGACTGGATCGTGGCACCTACGAGGGTTTCATGACCTACGCTGACAACCGTGAACTGCGCGGCCAGATGTTTGCAGCCTACCGCGCGCGCGGCGGGCAGGGTGGCGCAAACGATAACCGCGATGTGCTGACGGAAGTTGCCAAGCTGCGCGCTGAACGCGCCGTCCTGCTGGGTTACCCCAACCACTCCGCCTACCAACTGGAAACGCGCATGGCCAAGACGCCCCAGGGTGCTGAAAACTTCCTGCTGGAAGTCTGGAAACCCGGCCTGGTTCGTGCTGACGAAGAACTGACTGAAATGCAGCTAATCGTGCAGGAGGAAGGTCACGATTTCATCATTGAGGGCCAGGACTGGTGGTACTACGCGGAGAAACTGCGGACCAAGAAATACGCACTCGACGAGTCTGAATTAAAACCGTACTTTGAGCTTAACAACGTCCGCGCTGGTGCATTCCACGTAGCCAACAAGTTGTTTGGTGTCACCTTCAAGCCGCTGGCGGATGTGCCGGTTTGGAACGATGTGGTCCAGTCTTACACCGTGTATGACTCGGACGGTGAATTCCTCGGTGTTTACATGGTTGACTACTACGCCAGGGACTCCAAGCGTGGTGGCGCCTGGATGAGCACCTATCGCCAGGCCTCTGAAATTCAAGGGGATAAAATCCGGCCCATCGTTACCAATAATCTGAACCTGGCTATTCCGGCTGACGGCGAGCCGACGCTGCTCAGCTACGACCAGGTCGAAACCCTGTTCCATGAATTTGGCCACGGCCTGCACGGCCTGTTGACCCAGATCCGTTATCCGCGCTTTGCCGGCACCAGCGGCAGCCCAAGGGATTACACCGAGTTCCCGGCGCAGTTCATGGAGCACTACGCATCGCAACCCGAGGTGCTGGCCGTTTACGCGAAACACGCGGAAACCGGTGAAGTGATCCCGCAGGAACTGGTCGACAAGGTTCGTGCGGCGAGCACGCATAACCAGGGTTTCAAGACCACCGAGTACATCGCAGCTTCCTTGCTGGATTTGAGCTGGCACAACCTGTCGCCCAACGAGGCGGCAGCCGTTGAGGATGCGCAGAAGTTCGAGGATGAAACCATGGCCGCTTACGGTAAACCTGGAGAGATTGAGTCACGCTATCGCAGCCCTTATTTCGCGCACATTTTCGCGGGTGGCTATTCAGCAGGTTATTACGCTTACCTGTGGTCTGAAATTCTGGACGCAGACGGGTTCACGGCCTTTTTGGAAGCCGGCGATATTTATGATCCGATGTTGGCCGGTCGTTTGAAGGCAAACGTGTACCAGGCAGGCGGAATTCGTGATGCCGACGAATTGTACCGGCAGTTCCGCGGCAAGGATCCGTCGATCGAGCCCTTGCTGGAAATCCGCGGGTTGAATTGACCTGATAATTGTTTATGGATCGCGAATGAATTCGCTCCTACGCTTTGTTCAGCGTTTGTGTAATGGCGCCGTAGGAGCGAATTTATTCGCGATTGTGTAATGGTACCGTAGGAGCGAATTTATTCGCGATTGTGTAACCAGTTAGGCAGCAATTCATAAGGGTCTTTCCCGCCCAGGTCTCCCGGCTCGATATCCACCCTGGCCAGGTGTTTTTGCAAGTCACCAGACTTGTAGGCTTCGAAGGTATCGGTGGCGCCGCCAATGTGTTTCCCTCCAATGAAAATCTGGGGAATGGTTTTGCTGCCCAGGCGCGCATTGAGCACCGCACGAATCTGGCCGCCCCAGTCATCATCCTGATAGACGACTGAATCCAGGTCGATGGCTTTGAAAGGGATGTACAGCTCTTCGAACAGCTTGCGTATGGCCCAGCAAAACTCGCACCATTCCAGGGCGAACAAAACCACCGGGTTCTCCTCGTCGCTGATCGCCTCAGTAACAAAGGTTTCGGCCGCCTCGGTGAGGGTGACTGGTTCTTCTTCCGCTGCAGGCGCCGGCGCTGCCTTTACATCGAAACGGTAGCCGGGAGTGGAGCGGGCGATGTCCATTTCTTCTTCGGACATCTGTTCCGGAATGCCCTCGAACAACGGTGTTGAGAGATAGCGCTCGCCGGTATCGGGCAACATGCACAGGATGGTCGTGTTCGGTGGTGCGGTTTCGGCCACTTTCATCGCACCGGAAAAGGTCGCGCCGGCCGAAGTGCCGCAGAATATACCTTCCTTTTTGGCGAGTTGCCTTGCCATTTCCAGTGCATGGTTGCCGTCGATGGGCATGACTTCATCGATCAGTTCCAGTGCAACGGCGTCTTCGGCAAGCTGGGGAATGAAATCCGGGGTCCAGCCCTGCATCAAGTGGGGACGGAAATTGGGGTGGCTTCCGCTGGGCGTGCCGTCAGCATCACGTGCCTGCGGGATTCCACTACCCAGTAACTGTGAATTATCGGGCTCGCAGACCACGATTTTTGTTTCAGGGCTCCTTTGTTTCAAGACACGCCCGGTGCCTTTCAATGTGCCACCGGTGCCGTAGCCAGTGACGAAGTAGTCCAGGTGACGGGCCCGGAACACGTCAAGAATTTCAAGCGCTGTCGTTTGCGTATGCGCTTCGGCATTGGCTTCGTTTTCAAATTGCCGAACCAGGAACCAGTCGTGGGTTTCTGCAAGCTCCACCGCCTTGGCCAGCATGCCGCTGCCCTTGAGTTCCGCTGGTGTCAATACCACCTTCGCGCCCAGGAAGCGCAGGATTTTGCGGCGTTCCACGCTAAAATTTTCAGCCATCGTCAATACCAGGGGATAACCTTTCGCTGCGCAGACCATGGCCAGGCCGAGGCCGGTATTGCCACTGGTCGCTTCAATAATGGTCTGTCCGGGCTTTAGTACGCCATCGCGCTCAGCTTGCTGGATCACGCCCAGCGCCATCCGGTCTTTGACCGACGACATTGGGTTGAATGACTCAATTTTGACAAAAAGGTCGATGCCGGCAGGCGCCAGTTTGTTGATCCGCACAATCGGCGTATTGCCAATGGTTTCGAGGATGTTGTTGAAGTAGTTCGCCATTAGATGAGCCTACTCAGTATTTTCAGTGACGGACAAGTATATACCGGTGCTTATTTCATGACAGAATACGCGCATGAATGACGGCCCCTGCATCGACCCCCATCTACCGCTTATTGATCTGCATCGCCACCTTGATGGCAGCGTGCGGCTGGAAACCGTGATCGAACTGGCGGATGAGCAGGGTATTGAATTGCCCGCCCATGATGTCGACTCGCTGCGTCCCTACGTCGTTGTAGAGGGCAGGGCGTCCAGCCTGATGGACTTCATCGGACGATTTCGTTACCTGACGGCCATTCTGCATGACCTGGATGCCTGCAGAAGGGTGGCCTATGAAAACGTTGAGGACGCGCAGCGCGAGGGTATCGACTATATCGAACTGCGGTTCAGTCCCTGGTTCATGAGCGAGACCCATGACCTGGATCCAGCCGGCGTGGTCGAAGCCGTAGCGGACGGCATCAAGGCGGCGGAACGCGATACCGGCGTCCGCGCCCAGATGATCGGCATCATGAGCCGCACCTACGATACGGAAACCTGCCACCGTGAACTGGATGCGCTGCTGGCGCATCGCGACCACCTGGTTGCGATCGACCTGGCGGGTGATGAGCTCAAATTTCCGGCAGAGCTGTTCCGTGAGCACTTCAAACGGGCCCGTGATGCCGGTCTGCAGGTAACGGTACATGCAGGCGAGGTTGACGGCCCCGCGAGCGTATGGGCCGCGATACGGGAGCTTGGCGCCACCCGGATCGGACACGGCATTCACTCGCTCAGGGATCCTGAATTGGTGGATTACCTGTTGGAACACCGGATCGGCCTGGAAGTGAGCATTACTTCGAACATTCACATCGGCACGGTAGATGAATATTCCAGTCACCCGGTAAGGCAGATTTTTGAACTGGGGTTGCTGGCGAATCTGAACACTGACGATCCGGCCATCAGTGGCATCGACTTGCGCCATGAATACGAAGTCGCGGCCGTTAAGGCAGGGCTGAGCCCGCGGATGACCCGCCAGTCCCAGGCCAATGCACTGGAGATGGCGTTTTTGCCGGAGATGAGAAGCGGGCATTGTTGAAACGCCATCGCGAATGAATTCGCTCCTACAAAACATTGATAATCGCGGATGAATTCGTGAAAAATGTAGGAGCGAATTTATTCGCGATATAAAGCGGCAAATACAATTAGATAGGAAATATTCTTAATGAAAAACATCATTATAGTGATCGCAATCTTCCTGGTTCTTCCGCTCAGCGCAGACTGGCTCGACGACGTCAACGCGGTCCACGCAGAGATTTCGAGCCTGACCAGCAATGAACAGGGCCTCAGTGGCGAGCAGCGTTTGCAGCGCTATTATGAACTGAGCTATGACCTGGCAATGCTGGAAAGCCCTGGATTCGCCACCTACAAGGGTGATCCGAGAGGGCAGGATCGTCTTGGTGATTTTTCGGCGGCAGGCGTTGAAAGGCGGCAACAAGCAGACCGTGATTCGTTGGCCCTGATCAAAAGCATCAACCGCGATACCTTACCCGAGGCAGATTGGGTCAATTACGACCTTTTGCTTGATGATCTGGAAAGAGAGGTTAATTCGCAGAAGTTTCCAACCCAATATCTACCAATGAACCAGATGGGCGGCCCGCAACAGAACGTGGCCAGGTTGCTCGCCATGATGCCGAATGACCGAGCCGGACAACTGGAAAATCAGATCGCAAGAATGGAAGCATTTCCAGACTATATCGATCAGAACATCGCCCTGATGCGAAAAGGGCTGGAGCAGGGTGTGACGCCGCCAAAGATTACCCTGAGGGCGGTTCCACAGCAAATACGTAACCAACTGGTCGATGATGCCAGTGAAAGCCCCCTGTTGAGAGGGTTCGTGCGTATTCCCGCCACGGTCGATCCACTGGTGGCCGAAACCCTGAAAAACCGGGCGGAACAGGCCTATCGGGAAAAGGTCGTGCCCGCGTACGAGAAACTGTTGGAATTCACCGAGGATGAGTACATGCCCGCGGCTCGTGAATCCATTGCCGCCCGTGATTTACCGGATGGCGAAGCCTGGTACACGAACAACGTGGCCGTGCAGACCACAACGGACCTGACACCGCAACAGATACATGATATCGGCTTGCGTGAGGTGAAAAGGATTCGTGCCGAGATGGACGTGATCGTTGAATCGACCGGTTTCGAGGGGAGCTTTGCCCAATTCCTGGAATTCCTGCGTACCGACCCACAATTTTTCCATACAACGGCAGAAGGCCTGATGCGTGAGTACCGGGATATTGCCAAGCGCGCAGATCCGGAGCTGACCAGGCTGTTCGGCATCCTCCCACGTACGCCTTACGGGGTGATCGAGGTGCCGGATTATGCGGCAAAATCCACCACCACGGCTTACTATCAGGCCGGCTCGCTGCAAGCCGGGCGGCCAGGCTATTACTTTGCCAACACCTACGCCCTGGATACGCGCCCGCGCTGGGAAATGGAGGCGCTGACCCTGCACGAAGCTGTGCCGGGGCATCATCTGCAAATCTCGATCCAGCAGGAGTTGGAAGACTTGCCCTGGTTCCGGCAGAACCCCTCATACACAGCCTTCGTCGAAGGTTGGGGCCTGTACTCGGAAAGCCTGGGTGAGGAGATGGGCTTTTACAAGGACCCTTACGCTAAATTTGGCCAGTTAACCTACGAGATGTGGCGTGCTATTCGGCTGGTGGTTGATACCGGCATGCACTATCTCGGCTGGTCACGCCAACAGGCAATTGACTTCTTCAAGGCGAATGCCGGCAAGAGCGAGCATGACATCGTCGTAGAGATCGACCGTTATATCGTTTGGCCCGGCCAGGCGCTGGCCTACAAGATTGGTGAATTGAAGATCAAGGAATTACGCGCCTACGCGGAGGAACAACTGGGAGATGATTTCGATATCCGTGCATTCCACGACGAAGTGCTCGGCAGGGGCGCCGTGCCTCTGAGCGTCCTCGACGCCAACATCAGGGTATGGGTTCGTGCTCAATTGTAAGAGCGGATTCATCCGCGATTTATCTACAATTTATTCGCGAATAAATTCGCTCCTACCACATCATGCCCGCTTCCAGCGTTAAGGTGTCAAAATCCAGGTTGCCGCTGTCTACGCTAATGAACTGGCGGTTATAGGAACCCCGCAGGAACACCAATGGGTTAATGTCCCAGCGCATCCCCAGTCCCAGATTATACGTGAACTGGCTGGTCTTGTAGGTTTCCCAGGTTGTCGCGCAGATCCAGCCCCACCACGGGTCCCACCAGCAGCCTGTGGTAGGTGGCCTGCTGATGATGTTTGAATCCAGCTTGGTCCAGCCTACGCCCGCCTGGACGTAAGGCGTGATTGGGCCTCTGAGGAAGTTATAGGTAACGTTGAACTGGTGGGAGGACTTGGACATCTTGTAATCGATGGTCTGGGCTGGTTCCTCGGGATCTTCCGGCACGATGGTGGCCGAGTAACCGGGCTTGTTCAGTGAAAATCGGTAGGACAGGTTCCACTTCTCCGTCCAGTTCCAACCAAAGCCGATACCCCAGCCCGTGGAGCTGTCAATATCGATGGATGAACCCTGCTCACCTTCCAGGTCAGTTCCGGTCTGGTATTGGACCAGCAGCGAGACTTCCCAGCTACGGTAGCGTTCTGAATCATGGATTTTTTTCTGGTTGAAGCGCTGTGCGTGAACTGAAGCGCTGAGCGTGAGCAGCACCAAAAAAATTATCAGGCGTTTGATGGTCATCAGGTTCCTATCGGTAAAAGAATGAGGGCCGCCCCAGTTGGGGTGCCCTCTTTGGTGAGAATGTAGCTGAAAATGGTCAATTATTCAAATTGAATCGCGGCCATGGGCCGCTCCTACAGGTGAGATTATGCGGCGCGTAAGATGCTGATGGGAGCATGGGTGATGACCCGCCAGGTTGCGGCCATGCCGCTTACTCCCACAAACAGCATTCCAACCAGCGGCCCGGCCAGCCATAACACCGGGCTGAAGTGATATTCCAGCTCAAACAGCCTGGTGGCCAACAGGTAGCCGCCCAGGCTGGCGCCAGCGGCGGCCAGCAGGCCGGCCAGCAGGCCAATGGCGACAAACTCGGTGGCGACGCCGCTCAAAACCCGCCGCTTCGAGGCGCCGAAAGTGCGCAGCAGAGCGCTTTCGTACCTGCGCTCGTCACGGGTAGCCTGTACCGCCGACCAGAGCACGGTCAGGCCCGCCAGCAGGGTGAAAATGAACACCGCCTGCACGGCCAGCGCGGCCTTGTCCATCACATCGCGCACCTGGCCTAAAATGGCGTCGAGGTCGATGGCGGTAACGCTGGGGAAGGCCCGCATCAGCTCAAGCACCACGCCCCGTTCATTCTCGTCGACATACAAACTGGTGATATAGGTTGCCGGGTGGGGTTCCAGGACACCGGGGGAGAACACCATAAAGAAATTCGGGCTAAAGGAATCCCATTCTACTGTGCGAAAACTGGTGACTGTGGCGTTGACGGTCTCTCCGGCGATGTCGAAACCGAGTTCATCACCCAGGGACAAATCGAGTTCCTTGCCGAAATCCACCTCCACAGAGACTTCCTGGCCGCTAAAATCTTCGCTCCAGAACGCACCGTCAACAATACGGTTGTCATTTTGCAGTGTGCCAGTCCAACTCAGATTTGAATCCCTCCGGGCCCAACGCTCCCCTTGCGGGTCTTCGAAGGTCATCTGCGTGACGTCTTCACCATTGATGCGTGTCATGCGGGCCCGCACCAGGGGAACGAAATCCGGCGCTTCCAGTTGCCGCTCTTCCAGGAAGGCCGCCATTGCATCCACTTCATGCGGCTGGATATTGATCAGAAACTGGTTCGGTGCATTCTCCGGCAAGCTCTGGCGCCAGGTGTCCATCAATTCCGTGCGCACCGTTGAAAGCAGGAGCAACACCATCAGGCCGAGGCCAAAAGCGACCACCTGCACAACACTCTCGCGACCCCGGCGCGCCAGGTTGGCCAGCCCGTAGCGCCAGGCGACACCGGCCGCTCCCCTGAAGCCCTGCAGTGATTTCACCAGCAGCCAGCCGGCCAGTCCAAGGGCCAGGAAGGTCAACGCGGCCCCGGTAAAAATGGTCAACACCAACTGGGTGTCCCGCATGATCCACAGCAGCAGCGCCAGCACGGCTGCCACGCCTGCCAGCCAGCTGATTCCATAGCGCAATGGTGGTGGGTCGATGTCTTGCCTGAGAACCCGCAAAGGCGGTGTTTTGCCCATCTGGGCAAGATCCGGAAGGGCGAATCCACCCATAATGCTCAACGCGGTGACCAGGCCCAGGACAACGGGTTGCAAACCCGGGGTGGGCAGGTCCTGGCCGATCATGTCGCGCATCACCCAGGCCAGGCCCAATTGGGCCTGGCCTGGGTGATGCGCGACATGATCGGCCAGGACCTGCCCACCCCGGGTTTGCAACCC
>PVMK01123704.1_pt1 | contig 36507 bp, 35 predicted proteins | sample 1853481 | NCBI WGS metagenome assembly PVMK01 (sample SAMN08533507, study PRJNA380276) | Marine sediment metagenome, whole genome shotgun sequencing project. | reverse complement strand
TTTCAAAAAGAAATACAGATTCACTATCTCATTTTCAAAAGTTATCAGTTGTAAAAGTAACTAGCGATAATAAGAGAGCTGTAAAATATTCCAATGTTGTAATTATAGCTGTGCAACCAACACAGTTAAAAGGTGTTTTATTGGAAATTAAAGAAGTTCTTAATCCAACAAAACATACTATAATTTCGGTGGCAACGGGAAGAGAAATTGAAGAAATAGAAGGTATTTTGGGGTTTGATATTCCAATTATTCGATGTATGCCTAATACGGCAATATCCGTAGGACAGTCAATGACCTGTATAAGTGATAATAAAAATGGATTAAAAAACATACAAGTTGCCAAGACAATTTTCAACTCCTTAGGAAATACCCTGTGCATAGAGGAAAAACTAATGCAGGCGGCAACGGTGATTTGCGCGAGTGGTGTGGCGTTTTGGATGCGATTAATTAGAGCAACCACTCAGGGTGCAGTACAGTTAGGATTTGATAGTGAGGAAGCACAAAAATTATCAATGCAAACCTGCTTAGGAGCAGCAAGTTTATTAATTGATTCTCGAAGTCACCCTGAGCAGGAGATAGACAAAGTTACTACACCAAGTGGATGTACTATTGAAGGATTGAATGAAATGGAACACCAGGGGTTGAGTTCTTCTTTAATTAGAGGGCTGGTTGCATCCTATGAAAAAATAAATCAAATTTGATAGAGAACTAATGAATTTATTTGATGTATATCCATTATATAATGTAACCCCGGTTAAGGCTGAGGGCTGTTATATATATGATGAAAATAATATTAAGTATTTGGATCTGTATGGTGGTCATGGAGTGATATCTGTGGGTCATTCGCATCCTGATTATATTGTGAAATTGAAAAATCAGTTAGACAATTTAGGATTTTATTCTAATGCAATTCAAAATCCATTACAAGTTGAATTGGCAGAAAAATTAGGCAAAATTTCGGGATGTCCGAATTACAGTTTATTTTTATGTAACTCGGGTGCGGAAGCTAATGAGAATGCATTGAAATTGGCATCTTTTCATACAGGCAGATCGAGAGTAATTTCGTTTAGAAATTCTTTTCATGGGCGTACATCCGCGGCAGTTGCCGTTACCGATAATCCAAAAATAAATGCACCGATAAATGAGCAACAAAGTGTCACTTTTTTAGAATTAAATGATACAGATGCTGTTGAAAATGAGCTAAAAAAGAGGGATGTTTGTGCAGTGATTATTGAAGGAATTCAGGGAGTTGGAGGTTTAGACGAAGGAACTACTGATTTTTTCAAATCCTTAGAGTCGCTGTGCCAAAAATATGATACCATTTTAATTTTGGATGAGATTCAATCAGGATATGGAAGAACTGGAAAATTTTTCGCATTTCAATACCATGGTATACAGCCTGATATTATCACAACTGCTAAAGGAATGGCTAATGGTTTTCCAATTGGAGGTGTATTAATTTCTCAAAAATTAAAAGCTTCTTTTGGTTTGTTGGGAACAACATTTGGTGGAAATCATTTGGCCTGCGCGGCGGCAATTTCTGTAATAGAAATTATTAAAAAAGAAGATTTGATGGTAAACGTAAACGAAGTTTCTGACTATTTTTTATCGGAAATAAAGCAAGTCCCTCAAATAAAAAAAATCAAAGGAAAGGGATTGATGGCAGGTATTGAATTTGAATTTGAAGTTGGAGATTTACGCAAAAGATTAATTTATGATCATCATATTTTTACGGGTGGAGCAATGAATAAAAAGCTATTGCGAATTTTGCCTCCGTTAACAGTAAAAAAAGATCATATTGATACTTTTATTAACGCATTAAAAGAGATTTTAGCCTGATATGAATACCCTATTAACTTCTCAACAACGCAATGATGTTCTAACCTCAATGGCTGGGTTAATTGCTGATGAAAGAACGGGTATTTTAACTGTCAATAAAATTGATGTTGAAAGATATGATGGTGCTGATCTGGCAATGGTAGACCGACTAAAAGTAGATGATTCCAAAATTGATGGAATGATCCTATCTCTTTCACAGTTGATTGCTGATTCGGATCCAATCGGAAAGGAATTGTATTATTTCACACATGATAATGGAATGAATATCGTGAACAAAACTGCTCCATTTGGAACGGTTTTAATTATTTATGAATCAAGACCTGATGTTACCGTCGAAGCAGCGGGGATTGCGTTTAAATCTGGAAATAAAATATTATTGAAAGGAGGAAAGGAATCTTTGAATTCAAATTTGAAAATTGTTGATCTATGGCATAAAGCATTGTCAATGAATAATATATCGACAGATTGGGTGGAATACATGAATTATAATCGAACAGAAACACAGGCATTTTTAGAGAATCCTACACAAAGAGTGGATCTAATTGTGCCCAGAGGTGGAGAAAAATTAATTGCTTTTGTTAAACAAAATGCACAATGTCCTGTGATTGTTAGTGGCAGGGGAAATAATTTTATTTATGTGGACTCCGATGCCGATCTAGATCTCGCTTTGAGTATTATTAATAATGGAAAGATCGATAAAATATCAGCCTGCAATGCGGTTGATAAAGTATTAATAAACAGCGGTTTAAAAAATAAAGATAAATTCATCAAGGCCTTAGTTGACAAATTATTGGAATCCAAAGTGAAGATTTTAGGAGATGAGGTTATGACCACTTATGATAATATAAATTCTTATGAGTCAGAGGATATATGGTATAAAGAATTTTTGGATTATATAATTGTAATTGGCAGTGTAGTTTCAACGGAGCAAGCGATAGTAAAAATAAATAAATACAGTGGTGGACATTCTGCTGTCATTGTAACCAAAAATAATACAACTGCCGATGAATTTATGGAGAATGTGGATTCTGCTGCAGTTTATCAAAATGCCTCCACCAGATTTACAGATGGCGGTCAATTTGGGTTGGGTGGTGAATTGGCAATAAGTACAGATAAATTACATCATAGAGGACCAATGGGATTACATCATTTGGTAACTAATAAATGGTATATAAAAGGAAATGGGCAAATTAGATAAAAAAAGAGTTTTAATAAAAATTGGCACCAATACGCTTACTAAAGAAACGGATTATATATCGAGAGGAAAAATTGAAGATATTGGTAGACAAATAAAAAAATTACAAAAGGATCACGAATTTATTATTGTGAGTTCTGGCGCTATAGCAGCTGCCAAACAATTTGTAAATTTAGATACTAATGGTAAGGAGATTAATGTTAAACAGGCATTGGCAGCTATTGGGCAGCCTCATCTAATCAGGATGTTTCAAGAGAATTTTAGAGAACTTGGCTTGTTTACCTCTCAATGTCTCTTATCATATGCCGATTTTGAAAGTGAAATAACCAAACAAAATATAATGAATACGATCAATGTGTTATTGGAGAACAATTATATACCTATTATTAATGAAAACGATACGGTAGCCACAGATGAAATTAAGTTTGGTGACAATGATAAGCTGGCAGCTTTAACAGGTGCTTTGCTGGAAGTTGATCTGGTAATAATTGCAACCAATACCGATGGAATTTACACAAAGGAATCGATCAAAACGAAATCTAATGAAACTATAAAAATCGTTAATGATATTTTGGATTTGCATAAAGAAATAGCAGAAAATGTTTCAACACAGGGTACGGGAGGGATGAGATCGAAAATTGAAGCTGCCTCCATTTTAAATAAAAATGGTATAGAGACCTGGGTTGTAAATGGATTAAATGATAATTTCATTTTTAAAGCTATGAATGATGAAATTCCAATAACTAAAATCTTAAAGAATAATGAATAAGTTCCTGCAAGGTTTTCATAACCTTACAGGTGTAAATAGAGGGATACAAATTCTTAAATGGTCTCGCAAAGCTTAGTGTGAATAGAAATATTAAAAATGAAAAATTACACAAACATAAACGACCTTGATAACTTGCAAAATACTGTGCAAGAAACAATAGCATTGAAGAAGAAACCGTTGCAATATGAGCAGTTAGGAAAAGATAAATCCATTTGTTTATTGTTTTTCAACAACAGCTTAAGAACTAGATTAAGTACGCAAAAAGCAGCTCAAAATTTGGGATTGAATACGATCGTGATGAATTTTGGCACCGAAGGTTGGCAGTTGGAATATGAGGACGGTATCATAATGGATCAAAACAAAGCGGAACATGTAAAAGAAGCTGCACAGGTAATTTCGCAATATTGCGATATAATTGCCATCAGAGCTTTTGCTTCTCTAGTAGATAAGCAGAAGGATTTGGCTGAAGAGATTTTAACAAATTTTCAAAAATATGCGAGTGTGCCTATCGTTAATATGGAGAGCTCTGTAGGGCACCCATTACAAGCATTGGCAGATGCAATTACTTTGGAAGAGCACAGGGCTTATCATAAACCGAAAGTTGTACTGTCTTGGGCACCTCATCCCAAGGCCTTGCCCCATGCAGTTGCAAATTCCTTTGTGCAAATGATGCATTTACAAGATGCTGATTTTGTCATTACCCATCCTAAGGGATATGAATTGGATCCAAATATCACCAAAAATACCACTATTGAATACAATCAAGAAAAGGCATTCAAAAATGCGGATTTTGTATATGTAAAAAACTGGAGTTCTTTTAGAGACTATGGAAAGGTTATTTCTCAAGACAAGGATTGGATGATTACTAAGGATAAAATGAATTTGACCAATAAGGGAAAATTCATGCACTGTTTACCCGTTCGGAGGAATGTTGTTGTAGCCGATGAGGTTTTAGACAGTGAAAATTCGTTAGTGATAGAGCAAGCAAATAACAGAACGTTTGCAGCACAAATTGTTTTAAAAAAGATATTGGAAAATAATTAGAGACTTCTTTAGACGTCTAAAAAATCCTTCCCGTGAAGGGATAATGAAATAAAGTAAAAAAACAATGCCTAAACAATCATTACAAATCATAAAAATTGGAGGAAATATAATTAACGACAAGGAAACATTATCCACTTTTTTATCCAACTTTTCGGGCATAAAAGGACTAAAAATATTAGTGCATGGAGGAGGGAAGAGAGCCACGGTAATGGCAAATGATTTAGGATTACAACCAAAGATGATAGGAGGCAGAAGAATAACGGATGAGGCAAATCTCGAAATAGTAACTATGGTATACGCCGGCTTACTTAACAAAAACATAACAGCACAATTACAACTTAATAATTGCAATGCTATTGGTTTGTCGGGCACGGATGCTAACTGTATTTTAGCACACAAGAGAATAATAAAAGACATTGATTATGGATTTGCCGGAGATGTTGATGAAGTAAATTCTGAAGTGATAAAATTGTTTTTAGAGAATAATATGAGCCCTGTATTTTGTGCCATCACACATGATAAAAAAGGTCAACTTTTAAATACTAATGCGGATACAATTTCAAGTGAGATTGCCAAAGCTTTAAGTAGCGATTATGAGGTAGAATTGGTATATTGTTTTGAGAAAAATGGAGTATTAAAAGATGTTAATAATGACAATTCGGTCATTGAAAGTATCAATAAAGTAACTTATGAGGATTTAAAGCAGAAAAATATTATCGCCAAAGGAATGTTGCCAAAACTAAAGAATTGTTTTGAGGCTTTGGATAGTGGTGTTAAAAGGGTAATTATTGGTAACCCAGAAGTTATCTCAATTAGGAATCAGAAATATACAACCTTATCATTATGATTTTTCAATTAAAAAAAGATGCTTTAGAATTGCTGAAAAGTTTAGTTTCAACGCAATCTTTCTCAAAAGAAGAAGATGAAACGGCCTTACTTATTATGCAGTGGCTTTCAAGTCATGAAATAAAATTTGAAAGCAACAAACATAATATTTGGGCAAAAAACAAGCATTTTAATAGTTCGAAACCCACAATTCTTTTGAATTCTCATCACGACACTGTTAAACCAAACAAGGGATATACAAAAGATCCTTTTCAAGCGGAAATAATTGATGGTAAGTTATTTGGACTAGGAAGCAACGACGCAGGTGGGAGCCTGGTGTCTTTAATGGTGCTCTTTACTTATTTTTATCAACATAAAGATCTTAATTATAATCTTATAATATTAGCTTCGGCTGAAGAAGAAAACTCCGGTGAAGGAGGTATCAGAAGCATGATACCCTTGCTTCCTGAAATTGAATTTGCTATTGTAGGTGAACCAACTTTAATGCACCTCGCAATTGCGGAAAAGGGATTATTGGTTTTAGATTGTTATGCACATGGAGAAGCAGGACATGCCGCACATGATTTAGGAGATAATTCTATTTATAAAGCCATGGAAGCGATTAGTTGGTTTAAGAATTTTAAATTCCCAAATGTTTCAGAGATCTTAGGGGAAATTAAAATGACTGTAACTCAAATAGACGCAGGAAATCAACATAATGTTATATCGGCTACCTGTCATTTTGTAGTGGACATTCGGGTAAACGATGCATACAGTAATAAGGAAGTTTTAAATATTGTTAAAAACAATATTGATGTTGAGGTTAAAGAACGATCTTTAAATCTAAATTCGTCGTCAATATCTAAGGATCATCCAATTGTAAGAGCAGGAATAAAATTAGGAAGAGAGGTTTATGGATCGCCAACTTTATCCGATCAGTCCAACCTAAGCTGCCCGTCCTTAAAATTGGGCCCGGGAGATTCATACCGATCACATACGGCCGATGAATTTATTTATGTGGATGAAATTTATGATGGAATTGATATATATATCGAACTTCTAGAAAAAATATTATAAAAATAAACTGCACTTTATATTTTCCTTTGGAGAGGGGTTTTAGGTGTGTAAAAAAAATAAAAAAATGAAACTCTGGGATAAAGGATTTAGTACCGATAAAAAAATAGATATTTTCACCGTAGGAAACGATAGAGAATTGGATTTGCTATTGGCAAAATACGATATAATTGGTTCCTTGGCTCACGCTAAAATGCTGCATAAAATTGGCTTGTTGAATGAAGATGAAATTATAGCTGTTGAAAAAGAATTAGCAGCGATTTTAGAAACTGTTCAAAATGGCGAATTTACAATTGAAGATTCCTTTGAAGATGTACACTCTAAAGTTGAGTTTTTGCTGACAGAGAAATTAGGAGATACCGGAAAAAAAATTCACACAGCGCGTTCGCGAAATGATCAGGTATTGGTAGATGTACATTTATATCTAAAAGACGAACTCGCTGAAATTAAATCCCTTACAGAGCAATTTTTTAGTTTGCTCATGGATTTGTCTGAAAGGCATAAGGAGATTCTATTACCTGGGTATACGCACTTGCAAGTAGCCATGCCATCCTCTTTTGGAATGTGGTTTTCGGCTTATGCCGAAAGTTTGATCGATGATGTATACTTCTTGAATGCTGCTTATAAGGTTGTTGATCAGAATCCACTTGGTTCAGCTGCCGGATATGGATCTTCTTTTCCAATAGACAGAAAAGATACTACTAAAACTTTGGGCTTTGAAACTTTAAAATTTAATTCAGTAGCAGCTCAAATGAGCAGAGGAAAAACAGAAAAATCTGTAGCATTTGCAATGAGTTCTCTTGCAGGAACTCTCTCAAAATTTGCAATGGATATATGTCTCTATATGAGTCAGAATTTTGGATTCGTATCTTTTCCTGACGAGTTGACAACAGGGTCGAGCATCATGCCTCATAAGAAGAATCCCGATGTGTTTGAATTGATCAGAGGAAAATGCAATAAAATTCAGGCTTTGCCTTATGAGCTAACTTTGATTACCAGCAATTTACCTAGTGGCTATCACAGGGATCTGCAATTATTGAAAGAAGGAATGATCCCCGCTATCCAAAGCATGAAAGCCTGTTTGGAAATGTTCACTTTTTCATTGGAAAGCATCCAGGTAAACAAGAATATTTTAAATGATAATAAATACGATTATTTGTTCACTGTTGAAGAAGTAAATGAATTGGTTCAAAACGGTACTCCTTTCAGAGATGCTTATAAAATAGTTGGAGCAAAGGTAAATGATGGAAAATTCAAACCGAATAAACAAGTAAATCATACTCATTTGGGGAGTGTGGGGAATTTAGGTTTGGACGAGATTCGAAATAAAATGAAAGAGGCTTTATTATAAAATATTATTAATTGTTTTAATAATATAATTACAGCCAGTATACGGGATAGATTCATTTGTTATAAGATGTCAAAATGTGTAAGTCTGTTTATAATTCTTTGATATTAACTTTTTTATCAGAAGCTATTAATTAACAAAGGAATAGATGGACTTACAGATTAAAAATAAAATTTACGAAATAAGGAATCAAAAGGTATTGTTAGATTTTGATTTGGCTGAAATGTATGAAACGGAAACGAGAGTATTAAAACAAGCCGTTAGGAGAAATATAGAACGATTTCCAAGCGATTTTATGTTTCATTTGAAAAAAATGGAATGGAATGAGCTTATCACATTTTGTGATAAGCTACCAAAAAATATTGAATATAGTCCGTCTCCCCCATTCGCTTTTACTGAACAAGGAATCGCCATGCTATCAAGTGTATTAAAAAGTAAAAAAGCTATTCAGGTAAATATTTTGATTATTAGAGCTTTTGTAATATTTAGACAACATCTTTCTGATTATAAAAGCCTTCAAGCTCACATCGCTAATATTGAGCATGAAATGAATGTTAAATTTAAGGATTTACACCAAGCATTTAATTATTTGCTTCAAAAAGATAAAAAGGAAAGGATACAAAAAGAACGAAAGAAGATAGGGTATTGATTTGTAAATTTATGAAGATTAAAACCAACATTTGGAAAGTAAACCTATACAATCAAAAGCATTCTTTTGTTTATGAATACGGGCAAGAGTTAATTCAATTTTTAGATCCTCAGGAAGATGAATGTATCTTGGATCTGGGTTGTGGTTCGGGGCAATTAACGAATGAAATCAGTAAATCAGGAGCTAGAGTAATTGGAATTGATAGTTCGAATGAAATGGTATCCGAAGCAAAAAATAATTACCCTAACCTACAATTTTTTGTAAAAGATGCTACCAGTTTTCAGTTTGAAAGACCTTTTGATGCTATTTTTTCAAATGCCGTTTTACATTGGGTAAAAAATAGTAAAAGTGCGATTTTATCCATGTATGAAAACCTCAAACCCGGTGGTCGATTAGTTTTAGAATTTGGGGGAAAGGACAATGTAAAAACTATTATTGAAAGCGTTAAAAACTCTTTAAAGCAAAGAGGATATATTAAAAATACAACCATTAAAAATTGGTACTTTCCAACCATTAATGAATATACAATCCTCCTAGAAAATAATGGCTTTGAAGTGAATTTCGCTCAGTTGTATGACCGGCCGACAGAATTGACAGATAGTAAAAATGGAATAAAAGATTGGATCAAGATGTTTGGCTCCTATTATTTCGTTGATGTTCCGGTGGAGGAGAAAAATATTATTTTAGAGGAAATACAAAAAGACCTGAGAGAAAAGTGCTTCATTGATGGCAAATGGTACGCAGATTACAGAAGAATAAGAGTGATGGCAAGAAAAAATACCTAAAATTCATCGGATGGCTAATAACCGCTTAGGAGGGAGTTATCCGATGAATAAACCACATCACTTCTCAAACTACACAACTATCAGGTTTCCCAACTTTAATTACTCCGAACCTGGTTTTACAAATTATTCAAACTATAAAATGCACCTTTATTTTCTTTTCTTGCCATCGATTGTTTTACGATCAGGTAAGCTATAGCATTCAAATTTCTTAATTCGCATATTTGAGGTGATAATTTAGATTTTTCATAGGCTTTTTCCGTATCATGATACAAATAATCTAAATGATCTAAAGCCTTTTCCAGCCTTTCATCAGATCGGACGATCGCCACCAAATCGGTCATAATTGCCTGAATGGTTTTTCGATTATGAGCTATGAGAACTTTTTCTTTTGGAACCATTGTTCCTTCTTCATCCCATTCAGGAATTTGCAATTTATCGTCAAAAATCAAGGTACTTCTATTGGAAATAATTTCGTTTGCAATTTGATTTCCAAAAACCAATCCTTCTAATAAAGAATTAGAAGCCAATCTATTGGCTCCGTGTAAACCCGTTCTAGAACATTCGCCACATGCAAATAAATTCTTTAAAGAGGTGTATCCCTTGATATCAACGCTAACCCCACCACATAAATAATGAGCAGCCGGTATTACAGGAATGTATTGGGTTTGAATGTCAATTCCCAAACTTTTGCATTTCTTATAAATGTTTGGGAAATGATTTATAAAAGCATCCAGATCCAAATGGGTGCAATCTAAATAGACGTTTCGATCCCCTGATTTTATTAATTCATTATCTATTGCTCTGGCAACAATATCTCGAGGTGCAAGTTCGGCCCTCTCATCGATAGATAACATGAATCGTACCCCTTCGCTATTTCTAAGATAGGCTCCAAAACCTCTTACAGCTTCAGAGATCAAAAAAGCGGGGCTCTCTCCCGGATTGTATAAGGAAGTTGGGTGGAATTGCACAAACTCCATCTCTTCTATTTTCGCTTTTGCCCTATATGCCATGGCTATTCCATCTCCCGTGGCTATCTCAGGATTTGTAGTAGAAGCATATACCTGACCGATACCTCCGGTTGCTAAAATAACGGAAGTAGCAAGATAAGTATCTATTTGATTTGTTCTTTGATTTAGGACGTAAGCACCAAAACACGAAAGATTGGCTGGTTTTAATTTCTCCTCTCCTTTCAGATGATGGTTGGTAATTAGATCAATGGCAAAATGATAAGAAAGTAAAGATATATTGCCAAGATTTGCTACCTGATCTAATAAAGTTTTTTCCACTTCTGCGCCGGTAATGTCTTTGTGGTGCAATATTCTATTCGCCGAATGTCCACCTTCCTTGCCCAGGTCTATTTCTCCCTTTTTATTTATATCGAAATCTGTTCCCCATTTCATTAATTGTTCCATGCAATTTGGTGCATTTTCAACAACCAGTTTAACTACATCAGGATCACTCAAAAAATCCCCGGCGATCATAGTATCTTTAACGTGTTCCTCAAAGCTATCTAACTTATCCCAAACAGAGGCGATCCCACCTTGGGCATACTTTGTATTGGTTTCATCATCGGCAGCCTTTGTAAGAACTAAGATCTTCTTTTCAGGTAAGCTTCTTGCAATTTTGATTGCGCTGGTAAGTCCGGCGACACCGGAACCCAAGATCAATATATCCGATTTGAAGACACTCATTTTTTAGATGAAATCTCTAACATTCTTTCAATTGGGATCAAAGCTTTGACTCTTATTTCCTCCGGCACTATAACTTCCGGCAATTCGTATTTCATACATAAATACAATTTTTGCATGGTATTCATCTTCATAAAATGACATTCACTACAGGCACAGGTATTGTCCTCAAATGAAGGAGCAGGAATAAGTTCTTTATCGGGGACTTCTTTTTGCATTTCATGTAGGATACCGGCTTCGGTGGCTACTATAAATTCTTTGGCAGGATTATTTTTAACATAATTTATCATACCGGATGTAGATCCAACATATGCTGCAGTTTTTAATATATGATCTTCTGATTCCGGATGGGCAATTATAGTTGCATTTGGATTTTTTTGATGCGTTTTGATCAATTTTTCTATAGAGAATGCTTCATGAACTATACATGCACCATCCCAGAGTAGCATTTCACGTCCTGTTTCTTTTTGTATCCAGGCGCCGAGGTTCTTATCAGGAGCAAAAATAATCGGTTGATCCAATGGTATAGAATCTACAATTTTTTTAGCATTTGAGGAGGTACAGCACAGATCACTTATTGCCTTAACTTCTGCCGAAGTATTAACATAAGTAACAACAAGGTGATCAGGATGCTTATCTTTCAGGGCTTGAAGATCTTCTGCACTGCAGGATTCTGCCAGGGAACAGCCTGCATTCAGATCAGGGATGATGACCTTTTTAGCCGGGTTTAAGATTTTGGCCGTTTCTGCCATAAAATGGACACCGGCAAAAACTATAATATCCGCATCTACTTCGGCTGCTTTATAGGAAAGACCTAAGCTATCTCCAACGTAATCTGCTATATCCTGAATGGCAGGTTCCTGATAGTAATGTGCCAGAATAACGGCATTTTTTTCTTTTTTTAATTTTAAGATCTCTGCGGCAAAATCAATACCTTCATTTATTTCGAGATTTAAATATCCAACTGCATGTAGCTTTGATTTTGCTTTTTCCAAATTCTTTACCATTTGTTCTTTTTTGAATACTACAAAATTAACACTTTTTAGATTAATTATGAAATACTATATTTGAATAAGTTAATGGGCATAAAGGATGTGATGAATTGAACAGGTGCGTATTTTCACGATTATATTATTATTCATTTTAGGGATTGCTGCCCTGGGAGGCGGCTGGGTGTTGATCTCAGATCCCACAGGAGAGTCTTTAGGAATTCCAATGGCACTTTTAAAAGGTACAGCCTTTAAGGATTATTTAATTCCAGGGGTTATTCTCTTTGTATTTAATGGTTTACTTAGTTTATTCGCATTGGCTTTAGGATTAAAAAAAATCAAAAAAGTATCCAATATATTTGATTGCTCAAGGGTGTATACTTTTTGGTTGGCTGACTGTGGAGTTGATGATAAATATGAATTTTTATGTACATTACCTTCATATTCCACTATATATGATGAGCTTTATTTTTATTGGAATGGGCGTAAACTTTAAAAAAAGTGATAAGGGAATGGCAGAAAAAATAACCCAGATTAATAGATAGCAATGGCTTATGACGAATATTTAGGAGAAAGGATCAAACAAATTTTCCAAACCAAGAACATCAACTTTTACACAAAAAAAATGATGGGAGGTTTGGTATTCATGGTTAATGAAAAAATGTGTTGTGGGATCCATATAGATAAAAAATATGGTGATAGTTTGTTGATGGCTAAAATTGGTGAAAAGGCATATGAAGAAGAGATTAAAAAAAGTATGTGCTTACCAATGGATTTTAGCGGAAGGCCTATGAAAGGATTCATCTTTGTAACGCCTGATGGATTTGATCTGGATGCTGATCTGGAATACTGGATTCAAAAAGTCCTGGATTATAATAAAGAGATGTATTCATAAAAAGACAGAAAATGAAATATATAATAATAATTTTCCTTAGTTTTTTGTCTGCTTCCTGTTGTCGAAATGTTCAAAAACAAGACCATTTATATCTTAAATACAAATTGAGTGGAAAATGGAAAACGGAGGCATTTGACGGAGAATTACATGAGAAATGGGAGCTAAAGGAAGATGGCAATATGCAACAGAAAGGATACTATATTGAAAAACAAGATACACTTTATAGTGCGACCACCAGAATACAAATAGTAGAAGATGATATTGTATTGTTCAGCATAATAAAAAATTCAAACCCGAAAATATTTATAGCAACAAGTATAAATGAGAAGGCTATTGTTTTTGAGAACAAAGACTATAAAAACCCGTATCAGGTAAAATATGAGTTTATAGACAATGATAATTATCGAAGGACTATCAGAGGGTATGAAAAAGATTCCTTGGTTATTTATGAATTTAATTTTAAAAAAGTAAAATAATCAAATTTGCCATTACATCTTCAATTAATTCAGAAGATCTCAGAGTTTTAATTTAATTTTTATAACTTTAATAGAAAATGAGCAAGACTATAATACTTTTTTGGCTACCAAGAATTATTTGCATTTTAGCAATTCTTTTTGTTAGTTTATTTGCCTTAGACGCTTTTCAACCCAACCTTAGTATTTGGCAACAAATTGGAGCTTTCCTAATGCATCTTACACCTTCTTTTATATTAACTGCGTTACTTATTATCGCATGGAAATGGGAACTGATCGGCGGTATCATGTTTACTATAATTGGACTTGGCTTAAGCCCCGTTGTGTTTACACACAATTATAATATGAATCATTCCATACAGATGAGCTTTGGAATAATCGCAGCAATTACGGTCCCTTTTATTGTTGTTGGAATTCTTTTTATTATGAGTTATTCCTATAAGAAAAGACAAAATAATTAATTTTTTTCCGAGTAATAAATACTACATGTAGGTTCGATATTAGTATTTAACTTTGTTCCTGTTAATTCTATAATAATGGGCAAAAAAATTATCATTCTGGGAGGTGGTTTTTAAGCTTCCTGTGCTTAATGAATTTTTTGATACTTTTGTTAGGTAGATAATAATTTTGAACCTAAAAGAATACATATCCGAATTAAAAAGACGAAATGTTTTTAGAGCGGCAATAGCCTATTTGGTGGTTGCATGGTTGGTTGCTCAGGTAGTTTCTATTTTCCTACCGGCTTTCAATGCACCCCCATTTATTTTAAAAACGATTCTTTTTTTATTAACCATTGGGTTTCCAATTTGGTTGCTTTTTGCCTGGGTTTATGAAATGACACCAGAAGGAATCAAAAAAACTGAGGAGGTAGATCAGGAAAAATCAATATTACCAAAAACGGGTAGTAAGTTCAATAAATTGATCATTGTTGTTTTAATCTTTGTCGTAGTTTTTTTGTTGATAAAACCGTCATGGAAAACAAAAATGGATGTAGAAGGTCAAATTGAAGAAATTGATTCAAATTCTAAAACAGGGGATCTTACTTCAAATCTCAAGGCTTTAGATTTTTATTATAAGGGAGAATTTCATCATAAAAAAGAAACATTTTCAGATATTGATACAGCAATAGCTTATTATAAAAAAGCAATTGAAATTGACACTGAATTTGCCATGGCTTATAACAAACTGGCAAGTGCATACATGAGAAAAAGTCTCTCTTTTGATCCTGATCCAAAATGGGAAGAAGAAGCTTATTCCGCTGCAGGAAAAGCTTTACAATTAAATTCAGCATTAGCAAACCCTCATGTAATTCAAGGGCAATTTTATTGGAGTCAGAGTCATAATTTTGCACATGAAGAAGCCATAAATGAGTTTGTGAGAGCGATTGTAAAAGACCCGGAACTTAGTGTAGCTTACGAACAATTGGCATTGGTCCAGTTCCACATTGGCTTATTCGATGATGCATTGAAGAATGCACAAAAAAGTTTAGAACTAGATCCCGGTAATTTTAGAGCGAGGAGATTTATTGGAGAGACATTATTTTTTCAAGGAGAGTATAATTCCTCATTAAAGGAGTTTGAAAAAATACCTGTTAATTTTGCACCTCAGTTCACCCGGTCTTTGAAAGCCTTAAATTTCTTTTATTTAAATCAATCAGAAAAAGCACTTGAAATATTAAATAATAATTTAAAGAATGATCCTGATAATCCATACTTTAATAGTGTTTATGCAATATTAATGGCAAGTGAAGGGCGAAATATTGAAGTCGAAGAAAAAATTAAATTAGCTTTCGAGAATTCAAAGAATTTCATTCATACTCATCATATTTATTATTATTTCGGGATTGCTTCTGCATTAATGAATGATAAACAAGAAGCAGTTGATTGGTTAAACAAAGCGGCAAAAACAGGTTTTCCCAACTACCCTTTGTTTCATTCTGATCCTAATCTAATTAACTTGAAAGGGTATCAGGAGTATGAAGAATTATTAGTGGAATTAAAAGAAAAATGGGAGTATTACAAAACTCTATAAACTCATCGTCTTAATTATAATGCTCAAATAACATGATTCATGGCACACATAACGCAATAGATGATCCAAGAAATAAGGATATAAAAATATTTATAAACGGCGAATTATTCTTACGTCAGGATGCTAAAATATCTGTTTTTGACAGCGGTTATCTAGTAGGTGACGGTGTATGGGAGGCTATGCGGCTTCATAAAGGGGTATTGGTTTTTTTAGATCTACATCTCGATCGGTTGTGGGCGGGTGCTGCAGCAATTGGTATGAAGTTCGATTTTAATCGTGATAAACTCATTCAAAATATTTGGAGTGTTGTGGAAGCAAATAACATGAGCGACAATGTTCATGTAAGAGTAATGGTTACACGAGGTTTTAAAAAAACACCTTCCCAAGATCCGAGACTAACAATTTCAGGGCCGAATATTGTGATTATTGCTGAGCATAAAATATCTTCTCCTGAAACTAAAGAAAAAGGGATAACTTTATTTACAAGTACGATAAGAAGAGGTTCTCCGGATTATCTCGATCCACGTTTGAATTGTCATAGTAAATTACATGAAGTGCAAGCACTGATTCAGGCAATTGAAGCTGGCGCTGATGAAGCTCTAATGTTAGACATAAATGGTTTTGTATCTACTTGTAACGCAACTAATTTTTTTATCATTAAATGCAATGAGGTTTCAACATCAACAGGGCAATACTGCATGAAGGGTATCACAAGGGCCAATGTTATTCGAGCTTGTAAGGAGAACAATATACCCTGTTACCAAAAGAATTTTTCTCTTTATGATGTTTACGATGCAGATGAGGCGTTTGTTACAGGTACTTTTGGGGGACTAACTCCGGTGGTGAAAATTGACGGAAGAATTATTGGAAAAGGCAAATATGGAGATTTCACAAAAAAATTAAGTTCTTTATATGAGGATTTGATTAAACAAGAAATCTCAAAATAGAAACCAATGCCAAAGAATAATGTAACGCGAATTTGTCTGTGGTCCGGTCCTCGAAATATTTCTACAGCCATAATGTATTCCTTCGCACAACGGAAAGACACAGTTGTTTTTGACGAGCCACTATATGCTCATTATCTCAGTCAAACAAATGCAAGGAAGTACCACCCGGGGGCAGAAGAAATATTATCCTCTATGGAAAATAATGGAGATAAAGTTATTGAAATGATGATGGGTGATTATAAAAAGCCTGTTCTATTTTTTAAAAACATGACGCATCATTTATTGCACTTGGATCGTTCTTTTATGAAGGATGTAGTACATATTATTCTTACAAGAGATCCTCAGGAAATGTTACCTTCTTTTGCAAGGGTAATTCCAAATCCAGACATGGATGATGTGGGATATGCCAGTCATCTTGAACTTCTGGAATACCTCCTGACAATTAATATAGAACCTATTGTTGTTGATTCAAAGGATCTCCTTATGGATCCGGAAAAGATGTTGAAGAAAATTTGTAAGCGAATCGAGATACCATTTGATCAACATATGTTACAATGGGAAAAAGGACCAAGATGTGAAGATGGACTATGGGCGAAATATTGGTACGGTAACGTACATAATTCTACAAAATTTACGGAATATAAAGCTAAAAAAGAACCAGTTCCAAAGAGACTTGAACCGTTATTAGTATCCTGTTTATCCTGCTATAAAAAATTACGCGAAACCGTTATTTAGAACCATTAAAAAATAAAGTTGTAATTTGACCTTCGATTTTAATTTTTTTAACTTAACAATTTATGGGTTCCCCAATCAAAATTCTTATTGTAGAGGATGAGATGATAATTGCCGCGAACACCTCTTTGCAATTGACAAATTTAGGATATGAGGTTAGTGGTATCGTTTCTAGAGGCGAAGAGGCATTAGTTCATATTGAAGAGAACTTACCTGATATTATACTGTTAGACATACAGTTAAAAGGAGAATTGGACGGCATTGAAACTGCACATCAAATGCAAAAGCAATTTGATATACCTATAATATATGTGACATCTAATGTGGATGATGCAAATTTTGAGAGAGCTAAAAAGACCAAGCCTTATGCTTTTATTTCTAAACCATTTAAAAAATTGGATTTGCAACATGCTATTGAGCTAACAACCAATCGAATCTTAGAAAATGAAATTAAGGTTGCTGAAGAGCACGCTAGTAAACCTTCTTTTGTTTTAAGCGACAGGATCTTTGTAAGGCATAATGATAGAATTGTTAAAATTATCATTTCAGATATTTTATATATTGAAGCAGATCGTAATTATTGTCGCATTCATTCTAAGGGTAAAATATTTCTTTTAGTAGTAACCCTTAAGGACATAGAGAATAAATTACCGAAAGAATATTTTATTAGAGTGCATCGTTCTTATATCATTAATTTGTTGCATATAGATGAAGTGGCTGCGAAACATCTGGTAATTTCTCGAAAGGCAATTCCACTAAGCAAATCTCTAAGAGCAGATCTATTGACTCGATTACAAACTATTTAGTGTCTGCCAGAAAACACCGATTTCAGCATTGGACATGTGCTGAAAACAGTCATTAGCTATGGCTGACTCCTTGATTTTCCGCACTGCGTCCATCTCAATCTCGGCGATTTCTAACAGACACCCGCAAGAAAATAGAGTTTTCTTGGGGGAACTATTTAATTGATTTTCCCTGTGGAAACTCAAAACAAAAGGCGGCACATTCCCTTGAAGTATCTTTATCTTTTCCTTCCAATTGTTGGATCAATAACTGTATGAGTTGTGTACCGAAACCGGTTCCTCGAGTTGGAGTATCTGATTTTATGCCAATACCATTATCGGAAACCTCCAATCTGATTGTGTTCTCATCAACTTCAAAAAGAGAAATTATTATTTCTCCCTCCCCATCATTCGGAAAGGCATATTTTAAGGAATTTGTCAATAATTCATTTACAATTAGCCCTAATGGAATTGCCGTATCAACATCCAGTTCAATAGTCTCCATAGCATAGTTTATTATTATTCGGCCTCCCATTCCGAATGAATCCAGGATATGGTTGCCTAAATTAATGAAGTAATCTTTCATTTCAATGGCGTCAATGTTTTTCCCCTGATAAAGTTTTTGATGTATCATACTCATTGAATACACTCTATTTTCGCTTTCCTCCATAATATCCTTTACTCCTTGATCTTCAATAAGTGCTGATTGCAAGGATAACAAACTGGAAACAATACCTAAGTTATTTTTTACCCGATGATGTATTTCTTTTAATAAGAATTCTTTCTCCTTATTCTGCTTTTCAAGCAGATGATTCTTCTTTCTATCAATTCTATAGGTTACAAATAAAACGGACAATAGAAGAAACAAAAGACCTGTGATAATAGATATCAACGATTGCCTTGTTCTCTGTTTCTTGATCTGTGACTCCTGAACTTGAATGGTACTTTCTTTTTGTGCCACCTCAAATTCAGTTTGAAGTAATGAGATTCGATGATCGGCTTCAGAAGTAAAGAATTTGCTTTTTAATTTATCATATTCCGCTAGAGCTGTATACGCTTCCTGGTAACTATGATTACCCGCATATGCCTTACCTAAGGTTTCATATGCCTGACTTAAAAAATAGGCATCGCCAAAATCCTCTGTTGCAATTTCAAGGCACTTGTTCAAACTTTCTATAGCTGTAATGTACTTACCCTGCAGATATTGCAATTTTCCTACAGATAGCCATGATCGCATCATCAGAAAATTATTGTCTATTAATTCTGCATATTCATAAGCTTTTAAACCAGCCTCTTCAGCTTCTGGGAATTTGTTTAAAGCAGCATAAAATTCAACCAGGGAAATGTGAACATCGCAGAGATTATTGTAAAATCCATATCTTTCACCCAAGGCAATTGCATGGTCGAAATAATTTTTTGCCTCTTCATATTTTTTTAGTGCCATGAGGCTATTACCAACAAGGTATAGAGTAAAATCATAATCTAAATCGTTAACACCTCTTTCTTCAAAAATACTTATAGATTTCAATCCATATTCTAAGCCTTTGTCGAACTTAGATTGCTTCCAAAATAAATTGCACAAATCACTATACGCTATTGCAATGGCTTTCTTGTCATTAAATTTTTCTCCTAGACGCAAAGACTCCATGACATAATCAGCGGCCCTGTCCACTTGTCCTTTGCGTTCGAAAACATAACCTAATTGTGTATTCAAAAAGGCTAGATCTACTTCATAGACTCTGCTTTTTGCGTCTTCCAGTACAACATATGCACTATCCAGTTTTTCCATTCGCAACAAAATCGATCCATAAGTAATTTGGAATCTTCCATACCAAAGCATGTTATTTTTTCCTTTGGTAAGATCCATTCCTTTTTTTGTAAATTCTTTGGCCTTTAGTAAATTTCGTGTATGCCAATAGTATGCAAGATCGTTCAGAATAGAAAATTGAATGGTGTCATTTTCAACTTTTTCTACCGCATCTTCTAATGTTTGCAGATAGGAGGTCCCAAAATTATCTGTTTCAACAAAAACTTTCGTATATGGATTTTCTTTAGTTAAATCTATGATCTGTCCATAAGAGATGAAAGGGTTGAAAAAAATTAAAACACCTATAATATATTTTAAGAAATGTTTTTTCACGTAGACAATTTAGATGGTAATGCAATAAATTACATATTAAATTTGCTCTAAGTTACAATATTTAATATTTCAATTGCTTCGATAAAAAATTTCACCCGTTGGGACAATAATTTAACTGTTTCATCCTATCAGAGTTGGAAAAATTAATAAAAACCATGTTCTTAGTATAGAAATGTCGAGTCTTTATCTAAATAGAATAAACTTTTTGTCAAAACCCTATAGAGGAACTATACTGTTGTTATTTGGGTTAACTTTCTTGTTATTAGCTTCTTGCGACTTCAATAATCAAGAGAAAAACAATACATTTCTAAAAGAAACTCAAATGCAGATGGCAGTAGACACCCTTTTGCAAGCATGTTGGAATAATAAGGAACTAGACAAGCTCGAAATGGTGATGACGGAGAATGCTTCGCGTCGTGTGAACAATATTATTGTAGCTCAAAATAGGAAAGAAATAGAGGCAAATATAGCAGTTTTTATAGCTGGTTTCCCTGATCTTTTTATAAGCATATCCAGCTTACATCTTTCTAATAATTATGCGTTTTATAATTGGACTTTTACAGCCACCAATACAGGAGTATTTGGTGAATTCCCTGCAACAGGTAAAAAAGTCAAAGTGAACGGAATGTCAAGAATAATATTCAATGAAGAAGGGAAAATTATTGAGGAGGATGTGTCATATAATGAATTGGATTTTTTACAGCAATTGGGCTATTCCTTAAACCCACCCAATTTCGAATAAGAATAAAAAATCAAAACTAAAATAAATATTAATCAAATATAAAATTATGAAATTTCTGTGGAAAAATCACGAATACAAAAAAACGAAATCTTTTTCAGTGACTAAATTTATGAAGAATGCACTAATGATATCATTATTATTATCCTCTTTATTATTATGGTCTCAAGATGGAAAAAACCAACAGGCATATTTGATACATGAAGATCGGGTAAAACCGGGTATGGTGGAAGAATATGAGCAAGTGGCAAAAGATTTGGTTGCGGCTTGTAAGGAAAACAATATTCAACAGTTAAATTGGATGGCTGTTGAACAAGACGACCACACATACTTATACATAACTCCGATGGAAAAATTTGCTGAATTGGATGTCAATAATTTCTCATTTTTAGCAGAAAAAATGGGTAAGGAAAAAATGAGTGCCTTATTTGAAAGATTCAATCCTTGTTATGATGAACATGGAGACTATGTAATATACCTGCACAAAGACCTTTCTTATCAACCGGGAGGTATTAACCCCAATCCTGAAGGAAAATACTATAGGAAATTTTTGTACGATTATGTTACACCATCTAATGAAAAAGCTTATTTGGAAGTCTTAAAGGAAATCAAAGATATGTTTGCCAATAAAAATTCTAAATTAAATTACAGGATCTACAGTACTGGATTTGGCACTATAGGTAAATACTATCTGGTAGTAATAGAAGGTGAAGATCCTGTACAGTTAGAAACACTTGCTGCAGAAAACTGGAAGATGATGGGTGAAGATTTTGAACCATTATTTAAAAAAATAAGAAGCAAGGTTGCAAAAACCGATGAAAAAACAGGCTGGATGCGAGCTGACTTGAGTTATCTGCCAAAAAAATAAATTTGTCATAAACCTGATATTAAGTATAAATCATCAGGTTTTATACTACTTAAAACTTAATTAAAACAATAAAAATATAATTATGAAGAAATTAATTTTATTAGGACTTGTAATAGTTCTCTTTACCGCATGTCAAAAAAATGAACCACAACGCTACTTCTCCGAATCAAAGGAAATTGATGCTGTAAAAGCACTGCTTAAGGATTACCATGCCGGAAACTGGGAAGCCTGGGCAGGTCATTATGCAGATACGGCTAAAATATACCAAAATTCAATAAAAGCTGCCAGCGTTAAAGAAACCATAGCAAATTTAAAGGAAATCCTTTCAAATGTATCTGCCTATAAATTTGATGATAAAAATTTATGGTACGAAATGGTAATTGATAAAGATAAAGAAACGTGGGTTAACTTTTGGGGAAACTGGCGCGGTAAACTTTCTGCAAATGGAAAGGAAATAGTTATCCCCGTGCACCTCACGCTACAATTTGTCAATGGAAAGATTGTGGAAGAATACGGATATTATAATATTTCCGAATTTGTACTGGCTCTACAAGAAATAGAGGCTGTCAAAGTAGTGGAAGAGGAAATTGAAGAAGAGGGATAATAGAAAAATTTTAGATAGATGAAAAAATTAATTTTGTTAGGATTAACAATAATTCTATTAGTAAACTGTGAAAAAAAAGAGGCACCGAGATTTATGACATCTTCACCGGAAATAGATGTTTTAAAATCGCTCATCAAGGACTATGAAGAAGGTAATTGGACAAATTGGGCAACACATTACGCAGCAAATGCAGAGATCTACCATAATACTGCAGAGCCAATTAATTCCGGTGAATTGCAAAAGAATCTTACGGTCGTCATTGATAACTTATCCAACTATCATTTTTCTCATAAAGAGGAAGAAATATTTTTCGAAAATATTATTGATGACAAGGGTGAAAGTTGGGTTTATTTTTGGGGAACATGGAAAGGGACCGTTTCGGGCACGAATAAAGAAGTTGAAATGCCGATTCATATTGCTTTTAAAATGTTTGATAATAAAATAGTGAATGAATACGCATATTATAACCCATCTTTAATTAATAATGCAATTATCGAAAAACAAGTAGCAGAGGAATTGGTAGAATAAATAATGAAACATCTCAAAAATTGAATTAATGAATACAGAGACAATTAAGCAGGTAGACCCCTCAAAAATAATGCAAATAGGGATGGGATTTTGGGCATCAAAAACCTTATTGACAGCAGTTAACATACAGTTATTTACTCTCTTGGCAAAGGGAAATTTATCTGGTGAAGAAATTGGAAAAACTTTAGGGCTACATAAAAGATCACTATACGATTTTTTAGACAGCCTGGTTGCTTTAGGTTTTTTAAATCGTACTGGTTTAAAAGAAAATGCCGTTTATGGTAATTCAGAGGATTCCAACATATTCTTAGATTCTAATAAACTGAGTTATATTGGAGGAATACTGGAAATGTCGAACAATAGATTATATCCATTTTGGAATAATTTGGAGGAAGGATTGAAAACAGGAAAACCCCAAAACGAAACGAAGAACGGTGGTAAACCATTATTTGAAGCAATTTATTCCAATGAAACAAGTCTTCGTGAGTTTATACATGGTATGGGTGGCGTTCAGGCTGGAAATTTCAATTTCTTTGCTCATACCTTTGACTTTTCGCCTTACCATACACTATGTGATATTGGAGGTTCAGGAGGCAATCTTTCCATACATGTTGTTAAAAATAACGAACATATGAAGTGTATTTCGTTTGATCTTCCCCCTGTTGAACCCATTGCGACACAAAATGTAACTAAATTAGGCCTGAGTGATAGAATATCAATTCAGTCAGGGGATTTTTTTACAGATGATTTCCCCAAAGCTGATATCATTACCATGGGAAATATTCTGCATGACTGGGGACATGAAGATAAATTAGTGCTGATCAATAAAGCATATAACGCGCTACCTCAAGGAGGAGTACTTATTGTTATTGAAAACATTATTGATAATGAACGAAGTGCAAATGCTTTTGGATTGTTGATGTCTTTAAATATGTTGATAGAAACGGATCAAGGTTTCGATTTTACTTTATCAGATTTTGATTTATGGGCAAAGGAAGTTGGGTTTAAAGAAACGAAGATCATGACTCTCACCGGACCTTCAAGCGCAGTAATAGCAGTTAAATGATCAACTCATTTTTATATTAGAATCTTTTTTTCTAAGGTTATTAATAAATTTCAAATAGTATAAACCTTTTGGAATAGCTTATATCTGTTTTAACACGCTTTATTCATTAGAAAATCTATTCCGTGTCTAAACAACTTCAAATCAGATACTTTGATGAGTTTTTTGATTTAACAATAGCGACCCCGAGTACTCGGGGTGCTTAAACCAATAAATCTCCCTGATTTATTCCTGTTTAGACCCGCATCACGAAGTTCTAATACATAAAGCGGGTTTATCCTAATGTTTCAAAATCGTTTTTGAAACAATATGGAACTTAATGGTTTAAGATAAAAATATTATCTTACAATAAATTTCTTTTAGATGAACTGGTTGAATGCTTTAATTGTTGCTTTAATTGTTATTGCTGTTATAAGTATCATCTTTTATTTTGTCCAGGAAAAACTAATTTTCAAGCCTGAAAAATTACCTTCTGATTTTGTGTTTCAATATAAAAATCAAGAAGTTGAAGAATATAACCTTGAATTGAAAGATAATGTCATAATAAATGGACTACATTTCAAATCTAAGGATTCGAAAGGTGTTGTATTCTATTTAAAAGGTAATTCAAGAAGTATCAAAGGTTGGGGAAAATTTGCTGTAGATTTTACAAATCATAACTGGGATGTAATAATGATAGATTATCGTGGCTTTGGTAAAAGTACAGGTAAAAGAACCCAACAGTCCATGAAGGAAGATGTTCTGGAAATTTATGATAAAATAAAAGAAAAAGTAGAAGAGAAGTATATTATAGTTTATGGGCGTTCCCTGGGCACCGGATTAGCCACCAAAGTGGCTTCCGTCAATAAGCCCAGAATGTTAATATTAGCATGCCCATACTACAGCATGTCCAATAATGTACAGCGCTATTTACCTTTTATTCCACTGGGCCTGGTAATGAGATATTCCATGCCGACCTATAAATGGATCAAATATGTGAAATGCCCCATAAAAATTATTCACGGTACCAATGATAGAGTGATTCCTATGAAATCGAGTATACGATTGTCAAAGATAAATCCATCGATTACCAGAATGTACCCTATCATCGGAGGAGGACATAAAAATTTGCATAATTTTGAAGGTTACCACAGAGCCTTAAAAGAGATCTTAAAATCAAAACCATTTAAGAAAATAAACAAAGAAAAAACAAGTCTTGGTTTTATTAGAAGTAAGAGAAAACCTACGACGCACAATGTTTAAAAAGGCAATTATAATCTTCATAGCATTGTATATTTTAATATTGCTAGGATTCTATTTTTTTCAGGATAATATTATCTTCCGACCAAAGAAAATCTCTAAAAACTATATCTATACTTTTGATAAAAAATTTGAAGAGATCGAGCTTAAGATATCGGATAGAACTACCATAAATGCCATACATTTTAAAGTAGTGAACCCTAAGGGAATAATTCTCTATTTTCACGGTAATAAGGGCGATCTGATACGCTGGGGAAATATCGTGAAACCTTTTACCGATTACAATTATGACGTTTTTGTAATGGATTACAGAGGATATGGTAAAAGTACCGGTAAAAGAACGGAAGAGATGATGTATAGTGATGCTCAAAACTGTTATGATTATGTTTCAAAATTATATGATGAGAGTAATATTATTGTTTATGGAAGATCGCTTGGTGGAACTTTTGCTACTTTCGTGGCATCGAAAAACAATCCTAAACAATTAATATTAGAAGCTACATTTTATAGTATGACCGAGGTTATAAATAATAAGCTTCCCATACTTCCTTATTCCAAATTACTTAAATTTAAATTTGAAACGGATAAATTTATTGGTCATGTAAAAACGCCCATCATAATTTTTCATGGTACAGAGGATAGATTGGTTTCTATTGATCTTGGAAAAAAGCTATTTGATAGATCAAATAAAGAGAATACTGAATTTGTTAAAATTGAGGGGGCTACACATCATAATATTGGAGAATTTCAAGTATACAATAACAGCTTAAAAAATATTTTGAAATGACTTTTTCTGAGTAGCATATACTCTCCTGTGCAAGTTGCTTTGATAAATGAAACGTTACTTTCGGACATAATTACCTACTATTCGTCCTATATCTTTTGATTAGATGGAATTAATAATTTATTTTTTGATAATTTTTATTAACGAAAATATTTTTTATGAAGCTAAAAAGATCATTTATTATCGCTGTTACTCTGAGTCTAGTAATCCTTGTGTCATGGGAAATGTATTGGCGTTCCCATGGTTATTCTCCGGGCCTGGAGGATGATAAAGAATTGTGGGCGATTCAAAGGGCAAAAATAGAGAATGCATCAAAGAATGATGTTGTGCTTTTAGGTTCATCTCGTGTTCTTTTTGATTTCCAATTAAATGAGTGGGAGCAAGTTACAGGCAATCGTCCGATTCAATTAGCTGCTGCAGGCACAACTCCCTTGCCGCCATTTCATGACATTGTTCAAAACACTGATTTTAACGGTACCGTAATTGTTGGTGTTACGCCAGGATTATTTTTCTCGACTACCTACCCCCTTGCTATGTTTTGGAATAGAGTTCAAGTGCGGATTAATTATTATTATAATAGAACTTATGCACAAAGGTTGAATCATAAATTTTCTGTTCCTCTTCAAAATAATTTAGCATTCCTCGCCTCTGATGAAGAAGATTGGACAGACGATTTAGATTTAAAAACTTTATTAAAAAGAATTAAAATTGGTGACAGGATTGGACCTCGTATGCCACCATTTTACCGATTCCAGGATATTTATGAAGACCGTAATGTGGAAATGAAAAATAAAATGGTATCCGACACCGCTTTTGCAAATACAATAAAAAGAGTTTGGGGATTTTATGGAGAACTAATGCAGGCCCACCCACCCGAAAAGGACGCCACGATGGCATTCTTCTTGGAAGATGCTAAAAAGTTTAAAGCGCGTGGAGGAAATTTAATCCTGATAAGATGTCCATCAACAGGAGAAGTAAGAAAAGGAGAAAGTATGGGTTTGCCTAAACATCAATTTTGGGATGATTTGGTAGTACAGGCAGAGGTTCCCAATTATCATTTTGAGGACTACGAACAATTGAAAGGTTTTGAATGTCCCGAATGGTCTCATTTATCTTCTCCTGATGCAAGAAAATTTACTACCGAACTGGCTGCAATTATGATGAAAGATGGTGCATTATCTAACCCAGAAATCAATTAATTATGCTCTTTAATTCGCTGAGTTTCATCGTCTTTCTAATTATAATTTTAGTACTATACTATTCCAAAGTATTTAGCTGGACCAATAAAAAAAGAATGCTTCTTTTATCTAGTTATGTTTTCTATGGCTTGTGGAACCCACCCTTGATCTTATTACTTTGGATCTCTACCATGGTAGACTGGACTGCAGGGAATAAACTGGTAAAGGAAGAGAATCAAAGAAAAAGAAAAATGTGGTTATTGTTGAGCATGTCTGTCAATCTTGGATTTTTGGGCTTTTTTAAATATGGAGATTTTTTATTGGAAAACTTTGTTGTTCTTATGAATGCCATCGGAGTAGATTTTCAAGCCAGACCAATGGATATTATTTTACCCATGGGGATATCTTTCTATACCTTTCAAACCATGTCCTATACAATAGATATCTATAAAAAGGAAATCAAACCTGCTAAAACGTTTTTAGATTTTGCCCTCTATGTTACTTTCTTCCCACAGCTTGTTGCAGGACCAATTGTAAGAGCAAAAGAATTGATAAGTCAATTTTATGAGCCGAAAAAAGCAACTATCAATCAATTTATTTGGGGTTTATTTTCATTGACTCTGGGGCTCTTTATGAAAGTTGTAATGGCAGATACTTTATTGTCACAAACTTCAGATGATGTGTTCGATTCAGGTAAAATTTTACATTTTTGGGATGCCCTGGCGGGAACTTTAGCCTTCTCAGGACAGATATTTTTTGACTTTGCGGGTTATTCTACCTGTGCAATTGGAATTGCATTAATGTTGGGAATCATCTTACCGGATAACTTTAAATATCCATATGCCTCTGTAGGTTTCTCCGAATTTTGGAAGAGGTGGCATATTTCTCTTTCCACCTGGCTTAGAGACTATTTATATATCCCACTGGGAGGGAATCGGCATGGTATACTAAGAACCTATTCCGCTTTGATGATAACGATGCTATTGGGCGGATTATGGCACGGTGCCGCTTGGACCTTTGTAGTTTGGGGAGCTTTACATGGTTTTTATTTATTATTAGAAAGAACACAGAAAAAATACCTACCGTTTAAAATTACTGCAACTAACGGTTTCTTTTTGGCCATAACAACCTGGGCATGTATCAATACAACCTGGGTGTTTTTTAGAGCTAAGGATTTTTTAACTGCAAAAAACATGATAGCATCTTTACTCTTCCTTAACCCTGATGGCGAAAAAATATTAGAGTTATTTGATATTATCAAGGTGTATACCGTAATTGCAATTTTATTTTTATGCCACTGGTTTATGAGAGATACATCTGTTAAGGCTGTAGCCGAAAAAACCCCTTCATGGATCTTAGGTGTAGTGTGGGCCATAATGTTTGTATTAATTGCAATTGCCCAAGGCAGTGGAGAACAATTTATCTATTTCCAATTTTAGTATCATGGACCCATTAAAATTATATTATACGATCCTATTATATGATAAATATAATTGACATCAGTTTTTATTGAATGTTTTAGTGACCGTTTTTCACCAAAGCTTGAGAAGAAAAATTTCATCATGATTTTATTATTAACAATATTTTATTGATATTTAAGGAATTAACTAAAAAATAAATCAAAAAATGGCATTAGAAAAATCAACCAGAATAGAATCTATTGATGTATTAAGAGGCTTAGTGATGATAATTATGGCACTCGACCATACCAGAGATTATTTTCATTTGGGTTCTTTTTTTGTTGATCCTACTGATCTGGAGACCACGACGCCAATTCTGTTCTTCACAAGATTCATCACACACTTTTGTGCTCCCGAATTTGTGTTTCTTGCAGGGACTTCTGCTTTTTTATACGGAAGTAAAAAAACAAAACCGGAACTCTTCAAGTTTTTATTTACCAGAGGAATATGGCTTATCCTGTTAGAATTAATAGTTAACAATTTTATATGGACATTTGATATCACTTATAGTTTTCCAATATTTCAAGTTATCTGGGCTATTGGATTTAGTATGGTTTTTTTATCCTTTCTGATCTATTTGCCAAAAAGAATAATTCTTATTATCGGGATCGTCTTGGTTGCGGGCCATAATTTGTTGGATGGTATTGTTATGCAAGGAACAAGTTTCAAATCTATTGTTTGGTATATTCTTCATCAGGATATGTTTCTGGTTTTAGGACCTGATAAAATGATAGCATTTCACTACCCTCTGATTCCATGGATTGGACTTATGGCACTTGGCTATTGTTTTGGAATGTTGTATAGTAAAGGCTTTGATGCAACAGTTAGAAAAAAGTGGTTATTGCGCTTAGGGTTTGGTTCTATTGCTCTTTTCTTTATTCTAAGAGGAATAAATGTTTATGGCGACCTGGTTCCATGGACTACTCAAAAAAATGGCACCTATACTGTGTTATCATTTTTCAATACCACCAAATACCCCCCGTCATTGATCTTCTTATTGATGACCATAGGGCCATCGCTATTATTTTTATACCTAATTGAAAATGTGAAAAATAAAGTTACAGACTTCTTTGTAGTATTTGGGCGAGTGCCACTCTTCTTTTACTTTTTACATGTTTTGGTGATACATATAGCTGCAGTGATAGGAATTTTGATATTCGGTGGTAATTGGCAGGATATGATCTTAACAGCAGATGTTTTTATGAACGCCAAATTGATCAATTATGGCTACCCATTGTATGTGGTTTATTTGATATGGATCGGTTTAATTATTTTCTTATATCCATTTTGCAAAAAATATATGGTTTATAAGCTCAGTCATAAAGAAAAATGGTGGTTGAGTTATTTGTAAAATTAGATGGTTATTATGATTAATTTTTTTAGGCATTTACGCAAGCAAAAGATCACGGACGGCGCTCAAGGAGATGGGCTTGGAAAAACGAGTAGTTATATTAAATACGCCATAGGTGAAATAATGCTGGTCGTAGTTGGAATTTTAATAGCATTACAGATCAATACTTGGAATGAAACAAGAAAGAATAAAAGGCAGGAAAGAGAAACGTTAGAACTTTTGAAAGGTGAATATGAAGAAAATATCCACCAATTGAATACTAAGGTTAATCTTAGGGTTGGGATGATAAATTCGGCCTTTAAACTTCTATCTCTTATAGACAATAATAGTTTTCAAATGTACCCAACAGATAGTGTTGAAATCTATATTGTCAAAACAATTATTTTTCCTACTTTCAATCCTTCCATAGGTGTTACTAACGATATCATTAATTCCGGCAAATTATATATTATAAGTAATTCTGAACTGAGAATTTTCTTGTCAGCCTGGACCAGTGATATTTCTCAGGTTTCAGAGATAGAACAGGTATGGTTGAATTATGCGCAAAATCACTACATCCCTTTTTTAATAGATAATTATGAATACAGAAATGGAATGAATAGCTTATGGAATGATTATAAGACTACACAGAATATGAAATTAAGAAAGTCTCAATTGGAAGAACTTACCATAGGCAGATCTCGCAGAGAAGTTGATTTAGTACATATTTTCAGTAATGTCAATTTTGAAGACCATCTATCTAACTTAATTGCATATAACTATTTAGCTAATGCGCAATCATCAGCAATCCAACTAAAATTAGAAGAGGTTCTGGAAATAATTAATAAGGAATTAGAGAACAAATGATCAACTTTTTTAGAAAAATCAGAAAGCAAATGGCAGATGAAAACAGGCCTTTAAAATACATGAGATATGCCATTGGTGAAATTTTACTCGTTGTTGTCGGAATTTTAATCGCATTACAAATAAATACTTGGAATGAGGAAAGAAAATTAAATGCAGAAGAACAATACTTATTAAAAGAATTGTTGGTGGAATTTGAAACAAATTTTAAAAAAATCAAAAATGACCAATTAATAAATAACATTAGTCAAAAAGCAAGTCTGGAAATACTTGAATTGATAGATAGTGGAAATATGGAAAATAGCACGAAAAATTTGGATAGCTTATTTATGGGTCTATTTTCCTATGCATCGTTTAATGCCTCTACGGGAGTGTTGAATGAAATTATCAGTTCTGGCAAATTAAGGGTTATAAAGGACGATTCTTTGAGGAATATGCTTACGGGATGGCCGGGTTGGATTGATAATCAACAAGAAGATATTGATATAAGAAGGGAGCAGATCAATCTTCATGTAGTACCTTTTTTTGTGAGATATGCACCTTTTAAAAATGGAGATAATTATTTAGATTTCACCCATTGGTCTGATAAGTATAAAAGAAATATTCTTGACAGATCTGAACTTAATTATGATTATAAGGCTTTAAGCAGTAGAGAATTTGAAGGTATATTGTATAAATTAGTTCTTGATCAGGATTTTGTACTGCTGAATGATGTGGATACTGAGGTGTTCATTGAAAATGTCATTCAACAAATAAAAATTAATATTAACAATGATTAATTTCTTTCGAAAAACAGAAAAGATCTTGCTGATGAAAATCATTTTTTCAAATATTTACAATATGAATTCTGTAAAACTACTTGGTAATTGCTAACTTGAATATAGCTCCCTTTAGGGCTGGGAATTTTGCCCTCGAATTACAAAATCTTTAGAAAAAGAGCAACAAAGTAAAGGAGTAAAAAGTTTAAGATATGATGGGTTTAGAATTACGCCATTTGATATTAACTTATTTATCATATTTGACAACTAACTAAAAATACCCTAACTTTACTTAAAAAGAGATGAAAAAATTACTTCTACTCCCCCTAATTGTAATTTCTTTAACCTGTTCAGCGCAAACAAAAGAACTGAAATTGGCTTCCGATATTTGGCCACCTTTTACGAATATAGAAGGTGAAAAATCCATTGCAAATGATATTGTTAATGAGGCACTTAGCAGGCAGAATATTGAAGTTAAAACGGAAATGTTATTGTTTGACGAGGTGCTGTCAGGAGTAAATTCCGGAAATTATGATGGGAGTGCTGCACTCTGGATTACAGATGAACGTAAAAAACAGTATTTATTCTCTGAGCCATATTTAAACAACCAATTAATATTAGTGGGCCCAAAAGGGAGTGACGTAAGTGCCACCTCCTTTGATGATCTTACAGGAAAAAGGTTAGGCATCATTGAAAATTATGCATATGGAGATATCAATGCTACCCAACATATTATTATGGTTGGCGGAAACGGGAACCAGCAAAATCTGGAGAGGTTATTGTCTGGTAAAATTGACTATATGCTGGTAGATGCTATAATTATTCAATACCTGTTAAAATATCAATTAAACGATGTTACAAAATTTTTGGAGATTGGCGAAACACCTCTCCTGGTCAAATCACTGCATTTTGTATTGAGAAAGGACGTTCCTAATGCAGAACAAATTATGGTTTTATTTAATGAAGAGATAGATAATATGGTTGTGGATGGAACCTATCACAAAATTTTAGAATTAAACTGGATACAGATGGATATTGATGGAGATGGAAATTTAGAACTGGTTTTGGACGGAGATCAGGCCGGAGAGGAATCGCCGACGTACACCTACGGGCTATTTATGGATTTGTCCTATGTAGAAAAAGCTGACACTCCCAAAAGATATTTTATTAAAGGGAATTTATACGAAGACTGGGATAATGTACCTCAAAGTTATAAAACATATCTACCTCCCGATCCTATACCTCATCCTAATGATTACAAAATTCGTTTTAGTTTTTAGGATGGTCAACCCGTGCAGTGAACTGGAAAACCTTTTAAGGAATGAGCTTGTTCTAGCTTGAAAGTTCTAAAAAACCAAACTGATCACGGTACCTTTTCCTTCTGCACTTGTGACCTGAATTTTTCCATTATGCAGTAAAACTATTTGTTTACACAGGCTTAAACCAATACCACTACCACTCTTTTTAGTACTAAAGAAGGGAACAAAGATATCGTCTATTATTTCCTCTGAAATACCTTTTCCATTGTCTGCAACCTTAATAATTGAATTGCCACCAATATTTTTTTGAGCCGATAGAATGATTCTTGAATTTTTTATTTCTTTACACGCTTCTACCGAATTAAGAATTAAATTGATTAAAACCTGTTCTATTAAATAAGTGTCGATTTCAATTTGCAGGTCCGGTGTATCGATTTCAAAATATAATTCTATCTTCTTATTTTCCAAAGATGGTTCCATTAAAATCCTAATATTTTCAAATAGCCCACTTACCGGGACTTTACTTAAATTTAACTTCGTGATCTTGTTTAAACTTCTATAGGTCTTGGCAAATTTCAACAGCCCTTCACTTCTTTTTTTGATACTTTCTATGCCTATATCCAGATCATTCATTTCAAGTTGGTGATTATCAGGGTCGGATATAGATTGCTGGATCTTAGACTGTAACGTTTCTGCTAAAGAAGATATTGGAGCAATAGAATTCATAATTTCGTGGGTCATAACACTCAATAATTTTTTCCATGCCTCCGATTCAGTTCGATTTATAGTGTCGTCGATATTTTGCAGAACAATTAATTTAAATGAATCCTCTTCAATGAGAAAAATAGTACTCGAGATCAATATTTTTATTTTTTCATTGTCAATAGTTATGCTTATGTTATTGCCTTTTACATGATTTCTACCAAAAATTATTTCAAAAAGCTGAGGCTTTCGTTTTTTTACAAATTCAATATTTCTTAGCGAGGGAATGCTCAAATTATTTATAAAGGAATCGTTGACCCATAAAACTTTCCCGGATTCCATATTATATGCAATTATTCCTGTATCAATTAACTCCAATATTTTTTGAAGATATAAATGTTGTGCTTCCTTTTCCTTGTTTATTTCTTTAATAGTTTTGTTTACCTCATTAAAACCCCTATGTAGTTCTCTGATATCTTCCGGGCCATATTTTTCGGTAAACCATCGGGAAAAATCCCTGTATTTTACCGATTCAAAAAAATCATCCATTTCAACAAATCTTTTCATGATAAATTTATTAAGACTGCGAAATGAATAAATTAATACAATGATAATCGGGGTCAATGTGATTCCGGCTAATGGTAGATTAACACTAAAATCAAGTGTATTTATAGCATATGCTAAGGCAGTTAGCGATAAGAATAAAACAAAAGCCCTTATAAAAAGAGCTAATTTATATTTTTTATAAACCATATTTATTCATTCTTCTGTATAGAGATGTTCTCGTTATTCCCAATTCTATAGCCGATTTAGAAATATTACCATTATTCTTTTCCAGCACTTTTAGAATAGCATTCTTTTCAATTGTCTCTAGTTTGAGATCTTTTTCCTCAGGGTTGTTTTTAAATCTTTCTATAGGTGAAAAAACCAAATCTTCATCAGATAAAGTACTTTTATCAGCCATAATTACTGTTCGTTCCAGGGCGTACTGAAGTTCTCGCACATTACCCGGAAAGTAATAATTCTTCAATTTTTTTAGAAAGCTATTTTCTAGAATAAAACCTGATTTTAAATATTTTTCAGCATACAATGCTATAAAATGATTAGCCAGCAAAACAATATCGTTATCCCTTTCTCTAAGGGAAGGAAGCATAATTTCCACTGTATTTATCCTGTAAATTAGGTCCTTTCTAAAATTGGATTCATCCGCCAAAAAGGCAATATCCAGATTAGTAGCGCAAATGAGTCTTATATTTACAGGTATTGGCCTATTGGAACCCAGAGGTGTTATTTGCCTGTTTTGAAGTACAGATAAAAGTTTGGCCTGTTGCTGCAATGTTATGTTTCCAATCTCATCTAAAAATAAAGTTCCACCGTCTGCTGCTTCAAATCTACCCTGTCTGTCTTCCCGGGCATCTGTAAAAGCTCCCTTTTTATGGCCAAATAATTCACTCTCAAACAAAGTTGATGTCAATGCGCCAACATCAACCTTAACAAAAGGTTTGTCTTTTCTAAAGGAATTATCATGTATTGCTTTAGCAACCAGATCTTTTCCTGTTCCATTTTCACCGAGTATTAAAATATTAGCATCGGTTGGGGCAATTTTTTTTATTTTCAAAAAAACTGCTTTCATCGCATCGCTCTCTCCTAAGATTTGAGTTTCCAAAATGAGCGGGTTCTTTTCAACCTTATGTCCGGATTTCTTCTTCTCTAAGATCTCCTGAATAGACTGGATCAGTTTTTCGTTTTTCCAGGGTTTTACTAAAAAATCATAAGCCCCTTCCTTGAGAGATTTAATGGCTAAGTCTAAATCGCCATAGGCTGTTATTAAAATAATGGACACTGCCTTATCCATTTCTTTAATTTTATTGAGCCAATAGATGCCTTCATTTCCTGTATTTACGAGCCCATTAAAATTCATGTCAAGAATGATGACATCAAATTTGTTTTTCCGAATTAAAGAAAGAATATTATTAGGATTCTTCTCAACAACAACATTGTTTACCTTAGATTTTAGTAGTAATCTCATGGCAGTTAATATGTCGGTATCATCGTCTACAACTAATATGTTAGCATTTTTTAACAACATAATTACAATATTACAATAATATCAAGCTCATAAAAAATATTCACGCGGAAATTTATATTTCTTGAAATAGTGTCTTGATATCGTACACCGGTGTATCATAATCGTACACATAAATCAACACCACAATAGTTAATGGTTTGATATATAGCTACATAGAATATGGCATGATTTTGACATAGAAAAAAGTATAAATATTGATTAATATGGATGTACCTATAGAGAAGAAAAGATTTTCCAAGAAGCGAATTTCGATGGCAGTTGGATCTATTCTAATATTAACCTTAATAATTTTTGTGGTTATTTCTACCAGCGGAAAATCAAAATTAAATGTAGATAAGGAACGTATTTCTATCAGCGAGGTGAAGGGTGGTGTTTTTCAGGAAAATATTCCGGTGAGTGGGATTGTACTGCCTATCACAACAATTTATTTAGATGCCCTGGAAGGAGGAAGAGTGGAGGAAAAATATGTGGAAGATGGTGCCATAATGAAAAAGGGAGAACCTATTCTAAGACTCTCAAATACCGACCTGGAATTGAGTTTAGTGAATCAGGAGACCTCTGTTTATAACCTCCTCACACAAATGCAGATCTCCCAAAATGCAGCCAGACAGAATACCATAAATAAATTGAACCAAATGACCGATGTGGAGAACGCATTGATAGAGGCGGAGAGAATCTATAAACTCAATAAAAAATTATACGATCAAAAAGCTATTGGACGTCAAGAGTATCAGGAAGCCGAGAATTATTATAATTATCAAAAACAAAGAAAGATACTGGCTGAAAGGATTTTAAGACAGGATTCTATTTCAGTGAAAGAAGAACAGGAACAGGCCA
>PVMK01115538.1_pt1 | contig 36512 bp, 38 predicted proteins | sample 1853481 | NCBI WGS metagenome assembly PVMK01 (sample SAMN08533507, study PRJNA380276) | Marine sediment metagenome, whole genome shotgun sequencing project. | reverse complement strand
TTGACATCATTGAGAAGCGTTCAATAAGATTCGGCTCTCTTCGCACGGGGTAGAAGCTGTTCTACACGGGGACCTTGCAGTGACATTGATTGTTTTTTACGGACTGGCGGCAACCGCTGTTACAGCTGCTATCCTGGTGGTTCTCATGAGCCGGGCTGTTTACAGTGCATTGGCGCTGATTGTCTGCTTTGGAGCCACAGCCGGGCTGTTCTTCCAACTCGGGGCACGGTTCATCGCGGCCGTCCAGGTCATCGTCTATGCGGGGGCCATCATGGTCCTCTTTCTCTTCGTGATCATGCTGTTGGATCCCGAATCGGAAGTCTTTCTCCCCAGTCGCTTGAAGAAAGTTTCTGGTTTCGCACTGGCCTTTGGGGTGTTGTTCACCCTGATACTCTTACAGGCTGCGGATCGCTGGACCGCCACTCAAGTACTTGCAGGCCCGATTGCAGTCACCGAGGGGGCCTCCGGCCGGGGGGAGGAATCGAAACCCTTGCCCACTCCCTCTTTCGGGATTACTTACTGCCCTTTGAAGTCACTTCGATTCTCATCCTGGTGGCGGTCCTGGGAGCGGTCGTTCTAACCAGACAAACCCACGAAGAAGAATGATCTCAGCAACTCACTATCTGACTCTAGCAGCGATCTTGTTTGTCATTGGAACCGTGGGAGTGATCACGCGGCGAAATGTGATCACCATGTTCATGTGCGTGGAGTTAATGCTCAATGCGGTGAATTTGACCTTCATCACCTTCTCTCATTTTTTGAACCAGATCGATGGCCAGATCTTTGTTTTTTTCGTCATGACGGTCGCCGCGGCAGAGGCAGCTGTGGGTCTGGCACTGATCGTCGTCCTTTCTCGCCACACAGGCACTCTTGATGTGGATCAAGCGAACACAATGAAGTGGTGAGTGGTGCTGGAACACTACTGGATTCTAATACTATTCCCTCTGGTCGGTGCCGCAATCAATGGCATTCTGGGCCGGCGTTTCCCTCACCCCGTAATCGCCTGGCTCTCTTGCTCAATGGTTGCCTTGAGCTTTCTGGTGGCACTAATCTCTTTTTTCAACTTCATTCGACTACCCGAAGACCAGCGCATTATTCCCTATCACCTTTACACTTGGATCCAGTCGGGCAACTTCGTTTCTGAAGTCTCCTTTCTTCTGGACCCTCTCTCGATGGTGATGATTCTCGTGGTCACAGGGGTAGGGTTTCTCATCCACATCTACTCGCTGGGCTACATGGCGGGCCAGAGTGGATACTACCGTTATTTTGCCTACTTGAATCTCTTCATCTTTATGATGAGCGTGCTTGTCCTTGCCGACAACTATCTTCTGATGTTCGTCGGTTGGGAAGGCGTGGGCCTGTGCTCTTACCTTCTCATCGGATACTACTTTGAGAAGCAAAGTGCAGGAGACGCTGCAAAGAAAGCTTTCATCCTCAACCGAATCGGAGACGTTGGTTTTCTCATCGGAGTCTTCTTGATCTTCCGCACCTTTGAAAGCGTTCAATACCTCACTGTATTCCAGGCAGTCTCGGAACAATTCGCGGTGATAGGAACGGAGTTTGGGGTCTTGGGAGCCATTACCCTGTTGCTATTCATCGGTGCCGCGGGTAAGAGCGCCCAGGTTCCCTTGTACGTCTGGCTCCCGGACGCGATGGAGGGTCCCACACCTGTGAGTGCCCTGATTCATGCCGCCACCATGGTCACTGCCGGCGTCTATATGATCGCTCGTTCGGCCCCACTCTACAGTCGCGCTCCCGAAACGCTCTTCATCATTGCGGTCGTGGGCATCAGCACGGCTTTACTGGCCGCACTGATCGCCACCGTCCAGAGAGACATCAAGAAAGTTCTCGCTTACTCAACCATAAGCCAACTAGGCTATATGTTTTTGGCGATAGGTGTGGGAGCCTTCGGTGCCGGCGTCTTCCATTTGCTGACCCACGCTTTCTTTAAGGCACTCCTTTTTCTCGGCTCTGGGAGTGTGATTCTGGCGCTTCATCATGAACAGGATCTTTTCAACATGGGAGGGTTGCGCAAATACTTGCCGGTGACCTTCTTCACCATGTGGATGGGTGCGTTTGCCCTTGCAGGTGTGCCTTTGTTTTCAGGATTCTTTTCCAAAGATGCCATTCTCTGGGAGACCTTCGCGGCTGGAAACGAAGCCCTTTGGCTGATGGGTGTGGTGGTGGCGGGATTAACCGCATTCTATATTTCCCGCCTCATGTTTCTCGCCTTTCACGGAAGGGAGCGATCGGAGAAGCAACACCAGGGCCCTCCTGATCTTTCACCCAAGGAGCCCTCCTGGTCTGTCACCCTACCTTTGATCATTCTGGCCGGCTTCTCCCTATTGGCTGGGTACCTTGGGCTCCCCAGCTATTTGGGAAGTAATCGGCTGGAAGAATTCCTGGCGCCTTCTTTCCGCTTTCAATTTAGCGGACAGCCAGCCGCCGCCATGGAACACGCACACCTTACAGAGGTCATCCTCACCCTAATCACTCTTGCAGTGGCCTTTTTCGGTTTCGCTCTGGCCTATCACTTTTACATCAAGGACCCACAAGTTGCGGGGCGCCTGGCCAATCGCTTTTCCTGGCTCTATTCATTGCTCCGACGGAAGTTCTTTGTAGACGAAATCTACGATTGGCTGCTGGTAGGACCGGTGCAGCGGCTTTCCCGAACCATCCTCTGGAAGGGTATGGACGTGCGTGTGGTTGATGGACTGGTTCATGGGACCGCATCCCTGATGCAGGCATGGAGCCACCGGGTGAAGCGTATCCAGAGTGGTGACACACGCCTCTATGCGACCTGGATCCTGGGTGGAGCCCTCCTCATCCTTTTTTATTACTACTGGATCTCCTCATAGATCATGTTTGAAACGGCACTACAGTTAACCCTCTTACTCTTGATACCCGGCTTTGGAGCCTTGATGATTGCTTTCATTCCCAGCAGGAAAATTCACTGGCTCAGAGGCACAGCTCTGTTTTTCACTTCCATCACGTTCCTCTATTCTCTCCTGTTTTTCACTCACTTTGACTCCGGGGCCGAGACCATGCAGTTTGTCCAAAAGGTGCCCTGGTTGAATGTCGGGGTTCTCCACATCCACTATCACGTGGGAATGGACGGCATCAGTCTTTTCCTGGTGATCTTGACCACATTTTTAATGCCTCTAGCCATACTGGCAAGCTGGGGCATAGAGAAGAAAGTAAGATCCTTCATGTTTTTCATGCTTCTGTTGGAAGTGGGCATGGTTGGGGTTTTTGTGTCGCTTGATCTGATCCTCTTCTATATCTTTTGGGAGATCACGCTCATTCCGATGTACTTTCTGATCGGTGTGTGGGGGGGAGAGCGTCGCGTCTATGCAGCGGTGAAGTTCTTCATTTACACCATGGCCGGATCCTTGCTCATGTTGGCCGCAATCCTCACCCTTTACTTTTTTAATGAAGCCCAGAACTTTGACCTGGTGGAAATCACCCAGAGGCTCTCGCTGAATCAAATCATACTTCCCTTTCCCGTCGAACTTCTGCTCTTTCTGGCCTTCTTCTTAGCATTCGCCGTTAAAGTACCCCTTTTTCCCTTTCATACCTGGCTTCCGGATGCCCACGTTGAAGCGCCTACGGCAGCCTCAGTCATTCTTGCCGGCGTGATGCTCAAGATGGGCACTTACGGTCTTCTCCGTTTCTGCCTGCCCCTGTTTCCCAAAGCATCTACCGCCTTGGCCCCTTTTGTCTCTCTTTTAGCCATTGTGGGCATCATCTATGGTGCCTTGGTGGCTTTGGTCCAAACCGATGTCAAGAAACTTGTTGCCTACTCTTCGGTAAGCCATATGGGCTTTGTCGTTTTAGGGATTTTTGCCTTCAATCTCCAGTCCATTGAGGGTGCGACCTATCAAATGTTGAGCCACGGGCTCTCTACAGGCGCCCTCTTCTTGCTGGTGGGGATGCTTTACGATCGTCGCCACACCCATCTGATCCAGGATTTCGGTGGCTTAGCCCATGTCATGCCCCGCCTTGCAGCACTTTTCATGGTCATCATGCTGAGCAGCATTGGGCTTCCGGGTCTGAACGGATTTGTCGGAGAGTTTCTGATTTTGCAGGGTACTTTCCTGGAGAATGCCGGGCGTGCGGCCTTTGCCGCCTCGGGCATCGTGCTTTCGGCGATTTACATGTTGTGGGTCTATCAACGAATTTTCATGGGAACTGTCCAGAACGATCAGAACCGAACACTGGCGGATCTCAATGTCCGGGAAACCGTCATCCTGGTGCCCCTAGTCCTTCTGGTGGTGTGGATGGGACTTTATCCCGGCACGTTTTTGCGCAAGATGGACACCTCCGTTCAAAAGGTAGTGGATCGGATCGAGCAGGTTCGCGAACCTCAAATTTACCGGGTGGAGCACCGTGGACATTAACTACACAGCGGTTTTGCCCGAAATCATCCTCTCCCTGGTGGGTATCTGCATCATGCTCCTGATTCCCTTTGTTCCCAGGCAGCGGCAGACCCATCTCGGATACCTTGCTCTGGCAGGTATTGTCCTGGCATTTTTCGGTGTCGCTCTGGGATGGGGCCAGACCGACCTGGCCTTCTTTGAAATGATCTTTCAGGATGACTTCGGCCAATTCTGCAAGATTTTCTTCCTGTTCGTAAGCACGGTGATCCTCTTGGTCTCGATGAATTACCTGGAACAGGAAAAACTGTTTCAGGGTGAGTTCTTTGCTCTGCTACTCTTCGCTACCGTCGGTATGCTGTTCATGGCTACAAGTGCCGATCTCATTATGACTTCCGTGGGCCTGGAGGTCCTCTCCATCTCGACCTATATCCTGGCAGGTTTCAAGGAAAGAGAAAGGAAATCGAGCGAAGCGGCCTGGAAGTATTTCTTACTGGGTGCTTTCTCCACCGCCTTCCTTCTGTACGGAATTGCCTTCGTTTACGGAGCAACCGGATCGACTCAGTACTTGCAAATCACTGAGGCGATCCAGGCCTCACCCGACTAATCACTGATACTCCTTGTAGGATTGGGGCTCATGCTGGTGGGTTTTGGTTTCAAGGTCGCTTTTGCTCCCTTCCATGCCTGGACACCAGATGTGTACGAAGGCGCTCCAATCCCCATCACGGCCCTCCTGGCCGTGGCTTCAAAGGGGGCTGCCTTTCTCGCCCTTGCCCGAATTCTCTATCAGGTTTTACCGGACCTCAGCCAACAATGGCAAGCCATCTTATGGCCTTCGGCCGTGCTAACCATGGCCATTGGCAACATCGCTGCGCTGACCCAATCCAACATCAAGCGAATGCTGGCCTACTCTTCCATTGCTCATGCCGGCTACCTGCTGGTGGGCCTCACCGCCCACAATTATTTGGGCACCCAAGGCATCCTTTTTTACCTGGTGGCTTATGCCCTGATGACCTTGGGAGCTCTTGCCGTGGTACAGATCGTGGGGTGTCGGGAAGAACAACATACCTCGATCGAGGACTACAACGGCTTGGGCTATCGATATCCGTTCCTGGGTATCGCACTTTCAGTTTTCTTGATTTCCCTGGCTGGAATCCCTGCCACGGCCGGCTTTATGGGCAAGCTGCTTGTTTTTTCCGCCGCCGTGCAGAGCCAGATGTACGGGCTGGTGGTCATCGCTCTTGTGACTTCGGCAATAGGTATTTACTATTACCTCAGGGTGATCGTATCTATGTATATGGGCGAGTTTAAGAAAGAGGAGGTTCCCATCACGATTTCCATGCCGATGCGCATCATTCTCACCCTTATGGTGCTGGGAACCCTTTTCCTGGGAATCCTACCGGGAATCCTTCTAAACCTGACAAAGGAGGCAGCGAGCTTTTGAAAGAAGCCAAGAAAAAACTGGAGGACGAGATCAGGACGCTGGATCGAGAATTAAAGGAGGAGATCCCGAAGGCCCTGAAAACCGCCGCGGCCATGGGAGACCTGAGTGAAAACGCGGAATATCAGGCGGCTAAGGAAAGACAGTCTTTTCTTCAAGCCAGGCTGTTCCAGCTGCGGGATCGACTGGCCACACTCTCCATGGTCAATCTCAGCAAGATCCCCACCGACAAGATTTCCTATGGGTCGAAGGTGGTGCTCTTGGATTTGGACACCGATAAGGAGGTGACCTACAAATTGGTGAGCAGCGAAGAATCGAACGTCAAGGAAGGACTGATTTCAACCGCCTCTCCGATCGGACAGAGCCTCATGGGACACGAAGATGGAGATGAGGTGGAGATCCGAACCCCGGGTGGAGTCAAACACTACGAGATCGTACGGTTCACCACCTTCCATGACGATTAGAAGCCCGCATTTCTCACACCTGATCGCAGCGAGGCGGTGGAGATGGCTGTGGATACAAGGCGCGGGACCCGCAAGCGGGTGCCCCAGGCCCCCGCAAACGTTACCCTATCGATGAAATGAGGCACTAGCCCGAATTACTCACACCCCCTCTACTGCATCGGCGCAATGATCCGGCCTGACTGTGCGACCCGCAAAGCGGGTGCCCCCTCCGTCGGCCTCCTCAACGTACCATACAGTACGTTTGCGGGGGCCTCGGTCGCGCGTGGCGCAACGCACTCACGCCGGCCCTTCCGCCGCTTCGTGACGAGATGGTGTGAGAAATGCGGGCTAGGAAGGCCGACCGAGGGGGTACCCGCTTGCGGGTCGCCCAGTAGATGCGGCCAGATCCGCCGCCGCAGTAGATTAGGTGTGAGAAGTGCGAGCTAGTTAGTTCGTTTCCTCTGTCGTGCTCTGCTGATAGAGTCTTGAACCCCTGGCGAAATCATTCTCCAGACGTTGCTTGAGGATGACGTTGTTTCCATAGATGTTCTCAATCGTGCGGACTTCGGCCAGAGCACCATCGGGCGATTCAAGCAAGATCAAGCGAGCCGCCTTTCCGGGAACTGTCCACTTAACATCCAACAGGGTTTGCCCTTCCGAGACATCGTTGGTGAGCATTCCCACCTCCCGCCACTGCCTAGAACCCTGAGACCAGAGAGAAGGCCCACTGAGACCCAATACCATCATGACGATAAGAAATCTCCGTAACATAGAACTCATCATATGCCAGGGAGCTGAAAAAAGCAGCCCTCTTTTCTCACACCTGATCGTAGCGAGGCGGTGGAGATAGGTGCGGATACAAGGCGCGTGACCCGCAAGCGGGTGCCCCGAGGCCCCCGCCGCAAACCTACTCCCTGCAGTAGGTTGAGGAGGCCGACCGAGTAGCAACGCCGTAGACGCGCTTATATCCGCCGCCGCAGTAGATAGGGTGTGAGAAATGTGGGCTTCTATTCACTCAGTTGGTGTAAAATAGAGATGACATGAAGGAAGCTTTTCGCCAATTCCTCAAACAAAAGCGCCATCATTTCTTTTGGGCTTCTTATGGCCTTCTGGTACTGGTCGTAGCCATCCTGGGATTGGTAGGGGGCTTACTGTTCGGGTATGCCATCGATCTGCCTGAAGTGGAACAGCTCGAGCAGGAACGGCCTAATATTGTCTCCTATGTTTATTCTGAAGACGGCCGAGTCTTGGGCCAGTTTGCCCTGGAGAAACGGATCCTGCTCGCCTACGAGCAGATTCCTGAAAACCTGAAGAACGCGATTTTGGCCGCCGAGGATGCTGATTTCTTCCGACATTCCGGGATCGACTTTCGGCGACTGTTTGTCACCCTGGTGCGGGACATCCTGCTGAGCGAGAGAAAGGGTGCCTCAACCCTGACCATGCAGTTGAGCAAACTCCTCTTTACCGGGTCCGAGAAAACGATTGAGCGCAAAATCAAGGATATGCTTTTTGCCCTGGAGATTGAGCAAAACTACTCCAAAGAGCAGATTTTCACGTTCTACTGTAATCAGATTTATATGGGCCACGGAACCTATGGGATCGCCTCTGCCGCAGACTTTTACTTCAACAAGTCCCTCGATGCATTTACACTGGCAGAAAGTGCGCTGCTGGCAGGTATTATCCAGGTTCCCGGAAGGCACTCCCCCATCAACCATCCAGATGATGCGACCAGGCGCCGAAACTCAGTCTTAAGACAGATGTACGACAAGGGCTTTATCACTGCACGCGCCCTGCACGAGGCGCAGACTGAGCCCCTCTTGGTTCGTGGGAAGAACTATGAGCAGAGCCCGGCCCCCTATTTCATCGAGTGGGTTCGACAGTACCTGGAGAGAAACTACTCAACGGAGCAGATTTGGGAAGGCGGGCTGAAAATCTATACCACCCTCGACTACGAAACTCAGGTGGCGGCTCGCAGGACTCTGCGGGAAGGACTCAAGCAGTTCGACAAGGAGATCCATAAAGGGGCCGGCTTCCTCGAAAATATTTTGGAACAGGGTCAGGATCTGGACACCTATGTTCATCCTGAGTGGCAGCAGATTTTTTACGAGGGCCAGATCGTTCATGGCTTGGTGTTGGAATCCGCCCCCGACGAGGCCCTCGTCAAATTAGGGAGTTTTACCGCTCGAATTGAACCCGAGGATATGGCTTGGACTGAACAGAAAGAAGTGGACCAGGTTCTTAAACCAGGAGATGTGGCTGCCTTTTCCATTCAAGAGATCCAGCGAGCGGATAAAACGATCGGGGCGACCTTGGATCGGATCCCGGAGGTCCAGGGAGCATTAATCACCATTGATAACAAGACCGGTGCCATCAGGGCCATGGTGGGTGGCTTTGATTTCCAGTACAGTGAATTTAATCGGGCAACCCAGGCCATGCGCCAGCCCGGATCACTTTTCAAGCCCTTTACCTACGTGTCCCTCATGGAAGCGGGTTACTCTCCTTTTGAACACGTTTTGGATGCTCCCGTAAGTTATCGAGAGGGACCCGGACGCATCTACGCTCCTGAGAATTCTGACGAAAGATTTCAGGGGATTAATGACCATCCGCGATGCTTTCGCCTTCTCCCGCAAATGTGCCCACGATTCGATTGGCCAACGCGCTTGGGATCGACAAAGTGATTGAGGTCGCTTACCGTTTCGGCATTCAACGTGAACTCCCTCCTTATCTCCCCTGTTGCCTTGGGCGCAGGAGAGCTCACATTGCAGGAAATCACATCAGCCTTCACTGTATTTCCCCACGGCGGAGTACGAGCACACCCCCATTTCATAAAGCGCGTGGAGGACTATCATGGCGCGACTTTGATGGAGCATCAAAACCAGTTTGACCAGGTCATTTCTCGTGAAACGGCGGGGAAAATGCTTTATTTGCTGCGCAGTGTCGTAGAACGCGGGACCGCTCGCCGAGCTCAATCGCTGGAACGCCCCCTGGGAGGGAAAACCGGAACTACGAACGATTCAACCGACAGCTGGTTTGTCGGTTTCACCCCGGAGATCACTACAGGCGTATGGGCTGGATATGATGAAAAAAAGTCCCTCGGAGAAAGGGTCTATGGCGCTACCTTAGCTCTACCGATCTGGATTGATTTTATGGAAACAATCTCCGAGAAGTTCCCGATAGACGACTTCGAAGCCACCTATACACCCCTGGACATCACCCTGGCCCAAAGACAAAATGTGGGAGTGAAAGGGGAAGAGGTCGTACCGAAGCCTTGGAGTGTGGAGGACATCCCACCGCCCCAGCCATTCTAATTCTCCCGATCAATCACAAAGTCGGTAAAATTCAGCAAGGCCTCACGGTAAATAGAGTCCGGGAAATCCAGCAGGGTCGTCTTGGCCTTCCTTGCGTATTCCTCAGCAAGGCTCTGTACTTCTTTCAAGGTCCCATAGGCCTGGACCAGTTCCATAATCCGCTTCTTGTTGGCGGAGCTGAAGTCCTGGGTCCGCACCACATCGCGAACAAAGTCCTGTTCCTTCTGATCCGCTCTCTCCATGAGGTAGATGATCGGTAGCGTGATCTTCCCTTCTTCGAGATCTTTGAGAACCGGTTTACCTAAAGTATCCTCATTTGAAGTGTAGTCCAGCAGATCATCCGTTAACTGGAAGGCCATACCTATAGAATGGCCAAAAGTCCCCAGCTTCTCCTCTTGCTGCTCATCCATATCTGCCAGAATGGCCCCTAACCGGCCGCATCCAGAAAACAGATGCGCTGTCTTCCGCCGACAGATTTCCAACTGTTCCTCGACCGAGAGGTCGATGCGGCCGGACTGTTCCCACTGAATCAGTTCCCCTTCCACCATCTTTCGTGTGACGTCGATCAAAAGGTTCAAAACTCTGAAGTTTTTCAACTTCAGGGCCAGATAAAACGAAGTCATGTATAACCAGTCACCCATCAAAACCGTGACTTGATTTCCCCACGTGGCGTTTACGGAGGGTCGTCCGCGACGAACCCCGGCATTGTCAATAATGTCATCATGAACCAGCGTTGCCACATGAATGAGTTCAACCACCACGCTCAGGACGATGGCGGGTTTGCCCTCGAACCCACCAAGCTTCGAGGAAAGAAGTAAAAGGGCAGGACGGAAACGCTTGCCTCCACCGTCGTGCAAATAGGTATTGATGTCATCCACCAGAGGAAAGGCAGAGTAGCCCTCGGTTTTCAGGGCGAGCTCAACTTCCTGCAACTCGTCTTCAACCAGTTTGAAGATATCCTTAGGAGTCAGTGTGACACTAGTTTTCATGTTTTCTGCCCGCGCTAATATACCAATTCGGGTTCCAGGTTCCAAGTTCCAGCTGTCAGCTACCGTTGGTCGATCTGTTGTCTGTTGTCAGCCGGTCTGCCGGCTGTTGCCTGCGGTCTGCGGTCTGAAGAGCCGTTCAAAGTTTTTCGTGGTAAGGGCACCGATTTCCTCCGAGGTCGTCCCGCGAGCCTCCCCGAGTACTTCGCTCACCTTCACTACAAAGGCCGGTTCGTTTCGTTTGCTTCGGAAGGGGACAGGCGCCAGATAAGGGGAATCCGTCTCAATGAGCAATCGATCAGGAGGGATTTGGCCCGCGAGCTCGCGTAGATTCTCTGCCTTGCGAAAGGTAAGAATTCCACCAAAGGAGATGTAAAAACCGAGCTGGAGACAATGTTGGGCCGTCTCGAGGCCAGCCGTAAAACAGTGCAACACACCCCCAGGCCCGTCGGAAAATTCCTCCTCCAGAATCTGGCACGTTAATTCTTCCGCATTCCGAGAATGAACGACAACGGGTTTTCCGGCTTCTCGCGCTCTCCGAAGCTGTTGTCGGAAGGCTTCAACTTGCTGAGAGCGAGGAGAATTGTCGTAGTGGAAGTCCAATCCAATCTCTCCCCAGCCCAAAATCTTGGGGTGCTCCATGAGCTGCTGCATCTCTTCTCCCAGCCCATCGTTATAAAAGCGGGCATCGTGGGGATGAACGCCCATGCTCCCGTACAGGCACTCATGGTCCTCCACAAGCCCCATAAAGGTGTCGACGCTCTCGATTTTTTCTCCCACACAACCGATGGTCAAGATCGTGGACACACCGGCATCCTTTGCTCTCTCGAGAACCTCTCTTAAATCGGGTTGAAAATCAGGAGAATCCAGATGAGCATGTGAGTCAATGAACATTACTGGAGTCTTGCACCCAGTCGAACGGGTTCATTGAAAGCGACAAGAACCGGCTTACCCTTATTTCCGGCCGCCACAAGCATCCCGTTCGATTCGACACCCATGAGCTTGACCGGTTTCAGATTCGTCACCACCGCTACCAGACGCCCCGGTAATTCTTCAGGAGCGTACTCCTCACCGATGCCCGCCACCACTTGACGGACTTCTGATCCAATGTCCACCTGTACCTTGAGCAGCTTATCTGATTTCGGGACTCTCTCAGCGGAAACGATCTTTCCCACCCTCATCTCCACCTTGGCGAAGTCTTCAATCCCGATCTCCTTTTTCTGCGCGGTCACATCCGTTTCCTGGGCGGGTGGAGCAGGAGATTCCTTCTGTTGTCTTCCTTTTTCTACACGGCTCAGGAGTTCGTCCTGGTCAAGACGCGGGTAAATGGCCTGGATCTTTCCTATGGGAGAACCCTTTTCTAGTTCTCCCCAGGCCAATTGGGGGATCCTGTGGTCTTCAATAGGCTTGGAAACTCCGAGCTGTTTCAGAATCGAAGCAGTCCCGGTGGGAATAATGGGAGCCATCAAGATAGCGATGATCCGCAGGGTCTCTGCCGAATAATAGAGAACGGTTCCCAGCCGATCTTCCTTCGCAGGGTCGTCCCCCATGGCCCAGGGTTCATTCGCGACAATGTATTTATTCACCATGGATATCAATTCCCAAACATTTTCAATGGCCTTATTGATTTGCAGGCTGTCGAAATTCTTACGAAACAGATCAATCGTCTCGCTACTGAACTGCTTGAGTTCTTCATCTCTGGTTTCAGGTTCTCCAGATTCAGGAATCTGACCTTTGCAATAACTCTCAATCATGGTCAGGATCCGATTGGACAGGTTGCCCAGGTCGTTGGCCAGATCACTATTCACCCGCTTCAGCAAGAGTTTGTAGGAAAAGTTTCCATCTGCACCGACGGGAATTTCGCGAAGCAGAAAATACTTCACATAGTCGGGAGGGACCAGATCGATGAGTTCATCCGTAGTGATGGTATTTCCTCTGGACTTGGACATTTTTTCACCCTCAACGGTCCACCATCCATTGACCAGGATATGACGTGGTGGTTCCAATCCGGCTGCAATCAGGAAGGCAGGCCAATAAACGGCGTGAAAACGGAGAATATCTTTACCGATGAGTTGGACATCGGCGGGCCAATATTGTTCAAAGTTTTCCGATGGGCTGGCAAAGCCAATACCAGCAAGATACCCCGTGAGGGCATCAAACCAGACATAAAAGATGTGTTTCTCATCTCCAGGTATTGGAATTCCCCAGCTAAAGGAGGTGCGGCTGATACTCAAATCCTTGAGGCCCCCCTTGACGAAGCTCACAATCTCATTCATCCGGGTAGCTGGGACGACAAAGTCGGGGTTGGAGTCGTAGAAGTTCAGAAGCTTTTCCTCAAAAGCCGAGAGCTTAAAGAAATAGCTCTCCTCGGACATGGACTCTGTGGGGCGTCCACAGTCGGGACAATCGGTCACACCCTGGGGGGCGTAGGCTTCACAGTTGACGCAATAGTTTCCGCTATATTCGCCCAGGTAGATAAAATTGTTCTCCTTGATCCTTTCGAAAATCTCCGCTACGGCCTCACCATGTCTCTTTTCTGTGGTACGGATAAACTCATCGAAACTGAGACCCAATTTCTTCCAGGCTTGCCGGAACGTGGCCGCGTAGGTGTTGGTGAACTTTTGAGGAGACAGACCCTGTTCGCGGGCGGCCCTCTCAATTTTGAGCCCATGTTCATCCGTACCGGTCAGGGAGCAGACCTGCAAACCACACATTCTCTTGTAACGGGCAATCGCATCGGCGATGACAGACGTATAGGTGTGTCCCACATGAGGAACACCGTTGACGTAATAAAGCGGAGTAGTCAGATAAAAAGTATCACTCATAGCCTTGATCGATAATCTGTCCCATAATGTGTTGTCGCAGTGTTTTCAACGGAATACTCGTTCTCTCAGCCATCGCTTTCAGTTCTTCATATTCGGGGGTCACGTTCACAATCTCTCCTTTGTGACGGGCGATTTTGATCGCTATTTTCCCGTAATCCGTCTCGAGCCACTTGACCTCGCGACTCAAAAGCCACCTCTGATCCAGACTCCAGCGAACGCCCAGCGTTGTCGTTTCACGAAAGATCAGTTCCGCCATTCGCTCGCGATCGACTGGCCGGCAGAGAACAGAAAGCTTGACTCCAGGACGACTCTTCTTCATCTGCACGGGAGTGCAATAGGCGTCCAACGCCTTCTTTTTTAGGGCCAACTCCAGGAAATGACCCACCATTTCCCCGTCCATATCGTCGATGTTGGCCTCCATGAGACAGATTTCCTCTTCGTGCCATGCCTCATGGGGTCCGGCGGAGGCTCCTTCGTGCTCTGGTAGCCGGGTCCCCAGGACCAATCTTAGCATGTTCGGGATCTCCTCAAACTCCCTGTCCCCGGCGCCGAAACCCCATCTTTCGTATCTGTACACGGCTGAACCCGTCCTCTCCTTTACCAATGTCGTGACGATCGCGGCCCCGGTGGGCGTTGTGAGTTCTCCTTGCACCTGGTCCATAAAAACCGGAAAATCGGTCACCAACTCTGCAGTCGCCGGCGCAGGAACAGGCCATGTTCCATGTGAGAAAGTAACGGTTCCACTCCCCAGATTCAGGGGAGCACTCTCAAAGAGCTCGACGCCGAAATAATGGCAACCGATACAGGCACCCACGATATCCACAATAGCGTCCACTGCTCCCACTTCATGAAAGTGAACCTCCTGGAGAGAGGTCTTATGGACTTTGGCTTCGGCCTCTCCTAGCCGCCGGAATATCGCACCCGCCTTCTCTTTCACCCAGGAATCGAGCTCACTCTCATCAATCAAGGACTTGATCTCCCGAAACCCCCGACTGTGATGGTGTGAAGTGGACTTGCCTGGTCGGACCCTAAAGTTGATCCCCTGGATACCTTTTCGGACAATTTCGTCCACCTCCAGTTCATACTCCTCCAGCTTCAGTTTTCCCAGTTCCTCTTTCAATTTTCCCACTGGCAACCCCAGGTGGATGAGAGCTCCCAGAATCATGTCGCCACTCACTCCATTGAAGGGATCGAAACGAAGTATTCTACTCATAGGCGGTGCCGTCCAAGCGGATTACTATACTGAAGATTTGTGCCTTCGTCACTTGGTGGCGTTCCGCTTACTGCAATCTCTGCCCGTGGGCTAAAGCCCACGGCTCTGACTCCTCTCGTTGGCTTCAGCAGAGCCTGCGGGCCGGTCCCACGACTGCCTTTGCCCCGGGAAGGGGGGTTCCCTTATCATTAGGCCTATGCTACTCAAGCGCATTGAAGAAACCGAACAGCACTTGCGGCAGTTCATCGGGCAACACTTCGGAGTGGAGTTGAAGCGGCTCACGGTGGAGACACCTCCTCGCACTGAATTCGGAGATCTGGCTTTTCCTTTCTCTTTCGAACTGGCCAAGACTCTTCGCCGATCTCCTCGTGAAATCGCCTTAGAGGTAGCAGAAAACATTGAAACTCCTCCCCATGTGGATCGTTTTGTAGCTGCCGGAAACGGCCACCTGAATGTATTTTTCAAGCGGGTTGCCTTCTTTCACGATCTTCATCGCTGGCTCAACAGCCCCTCGGCCGAACCCTCGGGCGAGAAGGTGATCGTGGAGCACACCAACATTAATCCCAATAAGGCCGCACACATCGGCCATTTGAGAAATGCAGCTTTGGGAGACACCTTGGTCAGACTGTTGCGATTTCGCGGTCGCAGGGTCGAGGTTCAGAACTACATCGACAATACCGGTGTCCAGGTAGCCGACGTGGTTGTGGGCTTTCAAAACCTGCGTGAGATGTCCTTCAAAGAGATCCAGTCCATCGCAGAGCCTTTTGACTACTACTGCTGGGATCTCTATGCAGAGGTCTCCAGATGGTATCAGGAGGAGGAATCACGCCTGAAGTTCCGCGAGCAAACCCTCCAGGAAATCGAGAGTGGTGAGGGACCCATCCCGCAACTGGCCGAGTATATTTCGATGCGGGTTGTCTTGGCCCATCTGAAGACCATGCTCCGAATCGGAGTGCGCTATGAGGTTTTACCCCGGGAAAGTGAGATCCTCTCCCTGAAGTTCTGGCAAGAGACCTTTCAACGGCTCAAAGACAAAAAGGCGATCACCTACCGGGAGAACGGTCCCTACCAAGGCTGTTGGACGATGCTGGTACCTGGGCCCCATGGGCAGCCCGATGAGGAAAAGATTATTGTCCGGAGTAATGGGACGGTAACCTATGTCGGAAAGGACATCGCCTACCAACTCTGGAAGTTTGGGCTGTTGGAAAAAACTTTTCACTACCGCCCACTCTGTCAATACCGGGGCGACGAAGTGACTCTGCAGACCGATGGTGGTCCGAATCAAGACACCGTCTGGCTCACGACCACTGAAACTTCCCCCCATACCGAGCCTGATTTTGGGCGAGGACACACCGTCTTCAACGTGATCGATGTACGCCAATCTTACCTTCAGAGGGTGGTGGTAGAAGGCCTGAGAAGGCTCGGCTTCAGCAACGAAGCGGATCGTTCTGTGCACTTCAGCTATGAAATGGTTGCCTTGTCCCCCGCCTGTTGTTCGGAACTGGGCATCAAATTGTCAGAAGAGGATCGCAAAAAACCCTATGTGGAAGTCTCGGGACGTAAGGGACTGGGGGTTAAGGCCGACGATTTGATCAACAAGTTATTCGAAAAATCCCTTGAAGAAGTCAACGCCCGTGGGAAAGATTTCACCCTGAAACAACAAAAAGAAATCGCTCAGAAGGTCTCCATCGGAGCTCTTCGCTACTTTCTTCTCAAATACACCCGCAACTCGGTGATCGCTTTCGACTTTGCCGAGGCTCTCAGTTTCGAAGGGGAAACAGGACCTTACCTGCAGTATTCGGTGGTGCGTGCTCACAGCATCTTTCGCAAGCTTGAAGCGGACGATAGCGAATGGAGTCTGTCGATCTGGGAAAAAGAACGTGAGCGCATGTGGGAGAAACCGAACTCCATTGCCGAACTCATCGAGGACAATGAACTCTGGAGTCTCTTGCTTCAAGCGGCACGTCTTGATGACGCCATCGACCAGACGGTTGCTACCCTGGAGATCTCCCATTTGGCCAAACATGTCTTTAACTTGGCCCAACAATTCAACTTGTTCTATCATAAGTACCATATCCTCTCGGAGGACGATCCGATCAAAAGATGCTTTTATCTCACCATCACCGATGCGGCACGTCAGGGACTGTTGAAGGGCCTCGATTTACTTGGCATACCCGTACCTGAGAGAATGTAGAAAATGACACTTCTTTTTCTCATCTTTGTGCTCGTACCTCTTGTCAGTCCCCTTCACCTGGCACAGGGCGTGGATCCTCCTTTGACGGATCTGCTTACTGAGAGAGAATTTAGTGAATATCAAAGAAAGCCCCGATATCGAGATAGGATCGACTTGTTCAGAGAGGTCTTTGATCGTCGTGTGGATCTCTTGCAGAGATATATTCAACGAGACCAGTTGGACGAATCAGCTGATTTACTGCAGAAGATTTCCGCGCTGTCTCACTATGCAGGCGGACAATCTTCCAACGCAAAGAACGACAAGGATCTTCGCTCGTCAGAAGTCAAGAAGCTGGAAATCAGACTTCGCAAACTGATCGAAGCGCTCAATGACTTACGGACAACCGTACCTTTTGAGTACGCGGAGGGGTTCGACAACACCATTCGAAACTTGGAACAACTCCGAAAGACCCTGTTGGGACAGCTGCTGGGTGAAGCTCTGGTGGGCAATCGAACCGCCGGTGAGACGGGGAAAAGGGATCTGGCATCCTTATCGCTTCACCCGGGAGGACTTTCACTTGCGGCACCCCCGGCGCGATTGCAGTCGAGAGATCGTTTCACGGAGGAGGAGTTCGAAAAACTTCAGCTCCATCAAGAATTAGAAAAGAGAGTGGAGGTTTTTCTGGAAATTGCTGAGGCTCGTTTGGAGGAGATCCAGAAAAGAATGAAGGGCGGTGAATGGGAAGAAGAAGAGGAAAATCCTCTGGAATTCCACACCTATTGGGACATGGTCCATGCCTATCGGCGGGCCATTGACGGCATCTTGGTCAACATCGATGAAAAGGCCATTTATAAAACCGCCTCTGAGAAGGATATTCGAAAGTCCCTCGAGAAGCTCAACAAACAGATCCAAGTGTTCATCCCCCAGTTAGAGCCCCTCAAACAGCTTGCCATCGATCGGAAAGATGAGGCCCTGTATCGGGAAGTGGAGGAAGCTCAGGAAATCTCTGTCGTCGCCCAAAAGGGGTCCCTCCTTGGCTTGGGTGCTCCCGCCCAGTAGGCGCTCACATGCCACGCGTCGTCGCCGTTGGCACGGCTTTGCCCCCTTTTTGCTTTGAGCAACAAGAGATTCGGGAATTGGTCCACCAGCACTTCCAAGAAAACCTCGAGTGTACTCAAAGCCTGATTGCCGTTTTTGACAATGTTCACGTCCACAGGCGATTCTTCTGTGTCCCTTTGGAGTGGTTTGAACGCCCTCACACCTTTTCAGAGAAAAACGGAGAATACATCCGCTGGTCGGAGCGCCTGAGTATCGAGGCCATTGAGCGTTGTCTGGAAAAGGCTGATCTGGGTCCCCAGGATGTGGATCACCTGGTGTTTGTCTCCACCAGCGGGATGGCCACGCCCAGCATTGATGCCCGCATCATCAACCGACTGGGATTTGGCCCTCACACCAAAAGGACACCCATTTTTGGTCTGGGCTGTGCCGGAGGGGCTACCGGGCTGACCCGCTGCCAGGATCTTGCCAGAGGGGCACCCGATCAAAGAATCCTCTTAGTCTCGGTGGAATTGTCATCTCTCACCTTCCAGTTCACCGATTATCGGAAAAGCAATTTTGTGGCCTCGGCCCTTTTTGCAGATGGAGCCGCTGCTGTTTTGATCTGTGGGGATACTTGTCCAGAGGAGGGAATCCACATGGTGGATAGCATGAGCACGTTGTGGCCCAACACCCTCGACCTCATGGGATGGGATTTCAGCGAGACAGGACTCAGCGTCATCTTTTCACCAACGATTCCCAAGATTCTGGACCAACACATCAGGGAGAATGTCTCTGAATTCCTCCAACGAAGTCAGATCAGCCTGCAGGACCTTGCCCACTTTGTCATCCATCCAGGAGGGGCAAAGATACTTCTTGCCATGAAAGAGTCGCTTGAGCTCAGCGAGGAAAAGCTCCACTCCAGTCGTTTCGTTCTGGAAAACTACGGGAACATGTCCAGCCCAACCATTCTGTTCATCCTGGAACATCTGATGGGGGGCAGTTCTCCGGAGAAATCCGACTGGGGGCTGTGTGCCGCTTTTGGTCCCGGCTTCAGTTCTGAGCTCCTCCTCTTAAGATGGTGAAGCGCGCAAAGCGCGCTTCACCAGTTCCAAGTTCCAAAAGCGGGCTTCGCCCGCGTTCCAGGTTCCAGGTTTCAAGTTTCAGTTTTTAGATTTTGGATTTTGGATTTGTTTCGGATTTTGAATTTTGAATTTCTGCCGGTCTGTTGTCTGTTGTCTGTTGTCACGGCTTCTCTAGAAGCCGTTCCACCTCCCTTTGCACCCAGGTGATTCCGGCAGCTCCGCCGGCTCCGGTCTTGAAGACATCCCCGAAATTGGACTCGTCGATGCCTCCTATGGCAATCACCGGGATCGACAATGTCTGCACGGCTTCTTGGAGGGCTAAGCAGCCCAGAGGCAAACGATCCGATCGCTTGGAGAGGGGATCAAAGATCGGTCCCAGCAAGAGGTAGTCCACTCCTTCCGCCTCAGCCCTTTCTGCCTCTGACAGTGTGTGGACGGACTTCCCTAACAGGGACTGCCTGGCTCCGAAACGGTCTCTGACCCGTCTGGCCTCGTCAATGTCCTGGCTGGAAGTGAGGTGAGCACCGTCAGCCCTCTCTTCAAGTGCCATTTCAAGCAAGGAATTCACTAGAAACAGCTTGCCCGTTTCACTCGCCAACCGCACCCCGCACTGAACGAAGCTACGGTTCTGTTCAGCCGGCAAATCCTTCTCACGCCACTGTACGATGTCTGCAGGTGTCTGAAAGAGCAGCTCCAGATAACTCAGCGGCTCCAAGTTGGGAAAGGCACGGCGGTTGGAGATGCCATAGAGTATGGGAGATTGGAGGTTATACTTTCCTAAAATATCGTTGAAAATGGGCAACTTCCCAGGCCCCTAAGATAAGGTTTGCAATACCAAGTCCCGAGACGGCACCTCGGAAAAAATCATTCAGGAGCACGACCCTGAGATAAGAAGAATATTGAAGGAGAAAATTTTGGTCCCAGAGACGCATCCAGGGATAGACGAGCAGGAAGATCCCTACTTCAAGGCAGTAGAGAACATAGATGACGAACAGGGCTTTGTTAACCATGCCAGGGAAGCCACTGAACTACCGCCTTCGTTCTTTGATTCGAGCCGCTTTACCCTTTCGCTCTCGCAAATAATAGAGTTTTGCACGTCTGACCCGTCCTCTTTTGACCACTTCGATCGTCTGGATCGTTGGGGAGTAAAGGGGAAAAATCCGCTCAACCCCGTAACCCACCGAAACCTTACGGACCGTGAAGGTGGAACTCAAGCCGTTCCTCTTGATGGCAATGACCACTCCTTCGAAGACCTGAATCCGGGACTTGTCTCCCTCTCTGATTTTCACATTGACTCGAACCGTGTCTCCGGATCTGAATTCAGACGTTTCCCGGTCCATATACTTTTGTTCAACTTTATCGACTAAATCCATATCAGACCTCAGTTCTCTTCAATGCCACTCGATCTTCCAAGCAACTCTCTTCTTTCAGAAGATCCGGCCTCTTTTGTTGCGTTCGTTCCACTGCCTTTTGACGCCTCCATCTCTGGATTCGCACATGATCCCCGGAAAGAAGGATATCAGGTACTTTCCACCCACGAAATTCTGCTGGGCGAGTATAGTGGGGAAAATCGAGAAGGTCATCCATAAATGACTCCTCCAGGACGGAATTTCCCTTACCCACCACACCTGGAATCAGGCGACTCACCGCATCGACAACCGAACACGCTGCAAACTCTCCTCCTGAGAGTACAAAGTCACCCACCGAAAGCTCCTCGTCGGCCAGATAATCGGCCACCCGTTGATCCACGCCCTCGTAACGACCGCAAATCAAGATCATATGGGGCACTAAAGATAACTCGTTTGCCTTCTTTTGATCAAATCGCCGCCCTTGCGGGGAGAGTAAAATGACCCGTCCCTTGTCGCCCCGTTTCTCCTGACACTTCTCTACAGCCTCAAAAATCAACTCCGGCTTCAGTACCATTCCCTCTCCTCCTCCGTAGGAACGATCATCTACCGTTTTTCTTTCATCGGGAGCGAATGCTCGCAAATCCACTATTTCCGTCTCAAGAAGTCCTTTCTTTCGGCCCTGGCGGATCATACCAAAGTCAAAGACCTCAGCGAAAAGATCGGGAAAAATCGTCACGATGCTGATCAACATAAGTACGAGCTTCCAAAGATGGTTCCGTAAAGATCTCGTTTGATCCGTGGAAATCGGCGTTAAACTAATCCCGAGGGGAGGTTTACTTGAATCACCTTTTGTCCCACATCGACTTTCAGCACGAATTGCCGGACCAGCGGCACCATAAACTCTCGTCCCTCAGCCATTGTCACCACCAGATTACAGCCTGCGGCGCCCGTTTCCAAAATCCCGGTCACCCGACCCAGCACCTCTTCATCCTCCAGGACTTTGCACCCAATCAGATCGGAATGGAAGTAGTTGTCTTGGGGAAGCGAAATACGTTGGTCTTCGGAAACTTGAACGTCACCGCCAATGAGCTCTTCTACTTCTTCAGGACGATCACGCCCACGAAACTTCAGAATGACGCGGTTTTTGTGAAACCAGTGTTTCTCGATTTCCTCCCAATACTCCCTCTCGCCATTGAAAATACGGACCTCATCAAGGGAGGAGAAACGCTCAGGAAAATCAGTTAAGAGTTCAGCCGCGACTTCGCCTCGAACTCCACGTCTCTTGACGATACGGGCAATGCTGGAAAATTGAGCCAACTACTCCAGGATCTCCAGAACAAATCGCTTGCGGAGCTTCATTCCTGCAGCTCCTAGAAGGGTTCGGATGGAACGAGCCGTCCGTCCCTGCTTTCCAATCACCTTACCAAGATCCGACTGAGCCACCCTCAACTCAAGGACCGTGGTTTGCTCACCCGAAATCTCATTCACTACGACCTCATCAGGACTGTCCACCAAAGCCTTCGCGATCATTTCGACAAGCTCTTTCATAACGCCTCCTGTACAACGAACTTGGACATCCGAGTATCCAACCAGCTCGAGCGCGTGTCATGCCCGGGGCTCACAGAGCCACATCAAGATCGGCAATCCATGACGCGCATCAACACAAGGTCTTCTTCAACTATGTCGACTGCCTGACTTTATTGATTAAGACTCTTACGGTATTCGAGGGTTGCGCACCTTGTTTGACCCAATGTTCAATTCGGTCAAGGTCCAATTTCAGTCGAACAGGCTTCAGAGCTGGGTTGTAGTAACCCACTATCTCAACAAATCGCCCCTCTCGTGCTTTGTGCTTTTCAGCAACAACAACTCGATAATGAGGATCCTTTTTTCTTCCGTGCCGACTCAAACGTATTCTTAACAATGATCGCTCCTAATGATTCAGCTCATTCTATCAGAGAGACGCTAAATCGGAAAGTTTAATTTAGGTAACCCTTTGGTAGAAAAGCCTTTACTGACCTTATTCATCATCTTTTTTGTCTGCACATACTGCTTGAGTAGACGATTGACTTCGGAAACGGGTCTTCCGCTGCCTTTTGCGATTCTCTTGCGTCTTGAGGCATTGATACTCTTGTAGGCAACCCTTTCCTTCGGGGTCATGGAATTGATGATCGCTTCCAGATAAGTCAACTGTTTCTCATCGACCTGAAGCTTATTCAATCCCTTCAGCGGACCCATTTGGGGAAGCATCCCCAGTACTTGCTCCAGGGGGCCCAGCCTCCTGAGCTGCCTCAGTTGTTGACGGAAATCCTCCAGCGTGAACTCGTTGCGCTGCATCTTCTTGAGCATCTCCTGAGCCTGCTCTTCATCCACGACTTCTTCAGCCTTTTCGATCAAGCTCAGCACATCACCCATCCCCAAAATGCGACTTGCCATTCGCTCTGGATGAAAAACTTCCAATGCGTCGTACTTCTCACCCACACCGATGAACTTGATCGGCTTTCCTGTCACCGTCTTGATCGAGAGGGCAGCTCCACCCCGAGCATCTCCGTCCATCTTGGTCAAGACGACGCCGGAAAGATTCATACGCTGGTTAAACTCGCGGGCCGAATTCACAGCGTCCTGCCCGGTCATGGCATCGGCCACCAGGAGAACTTCAGCCGGCCGCACTCCCTCAGCAATGCGATCCAACTCCGTCATCAACTCTGAGTCGATGTGTAGGCGTCCCGCTGTATCGATCAGGAGGATGTCAAAACCCGTGTTGCGAGCGTGCTGTAGAGCATTGCTTGCCAACTCCACCGGGTCACTGCTCTTTTCCTCGTAAACCCCGATTTCAATATCGCGGGCAATGATCGAGAGTTGCTCCCTGGCGGCGGGGCGGTACACATCTGTTGAAACCATCAGAGGCTGGAATCCCTTGTTCTTCAACCACAGAGCCAGCTTTCCTGTGGTTGTGGTCTTGCCACTTCCTTGAAGACCCATCAACAGGATGACGCTGGGAGAAGGTTTGGAAAACACCAGTCCAGTCTCCTCCCTCCCAAAGAGTTCGGTGAGCTCGTCACGAACGATCTTCACAACCTGCTGGCCCGGCATCAGATTGCGAAGCACCTCTTCGCCGAGAGCCTTCTCCTTGACCCGAGATACGAACTCCTTCACCACCTTAAAGTGAACGTCCGCCTCCAGGAGGGCAATGCGAATTTCTCGCATCGCCACCTCGATATGGTGTTCATCAAGGCGTCCCTCACCCTTCAAATCGCGAAGAATTTTCTGCAATTTTGTTGATAAGTTTCCTAACATTCCTGTACAAGACTCCGACAGAATCATTTTACCGGGACATCATCTAATATGAAAGACATCATCGTTGGCACGGCGGGCCACATTGACCACGGTAAAACCACCCTTCTGAAGACATTAACCGGTATCGACACCGACCGGCTGGAAGAAGAGAAGCGCCGTGGCATCAGCATTGACATCGGTTTCGCTCATATGCAGCTGGGTGATTATCGGGTGGGTTTTATCGACGTCCCCGGACATGAGAAGTTTGTCAAGAACATGCTGGCGGGGATCGGTGGTATCGATCTAGTCTTGCTGGTGATTGCGGCTGATGAATCGGTAATGCCCCAAACCATTGAGCATTTTCAGATTTGTAAGCTGCTGGAAATTCCAAGAGGCGTTATAGCCATCACCAAGAAGCACCTGGTTGAAGAGGAGCTGCTTTCTCTGGTTGAAGCTGAGATTCGGGAACTCGTTGAGGGCAGCCCGCTGGAAAACGCTCCCATCGTAGCCATGGATAGCGTCTCCGGGGAAGGCGTTGAACTCCTGAAGGAAACACTACTGGAAGAAATCGGGAAATCGCAGCAGGACATCACCGCCGCTCGACGTTCCCATCAGATCTTCCGTCTTCCCGTTGACCGCATTTTTACGATCAAAGGATTCGGGACCGTGGTCACCGGAACCCCTTATGCCGGTGTTCTGAAAAAGGGAAATGCCGTGACCGTGTATCCCACCCTCAAGACAGGAAAGGTCCGAGGTATCGAGATTTTTAACCAGGAGGATGACGTGGCCATGGCCGGCCAAAGGACGGCACTGAATCTCAGCGGATTGGAAAGGGAAGATTTGAACAGGGGAATGGTGATCTCGGAATCCAATGCTCTTGCCTCCTCCTCGATGTTTGACGCAATCGTTCACTTACTACCCACTGCTCCCAAGGGACTCAAGGACCGCAGTGCGATCCGATTCCACCACGGAAGCGCTGAACTGATCGGTCGAATCCATCCGCTTGAAAACGATCAACTTCTCCCCGGAGAGTCGATGCTGGTTCAGTTCCGAGTGCAGAGTCCAACCGTCTGCTGCCCCAAAGATCACTTCATCTTACGCCGTTACTCACCCATGACGACCATCGGTGGGGGAGTGATACTGGACGGTACCCCAAAAAAACACCGGCAAAAGGACCTGCCCGACATCCTCCCCGGGTTGAGAAAGCTGTGGTCGATGCTCACCGAGCAAGATCCGGGTCTGGACAGTGCCTTCGTCGAATACTTCGTCAAACTGCACCGTTTCTCGGGTGTCAGCTTGTCCGACCTGGTGGCCCGCACGGGTTTTCTGGAAACTTACCTTCTGGATCTCTTGAAGGGACTGGAGTCCATAGTTTTGATCTCCCAGCAGCCGCTGCTGGCCGTCTTTCGACCGGATCTCGAGGAATTCAAGACAAACATATCCCAATTCCTTGCTGATTTTCACTCCCGAAATCCCTTGATTGTGGGTGTGCCACGAGAAGAACTGAAAGAGCGATTCTTCAAAAAAGCCGCCAATTCCTACTTCACATTCGTTCTCAGCCAGATGGAGAGTGAAAAGAAGATTCAAATCAAGGGCAGCACCGTGTCGCTGCAGGGTCAACAGCTGGTACTGAGCCCAGAGCAAGACCAGGCGAAGGAACACCTGCTGCAACTGATGCAGAGGAAGGGTCTGCAACCTCCCACCTTGGAGGAGCTCCTGAAAGCGGTGCCCTATGACCGTGGCCAAGTCCGGGATGTGTATTATTTTCTCTTACAGCAGGGAGAGCTGATCCGGGTCAGTGAGAACATCGTCCTGTCGCCCGGCCAGATCACTTTTCTCCAAACTCAGCTCAAGGAGTCCTTTCCCAGGGGGCACACCTTTACGGTGCCCGAGTTCAAGGAACTCTTTGGAATCAGCCGTAAATACGCGATTCCCTTCCTCGAGTTCCTGGACCGCAAGCGCATTACTCGACGGATGGGCGACAAGCGCGTGGTGCTGTGATTGACATCTAGGAGAGTTGAGCGTACCATAAGAGGAGAATCAAGCGAGGTATAAAAACATGGGCAGTCTTGGAATGTCGGAACTTGTCATTATCCTTCTGATTGTGATTGTGATTTTCGGCGCCAGTCGGCTTCCGCAACTGGGGAAGGGACTGGGAGAGGGCATTCGCAACTTCAAAGGCTCTCTCAAAAGTGGAGGAGAGGAAGACACCGAGAAGGAGTCTGAGCAAAAAACCTCTCCCTAGATACTCCTTTAGCATCCCCCTTCAGGTAAGCGATATTTTTCACACCTATCGGGTATAGTCCCCTTTTGCGCGATCAGGGAGAGTTTTCTCTCGTTTCCGAGAGGATCCACTCCAGATAGGCTGGATCTCCCTCATCGATGGAAAGGGCGATCACTTCCGGCACTTCATAAGGGTGGAGCTCCTTGATGCGGTGGATCAACGAGGACAGTCGGTCCTCGGCAGTCTTCATGATCATCAGATGTTCTGTCGTACGCTCCAATGCCCCTTTCCACCTGTAGATCGAGGTGATCTTGGGAACAATATTGACGCAGGCTGCGAGTCGTTCCTCTACCAGCTGCTGGGCGATTTGTTCCGCCTCCTGGTGGGTATCTATAGTAGAGAGAACCAAGTAACTCTTAGACATTCGTACTGGCCATGAGATTTAGCCGAAAAGCGAAAAGAGAACTTTCCTGGATTCTGCTATTTACGGGTTGCGTGGCCCTATTGAGCATCCTTCTCTTCGGAGACGGTGGTTTGATACAGCTGCGCAAGTATCGGGCAGAGCTGCGAGGTTTACAACTAGAAAATTTAGATCTCAGACAACAACGCAGTGACTACCTGCAAAAAATCGACCAACTGAAGACCGACCCCTACCAATGGGAGCGCATCGCTCGAGAGCGATACAACTTCGCCCTCGAGGGCGACATCATCGTGAACCTCCCCGAGCAGTAGTATCAGTGACACACCCGTCACATTGCCAAAAGGAACACTTTGAAATCAAGTAGCCCGCATCCTCGGCTTGCCGGGCTAGGGTGCATTCGGTGCCAGACCTCTCTTAAATCCTTGATTTATGGGGCAAATATCCGGAACTACGAGCGTGTCACCGATTCTTCAGGTAGAATAGCCTTGAGTCAGGATCGAGGAGACTGAAAAATCATGACAACGAAGTGCTTCACGGTGATCTGTCAACTGAGTCTGCTAACCCTTCTGTATGGGACACCAGGCTTCGCACAAGACACCTCGAGTGAAGGAGTCAACGACCTTAAAGAAGAGATTGAGGCACTCAAAGAAGGCCAGAAGGCGATTCAAAAGGATCTTCAGGAAATCAAGAGTCTTTTGAGGGCGAGACAGGCTCCGGATCCGGCTCCGGATCCCCCACCCCGTGAGATTGTGCTTGATCTTGCCGGAAGCCCTTTTAAGGGCGATGAGAATGCCAAGCTGACCCTGGTGGAATTCACCGATTACCAGTGACCGTTTTGCGGAAGACACGTCCGTGGGACGTTCCCCCAAATCGCGAAAGAGTACATCGAGACTGGAAAGGTCAAGTACGTTTACCTGGATTTTCCGTTGGAGTCGATACATCAGTATGCATTCAAAGCGGCCGAGGCAGCGAATTGCGCCGCCGAACAGGGCAAATTCTGGGAAATGCATGACCGCCTTTTCGCCAATCAGAATGGGTTGGCACTCGTACAGCTCAAATCCTATGCGGAAGCACTCGGTTTGGACAGCCCCAGGTTCGATACCTGCTTGGAAAGCGGGAAATATGCGGGTGAGGTTCGTAAAGATCTGGCACTCGGCGCCAAGGCTGGAATCACAGCCACGCCTTCCTTCGGAATTGGATTCACCGACTCCGAGGATCCGAACAAGGTGAAGGTGGTTCAGACCCTTAGAGGAGCCCTGCCCTTTAATTCCTTCAAGCCCGTCATCGACAGTCTGCTTGCACAGTAAACGTCTGCACGAGCGGCTGGGTCACCAGAACCCATATACATATCCTAGCCCGCATTATGCATAATCCGGGTTAGGGTCCCAGGGCGCGTTTCACCTGCTGGAGAAAATCATCGGGACCCAGGTAACCCACCACCCGCGATTCCTGCACTTCCCTTCCCTGAACATCAATAAAGACGAGGGTGGGGACGCCGACGACACCAAATTCTTCCCGCAGCGGCCTGGCTTCCGGCGACTCGAAGTGGGTTAGATCAACCTTGAGGGCCAGGAAGGGTTCCACAGCTGCAATCACCTCTTCATCACTGAAGGTAAACCGGTCCAACTCACGGCAGGGGATACACCAATCGGCTGTAAAATCGAGAAGAATGGGACGGCCTTCTTCCCGGGCCTGATCAAAAAGAGCCGGATCATAGTCTTGCCAGGCAATGGCGACTCCCGGGGTTGCCGGGATCACGGCAAAAATACCTATTGCCACAGCGGCCAATCCCGTGGCTTTCTTAAACCAGTTGAATGTAGGGCCGCCACTGCTGTCTTTGTCCAGCCAACCCAGCCACGCGCCACTGACGAGGGCCAGAGCCAAGACCAGCCAGGGAACGACTCCAGCCGGAAACAAGGGAGCAACGAAGTAAAGGGCCAGTCCCAGCAGGGCAAAGCCGAAGAGCTTCTCTACCCAAATCATCCAAACGCCCGATCTGGGTAACTTTTTGAGTCCGCCGGAAAACGTCCCCAGTGCAACGTAGGGTATGCCCAGACCCAGGGACAGGGTAAAGAACATCCAAAACCCCACCCAGGGATTGCCGGTTGCTCCCACGTAAGTCAACAAACCGATAGTTACGGGCCCCACACAAGGCGCAGCCACGATTCCCACCACCAGTCCCATACTCAACGCTCCCAGCACTCCTCCTCCGGTGTCCCCGGAGACTTTCTGGCGAATGAAATTGGGTGCCTGAATCTGGTAAACCCCAAACAAACTCAAGGCCAGGGCCACCATGATCAAGGCAATGCCCACCAACACCCAGGGATTTTGCAGGAGTGACCCAAACAGCTGCCCGGTCAGGGCGGCGACGACTCCCAGCAAAGAGTAGGTAACGGCGATGCCCAGCAGGTACATGAGCGCCAGTCCAAACACGCGCGAGGTCTTGCCTTCACTCTGTTTGCTGAAATAGCCGATGGTGACCGGTATCATGGGATACACACAGGGTGTGAGATTCAACGCCAAACCCAGGACAAAGATCGCCAGTAAAGTCAGGAACCATCCCCGCTCCTCAATGAGAAGTCCAAGATTGGTTTCCGCCAAGCCCAGGGTCCCTCCCAAGCTCTGATCCAAGGCGACAGACCCAAAGAGGTCGGAGTTAATCGGTCGGCTCGGCTCTTGCAAGCTGGCTACGCGAATGGGGATCCTGACCTCCAGGTTGACTGGAGCCAAACAGATCTGGTCATTGCAGGCCTGGTACCGGAAAGTGCCTTCAATGACCTTCTCACCAGACAAGTCCCCCCTCGCAATGCTCACCGGGAAACGGATGATGACACGCCCCTCATAGACATCCAGCTCTTGGTCAGCAAAGTCGAACTTAAGGCGCATCGCCTCCGGATACTGCATCTTACCGAAGGTGAAAGCGTCCACCGGTTCTACCTTGAACTCGGTAGGAATCAGATACTCCAGTGTGGGCGGATTGGCGTTGACATGCCAACCTTCTTCCACATCACCGATCACCGCGACTTGAAAGCTGCTCCCCGGGTGCACGGTGTCCACAGAAAGCAAGGTTTGGATCTTGACGAGACTCTCGGCACTCATAGTCTGAGCCTGGACCCATCCCATGGTCATCAAACCGATCCATAGGGCCAGATAGGCGGATTTAACCTTCATGACGAAATATAATTCTTCCTCTCACAATAGTCATTACCGGTGCACCCTGAAGTCTCCAGCCATGAAATGGACAGTTGCGACTCTTCGATCTGAATTTCTTAGTGTCCACGATTATCTCACAGTCGGGATCGATAACGGTAATATCCGCAATCGCTCCTTCCTTCAGGGTACCTCGACCCAGCTTGAGAATGCGGTCGGGATTCGTACTGAAGAGCTCTACCAGTCGTGAGACAGAAACGATCTTGCGCCGGATCAAAAATTCCCAGGCCAACGACACTGCCGTTTCCATTCCAATGACGCCATTGGCTGCTTCCTCAAAGGTCATCTCCTTTTCCAGACGTGTATGGGGAGCATGATCGGTAGCGATACAATCAATCGTGCCGTCGGATAACCCTTTCAACATCGCCTTGACATCGGATGCAGTACGCAACGGCGGGTACATCTTGAAGTGAGTGTCGTAGTTCGTAATATCGGCATCGGACAGCGTGAAATGGTGGGGAGTGACTTCGCAGGTTATGGCGATTCCCTGCTTCTTGGCCTGACGCACCCAGGCAACGGACTCTTGAGTGGAGATGTGGGCAATGTGGATTCGCCCGCCCGTGATTCGGCTCAAAATCGTATCCCGAGCTACATCCAACTCCTCCGCTGCCCGGCTTATTCCTCGAACTCCCAGCCGGGTGGACACCCCGCCTTCGTTCATGTGACCGGCCGCGGCAAGATCTCGATCCTCACAATGATCCACCACAGGTACATCGAAGATCTTCGAATACTCCAAGGCCCTGCGCATGATCTGATTGTCCTCAACCGGATTTCCGTCATCGGTAATGGCCACCACTCCCGCTTTGACCATTTCCCCAATTTCAGCCAGCTCCTTTCCCTCCAACCCTTTGGTAATAGCCCCGGCCGGAAAGACATTGACCAGGCCAGCCCGGCCAGCCCGCTCCAGAATAAAGCGGGTAATGGCCTCACAATCATTCACCGGCTCAGTATTGGGCATACAGGCAATACTGGTGAATCCCCCGGCTGCTGCAGCCTGGCTTCCGCTGAGAATGGTCTCCTTGTCTTCGCGGCCCGGTTCTCGCAAATGGACGTGCATATCGATGAAACCTGGGGCCACCACACATTTGGAGACATCCACGACTTCCCAACTTTTCTTAGGCTTTATTTTTCCAAGGGCGGCAACTCTTCCCTTTTCCACCAGCAAATCCAGTCTCTTCTCTATCTTCTGGCTGGGATCAACAATGGTTCCGCCTTGCAGGAGCAGTGTCATAGGTCGGCTTCCTCACTGGCGCCCAGCAATAGGTAGAGGACCGCCATTCGAACCGCCACCCCATTGGTGACCTGTTCGAAAATGACGGAATATCCTGCTTCGGCAAGCTCCGGATCGATCTCAATACCCCGGTTGATCGGTCCAGGATGCATCACTATGGCGCTTCGCTTGGCCCACTTCATCTTTTCCATGTTCAGACCGTAAAGAGCAAAGTATTCCTTAACCGACGGGTAGAAGACATCACTCTGCCTCTCCTTCTGGGTTCGTAACATCATGACCACATCCGCCCCCTGAAGCGCTTCCTTGATGTGATAGGTCACCTTGACCCCGTAGCTCTCAAATTCCATCGGGATCAGAGTAGGAGGGCCGCAGACACAAACATGGGCTCCCAGCTTGACCAGAAGCAGGACGTTGGATCGAGCCACGCGGCTGTGGGCTATATCTCCCACGATGGCTACATGCAGGCCTTCAATTCTTTTTTTATGGTCCAGTATGGTGAGTGCATCCAAAAGGGCCTGAGTCGGATGCTCGTGCATTCCATCCCCTGCGTTGACAATGGAGGTGGACTCACAATATTGGGCCAGTAGATGGGGCGCTCCCGCCGCACTGTGACGAATGGCGATGATATCGGGATTCATCGATTGCAAATTCTTCCCCGTATCAATCAGCGACTCTCCTTTACTCACACTGCTCGCGGAAATATTGACGTTGATGGAATCCGCGCCCAGGCGCTTGGCGGCAATTTCGAAAGACGACCGAGTCCGGGTCGAGGGTTCATAGAACAGGTTGATGAGGGACTTGCCGCGAAGTGTCGGGACCTTTTTGATCGATCGGGTGGAAATTTCTTTAAAGCTTCGGGAAGTATTGAGAATCAATTCGATTTCATCAAGATCAAGATCCTCAATTCCCAGTAGGTGTCTCTCGCGCAAAGGCATAATTTAGCAACCCTGACCGCCTGACAGCTGACAACTGACAATCGCAGAGCTAGATCCCCGCTGTTCTAGCTGATCGACTGTCAGGGGGTCAGCTGGTCAGGTGGTCAGACTCTCACCCTTCCTCAAAAGCTCTTTGGTGGTCAGAAAACACTCCCTCTTCCCCATCGATGGATGAAATGAGAACCTCAACCACCTCGTCCTCGGCAGTCTCGACTGACTTGCCGACGTAATCGGCTTGAATGGGCAATTCTCTATGCCCACGATCAATCAGAACCACCAGTTCGATGCGCCTGGCACGTCCGTAGTCGAGCACACTCTCCAAAGCAGCTCGAGTCGTGCGGCCCGTGGACAGGACATCGTCGATCAAAAGCACGTCCTTATCGGTCACATCAAAATCGAGATGGGACCCCCGGACAACAGGCTGAGTAGCAACCAGGGAGAGGTCATCTCGATAGAAAGTAATGTCCAGAATTCCAAGAGGAAGTTTCTGGCCCGACAGTTTTTCGATTTTCTTCTGAAGTCCTTGGGCCAACGGGACACCCCTTCGTCGGATCCCAATCAGGACCATGCTGTCGAGGTTTTGATGCACTTGAGTGATTTCAGTTGCAATTCTGGAAAGTTCCGCTTCCATTTCTTTGGGGGTCATCACTTGTTGAAGGTAAGTCTGCTTCACAATTTTCCACCGAAATGCGGTGCAAATGATAGCACACGCTGTTTCCGGCTGACCAGTATAGCCCAGCCTGGGGTACGAGTGTGCGACCTAGCCCGGACTATACATAAGTTCTCTACTGCAGCGAACGAAGTCATCCCCCCTGCCTGCGTTCCGCTCGGTCGGCCTCCTCAACGTACTGCAGAGAGTACGTTTGCGGTGGCCTCCCGTCGCGCGTGGCGCAACGCACTCAGGTCGGCGCTTTCGTCGCTTCGTAAAGAGAACCTATGAATAACCCGGGCTGTGTTATTCTTGGATCCTGGACCTGATTTATGTCACCGGATGCCAAGGCCAATCAGCTGATTGTTGCTCTTGATGTTTCGACTCAAGAGAAGGCCATCCAATTGGTACAGACATTGAAGGACCAGGTGGGTTACTTCAAGATCGGCCTTCAACTCTACACCGCTGCCGGGCCCACAATTGTCCGGAAGATCCTTCAAGAAGGGGTCCAAGTCTTCCTCGACCTCAAGTTTCATGACATTCCGAATACGGTCACTCAGGCCGCCCTGGAAGCGGCCCGCCTGGGCGCCCACATGATGACCCTCCACTGTCTAGGTGGAGAAGTCATGATGAAACAGACCCGTGAAACACTGCAGGAGTACTCTCAAAGAGAAGGATGGCCCTGTCCCAAGTTGTTAGGGGTCACGATCCTCACCAGCATTGACCCACAAATGCTTTCTTCTCTGGGTATTGCACATTCCCTGGATCAGGAAGTTTTGCGTTTAGCTCGAACGGCCCAGGAAGCCGGACTGGACGGAATCGTTTCCTCCCCGCGCGAACTGCCTTTGCTCCGACAGGAAAAGCCGGAAGGATTCCTCCTGGTGACACCGGGTATTCGCTCAGGGAAAACGAAAGGTGACGACCAACGTCGCACCATGACCGCTTCTGAGGCCTTGGCCGCTGGTGCCGATTATCTTGTGGTGGGACGACCGATCGTTCAATCCCAGGATCCCGTCCAGGCCGTTCAAACACTTCTTGGAGAAATTTCTATCGGATAAATCATCCATCTCGGTTAAAATGGGCCCATGAAAAAGCTCTTCTTGAGTTGTCTTTTGTTTCTTTTCTGCAGTTGGGTGTCCGGCCAGCCACTCCAAAGAGAGCCTCCCGAATCATCACGTTGTCACGTTTTCATCGACGATCAGAACATTTGGACCCTCGAGATTATTCAGGATCGAGGCGGGGAGATCGTGCCGATCGTCAACATCATCACCTTTTCACGCGGAGAATGGGACTTTAGACCCCGAGAAATTCATTTCTATAACGGGGATCAGGAGACTCGGGCAGAGAAGTTTTCGATGGACACGGGGGTTCCCGGCGAACCCTACCTGATGGAATATCTCAGGGTCCTGGGGAACAGCTTTCTCGGTCTGGACCTGTTGGGAGAATTCGACGATTTTTCCGAACCCACAAAAATCGTTATCGATCTCGGAGAAGATCGTTTCCAACTGGAGCCTCTAGCATGCATGGATTTTGAGGCTCTGGCGGGAAAAATCGACCAAATCAATTTCAACAGCCCCAACCTTTGGGAAGATTTCGAAGTCCTTCGAATTGTGTTTATGGGCCAAAAAATGCCCTTGCCCGTCGATTGAACGCGCGCGAAACGCGCCCTTAAGGAACCACCATCAGGAGCCCCTCACTCGAGGACGAAAACTCCATGGGACTGTGGCCGATCAATTCGCCATCCAATTGGATAGGAACAGGGCAATCACTCGATACCTTCACGTGCTGAACCTTTCGATAGAGGACATCAGGATAGCGAAGGTGTCTTCCCGACAGAACGCCCCAAAGATAGAGAAGATAGCGCCACCTTTGCTGGCTGGTGAAAAGGCACACGTCCAAGCAGTTTTCCTGAACACTGGCCTTTGGAGTCAGTTGCAATTCCCCGCCATACTTTCGAGCGTTACCGATCACGGCAAAGGTCCCCTGATGAACTTCTCCTTCCAAAGTCAACTCAAAGGGAGTCATCGGATACTTCAGAAGGGATACATGAGCGACCAGCCCGTAAGCGATCATGCCCAAAGCTTTTTTCAGGTGTTGACCCGTCCTGGAGATCACATCCCCATCAAATCCAATACCTGCCATCAGGTGAAAATAACGTCTCTTGCCCCCCAGGATAGCCTCTCCCAGGTGAATTTTTAGCAGTTTCCTTTGAGGCACCAGCGATAGCGCCCGCTCCGGGTTCCTGGGGATGCCTAGTTCTCGAGCCAGCACGTTGGCCGTTCCCGCCGGCAGAAGAGCTACCGGAACCTGCCACTTCACCGCTTCCGGAATCGCCCCATGGAGGGTTCCATCACCGCCGTAAACGATCAACAAATCCTTGTTCTCCAGATTCAGCGAAGTCTCTTGTGATGGTTGAGTGACGGCTGTCTCAGCCCGGATTCCGTAGTCATAGAGGGTCCTGAGTAATGCTTTGAGCCGCTTTTCGGAAAGAGGGAATCGACCGGCGGCCGGGTTGTAGAGCAGAAGGGCAGTACTCATGACTTTTCTACTACAGCGGGAAAATCATCCGTCCTGAGTACAACTAGTCGGTTCGGGAAGTAGGGCTGAGGGAGGGCTCAACTTCTGGAATGGATGCCAACCTCTCCATGAGCTCATCACGGAGTAAAACGAACTGGTTGAAATATTCCTTCTCGACTCCCTTGTCCGAGGGTAAAGCTGCCAGTTCTGTAGGATTAATATACTGACCGCTTCGGTTCTGGACCCGATAATCGAGATGAGGTGCGGTAGAAAGGCCGGTGGTACCGACTCTTCCGATTCGTTCTCCCTGCTTGACTCTCTGGCCTCGGCGCACGTCCATGCGAGAGAGATGAGCATAGCCGGTAATGTAGCCATTGGGGTGACGAACCCTCACCAGGTTACCAAAACCTCCCTTTCGTCCAGCGGAAATCACGGTTCCATCGGCGGAAGCCAGGACGGGGGTTCCCCGGGGAGCACCGTAGTCCACTCCCAGATGAGGGCGTCTTATCTTTAAAATCGGGTGATAGCGCGAATGAGAAAATCTGGATGTGATACGGCGGTCAAAAGCAAAGGGGGCCCTCAAAAAAGGCCTTCTTACGCCATCGCCATTCTCCTGGTAGTATCCCCTGCTCTGGGGATTTTCAAACAGGAAGGCGGAATAGGTGCCAGCCCGATGGACGAACTGAACCGCCAAGATCTCCCCATATTTCACAAATTCTCCATCGAGATATTTTTTCTCCACAATCAGCTTGAACGACTCTTTGGGCCAGATCGCGGTAAAGTCAATATCCCATTGAAGGATCTGGTGTAGGGACTCAATGAGCTGGGGACTTTCTCCCTGGGCCATCAGCGTGTCCCAAAGGGAGCTCACCACTTCCCCATATAACTCCCTGACCACCACCTCAAAATCATGCTTGTGGAGAGAGCCTACGTACTGGTCCGACTCATATTTCACCCGAAGATATTCCTCAGCATCGATGTGGTATTCCAGATCGTGGAAAGTCCCATCGACCAACCGTCCAATGAGGAGGCGATGTCCCGGCATCACTCGATTCAGATCATAGACCGACTGGACATCTTGAACCAGATAATGAATTTGACTCGCCGTAAATCCCGAGTCAAACAAGACCTCCTGGAGGGTGGAATTGGCATGGATGAGACTCTCCAACCTTTCCACCTGAGGCTCATCGACTTCGAAGTGGCAAATGACCATTTCTTCTCCGGCCAGAACAGCTGCACCCTCCCCACTGGAGGAGAACGCGTAAAAGAAAAGGAGGCCAAAACCCACCACAGAAACGCTTATTAGAGAAACCCATCTATCCCAAGCCAACAGCACCCCTACCTCCCGATCTATCCTGTCTTTGTTTTCTTCTTATTCAGGAAATCTTCGACCACCGAGGGAACAATTCCCTCTACAGAGCCCCCCAACAAAAATATCTCTTTCACCAACCTGGAACTCAGATACGTGTATTCCTCCGCCGGTACCATGAATACCGTTTCAATTCCCGGCTGCATCCGGCGGTTCATGAGGGCCATTTGAAACTCGTACTCATAGTCGGTCACCGCTCGAATACCCCGCAGGATCACCTGCGCCTTCTGGGCAACGGCGTAATTCACAAGTAAACCTTGAAAGGTTTCAATCTGAACATTATCCCACTTCTGGTGACCTCCCGCAGCATGTCCAACCGCTCGTCTGTAGTGAAAAAGGGCGTTTTCTCAATATTGACCAGTACAGCGACAATGACCCGGTCGAAAATACCCTGGCTTCTTCCGATGATATCCACATGCCCATTGGTCACCGGGTCAAAGGAACCCGGA